>Ga0065165_1000085_pt1 | contig 154355 bp, 148 predicted proteins | sample AraplaMF_Cvi_mMF_FD_63813 | JGI IMG/M metagenome (GOLD analysis project Ga0065165, IMG submission 63813) | Arabidopsis root microbial communities from the University of North Carolina, USA - plate scrape MF_Cvi_mMF (version 2) (version 3) | ecosystem: Host-associated > Plants > Roots >... | reverse complement strand
TCACCCTACAATGTGATTTCAAACTAAGCCAAAGCGGCGTTGATGCCGGCTTTTTTATAATTTGGTTCTGCAAAACTAAAACTTCTGATCTGAATTCTAAAATATTTTCATTTAAAATTGTTAAAATTTACAATTCTTTCATAATTTGACCTTGATTGTTGCGAATAATTCAAACTTTTAACACAAAATGCAAAAATATTCAGATATTGATAATACCGATCTGCGTATCCTTTCCCTGCTCATCGAGAACGCGGCGTTACCGTACACGGAAATTGGGAAGCGTGTCTTTGTCTCGGGAGGGACGGTGCATGTGCGCATGAAAAAGCTGGAACAAATGGGTATCGTGAAGGGCTCCCAACTCGTAATCGATCCTACCAAACTGGGCTGGGACATCAGTGCTTTTCTGGGAATCTACCTTGATAAAAGTTCGTTGTACGAGCAGGTGGCCACCGAGCTGGAAGGGATACCCGAAGTTGTGAATATCCATTATACCACGGGAATTTATAGTATCTTTCTTAAAATAGTGTGCAGGGACACCGGGCACCTCCGCGAAATCCTCCATGATAAGATTCAGAAAGTAAACGGCATACAGCGAACAGAAACCTTCATTTCGCTTGAAGAACGTATCAATCGATCTATTCCATTGGCAGAGAGTTAGTTGTAGATTTATCTTGATCTCAATAAAAGAAATTTGTAGATTTGTGTTGTATATATAAAAAACTTATATATATTTGCTATATAAAAATTTCACTCATGGAGAATAACACAACGAGTAACGAGTATGTACGGGGTACCTTAAAAACCATCGTGTTGAATTTGCTGGCAGAGCACGACCGGATGTATGGTTATGAGATTACCCAAGAAGTAAAAGACAGAACCGGCGGAGCTATCGCCCTGACGTTCGGTGCGCTTTATCCTGTACTCCATAAATTGGAACAGGAAGGGTTGCTGTTGACCGAATCGGTGGAGGTGGACGGGCGTCTTCGGAAATATTATTCCCTGACGCACCGCGGAAATGAAACCGCCCGTACTAAAACCAATGACTTAGAACGTTTTATAGAGGCAGTAAGGCTGCTGCTGGCCCCTAAAAACCTGGCAACAGAATAACGAATAGGTACATGGCTAATCTCTAACAGATCGATCTATGAAACGCCTTCAGGAAAATCGCATTGACCAAATAAGCAAGTATTTGCAAGCAAGCAAGCTGGACCCGGAATTGCTTCCGGAAATTCTCGATCACCTGGCTTGTGAAGCGGAGGAAAGTCTTTGGGACGGCAAGCCATTCGAGCAGATTTACCAGGATATGGTGAAGACGGCTGATGCGCAAACCCTCCTGAATCTGAGTGTTGATCATCAAAATCTATTAGCCATGGAAAAATCCCTCAATGACATCGTCTTCGAGAACCGTAACAAGTCGTACGGTGCGTACGATCTGAGAAAAGGTTACGGGCAAACCGTCCAGCGGGCGGTTGTGATGGGTGTAGCGTTCTTTCTGCTGCTGGTAATGTTTCCGCAACTTTATGCGAAGCTGATACCGGATCCAAAGCCTGATGACGTAGCCTGGCTCGTGGAAGCGGAGACGGTCAACGTTACGATGGAAGAGCCACCTGCTCCGCCTCCTGCCAAAGAAGAGCTGGAACCCGTACAGAAAACGATGAAGTCGTTGACGCCTGAGGTGCTTCCGGATGACAAAGTCGAGATTGAAGAGTTGCCGCCGGTGGTTGAGGACCTTACTAATGCGCAACCTTCGACAGAAACAGTGGACGGAGTGGCAGATTTGGATGTGATTGTCCCGCCCGTAGAGAATGCGGTGGCTCCCAAAGAAGAAGCAGTGGGTATTGAAAAAAGGAAAGAAGAGACTTTCACGTTTGTAGAACAGTCGCCACAGTATGCGGGTGGAAACGAGGCGATGGCAGCTTTTCTGCGCAAAAATCTTAAATATCCCAGACCTGCATCACAAGCAGGCATTCAGGGAAAGGTATTCGTACAATTTACAGTAGGTTCTGATGGAAAAATAGAGAATGCGGCCGCAGTGAAGGGCATCGGGTTTGGTTGCGATGAAGAAGCGGTGAGAGTGGTGAAAATGATGAAAGACTGGATGCCAGGCAAACAGGCCGGTGTTCCGGTGAGAGTGAGATTTACACTGCCGATCGCATTTCAACTGGACTGATCATCGCCCTCTTGCGTAGATGCCTCCCTGTTATTGAAGAAAATCCTCGCTTCGGCGGGGATTTTTTCGTTTTTTTGTACTATTCAAATTTTTTCGCCGCAGGCCGGACGATGATAGTACTAGTGAGCAACCATTTCAGTGTGAGTAATTAATGTATGCGATAGTTGATATTGAGACCACGGGCGGGGGAGGGACTTCACGCATTACAGAGATTGCCGTTTTCAGACACGATGGTACCCGGATCGTCGATTTTTTTCATTCGCTGATTAATCCGGAAATGTACATTCCGCCATTTATCACCCGGCTTACCGGGATCGATAACGAAATGGTGAAAGACGCGCCGACATTCTACGACGTTCAGGATGCAGTGAGGGCCATGACTCGTGACGCGTGGTTCGTAGCCCATAATGCGAAATTTGATTACGGATTCCTCAAACGGGAATTCGGCGCATTGGATGAATACTTTCAGCGCGATTTGCTTTGTACTGTGCAGCTAAGCCGGAAAATCTTCCCGGGCCTGAAATCATATAGTCTGGGAAATTTGTGCCAAAGCCTGGAAATCATGATCGAAAACCGGCACCGCGCTCACGGCGACGCCGAAGCAACTGTACGCCTTTTCGAAAAACTGCTGCTGAACGATAGCCAGAACCTTATCCCGATGGATTTGTATCAGTAGTAAGTATTGCCTCAATCTTTTATGGAATGGTTTTTGAAGGTGAGAAGCATCACTAACCTAAATGATTCCTTCTCATGAAAGCTTACATCAATCTTCTCATAATCCTTCTTTTGTCCTTCACACTGACGAGCTGTGAGCTGATCGGCGATATTTTCAAAACGGGTGTCTGGACAGGCGTAATTCTCGTTGTGGGGGTGATCGCCATCGTGATCTGGCTTCTAGCAAAGGCATTCGGCGGGGGCTCACGGTGACGTACAGATAGCATGTATGTTAGAAATACATAAAAAAACGCACGCGGGCGCTTGCATCTGAAAATTCTCCGTTTCATCTTTGCACTCCTTAAACGAGGGCCAGTGGCTAAAACGAGCGCTGGTAATGTTTGAAATGGGGGATTAGCTCAGTTGGCTAGAGCGCTTGCATGGCATGCAAGAGGTCGTCGGTTCGAATCCGATATTCTCCACTTGATAATCAGCCACTTACAGATAGAATGTAAGTGGCTTTTTTATTTAGGTCGAACATAGGTCGAACATTCTTCTTTGTTTTTATTTGGCTTTCTTAGGCATCTTGCGATTCAGCCACATTACTTTTTAGCGGTTTTTTGCTGGTTTAGCGTTTAATCGAACAGCAGCTACTGTCGTTGTGTTTTCATCTACCTCATTTTTGGGGTTTGAGTATCGAGTGTCAAACATTTTTTTTGCATCATTATAGCTAGTCACTGCACCGAGGATATGCAGAAATTTGATGTAATACCATGCAAAATCGATCTGGTATGGTTTGAAACCACTTCTTGCACTTTTAGGAAATAAGTGATGGTTATTGTGCCATTCACCGGCAACAATTCCTGGCCACAATTGGTTAATAGATCGATCTGCATGGTAGAAATCGATTCCGGGGCGCTGCTTATCCTCCCCCTTGCCGTGACCTTCGTAATTGAAAGTTCTGACACCTACGGCCCAAAAGCCTGCCGCGCCGAAGAGTGTACATGATAATGCATGCCCTCCAAGCAAGAAAAAGATTAAATACCAAAACGACCAGTTCAGGACCCAACTGACTAAGGCTCTTCTGGGATGTTGGTAGGATCCCCATCTCTTGTACTGCTGGAATGTATTCGGGACGAGACCGGTATGCTTCATTAGTGATTTTACGCGACTATATTGGATTTCATCCAGACTCAGTGAAATGGGCTGGTGATTAACATCCGCCAAAAAGCAGTACAAAAAACCGCCTTCCGCATTATAAGGATCTCCCGGGCGATCAGATTTGGCATGATGTACGTGGTGAGACACCACATATATTTCCTCAGGGATCATACTAATCGTCAAATTCTGTGTGAAAAACCGCCAGAAATGATTGCGAAATTTGTAAGCGCCATGCGTGCAATATCGGTGGTGCCAGATGGTACCGTGTGTTCCCATAACGAACATGCTGTATATGAACGCGGCGATCAGCAATGGAACGGTAAAAAATTTTAAGATAAAAAGTAGTAGAAATGGTACCATGCAGACCACCTTTCCCCAACTCAAAACCGTTAACCAATTTCTTTTGTCTCGAAAAACATTCAATCTCTGGAAAAACTCTGAAAATAATTGTTTAACACTGGGTTTGACAAGGTTTCCCTCGTCGTCTTGCCAGCCATAAGATGGTACGCGTAATACGACATCGATAAAACTCATAATAATAGGTTGAAATAGTGGAAATATTTGATGCGGTTGTTTGCGGCATTAGGCCGTTTCGCTAAATAGGCGGCATAATGCTCAGGCCTTTTCAAATCTCGAAGTCTGAACCTGACCGTTAAGTCAGGTGCGCACAAGTGAAGAATGCTAACGCATTATGATTCTGAAGCAAAGAAGTCTATGCAATTTACCGGCGGCACTGCGGGTGTCTTGGGAATAATTGATCAGTGATGATGAATGCCTACATCCGGCAGGAGCGGTTTGCCGGAGGTTTTTTCCCAATGAGGCGACCGAGCGGTAAAATCTTAGAGAGGCAATGCTGTAAAGGTAGCGTATTTGTGATAAGAGGCCATTGAAAAGCAGTTATTTAATTTATGTACTCTTAGCAATAACCATTTAAGTTCCCTATCTTCCTGAATGGAAAACATACATCTAGTAGGGTCGGTGGTCTCGTTGTTAACGGACCCCAGGAAGCGTTTGACGGTCAAAAAGTATTTGAAGCGTATTTACTATTGTGAGGAAATCGGCGACGGTGACAAAAAGATGTTGGCTTTTTTTGAAAGGGAATTGATTCCAATTCCATTGAACTGATCGATTTAATAAAACGGTGCGCGGCGAGCCCAAATGCAATTTGCTAGGGCTCGCTTTTTGTTTACTGCCCTTCACCTGCTTGTGACCCAGCCTTATGGGATCTTAACTGTGGCTAGGTTTTTGCTTCAATTGGCCACCTACCAATCATCGCCTACAAATGAACAGAAACGGAGAAATTATTATTATTGAGGATGACGAGGAGGACAGAAATGTGCTGGAATATGTATTTGAAAAGCTGAGCTATCCCAACAGGAGGGCCTATTTCAAGGATGGAGCGTCAGCGTTAGCCTACATGAATGCGCCCTATGCAGAACCCTTCCTGATACTGTCTGACATTGATCACCCTTATATGGATGGTGCCGACCTTGACACTCAGCTTATTACTGACATTGAAATAAGGCGAACGGGCATCCCTTATCTTTATCTAACAAACAGGGCAAATCACGAGCTGATAATCGATGCATATGGTAAATTGGCGCTAGGCTTCTTCATTAAACCCAATTCGCCAAAGGAACTTGTTTCGACGCTGAAAGCCATTATGGATTATTGGCTGGCATGTGCTATTTCCTCTTGAACGTCGGGGGGCGGCGCAGTGGTGGCTCTTAGTAATCTATGGGTATCTCAACAGTAGATAACCAACGCGTGCGGAGGTATTGTTAAGCGGATCGCCTTCCCGTTTCTCACTTCAATATTTAATTCTGCCGGGCTCAGATCGGAGGCAAACAAGCACTTCATCGAGCCGTCAAGAGGGTGCATCACATCATCGACTGTGACGTATACAATAGCGTAATTTTCCTGGTCTAAATTCATAGCGCATAGTATTTCATTGTCATCCGAGATGCGCGACCACGCGATTACCTCCTTATCGCCGGTTTCGTCATCCGGGTAGCTAAAAATGGTTCCATTCCGGGAGGTCGACCGGAGAAAAAAGGCTCCGGATAGCAACGTAGGATATTTTCGAATCAAGCTTTCAAGACGCTCCATTTGAGAAGGCCGTAACTTTTCCAGACAGTGCTCACGGACACCCCAAAAGTCAGGATTTAGGTGGATGTCGAGCAGGTTTTGCATTACAGAAGTCAGGTTTAGCCTAGTGTTCCATGAAGGTAGCTATTTTTCACCGAAATAAAATATTATTCTAAATACTTCCAGAAATATTTTTATTCTCAAAATTTTATTTTACATTTGATGAATATTTTAAAATAAAGTTATGAATAGAGGAATGGTTAAGTTTTTTAATGATACCAAAGGGTTTGGTTTCATTGCTCCGGAAAATGGCGGAGATGATATTTTTGTACACACCACAGGTCTTAATGATGATATCCGTGAGAATGACAGTGTGTCTTACGAAGTTGAAGAAGGTAGAAAAGGCCTGAACGCAGTTAATGTAACCATTATCTAGGCTGCCAAACCATACAAAGGAATAGAATCCTCCCGGTGGAGGATTTTTTGTTTTAGACCATATCTATGAAATCCAGCATCCAGCAATACCCGGGATCGTTAGGGCGGATTGTAGCGACCCTATTAACAGATCTGCTAGCTACCCTTTTGAGCAAAGCGTTGCTTTGCGTGACGTCACTCCTTTCAACTTTACTTTCCTTATTGCTTCGGTTTGTAATGCAATACCGGAAAACAGTGATCCGTAAAAATCTGACAAGTTCTTTCCCCACTAAATCGGCTGGGGAGATCCGCAAGCTAATGAGCGCATATTACCGGCACATGAGCGATCTGCTGCTCGAACCTTTTTTGTTCTATCTGGCGCCCGAAGGACTTAGAAAGCGCCTGGTGAAGTATATCAATCCGGAAGTTCTGGAATCGCTCCATGCCGACCAGCGACCGGTAATAATCTTCGCGTCGCATTATGGAAACTGGGAATACCTGATTAATCTTCCGCAAGTGACGGACTATCCGGTCTACACAGCGTACTCGCCGATCAAAAATGGTTTGCTCGACAGGATGATGATCAGGTTGCGATCGTTCCTGGGAGTCAAACTTATTCCCAAGAAGGGGTTTTACCGGCAAGCGTTGTCGCTGTTGCGCCAAACTGCTATCCCTAATTTACTGGTGGTAATAGCAGATCAGCGGCCTGCGCCTGGCAGCGATAAATTTCATATTTCATTCCTGGACCAGGATACTGCCGTTCAAACGGGAGGAGAACGGATGGCGGCTTCATCGCAGGCGGCAGTCGTGTACGTTGAATCTCAAAAAAGGTCTCGTTTCAGCTACGAGTTCACATTTCGGCTGATGGAGCACCTTGACCGGTCAACGCCCCTGAACATTACAAAATCCTACTATCATTTTCTGGAAAAAAGCATCACCCGCGCGCCATCTTACTGGCTATGGTCACATAACCGGTGGAAAATTCCGGCGGCGGGTGCTATCCATTCATCTTAAATATTGATCATGGCCGTACATCTCATTCGGAAAGACACCATTTTTCAACCTGATTCGAGCCGGGTCATTGCGCGATTTCTATACAATGGCGAGGATAGGAGTAAAGAACTGATATCGATTATTCTCGCGCTTGATACAGGCATCCAGGTACGGCAACTGAACAACGTTCTGAGAAAGTACGCGAAACGGCACCGGAATATCCTCAAAGTATTCGAACGGCATTTTCGAAAGCTGGAAGTTCTGCTCAAAGCCATGCAAGTAGACCCACAGGATCTGGAGACGAACCAGCGTCTGCTGATCGGAGCCTATTTCACGATGGAATATTCCATCGAAGCTGCGGCCTTTTTCAACCCGTCCATTGTAGCCGATCCCGATCAATCCGGCGTCGAACCGGGTGAAACGCGGGTGATCCTCAGCTTTCGGGCTACGGGGGAAGGGCATATATCGTCTATTGTATTCCGTTCGGCACTCATTGACCAAAACGATGATATTGTCATCGATACGCCCGGCCGGTTACTCGACTCTCCCGAGCATGTGCGCAACCACATCTATAAGAAAAAGTCGTTTCTGTCAAAATTGGGCGAAATGCAGGATTTGGATAATCTTGCGTACCCGGCTTTGGAAGGAAAGCTGACCGAGACTTTTACGTACGAAGAACTCAAACGGTATGTAGAAGAAACTAGCAGGTTGCCGGAGATGGACATTGCGGGCGCGGTGTTTCTCCGCGAGGTAATGTGGTTGGCCTCTTCGCACTACGAAATGGATTTTTCCCTTGATACCGACATTTCAGAACGTGTGATCTTTCCCATCGCCGATACGGAAAAAAGAGGTATCGAAGATGCGAGGTTTGTTTGTTTCACCGACAAACAAGAGCGGACTTACTATGCTACCTACACGGCATACGATGGCGTCAATATCCTGCCCAAGCTGTTGACTACCCGGGACTTCTATCATTTTAAAGTACTGCCGCTGCACGGAGAGATTGCGCAAAACAAGGGAATGGCACTTTTTCCCCGCAAGATCAAGGGTAAATACGCCATGCTATGCCGCATCGACGGCGTCAATAATTACATTGCCTATTCGGATAATATCAGCGTTTGGCGCAATGCCACGTTGATCCAGACACCCAAATTTCCCTGGGAATTCGTTCAAATCGGAAATTGTGGCTCACCTATTGAAACCCGGGCGGGATGGCTGGTATTAACGCACGGAGTAGGCCCGATGCGGGAGTACGTGCTGGGTGCATCGCTGTTTGAATTGGAAAGCCCTGAAAACGAGATTGGGCGTCTGATTAACCCCCTACTAATCCCCAATGCAAGCGAGCGCGATGGTTATGTGCCGAATGTCGTGTATTCCTGCGGCGCATTTGTGCACAATCAGAGTCTGATTATTCCCTATGCCACTTCCGACTATGCTTCTACGTATGCAGTGGTCAATTTAGAAGAATTATTAGAGGACCTTATCGGCGACAAAAACTAACGCCGCAGAATTTTTTCGTAGACTTTCATGTAGTTGTCCACCATCTTTTCTTTCGAAAACATCGCCTTCGTCCATTGGCGGCATTCCTGCCTGTCAAGCTGTGCCACCTTTGTAACAGCCTCAACGGCCTCACTGATTGTATGGACCAGGAACCCGGTTTTTCCGTCGACAATCAGCTCGCACATCGAGCCACGATTGAAGGCGATTACCGGCGTGCCGCAGAACATCGATTCGGCGACGCTTAAACCGAAAGGTTCGTCGAACTGAATCGGGTGAAGCAGCGCGAGCGCTTTTCCGAGTAACGTTTTGCGCTCGGATGGCCCGACATTTCCAAAGTAAAAAACCGATCTTTCGTCGATGCAGGGCTTGATCTTTTGCTCAAAATAGGCATCGTCCTGAATCAGCCCCGCGATCAACAGGACCTTTCCTGACTCCCGGGCTATTTGAATGGCTTCCAGCGTCCCCTTCTCGGGATGGATACGGCCGAAAAACAGCAGATAGTCTTGCGGGTTTCTCTCGAAAGGGAAATCCTTCCCGTCAACACCGTTATACACTGTTGCAATGTAGTCCAGTTCATCGCTACGATCGGCATTGCTAATGGATGCGTAAAAGCATGAGCCGTTATATTTCCGGTAGACATCCAGGATTTTGGTGGATGAGAATCCATGGATCGTCGTCAGCATGGGGGTCCGGATGAGTTTGGAGTAGGTTAATGGGAGAAAATCGAAATGATTGTGGATCAGATCAAATCGGGAGGCATTTTCCATTAAATGGCTGATGTGCAAGCATTCGGCCACTTTTGGGTCGATGTCCCTGTCTTCCGCATAGGGGGCATGCGAGGTTCCTTCCAGTTTAGCCGTAGTCATCGAATCGGTTGTGGCAAAAAGCGTTACATCTACACCCTTCTCGACAAGCCCCTCCGTCAAATAGGAGGCCACCTGCTCCCACGGCCCATATTGCCGTGGCGGCGTACGCCATGCGATCGATGATAGTATAGCCACTCTCATACCAGTTCGGCTTCCATTTTGGTGACTTCCTCAAATGCTTCGAGCACGCTTAAATGGGAGATCAGGTAGGCCAATGTGCTCTCGGCTCCCTGGTTTCGGTTGACGCCTGTACTTTCCAAGCCGTCGCAGCAGCCCTTTGTTTCAAAATCGTAAAGGCTTACCCGGAGGTCGTTTTCTCCCAAAAACCACATGAAACAGGTGGATAATTTCTGGATGTAGGATTGATCTTTGGTGAGCCGGAATGCCTGATGGAACATCAATACCATGGCAAGTGCATCCAGCGGTTGCTGGGCAAACATTGACTGCTCTCTGTCCCTGCCGTACCAGTTCTCGTTGCCAACAACCGACAAATAGCCGTTACGGAGCGTTACATCCGAAAGGAAGTCCATGCTTTCTATTGCTACTTCGAAGACGCGGGGATCGTGCAAAAACTCCGCAGCATGTAGGAGCGCCAAAGGCAAAAATGCATTGTCATAGGCTAGCAGCGACTCAAACCATTGCCAATCACTGCTGCGGTGGATATCATACTCAGCGAGAAGCTCGCCGGTCAGGGTCTCCAGTATTTTGAGCATGCCTTCGTCCGTCGGACTACTTTTCAGGTAATGGCATATCCCGACGATGGTATTGGCAATGCTTCGGATAGATCTGAGATTGGTGAAATTCGGCACGGCGTCAAAGAAAATCTCCCGGCCGGTCTGATAATAGGCGTCATTAGGCGCATTCCCGAGCAGATAGCCCAATGACCATATGGTACGTCCAAAAGAGTCCTCTGACCCCACTTCATCCAGAAAGTTCCGGTTGAAGCTCAGGAAGTTTCTGAACATGCCGTCCTGGGTCTGCATGTAATTGATGTAGCTCAGATAAGTGGGCGACAGTTTCAAGGCGAGCGGATGCTTGTTTCTTTTGTAGGTCATCAACACCATCAGCAAGGCCCTTGCATTATCATCCAGGCAATAGCCTTCTTTCAGGTTGGGGATCCCGTATTTGGCGTGCTGGATAATGCCGGTGTCGTCGGTGAGGCGCTGCACATGATCGAGCAGAAATGGCGGAAGCGCAAGCGGGTCCAGAATCATCGGATTGCCCGATTCTATATCCAGTCCGATTTTCGCTATTGACCCCGCCAATTCCAGGTATTTTTCCCCGATTTTCGGCCAGGTTATTTCACGGCCATAATCAAATGCATTTTTGCGGAGCCGCCTCATCTGGTCGGGATGATCCAATAGTTCAAGAAGTATCTCGGTGAGTGCCGGCGAGTCGTGGAAATTGAAAAGGCGGCCCCTGCCATCGGCAAGCAGCTCTGCCGCATGCCAGTACGGTGTAGAAATCACCGCATTACCGGCGCCAATCGCATAGGAAAGCGTCCCACTGGTGATCTGGGCCTCGCTGGTATAAGGGGTGATGTAGATATCGGATGCCGAGAGGTATTTGAAAAGCTCGGACTGACTTATAAACTCGTTCAGAAACACGACATGCTTTTCAATGCCCAGCTGTTTGACCAGGCCTGCAAGGAAGACACGGTATTCTTCCCCGGCATGCCTGACCACATTGGGATGTGTTTTCCCCAGCACAATGTAGACAAGTTGCGGATACTGTTTGACTACCTCGGGTAAGGCCTTTAGGACTGTCTCGATTCCTTTATTACGCCCAATAAACCCGAAGGTCAATAGCACCTGTTTGGAGGAAAGCTTGAACTCTTTCTTGGCCAGAAGTTGACCAAAATGTATATCCGGCACGCCATGTGCTATGAGGGCGATCTTGTCTGTGGCTACCCGGTAGAGATCGGACAGCATATCGACTGCGGTCTGGCTCATGACCACCACCGACTGCGCAATTTTACATATCTCGGTCATCACAGCCTTCTGATTGTAGGAAGGTGTTTTCAGGACAGTATGCAGCGTGACGATCAGCGGAATTTTGAGCCGGTGCAACAACGGCAGAATGTAGATGCCGTCCTGCCCGCCAAATATGCCGAATTCGTGTTCTAGGATGCATACATCAGCCCCGCTCAGGTTAATGACATTGGCCGCTTCCAGGTAATCGGTCTGCTCTTCCTGCCGGATAGTGAGCTTCACTTCTTTGGGATAATCATAATGCAGGCCATTGTCGTCAATGGCGATCACAAAGCCTTGCGAGCCGCCGACCAGCGCTTCCTCTCCGACGGTAGAATGAAATAAGTTCTGGGTAAAAGTACCAATTCCGCACTCCCTTGGCGGGTAGGTTCCTATAAAGGCAATTTTCATTTTCGGCCGTTTGTTGATTTGTTGTAAGATAACCCAATTAAACGGCATTACCCGGGAATATTTCCGCTGCCACCAAATACTTCACAGAATCTCTATGAATAAATAAAACATGTTGAATATCAAGCAAAAGGACCTACCTTACAACAAAACTAAAAACCATGTCAAAAGAAAAAACCCAGCAGAAAAGTGACAAGAAAAAGCCCGCCAAAAACCTAAAGGAAAAGCGCGCGGACAAGAAGGAGAAGCGGGATAGTAAATCGAAGGGCGATTAGATGACGCGCGTTTCAGTCAGACATAGGATAGACTACAACTACGATCAAAAAGTACTTTTGTCCCCACACAGATTTCGCCTTGCTCCGCAGCGCGATACCCAGGCGATCATCGAAGGATACAGCTTTGTGCTGCGGCCCGCTCATCGCCTATACTGGCAACACGATGTTTACGGCAATAAAATGGCGCGGGCCGATTTCGATGAGAAAACAGATTTTATGTCGGTGGAGGTTACCCTGGAAATCAAACTGTACAGTTTAAACCCCTTCGATGTACTGGTCGACGATGAATCGCAGCACTTCCCATTTTTGTATTCTTCGATCGTAAAAAATGCACTACTAGCTTACTTACAAATTGTAGACAGGAGTTCTGCCCTCACGGCATTCGTTGGCGGCACCGAAAAGTTTCATGGTGAAACCCTCTCCTTCCTGGTACAGCTCAATCAGCACATTTGTAATTATATCCGCTACGTGCGGAGATTAGAGCCAGGCGTGCAGTCATGCGAGATGACCCTGAAGACCCGGACTGGCTCTTGCCGCGATTCTGCATGGCTCATGGTTCAGGTGCTACGACGAATAGGACTGGCAAGTAGATTTGTATCAGGTTATCTGATACAATTAGGTACCACATCGGGCGACTCTGTTGAATTGCATGCCTGGGCAGAAGTTTTCATACCAGGGGCAAGCTGGATTGGTTTGGACACGACCTCGGGCCTGTTTACCAGTGAAGGCCATATCCCGCTTGCGATTGGACCCGGTCCAGAGCAGGTGGCACCTGTCGAAGGATTGACCGAGCAATGCTCGGCTTCAATGACTTATCAATTTAAAGTCGAATCTTCGAAATACTTGTAATACTCGCCTCTGGTGCCGCGAAACCTGTCTTAGCCGACGGTATCCAGATAACGCCTAATTCCGTCGAAAATATGCTTGTTGCTCGCGTTGGGAACGTTACACTCCAGTAATTTCCTGAGAAGTTCAATCGGCTTATCAGTCAGTACTTCTAGCTCCTGCATCAATGCCAGATTAAGTCTCTCCGAACTAAGGTGCCTGTTACCTTCCATGATGGGTAAACCTTATCGGCAATTTGTTGAGCCAGTTTCATGTCGTTTAATTTTCGTTCATTCCAAGAATCTCTTTAAGTGCAAGAACATTGTCAATGCCTAGTTTCGCAAAAATGGCAGCTTTGAATGTGCTGATCGTTGAGAGATGCAGCCCTGTTTTTTCAGCGATGGACGAGGGCGACATTCCTTGTACGAGGTAGTCGGCAACTTCTTTTTGTCTTCGCGTAAGCAGACCCCATCGTCTTTGCGGGATATGGCTGGCAATCAGGTACTCGAATATGGACGCCATATGCTCAGCGCCCAGATACCGCTTCCCGCCCATGACAGACCTAATGCAAATCAGCATTTCCGATATATCCGCATATTTGGACAGGTAACCAATTACCCCCTTCTTAAAGTAATCGATGATCACCTCGGGTTGCATTTCAGGCCCATACACGATCACCCGCGAACCGGAATATTTCTGCCTGATTTCTGAGATGGACGGATACCCCTCCTCTTCAAAATCCGCATGCAACACATAAATAACCAGATCAGGCTCCCGCCGCCCTGCATTTTGATCATAATCCCGGATATTGTTTGATTCTACAATCTCCGCTTCCTCAAAATTTTTCCTGAGAAGAATCGCCAGACCCATGCGCATTACCGGGTGAGTATCAAAAACTGCAAACGTCGGACGGCGCGGTGCCGGGTGGATATTCATAGATAAAGGTAGCTGCAATTAACGTAGCAATCACCCTTTCTTCAGCTTATTAAAAAGTTTTAAGCATCTCGAAAACGATTGATATCACTCTCGAATTTCTTTGAGAATTTTCAACAACAAATATTGATTTTCAGCGTTTTACATCAAACGGCCCATGCCAGAGCAGATTTAGCATCCCTGTATCTTCCAAAGTCATTTTACCACAAGGACTCAAAAGGAAGATATGAGCACAGAGAAAAAAATCAAGTTTGTCGCAATCGACAAAACCCTTTTCTTCCCCACCCTTAAAAAAAGGGTTGAGCAGTATTTTACAGAAAATCATAAATCAAGGTACGCCGACGGAATGATGGTGCTCAAAACGATCATCCTGCTGGCGTGTTACGTATTGCCCTTTGTCGCAATACTGGCGTTCACGCCCGGAGTATGGGTTAGTATGCTGTTATGGCTGGTAATGGGTGCTGCCATTTCCGGGATCGGAATGAGCGTCATGCATGACGCCAATCACGGCGCGTTCTCCAGAAGGCCGGCGGTAAACAAATGGCTGGGTTTTACAATATACCTGGCCGGCGCAGGCGTATCGAATTGGAAATGGCAGCACAATGTCCTGCACCATACCTACACTAACGTCGCCAACCTGGACGAAGACATCAAGGACCGGGGCGTTATGAAACTTTCGCCGCACGAGGCGGTGAAATCCATTCACCGGTTTCAATGGATGTATGCATTCTTTTTTTACGGGATTCTGACATTATATTGGGTGCTTCTGAAAGATTTTATCCAGTATGCCCATTTCATTAAATCCGGACTGAACCGACAGACAAAACGCGAAAACCTGCAAATGCTCACAGGAATGATCGTGATAAAACTGCTTTACTTGGGCACATTTTTCGTGCTTCCCACACTGGTTTTTCAAATTCCCTTCAATGCGATCCTGACCGGATTTTTACTCATGCATTTTACCGCCGGCCTCGTGCTGACGGTGATCTTTCAGCTTGCCCATTCGGTGGAAGGAACCCAATACCCATTGCCCAATCCGGAAGGTATTATAGAAAAAGACTGGGCTGTGCATCAGATGGAAACCACCGTCAATTTCTCTCCGCGAAACAAATGGCTCAGCTGGTATGTCGGAGGACTTAACTTTCAGATCGAGCACCACCTCTTTCCGAAAATATGCCACATACATTATCCGGCCATCGCTCCCATCGTCAAAAAAACAGCCCAGGAATTCGGACTGAAATATATGGAGCATCAAACTTTTATAATTGCCCTGAGGTCCCATATCGCGATACTTAAAAAGTTCGGAATACCCCGTTTTAATGAAGGAATTGTTTAGCTTTAATGCACACTTCTAGTTCTCGTCCGCCCTGAAATGCATGCCGAGCGAAATATCAGAGTGGCAGCAATCTTTCTACTTCCCGTTCCCACAACCGGATTGCTGTGACATTCGTAAGCACATCCATCCGGAGTACCGGCTCAAAGAAAAAACATTTACAGACACCGCCCGTATGAATGCTCACCATCATATCATCTCCATCGGCGCCTCCGATTCCGGCATTGACGACATCGCGACCTTCTTCGATCAAAAACCACTCGCCGGAGTCGCCTATGTAATTATACAGCATTTACCGCCCGATTTCCGCGCTAGACTGGCTGAAATACTGGCCAAGGATTTATATCTGATGATCAGTGAGGCGCAAAATGGAGTGCTGGTCGAAACAGACCACGTCTACATCATTCCCGAAGGCAAATCGATGAGCATCCGGAAGGGAAGGTTATACATCACCGAAAAACCGTATAATCCCCGGCTGCATAGCAGCACCGACAGTTTTTTCGCCTCCCTCGCAGCAGATCAGGGGGAAAAAGCCATAGGGGTAGTCCTTTTCGAAATTGGCGAAGATTGCCTTGAAGGGATAAGTGCGATCCGGGATGCGGGAGGCATTGTCATCGCGCGACGGCAAGACGCCATTCACCTTGCTCCCGCCATCAATGAGGTTGACTTTGTCACTGAGCCCGCTCTTATGCCCCAAATCATAGAAGATTATGTAATGCAAAGCCGCAAAACATTGCTGGATCAGAATGAAGAACTGACCATGGAAATGATAATAGATGCGATCCGCGAGAATACCACATTTGATTTTTCGGGTTACCGATTGGACATTCTATCGCACAAGACCCGAAAAAGAGCTTTGGATCAAAACTTCTATTCGCTGGCGGATTACCTGTCTTTTCTTAAAGTCACGTCGACAGAAATGCATTCACTATCCAGGGAATTTCTTACCGGCGGGATTGCCGCTCTGGTCAATGAAAACACCCCAAATTCTCCGGGAACGAATCCGGAGCCCGAAATTTTCGGATTCAAACGGGATGGGGATAAACTGGAAAATAAAGTTGCCCACCAAGAACAATTGATGGAACTTGAAAAAGAGCTTAATGAATTGAAAACAAGACTGTCCCAAGTGCACAAATCAGATGTATCGATGAACAATTTGAAGGTCGCAAACGCGTTGTTGCGACTGGCTAATGGGCGGCTACGACATGATAATAGTGAGATGCGATCAGCAAACCACCAGCTAGACGCAAAAAACAAAAAGTTGACCGAAGCTAACGAAGAGCTAGACAACTTTGTCCACCTGGCGTCACACGATCTGTTGGCACCGCTTGCTCATATTGAAGGTAGTATCGCACTTATCAACGAGATAGGCGTGACCGATACCCAGCTAACCGAGATGATCGGTATCATCAACGCATCCGCAAAGAGATTTCGCGCACTAGTGGAAGATATGGGTAACGTGGCGAAGGCCGAACATGATTTAAAATCAAAGGAAAAGGTCGATATAGAAGAAATAATCCAGAGCGTATTGTGGCCGCTGGAAACCAAGATCAAACAATCCAACACTCAAATAATTGTCAGTCTGCGGGAAAGATCCATTTACTTTTCCAAAAAGAACCTCAGGAGTATCGTCTTCAATCTGATTTCCAACAGTCTTAAGTTCAACGAAAGCCTGCAACCATCGATCCATATCATTACGGAGAAGATCAACGGCCAGGTCGTCCTCTCCGTGGAAGACAACGGGATGGGTATTCCTACACCCGAACTGGAGCATATCTTCAAACTCTACGGAAGAGCGAGATACGACATAGAAGGCAACGGGGTGGGGCTTTACCTAACAAAACGGATGATAGATGCGTCTGGGGGAAGCCTGGTGGTTGAGAGCACTCCTGGTGAAGGAAGCAAATTCACCATTAGTTTCGCAGCTGAATAGCGTCAAAAACGGGAGAGTTCCTACGATCTTATCCGGCCTCAAAAGCCGGGACGTTGATGTTACCTGGTGCCTATTTGATAATATCTGATAGCTGGATTTTTAAAATCGACGCGCCAATGCCGCGTAACTGCTCATGTTCTAGCCCATTCCAACACAGTACATTAAGGCCTTTTATCCAACCATCATGACTATACGTTGATCTCTATCATTAGCCTTTCCCGGCAACATATGCGTATCTTTATAGATGGTCCATCAAAACTTGCTGCTCGTACTGATTCTTTTCTTTTTCATAGCCTTACTATATCTGTGCAGCGAAAGGTTGAAAATTTCTTACCCGATTCTACTGGTACTGGGAGGACTGGCTATTCCGTTAATTCCCACAGTGCCCAATGTCAGTTTGAACCCCGAAATCATCTTTTTGATCTTTCTTCCTCCATTGCTTTTCGAAGCGGCCTGGACCACGTCCTGGAAAGATTTCTGGGCCAGAAAAGAGTCGATCTTCTCACTGGGCTTCGGTCTTGTATTTTCAACGTCTCTGATCATAGCCCATCTGTCAGTGGCCATCATCCCGGGCTTTACGCTTGCTTTGGGCTTTCTGCTCGGCGGAATCATTTCACCACCTGACGCGGTAGCGGCCGCCTCCGTCCTGAAAGATCTGAAATTACCCCGGCGCGGGATCACGATTCTGGAAGGAGAGAGCCTGGTTAACGACGCCGCGTCATTGACTGTTTTCAGGTTCGCAACGATTGCAGTACTGACAGGGCACTTCACGTTCACGGAGGCAATAGTCGACTTCGCAGTGCTCGCATTTATGGGGATCGCTGTGGGGCTGGTTATAGGACATTTGCTGTACTTGGTTCTTCGGTATTGGGCAAGGTCGTCGCGCATTACATCTCCCATTATCCTGATGGCTCCCTATCTGATGTACGTAACTGCCGAAAAATTCAACTGGTCCGGTGTGCTTGCGGTAGTAAGCGGCGGCCTCTACCTGTCATTCCACGCAAAGAACTTTCTGAATTATCAGACCAGGCTACAAAATCGCGAGATATGGCTCATGCTAGTATTCTTGCTGAATGGGTTTGTTTTCATTTTGATCGGGTTGGAGTTGCCGATGATCGTCGATGGCCTTGTTGGTTATTCGTTAAAGGAAGCGATCGGCTACGGTCTTCTTATCAGTTCAACCGCCATTTTGATCAGGATCATTTTGGTGTTTCTTACGACTTATATCCCGCGTATGCTCACCGGAAGCGAAAAGGAGCGGGAAAATGATCCGGGTTGGAGACTCACTTTTGTGATGGGCTGGGCTGGGATGCGTGGAGTGGTATCGCTTGCTGCAGCGCTTACCGTTCCGCTCACCACGCCGGAAGGCTCCACTTTCCCACATCGTAACCTGATTCTGTTCATAACCTTCATCGTGATACTCGTCACACTTGTTTTTCAAGGCCTCACCTTACCGGTTATCCTCCGGATTCTTCAGGTACCCCAAGTCGAAGAAGATCTCTCCGTGGATGACCAGATGGAAACAATCCGGCTCCGCCTCGCCAGACGTTCGGCCGATTACATGCATGAACACTACCATTCAGAAATTCATAGCCACGGGGCGGTCAGGCGAATTATGGAACAGCTTCAGAGAACGACAACTTTGGGCGATCCGGCCCAGGACGACCGTTCTTCAGTCAAGGAGTTAAAAAAGAAAATCATGATAGAGCTCATCGCATTGCAAAGGGTTTATCTCCATGAGATCAATGACGAGAACAAGTACGATGAAGAAGTGATAAGGGATCTGGAACATAATCTGGACCTGGAAGAATCGAGGCTCGAAAAGAAATAGAACGCATGTGTTTTATATTCAAAACGCCTCTCCCAACGTCAGATTGACTATTGCATGATGCTCGGGATGATAGCCTATTCCAAGTTGACAGCTCATGTTTGTGACCGAATTATTGGGTTATCGACGAATGTTAAAGATGCACATATCAAAATCAGCAAGCTCATCGCAAGCAAATCGGAAAGGCCGAAGGCGGTAACGAATCACAAAGATCAAGAGGCATCTGTGAAATATGTAATGTAAAAATGGTGGATGTAACGTCTTAGACTTCGGTAGTATGAACTTTGTATATTAATATTAAAGTTCTCTGCTATGAACAAACCCGACACTTTACCCGACGGCGATGAAATTTCCGACTTTGCCCTCTCGCTAGTCCACGAAATTCGTAACCCGCTGACAAACATAGATTTGTCATTACAAGCACTATCCCATGAAATAACCGATGATGATCTTCGCGCATATCTCGACATCATAAAAAGAAGCTCGGACCGTATCGGAACGATACTGAAGAACCTCCTCAGTCATCAGAAACTGAATGACAACGCCCATGCTGACCATTCCTTACATACTCTATTGGACGAAGTGATCCTGTTGAATACTGACCGCATTGCCTTAAAAAAGATCAAGGTTACCCGGGATTATGATTCGAATGACTGTGTAATGAAGATTAACGCGCAAAAAATAAAAATCGCTTTGACGAATATCGTGGTCAATGCCATTGAAGCTATGAATCCACGGCAAGGCGAGTTGAAGCTGGTCACTAGGTCGACAGACACGACTCACCTGATCCGCATTGAAGACAATGGATGCGGGATCAATGATGCGGGCATGAAAAATCTGTTTAAAAGAGGTTTCTCCGATAAAGCGGGTGGTATAGGAATCGGCCTGTTCTCGACTTTGAAAATTTTGAGATCTAGTCATGTGGATATAGATGTGCAGTCCCGGGCAGGCTCCGGAACATGCTTCATCCTGACATTCAACAAGAAACATAACCCCGGAAAATCGACCCGAAGGCTGCTGTAAACCCGACATTATCAGCTATATTGTAACGGGATAGCTTTGGATTCATTGCCGGCTACAGTAACTTCGCTTATCGATTATGATATTGTATATCAAATACATGGTTAGCCTGAGATGTAAAATGATGGTCGAGCAGGAACTGAAAAATATCGGCTTGCACTATGTGGTTGTGGAGCTGGGAAGCGTCGAAATTCTTGAAGATATCACACTCGGGCAGCGCCAAGCACTCAAAAGGAATCTGCTCAAATCGGGCCTGGAGCTACTGGACGATAAGAGGAGTATTTTGATTGAGAAAATCAAAAATGTCATCGTGGAAATGATCCATTATCAGGATGAACTTCCTAAAACTAACTATTCGGATTACATCGCAGAAAAACTGGGGTACGACTACACTTATATTTCCAACATCTTTTCCGAGGTGAAGGGCATCAATATCCAGCAATTTATTATCCATCACAAGATAGAAAAAGTTAAAGAACTGCTGCTCTACGGAGATTTGAACCTCACAGAAATCTCTTACAAGCTACACTACAGCAGCGTGGCGCACCTTTCCAATCAGTTCAAAAAGGTCACAGGTCTTTCTCCTACCTTTTATAAAAAACTCCGGAGAAAGCGCGACGATAACCTCGAAAATATCTGAGGCTTATTGGCCTTCCTCTGAAAAGTATTGATTTCCGTTTCTGACAATCAGTGATCAATGTAACTTTTCAATTCAGTTATGTAACACATAAGGGCCCGCCGGTGTCGACCTTTGTACAGGTTGATTCAAATCTAAAAACCCTGCGGGCTCAACAATGAAAAAGTTATCAATAACACTTATACTATGTGCAATGACCATCACGTCGTTCGCACAAACATTTGGTTTCGGGCCGAAGGCTGGCGTAAACCTAAGTAATTATCAAGGCGGTAATATTCAAACTGAGGCGAAGGCGGGATACCATTTTGGGGGTATGCTTAATTTTGGTTTTGGAAACGTCTTTTCTATTCAGCCTGAAGTGCTTTTCTCCACCCTGGGGGCCAAGGTAGAGAGTAGTGGCAGCAAAGCGGACTTCAAGATCAACTATCTGACGGTGCCCGTCATGCTGAAATTCAGGACAAGAAGTGGTTTTTATTTGGAAGCAGGACCTCAAGCGGGCTTCCGGTTATCTCAAAGTGTTCCTGACCAGACCATTGATCATTTCGCTAAAAATCTGGATTTATCGCTGGGTGCGGGTTTGGGTTATCAGTCTAATATCGGGCTTGGAATCGGGTTTCGTTATGTGGCAGGGCTATCAAAAGTGGGCGACTTCTCTTCAAAGGAAATCAATCCGGACTTCAAAAACAGCGTTATCCAGGGCAGCTTATTCTGGGTGATTCCCATCGTTAAAGAATAGCATGCTTCTGCATAAGCGTCGCAGATACGTTAAAAATAGGCATCATGTATGAAATCAGGAAAATAAAGCGGATATGAATACGGACCGTGAGGAGATAGAAAAAGCAAAGGTGTACCTTATTGTGGAGATTATCGAGTACGTACCCAATGCGGTTCTGAGCAGAACTATTATCAAAAAAATGACTGGTAACGTTAAAGTTTCGGCCTTCGATGCCGGAGAGGAAATCGCCGAGAAATCTTCCGCCTTTGATACCTATATTCAGATTATCGACGGTTCTGCTGAAATCGTCATCGATGGTAAAAAACACAGACTTGCATTGGGCCAGGGGATTGTGATTCCTGCGCATCAAAGGAACTCTTTTTGTGCCAAAGAGCCTTTCAAAATGATTTCGACAGTTATAAAGAGCGGGTATGAGTGATCGGCATCTACTGCCAATTTAAACTTACTATTATGAAAACGGAAAAAGTGTCGCTTAGGTTGGTGCTGGTCACATCCTTAGGCCTCGTTTTTGGATTATGGTTTGCGTCCGGAAAAGCATATCGTATATGGATAAGCGTTAGGGAAAATGGAGGAGAATACGGAGGTGCGATGGATAAGCTGAACCGTGGCAAATTTCAAGCGTCAAGTCGATAAAATCGTCGCAGGTGTTCCGGCAAAAGCACATGGCAATAGAAGGAGAACCCGGCTGTAAAGCAAGAAATAGTAAGCAGTTATTGTTTAAATAAATAAAATATGAAAACTGGAAAAGCATTTTTTGGATGGGTGATCATGGCATCACTTTTCGTTGCAGTCGGAACAATGTTTGCGCCGAAAAACACATCTTACAGAATAAAACGACTGGTAGAAAAAGGGAAGAGGTTCTTGGGAGTGCGAGACCCATCAATGGCAAAGCCTGATTTGTTGAAAACAGCGTCCGAAGGCAGGCCGTAAGTCAGCGTCATATAACATTCAAATAATCACACTTAATCTAATAACATGAAAACTAATGAAGATTTGCAGCGGGATGTCCGCGATGCAATCAGATGGGAGCCATTGTTGCACGAAACAGATATAGGCGTTACCGCCAAAGACGGTGTGATCAGCCTTTCTGGCACCGTGGATAGCTATGGCAAGAAATCGGAGGCGGAAGAGGCCGCCAGGCGCGTGAAAGGCGTTAAAGTCGTTACCGAGCAGATAAGTGTTAAACCAAAAGATGATACGACTATCCGCGATGATGCTGATCTGGCTGACGAAATAGTGAACGCCTATCAATGGACACAGGAAATACCTTCGGGTCGTGCCACAGTAAAAGTGGAAAATGGCTGGATAACCCTGGAAGGGGATCTGCAATGGAACTATCAGCGCGATGCAGCGGAACGATTGATCCGGGAATTTCCAGGAGTAAAGGGCGTGTCCAACAATATCAAAATTAAATATGAACCGACGTCCGAAATTGATAAGGCGGCAATAGAAAGTGCTTTTACCCGTAGCAGCTCCATCACTCAGGAAGGCATTCATATCAGAGTGGTTAAAAGTAAGGTCATTCTGACAGGCACAGTGAGCTCCTGCTATGAAAAAGATGAAGCGGCGCGGCAGGCTTGGAAAGCACCCGGGGTCGAGATCGTTTATAACGAATTAATAGTAGAACAACATCCCGTTACTGTGGACAGATAACAGTGTGCTCCCAGCGGGAGAAAATATTCATTTCAAACAAGATAGAATCATGAAAACCAACACAATAATAGCTTCTCTGAGTTTAATCCTGCTCGCCTTCCCCTTAACCGCGCAAGTGGTCTCAAAAGACTCTCTTGCAACCCTAAAGGCGGAAAGGCAAATGCTTGAAATAGGCAAAAGGTTAAACGAAAACAAAACGCAGCTGGCCAGGCTTGAAAACGAGCGTGAAGGAAAGTTGATGGAGGTATCGCAAACATCCGAGAGCGCACAGAAATCGGCGGATGCTAATCAGCAGGCCGCAGATAAACTTAGAGACGAGTCACAAGACCGCAAATTGGCCCGTAGGGCTAACAATAGCGCTGGCTCAGCCAAGTCGGATGCGAAGAAAGCCCGGAAGGCCGGGTATAGTCTGGAAAAACTCGACAGCGATATTAATTCTCTGAAAGCGAATATTCAGAAGGATGAAAAGGAACTGGCCGACATGCAGCCTAATATACACCCGGAGCCGATGTATTGAAATCCGAGTGTATGACTTCTATCGATCTAATAATATGAACGAGCCCATATTTGATAACAAGTACTTTGATGGACAATGTGTCTATGCTAATGAGAATCCCGGTCAAAAGCTGGTTATCAGACGTTACTATAAGAGAATCTATTATTGTCGGGCGGTAGATGGCTCAGAGAAGGAGTATGCCTTTTTCGAAAGGGAAATTTCGCCCGATTATGAAAGTGGTAAACAGCTGTATTGCCACTTTCCGAGAGAAGACGTTTAATAGCTAATCACTAAAATGAAAACTGAATTCGCATCCTTCACCAACGGTGCTTTCAAAAATCAAGCAACCACCTGATGCATCGATAATACGTTTCGTAAGGTAAACCCGACACGGTTTCCTTATGAGATGTATGACTCTTTAAGGATCGACGATATGATCCAGTCTGTTGTGGGCAGGCCCAGGCCTCTAGACCACGTAGCATGAGCGCATTTTCGGAAGAATCAACCCCAAAAGGGGCTGGCGTAGAACACCCCTTAGCTACACGCGATGCTCTTAATGGCTATTATCCTCATTTGCCTTGTATGGACAGTAATTGTACAGCTGCATCCCCGGGCAGATCCCTAACACCTGGTCTGTTAAATCAAAACAAATGAACAAGTTAGCTGACACAACCGAACTGATCGAGACTACAACCGGTCTTCTGATGGGAGCGAAGCCTCCCTTACGCCACAAACGGGTATCGAAGTAATCGATCAATGGCATGGTCCGCTTTCAGTAAGTGAGAGTACCCAGCCCATTGACGACGAGTTGGACAAATTAAAATCACTGCTTGCTTCGGTCCCCACAAATGCCGGCGCCATTGTGGAACAAGTGAAGGAGGTGGCTGCGAAAGTTTCGCGGATTGCTCCGGAATTAGGCGCGGAGGGCGAAATGCCCTCTTTGCTTACGGCGTTAGCGACCGCCCTGAGAATGGGGACGGATTTATAAAGCCGAACGGCCAAGTTAGCAGGGCTGCATATCCAGATCTACCAGATCTGTCAATTTAAATAACCGTTAGTTATGAATGTAAGTAAAGTAAAACAGATACACGAGTTTGGTCAGAGCATCTGGCTCGACTTTATAGACCGCAAGTTCATTGTCTCGGGTGGATTGCAGAAGCTGATCGATGAGGACGGCGTAAAAGGCGTGACGTCCAATCCTGCCATTTTTGAAAAGGCAATCAGTAACAGTTCGGATTACAACGCAGATATTGCGGAACATTCAAAAGGCGATATAACCAATGAGGAAATCTTCTTCAAGCTTGCCATATCCGATGTAAGGCAGGCATGCGACATTTTGTGGCCGGTCTACAACGAGGAGGGACTTGTTGGGGCCGATGGGTATGTCAGCCTGGAAGTTTCCCCGTTCCTAGCTACTGACACCCTAGCGACCATCGACCAAGCCCGCCAGCTATGGCAGGAGGTAGGCAGGGATAACGTGATGGTCAAGATTCCCGGAACCGAGTCGGGCCTGGTTGCAACCCAGGCGGCGATTAGCGAAGGTATTAACGTAAATGTGACATTGCTTTTCGGTCTTGACCGGTACGAAGCCACGACAGAAGCCTACATTTCTGGACTTGAAAAACGGGCTGCGGATGGTCTATCCATTGACCACATTTCCTCTGTCGCCAGTTTCTTTCTGAGCCGTATCGACATTCTGGTCGATCCATTTCTGGACGATAAGGGCCTTGGCGAATTGAGGGGTGAGGTCGCAATTGCTTCGGCAAAAATGGCGTATCAAACTTATGAACGCGTTTTCAGCACAGACCGCTGGAAGGCCCTGGCAGCAAAAGGTGCAGTGCCGCAACGGCTGCTCTGGGCAAGTACAAGCAACAAAAATCCTGCGTTTACCGACACACGCTACGTGGATGCGCTTATCGGTGACAGCACCGTCAATACCATTCCAATGGAAACATTAGAAGCGTATCGCGACCACGGCAATCCAGCTAGCAGGCTAAAAGCTGATCTTGATAAAGCTATCGAGGTCATGGCACGGGTGAAAGCGGCCGGAATCGACATGGTCGCAGTAGCGAAGCAACTTGAAGAGGAAGGGATTGAAAAGTTTAACCAGCCGTTTCAGAAACTGTTGGGCGCGATCGAACTACAAAAGCAATGCAATCACTTAGATTAAATAAATTAAACAATGTCAAACGATAAAAGTGCCCCAAAAGGAGACAAGAAAAAGTTAGTCAAGAACCTCAAAGAAAAGCGCGCTGACAAAAAGGATAAACGCGACAGTAAAAGCAAGTGCGATTGACACATCAGATCACCGACACCTACGACTGGCCGGCTTTTCTTCGCCGCATTTGATCAGGCTTGACCTACGCTCATTCGCATATTGTCCCCGAATCCTTTTCATTAAACCCTACTGCCGGCCCACCATATGCACTGGCAGCAGGATGTGTATGGAAACAACGAGGACGTGTTGATCCATTCAATTTTAGCAAAGGTGGTCTGATAATGGTGAGATCCGAGCGATAACTTAAAGCTACCAAGTATGATTCTAGAGAATAAACTACCACTACGATACTTGATCGGCATTGTAAAATTTGAGCTTACGGCCGTCTTGATATTGAGTCTAATTACCCATTTCGGAGCCTTCCGGCTTACCAACTTCCTGCCGGACATGCCGCTGGCTATTCCGGCTTTTCTGGGAACATCCATTTCGGTCCTTTTGTCATTCAAAATGAACCAGTCGTACGACAGGTGGTGGGAAGCAAGAAAAATCTGGGGTGCTATTACCAACGATTCGCGAAGCCTGATTATGCAGCTGCTGGCTTTTGCGACGCACGATCATGACGGAATCGTAAAACGGATCGCCTACCGGCAGGCAGCCTGGGGATATACGCTTGGGCGCTCCCTAAGAGGAAACGACCCGCTTGCTGACCTGCATCACCTAATCGACGCTGAGGATCAACGGAAGATCCTGGCACACACTAACAAACCTTTGGCGATATTGCAGCTTACGGTGCAGGACATCCGTGCAATGCGCGCAATGGATGCATTGGACGTGCATGCGCACATTCACCTTCAGGAGACAATTATCCGACTAACGGATTCGATGGGCGGCGCAGAGCGGATTAACCGGACGGTGTTTCCCTCGACATACCGGCTAATCCTGCACTTGATCATTTATCTGTTTGTGATCACACTCACAATTTCGCTGAGCAGCATTAACAACGTGCTCGTCATTCCGCTGCTGATGCTGATTTCCGCCGGGTTTTTCTGCATCGAAAAGATCGCGTACCATTTACAAGACCCATTTAAAAATAGCCCGAGTGATATTCCAATCACGGATATCGCCAAAAACATAGAAGTCAACACAAGGCAATTGCTGGGTGAAGAAGTGAAGACCAAAGAATTAAGCCTAGAAAGTTATTATGTAATGTAAATACTTCTATAATAAAAATGAAGTACGACTCATATTACTCCGTAAAAATTAATTATACCGATTACAAAAAGTATCCTGTTGAATGGAAAACAACCACGTGGTTGAATCTGTTGTGCAGAGATCGCCGTACAGGGGCAATCGGTAGACGTATGACTGTGTTACAGTATGGAACGATTATTGCTTCGTTTATGGATAACTTAATCAGGATACCCATTGAAAACCAACCTCCAAAAGCTCGACATATTGACAAGATATGAACGCAGAAGGGCCGGGCTGGACAATAAGCATCTTTCAGACATTCGATTCATTGTCTCTCAGGCGCTCGAAAACTTCGAATTCGCCAGTCGATTGAAGTGTTGGCCTTGCAGGGGCAACTATTTCGAGACCTTGCTGAGTGACATAAGCCTGACATCACTCCTGTCAATTTTACTATCTTATTGCTTCGTTTTGTACACATAGCGTCCAAATCCGACACCTTATTCTATGTCTGTCTACTTTGTCCCAGATCGTTTTTAGCTCGGGAGCTTACATAGCTTAAGATTCTAAAAACATTCTTCATGTAGTCGGCTTGATGCAGAAGCAGTCCAATAGCGAATAATAATTTCCAACAGCTCTTTTATCTCCTCAAAGCCGGCCGGTTTCACGAAAAAACCCTGCACCGAATCGCAGTAGGCATCGACCACATGAGCATGGTTAAGCGATGTCGTCAAATACAGGTAAGGCACACATTTAAGTGCTATGTCCGCATTCTTCTTTAATTCGACTCGTAGCTCTAATCCTGTGAGCTTTGGTAGGTTTACATCTGAGAGTATCAAGAAAATGGTGCTATGGTGCGCGCGCAAATAGTCCAGTGCGGCAAAGCCGTCGGGGAAATAAATCCTTTTGTTGGGGAAATCAAGCTCTAAGAAGGCCTCTTCGAACACGAATTGATCGTCTAAGTCATCCTCAATCACGATAATAATGCCTTTTTTGTCCATTTGATATGAGATTAAAACGGGTTGTTTACAAATCTAGGCCCAGTCCAAGATCGTTGATTTCATTGATAACTGGACACAACGTCTCTAAGCCGACTTTTGACAGGCTCCGGTATAAGAGCCTAACAAGAAAGTGCCCCTGTTTTGACTCGAAAAATGGTGCTTGCGTCGACATCAACCGCTACTTAGTTCATTGTCTTTTCCGGAGGTTATTATCAGGCTTTCGTGAATTTAAATCCAAAGACGCCCACACATGCCGAAGGGAATCTATCGAGGGGGGAGCTGTTTGGTCAAAGGCTTGATCGATCATGTTCGTTAAACGAGGAGATAATTGCTGAGCCACTTCATACCTCTCCGCAGTTCGGCTCGCCTGTTCAATTTTCTCATTCGAATATGTAACTGTCACAAGCGAGGCAGCAGTAGTACAAAGCAGTACTGCTAATGAAACAAAATAGCTTTTAGCCTTGAAATCGAATGTGACTGGCTTGGGATTTTCCAGAGCGTACGATAGTGCGTCAAGGTGTTTTCGAATACCAGCAAGTTCGGAAAGCATCATGTTGCCTAACGGCATTTTTGCCACACTGGCCTGAATATCAGCCAGCATCTGGCGTGCTAAGTCATCGACCGGCACTTTGGGATCATTTAAAAGGCTTTCCATTACTGAGACCTTTTTTGCCAGGATAGCCAGTACCTGCTCGAAGCCATCGAGTTTATCTTCAATATTTTTCATAAATGTAGTCCTCTCAATTTTTTGCGTTTTTGTTTTCTTTTAAGTTTTGGATTAATCGTCTCGTGTTGATGTACCGGATCCATCAAGTCTTTCAGCAAGTTTTCTTCCCTGCAGTGCGGCAAACCATATCGGTGCGTTAGCATTTTTTCTTGCGCGGGTGGTAGTATCCCCTGATCCAACATCCGACGCCTCACCGCCATTTGGTGCTGAAAATTTTCTCGCAGTGTTCTATCGAGTGCCGGAAAACTCATGCTTCGGTCCACTTTTGAGCCCTTCAACACCGTTCCGTCCTTTTCGAAGCTGATACCCTGCATTTGATTAGTCCCAGACTTATACTTGTAAATGATGCCAATCCCCTTCGATGAAAGCGCGCCTTCCAATTGTTTCCAATTCACTGCCGATCTGCTTGCCATCTTGATCTGACCTGCAAGCTCATAACGTGTTTTATCAATCCCTTTAAGCCTCGCTCGGTTAACCAGCGTTTTTCCCTTACCCATGTAATAGCCATGTTTCATGGTCATCTCTTTGCAAACCTTCTGATTGATTCGCTTCTGAAAGCGGTCCGAAATGGATTTGCCAGCGTTATCAACTCGGTTGTAGAGAATATGAATGTGCGGCTGATTGGTATCGCGATGTTCAACGATCAGATATTGGGTATTCTGGATTTTCATTTTGGCCATGTACTCGGCAGCCCTCTCGACCATAATCTTTTGTGAGAGCTTATCCTTGTCAAACGAACTCCAACTCAGCACCAGGTGGCCGACAGCCTTGCCCAGCTCGGGATTCATCTGGCGCTGAGCATTGAAGTCATGGATCGCTGACCTTACATCATGGGTCCTGACGCCTTCACCATGAAGCACGATAGCTTGCTCTTTCTGCATGACATACCTGACTGCCCCTCCGAAACTTGATCCTATCATTATCTTACCGATCATCGTTAGTGAGTCTTTTGAGTAAATGATCAATGTCTGATAGAAGCTGCGCGGCTTTTTTTGTCTCGTAAAGCAGCCCCTGCATATTCGTAAATCGGAGCAGCTGGTTTAGGTTATTAGCCAGGCCAGCCAGCATTCTGACGAACCCGGCTTCCTCTGCCGAGAGCCGCGCAATAACCCTGGCCTTCCTGGCCGCTTGCCTCAACCAGGTGCTTGGTCTAAGGCCTGCGTCCTTGGCTTTCGACTCGATTAAAAACCGCTCGGTTTCCGAAAGCCGGACCATCAGCTGCGCGTTTCGTTTGATCTTCTTGGGCGGCCTTCCACCTTTGGATTTGTGTGAATTTTGCTCCATGCTTTCTACCTCTTTCATTCGTTGACAAGAACTGTTGATTACCTTTTGCGACCATCGGGAGTAAAAGCAAGTTTGAGTTTCGGCGGCGCCGGAACGAGTTTTTGCGAAGCGAAAACACAAACTTGCTCCCTTAAAGAAACTGATAGGCCCAGCCCTCGCTCCCTTAAAGAAATTCATAGGCCCAGCCCTCGGGTCTTCTTAGGTCGGTGCTGATGATGGGGCTGCTTTTCCAGCTGCTTGCTTGCAACCAGCATCTGGTTCAGATCCTTGTAATCCTTATAGATACAAGAGGCATCGAAGCAATTGAGCCCCGCTTTCTCGAATTTTTCAAGCAGCTTTTTCCCGGCTGCATCGTGATCTGGATACAGAAAAACGGTGCTGTAACCTTTGACAATGTCCACACTTCGCTCTGCCAGACTTATCGAATTGAGCACTACAAAGTCGGTCTGGATCTGCTCCTGTTTTCGAATTGAGAGAAGCGACAAAAAATCCATAAAGCCTTCCAACACGCAGACCGAGTTATGACCATTCTTGATATGGGATATGTCCTTCGGAGATGTCGAACCCTTGAAGTAGGCATTTCTCAGCTCATAGCCGCCCGACCGGTTTTCGAAACCGGCGGCGAAATAATTCTTGTCGTCGACCCGATAGTATACCTCCTGACAGTATGATTTAGCAACGGCCAGATCGATACCGCGCGATTCCAGGTACCGGGTAATTGCCGGGTTAGTCCCCAACTCTTTCACAGCAGTAATTTGGATGGCAGGCTGATCGATTGCTCTGGCTGGTGTAACGGCACTGTCTATATGCAAGCCAGCCGATTTTAGGTCTTGCGGTTGAAATAGAAAAAGACCGGAATCCAATTTCTCCAACAACGCTTTTGTATCGCAACGAAACAGGGCGCGCCCTAAATCAATGATATCTCCTCCCTGACCGCTTCCATGGTCGTAATAGAGGTTCAACCGCGCATTGACCTTAAAAGAAGGCATTTTCTCATTCCTGAATGGAGAGAGGTACCAATGGTCTTGTCCCCGGACATATTGGGGGCGGACATGGCAGTGTTCCAGCAGGTCTACCATAGATATCTGTTTGGCTTGCTCGCAAGTCATAATTACAGGGTCTTGAAGGTGAAAAAATTGATGAATTGATGCGGAGAGCTTGCAACTGATTGGCTTCTAAATATTTAAGACCGCATCAGAAAAGCATCAAAATGCATCATGGGCCGCATCGCCGTTTGGGGATTGATGCGCGTTGATGCAGATTTTGATGCGCTGTAATTATTTACTAATCAGGTAATTAAATGTGATGCGCATCAAAGCATCAAAAATTAGGGCAATTCGTTGAGCTCATTTATACGTCTTCGGGAGAGGGTATAGAACCTGCCCTTGCCAGTCTGCTCGAAGACGGAACCGTCGGTTAAAAATTTATACTGCGGGTAAGTCAGTGAATTACTTGCCGGGCTCAATTTCCAGGCATTTTGCAGGATCCGCTTGATCTGAGAGAGGTCTTTGAAACGGATGTGCTTTTTATTAAGCCAGTCCTGGACATCGCCGGTGCAAAACCGGATTTCGTCCAGCTCCTTTTCGTCTGCGATCGTCAGCAGAATATGGGCGATCTCCACTTCCAGCTTGTTCCGATTTTGGTTCAGCAGCTTTTTCAATGCAGGTGTCGCAATTTGATCAGGAGTAAACCACATTCTAGTTTTACTGGGATAGACGAAGTCACGGCTCACTAGGAAATGCAGAAAGAAGGGGATCTGAGCCCGTAGCTGGGCAAGCAGGTGGTGGTTCTCTGATTTTAGTGGTGGCACCTTTCTCACCCAATACCGAATTTCCCCGGGCTCGGCGATGATAAAGTGATCTTCGTTATTACTGCACAAAATGAATTTTCCGAAGAACTCCACTTCCTGCCGGTCATGGCCTTTGGCTTCTACCTTATAAAACCGCGCCGTGCTCAGATTCTTGATCCGCTCCGAATCCTCCTTTCTATCCAGGAACGTTTCATCCACGCCGATGACCAGTTTCTGCGCCCATTCGATGTTGAAGTTGGAACGGAAATCCTCATTGCTGTTGATGGTCATGTTTTCGCCGAAAATGGATTTGACAAAATGCAGGAATGTGGTCTTTCCCGTTCCACGCTCCTCGCTGACCAGGCACAGGATCGGTAGGATCTGGGTAGGACGTTCGAGCAGGATTTTGAAGTAATCATAACCCAACTCGATCTGCTCTCCGAAAATGTGACCCAGGAACTGAAAGATCACCGAAGCATCACCCTGCCGCGTTTCATGCTGAAATGGCTGGTAGCGGTTATAGAACCCGCCGACCTTTTGTTGATAGTCCAGATGGCTCGGAACAAAACAAAAGCCGTCGTAACAATCCACCCGGTCCTTCAAGTAGTCACGGCTGTGATCCAGCCGAATGCATTCAGCCGACCAGGGTATCAAGGAGGAAATCGTGTCGCCGGAAGATAGTGGCCGGTTGACTTTCTTAAAGTAACTGGTACCAATGCGCAGATAGACCGGATTATCTTTCATGACTACCTTCGATTTTCTGCTGACCATTGGCTATCCATTCCAGAAGCTCCCTGCGCGAAAAGAGTAGCTTGCCTTCCATTTTACAGAACGGGATCTTTTTTCTTTTCACCAGCCCGTAAATGGAAGTCTCCTTGTATTTGGTCAGGCGCGCCGCCTCCTTGGTATCCAGCAAAGTGTCACTGTTATCGGCGGCAGTCTCCGGTTTTGACTCTAAAACACGGCGCAGTGAAGACTCGATCAACTCTGATAATTGCTGATCGTTCATTGAAACTAAAACTGTTGTGCTCATCCCTTTTGCGTTTTGGTGATGGGCAAAGCAAGGCTAGAAAATCGGGGAAAAACAATATGAAGTTGACTAAGTCAGGTCATCGACGCCGTACTCGTTTATTTTCCTTAATGTTTTCAAAACATTTTTAGAATGCGGACTATCAGTCAGACTACCAATACTCTGCACGATATTGCCACGCGCTTTGTTGATGTTGCTGCGAAGACTTTCCAGCTTGGTTTTCGAATAGCAGGAAAATGTATCCAGCAGCAATTGACAGTATCTGTCAAGCCCAATATTGTTCCGATCTGTGTTCAGCTTATAGGTGGCATGCATGAGCAGGTTTAAAACCCTCTCGTAGTTTCCCGGAGGCATTTCAAAGTAATTATGTTCAGATCTAGGCAGTCTGCCTCCTTTTTCTTCAAACATCATTCCTAACAGCTGCAACACTTCCTCTCCACTGGTGAAAACCTGAATGGAGCTCACTGCCTTACATTTCCACGCATCAATTAAAATCAACCACATGGATATGATTTCGTCAATCGCGTAGTCCAGGGGAATTCGCTCCGGACCTTTAGTTTGGGCTTCGGCTATTGGAAATTCTTGACTCTGTAACAAGACCGGAGATTTATACTTAGGAAGGCGAAGGGTATTTACTCTGTCGGCGCACGCACGTACAAGGTAGGCCTGGATAAATCCGAGCGCGTATAAACAGGATGGAACAGCAAATCCCTCGAAGTATAAATGATAGGAGCAAAATTCAATGAATTGCTCTAAATGAGCGATTTTACTTTCGTTGTCAGGATTGAAAAGAATGGAGACTATCTGTTGTGGATACTCCTTCATCGCATCGAAGTAACCTCTTTCAAATTCCGCTCTCAGTTCGTCGGCATAAGACTCCGAGATTGGGCTATGATGATCTACAATGACATTCGCTCGGTTTTTCTGGTCGAAAATGGCAGCCAGATTCGGTTCACTGAGGAAGACCGGTGGCGCTGTTTTCTCAGCAATGTTCTCAAAGTGAAAATTACGTGATAGGCAGTCTACTTTTCCTCTGCGAAAAACATGATCTGGAAACCTTAAATATGGAAACCTTCCCTGATCGTCCAGGTTTATACCAAGATCAGGATCGAAGCCTGGCAAATTGAAAAAATACATGCGTTCAAAGCGTTGAGTTAATCAGTTCATCCAAAATTGGATCCCCGATGTCTTCCAGATAAATATCAGTTGTTTTTAAGCTGTCATGTCCCAATGATCGGCCTATATTCTCCTTGGATACTCCGTTTCTCCGGAGCGTGGTTGCATATGAATGTCGGGCCACGTACGTAGTCAGGTTCTTCTGAATGCCTAAGATTGCACCTAATTCTTGTAAGTCCTTGTTAACCCGCGTTCGAATCTTCTGCTTTCTATATCTGATCGACTGTATGTTGTCGTGTCTTTTATACAATATGGGAAAGATGTAGCCGGCATCGCTATTGCCTCGAAGGCTTCGGTAAAAATCAAGGATCCGCATAGCTTCTGGATGGAGCTTAAAACGAAATTCTTCCTTGGTTTTCGATCTGATATATTCGAGTTCGTCATCAACAATGTTATCCCATTTTAAACTTGCAAGATCCGTAAAATTGATTCCTCGGCAATAAAAACTGAAAAGGAAGTAATTACGTGAATTAATGAGTGTATCATTCATTGGATCGATCACTAGGGCTGAGATTTGATCAATCTGCGATTTTTGAATCGCTCTTTTTTTGGTCCTAGGGTTGTTGTATTTGCCAAATGCGAGCTCTTTAAAAGGATAGTGGCCCTCTGGGCAAAATTTTTCTCGGATTGCCACCTTCCACATCGTTCTAAAGGTCCTTAGATAGACACTTCTTGTGGTAATAGCGCATCCGCGTTCCATCAAGTATTCTTCATATTTCTTCAGAAAATTTAGATTGATAGATAGGAGATCTCGGTCTTTGTTTTTCACAAACCCTTTCAAGCTGCTCAGCGTAAATTTAAAGGTGTCCGCGTAGCCAATCCGGTTTTGCTGATTGAGCAGAGAAATATGGTCCTCAAAGAGCTTGAAAAGTGATTTGCTCTCTGGTTCTTTCGTTGCGCCGGTCAAACTACGAACCACACTTTTTATTTCGTCGAACGTTGGCTTTCGACCTTTTTTGCCTTCGGATATGATGAGAAAATCTAACTCAGAAACGATTGTTCTAAGGAGTAAATTGATCTCCTGATGCTTAGGGTGACCACGGGCAACTTGCTGTTGACTTTCGAGCCAATTTTCTTGTTTACAGCTCTTCTTTGTGCTGACTAACTGGTTCTTACGATTAATAATGATGCGGAGCATTATCGGATACTCGCACGAATCGTTAACTTTGGAAGCTAGGATAAACTTGGTTGAGAGTGCCATCAGTGCATATTTTGATCAAAATTAGGTCGAACATAGGTCGAACATTTCTTGTCTAAGGATAATTAAGCAAACTTAAAGAAACTCAATTAACTGACTAATATTCAATACGTTAGACTGTTTTTTATAAAAATCAAATATACAAAAAATCCTTAAAAATCTAGATGGCATGCAAGAGGTCGTCGGTTCGAATCCGATATTCTCCACAAAGTGCCGCTTCTGAAATGTCAGAAGCGGCACTTTTGCTTTTTAGCTAGTCTATCTTCTCAATACCTAACACGGCGGCGTCGAACTGCTTGTCGATAGTTATCTGGATTCCTTTTTCCACTAAATCCTTTCCGGTGTAAACGCCCCGTTCCTTTCCATCTTCCGGAGAAAAGAGCCGATACCTGCTGCCAGGCTCGGCAAGTGGAAATGCAAAGGTGCGGAAGCTTTCAACCGACCCGTTCCTGAAAAAGAACAACACACCACCCTGTTTCTCTTTATTGAATTTATAAACGCCGTCCCAATTACTCATGGTAGGCCGTTGGAAAATATCGGAAACATAGGAGAAGCGGGTGAACTGGTATTTTTTGTCCATCATTTTGAACCAGGTGTTCCATTTTAGGTGCCACGGTTTTAGTTCCGCGGGGAGCTTGCGTGAATCGCCGACGAGGATCGGTTTTGCCGAGGCGAGCGAGAGGAATGTATACTTGGAGTAAGGCGAATCCATAAACTGGTTGCCGATGAGGTTGGTCGCTGTGGGGATGGCGCGGCTGCGGTCGAAGGCCATTTGGCGGATGTTGATAGGGCCTACGGGCGCATCGTCGTCGTAATTGGTAAGCCAGTCGTAATCGGCGTGTTCTATTAATGCGTAGTCATTGATGTAATATTCTCCCCAAACTTCGTAGGTACAGTCGACGAGCAGATCAGGGAATGCTTTATGGAGGTCGTCGAAGAGCTGCAAGGCCTTATCATAGATGGCATAATAGGAACTTTCGCGGTCTTTGTAGTCTTTGCCGTCGGATTTGTAATCGCCCTTTTTGGAATAATCGAGCACGTAGGCGGAATTGACAATGGCAAGGTCGAGCTTAATGTAGGCGAGATCGTTCTCGCGCACGTGGCGTTTTATCTTTTCCAGAATGTAATCATAATAACCCGAGGCCAGCGACATGGTAACCCGGTTCTTCATTTCTTCGTGGAGGTAGGCAGGCTCGCCATTTTTGTCGTACACCGACCATTCCGGGTGTTCTTTATACAGCTTACTGCTTTTGTCCACCGACCCGAGGCTCATCCAGAGGCCGGCTTTCATTCCCCGTTTCCGGATGTGATCGGTAATAGGTTTCAAGCCGTTCGGAAAGCGGGTAGGGTGGGCGTCCCAGTCGCCGTAGTTGCTTTCCCAGCCTGCGTCCATAATGAAAAGGTCGGTACCGGTTCCTTCCAGGCCGTCGGCGAGCTGGGTTACGAGGGTGTCGTTGATGTTGGTATAAAAAGGCCGCCAGGTATTGTAGAATGTGAACGGGATTTCCTTCCGCTCGAAAAGTTTCACGCCCAGCCGCGTACGGATAAACTCGGCGAAATGGCCTTCGAATGCGTCTTCCCACTTCTCCGATTTAACCAGGCAAATGAAGGTTTTGGGACTGTCAAACTTTTCCTGCGGTTCAATCCATTTTTTAAACGGATAGTGATCGGTAAGGCTCGTCATACCGATCGAAATGCGGTGGTGATCGGTGTAGACTTCTGTCTTTTTAAGGATACTGGGGGCTTCGTTCCCAAGTATAAAGCCTTCTTTTACGTAATTGTTATATACAAAAATAGCGGCATCATGATGGTCACCGGTGTAGGGCCGCCATGCGAACCGCGAGCCGTAATTAGTATACAACTCACTTTGTTGGGAAGATACCGGAACCAGGTTCAGCCTTTCGACTTCCAAGTCGGCGATAGCGATGGCTTTTGTACCATTGTTGGTGACACTGACTTGCTTGCGCACTACCGGCAGTTCGTCGTATAATTCGTAGGTTAAATCCACCATTACATTTTCGGCGGGGGTGCCCGTTTTACCGGCGAGCTGCACAGTCACTTTCTGAATGCCATCACGCATCTTGGCGGAAGTGTGTTTGATGTATTTAAATTGCCCATTCTTACCGTTGGCGCTTGCAGGTGTACCGTTAATTGTAAAATAAAATTCCTCCGAGCCAGGGCGGCTGTAATCTTTGTTCGTCAGAAGATGCTGAAAGCGGGATGTGTAGAAAGAATTATCACGGATGGTGAATTTTCTTTCCAGGAAGCGGTTTTTAATAACAAGCGAGTCTTGCGAAAACGCATTGAATGAGCCGAGGATCGCCAGCAGGGCGACCTGAATAAATTTGTAGTACATAGTAATGTGTATAGTAAATAATAACTATTGGACTAACTATGAAATGACCATAGTATGGGTGAATTTAATAAAATACCGAGAAGAATTTAAATTTTAAATAGAATGTCAACAAAGATGTAAGCTGGTCTTTGAAAAACCCTGATATTGCAGCTTCTTAATTCAAGACGTTTAATCTATGTCACAGAACTTATTCGATTTTGGAATGATCGGACTGGGCGTAATGGGAAGAAACCTGTTACTGAACATGGCCGATCATGGTTTCTCTGTTATCGGTTTCGATAAGGACGAAACCAAAAATTCTGCGTTGGAATCCAGTGCCACCCCGGGCACCACTGTTAAGGGCGTTTCGGAACTTGCCCAGATGATCCAGCTGTTGCAACGCCCCCGCAAGGTAATGATGCTGGTGCCGGCCGGCCAGCCGGTCGATGATGTGATTGCATCCCTGTTACCTCTTCTTGAAAAAGGCGACGTTATCATTGATGGAGGAAACTCCCACTATACAGATACGCTCCGCCGCGTGAAATACCTCCGTGAAAAGGACATTCATTTCATGGGAATCGGTGTTTCGGGTGGTGAAAAAGGTGCCCGTACAGGCCCGAGCATTATGCCAGGAGGCGATAAAGAGGCTTATGCACACGTGCAACCGATGCTGGAAGCCATTGCGGCGAAAGTAAACGGGGAGCCTTGCGTAGCATACCTTGGAAAGGAAGGTGCCGGCCATTACGTGAAAATGGTGCATAACGGTATCGAATATGCGATTATGCAGCTCATCAGCGAATCGTACGCGATCCTGAAAAAAGCAGGTTTGAGCAACCAACAACTCCACGAAATATTCAAAAGCTGGAATGAAGGTGATTTGCAATCGTTCCTGGTGGAAATTACAGCCGATATTTTCCTGCAAAAAGACGATAAGACCGATGCTCACCTGGTCGACGTGATTTCCGACAAAGCAGGTTCGAAAGGAACCGGTAAATGGACATCGCAAGACTCGATGGAACTGCCCGTGGCCGTTCCGGTGATCGATACGGCGGTGGCCATGCGTACGCTATCGGGTTATAAGGATGAGCGAGTGGTTGCAGCCGAGCTTTACGGTGCAAGCCATGCGATATCGGAAGAAACCCAGGTGCTGATCCAGCAGGTGCATGATGCATTGTACTTTGCCACTATTCTGGCTTATGCGCAAGGCCTCGCGATGTTGTTCCAGGCGTCGAAAGACCTGCAAATGGAGATCCCCCTGACGGACGTAGTAAGCGTGTGGAGAGGCGGTTGCATTATCCGGTCGTCGCTCCTCGGCGTGTTTACGAATGCCTACAAACAAACCCCGGAATTGTCCAATATCCTGTTGAACCAAGAGGTGGCTGCATTGGTTAAGTCTGTGGAAGGTAACACGCGTTCGCTGATCGCATTTGCCGCCCAGTCGGGCCTCCCGGCTGCTGCTTTGATGTCGTCGCTGGCGTACTTCGATGCCTACAAAACAGCGTACATGCCTACGAACCTGATCCAGGCGCAACGTGACTACTTTGGCGCGCATACGTACCAACGTACCGATATCCCAGGTACATTCCACACAGAATGGGGTCAACAATAAATCAGAAACTTTATGCAAAGCAATAAACGTCCCCCTGCCTCGGTACTCTTCATCTTCGGAGGAAGCGGGGACCTCAACTACCGGAAACTCACTCCCGCGCTCTACAACTTGTTTTTGGATAACTGGATGCCCGATCAATTCGCAATCGCGGGTATCGGCCGGAGTGCTTATTCCAATGAAAAATACCATGAGCATTTGCTCGACGGCGTAACGAAATTCTCGCGCCGCAAAGGCAAGCAAAATGGCCATTGGACGGATTTCACACAGCACGTTTCCTACCTGCAAATGGATGGTGACGACGCGGCAGCGTACCACAAGATCACCGACCTTGTTAAAGAGAAAGAAGAAGAATGGGGTGTGCATCCTAATGTGATCTTCTACCTCGCGGTAGCACCTCAACTGGTTCCTTCGATCGCTCAGAAACTGGGTGCATTGAAGATTTGCGGCGAGAAAAGCACTACTCGTATTGTAGTTGAAAAACCATTCGGCCATGACCTGGAAAGCGCTCACGAACTGAACTTGCTGCTTTCGAGCATGTTCGCCGAGGAGCAAATCTTCCGTATCGACCATTACCTGGGCAAAGAAACGGTTCAGAACATCCTCGCGTTGCGTTTTGCCAATGCATTGTTCGAGCCGCTTTGGAACCGTAATTATATTGATCATATCCAGATCACGGCAGCGGAAGCAGTGGGTTTGGAAGGCCGAGGAGGCTATTTCGAGCATGCTGGTGCATTGCGCGACATGGTGCAGAACCACATCCTGCAAATCCTTTGTATGATCGCGATGGAGCCGCCGGTATCGTTCGATGCCAATGAGATCCGCAATAAAAAGGTAGACGTACTGAATGCGATCCGCCGGATTACCAAAGAGCAGGTACACGATTTCGCCGTTCGCGGACAGTATTCGGGTGGCTGGAAAAAGGGTGAGAAAGTAGTCGGTTACCGTCAGGAAGAAGGTGTGAACCCGCAGTCGAATATCGATACATTCGCGGCTGTGAAGTTCTATATCGACAACTGGCGCTGGCAGGGCGTACCGTTCTATGTAAGAACAGGGAAGTACCTCAACCAAAAAGCGACCCACATTACGTTGCATTTCAAACAGGCGCCGCATTATGCATTCCCGCCTGAGTCGGCTGAAACTTGGAGATCTAACCGTCTGACAATTAGCATTCAACCCAATATGGACATCAGCATCCGCTTCCAGGCCAAACGCCCGGGTCAAACGATGATGCTCGATCCGGTGGATATGACTTTCGATTACGACGCGGCAGGCGAGCACGCACCGGAAGCGTACGAGACCTTGCTTTTGGACGTGATGGAAGGCGATGCGACGCTGTTTATGCGTAACGACCAGGTGGATGCTGCGTGGAGAGTGATCATGCCGATCCTCGAAGCGTGGGAAAACCGCCCGCCGCAGGATTTTCCAAATTATGCACCCGACTCATGGGGGCCCGACGCCGCCGATGCGCTCATCGCCCGCGACGGTCACACGTGGCTCAACCTGCCTCCAACCCCTTAAGCTATGGAGCTGCATATCGAGAAGGATACCAAAGCATTAAGCGCCAGCCTTGCTGAATGGATTAACAACTACATTCAGCAAGTGCTTGCCAAACAGGACCGTTTCACGTTCGTGTTGTCGGGTGGAAGTACGCCGAAAGCATTGTACGCATTGCTGGCCGAATCGCCTTACAAAGAATCTATTCCCTGGGAGAAACTGCATTTCTTTTGGGGCGACGAGCGCGCGGTGCCCTTTGAAGATTCAAGGAATAATGCTAAAATGTGCTATGATGAATTGCTGGATAAAGTGCCTGTGAAGGCTGGAAACATCCACATCATGCGCACGGACATTACGCCCGAAGAGTCGGCCGCTGAATATGAGCACATAGTGAAAACCTATTTCCAAGGTTCAGAAACCACTTTCGACTTCGTATTGCTGGGCATGGGAGATGATGGTCACACATTGTCACTCTTCCCGGGTACAGAGGTGATTCACGAACAAAATGCGCTGGCTACCTCATTCTTCCTGCAAGCCCAGGATATGTACCGCATTACACTCACGGCTCCGGTTGTGAATGACGCGGCTTGCGTAGCCTTTCTGGCCGCAGGTGCTGGTAAAGCGGAAGTTTTGAAGCAGGTTTTGAAAGGAGACAGGAATGTTGACCTCTATCCGTCACAGATCATCCAGCCTGTAAAAGGGCAATTGCATTGGTTTGTGGACGAAGCTGCGGCCGCATTACTTTAAGATTATATTGTTATTCCAATTGCTGCGAAGCGCGCCGATCCGTCGGCGCGCTTCGTGCTGTTTATGGGGTTTTTGAAGCGCTCAACAATCCGCAGCGCCATTAGATAAAATCTAGCGGCCCTTCGTTCCATAGCGTATTAATTTTACGTGAAACAAACCTCACTCACATGATACACATTCTGAAAATCGCGGCGGTTATCATCGTGGTAACCTACGCGCTCCGGCTCGTCAATGCCCAATCCGATTGGCTCGTTTTTACCGGTCTGGCGATTGTCGGCGCCGCACTTTATTGCCTATATATCGTCCTGGGACAAATCGTAAACCAATTGAAATCTAAACTATAAGCGAACATGAAGAGAAACATTATTATTGGAATACTGACAGTTATCGTATTGATCATGTCGCTGGCAATCCAGCCGTTTTCGTTCGAGAACATTGATGCAGGTAATGTTGGTATACGCATTAACCTGTACGGAAGCGAGAAAGGGGTCGATAATATTACGCTGGTAACCGGGCGTGTGTGGTACAATTCGTGGACAACCAAGATCGTAGAGTTTCCAACTTATACGCAGAGTGTTGATTATGAATCGTTTGTGATTACGACCAAGGACGCTGCCGAGTTCAAAGTCGATCCGAAATTGAACTACCATATCAATCCCGACAAAGTGCCGCAGATTTACCGCCAATACAGGCGACCGTTAGCGGAAATCCAGCAAGGGTTTATGAAGAACACCATTTACGACGCCTACCGCATTGTGGCGAACTCATTTACCTCCGATAGCGTCATGTCTAACCGGGAAGTTTTTGAAGACCGGGTTCAGAATGTTTTAACTAAAACACTGGGCAAAGACGGCTTCGTGTACGACCAGCTGACGTCGGCCATCACCCCGCCGCCGTCTTTGCGACAAATGATCGACGAAAAGAATGCCTCCATTCAGGCACGTCTGAAAGCAGAAAACCAGGCGAAACAAGCAGAAGCCGAAGCAAAAGTCCTCATCGCCCGCGCGGAGGGGCAGGCGAAAGCCACACTGATTAAGGCCAGGGCAGAAGCAGAAGCCAACCAGTTGAGACAAAAAACATTGACGCCCTTGCTCATTCAACAGGAGTGGGTAGCCAAATGGAATGGCATACTGCCGACTACGAATGCAGGCGGCAGTACGAGTTTGATGTTGGGGATTAAATAAACTCGCTTTTGAAATAGCAGAAAAGTCTCGGAAAGAACCGCCCGGCGAAGTGCACAACTTCCCGGGCATTCGATCCGGGACTTTTTTATTTAAGTTTCCGAATCACGCTTCCCGGCACGTTCAAATGTGCCGTACTGTCGATGGAAGCATTAAAATGCGTGAAAATATCCTTGTCGCTCTGGAATAAACTACTATCGGAGACAGTGATATTGGCATTCACGGGGATATTCAACGCATGAAATCGCAAGTAGCCATTACTTTGGATGTTTGCTGTGATCTCCGGAATTTCGGAACGCCATATCAGCATTCCATCCCCGTTTTGATGAACATCAAGATGAGGGGTTTTAGCATTCATCACCCGCGACCGGATCTGGTCGGATGTAATGCCTGCAAGTTCTGGTGTAAATACGTAAAAGGAAGGGCGGGATTCATAATCGGAACCTATGATCATGTTGTTGCGCTTCCAATCGGGTTTGTAGAAGATCGTCAAAGTATCATTGGAAACTTTCCAGTCGATGAATTTCCGCTCGACGATCATTTTCAGCTCCGGCGCTTTGTCCGTGCGGATTTCTGTTAGCCCAAAGCCACTGCCGTACAGTTTTACATATTTGAAAGGTTTCAATGGATGGCTGGAAAACCCGACATACGGGTCTGTTTTGTCGATTTTTTTAAAATCACTTTTGAGTAGCCAGTTGATACCCAGTGTGAAAGTTATAAAAAGCGAGATTGTTGTGAGAAAAAGTATATGGCTGGTTTTCATGATCTACTTGGTTAAAGGGTACATTTCTTCCACAAATTTTCCATACCGGGCACGCAGCTCGTCGATATCAATGCCCAGGAGGTAGATATTCTTGAAGAACTCGGGAAGCTCGGTCGCCAGGAAGCGTTCTTTTTTGTAATCCAGGATCTTTTCGGTGGCCTTTTCGTCGGCAGAATAGCCAATGCCCCTTTTGTTGAAAATAATTTCCTTGCCTTGCAGAAAATCGTAAGTTCTCATAACGGTATTGGGGTTGACTTCTATCAACGCTGCGAGATCGCGGACAGACGGGATACGTTCGCCCGGCGGCCATTTCCCCAGCAGGATCTGCTCGCAGATATAGTCTGCAATTTGAAGGTAAATAGCCTGTTTATCTTTGAATTCCATTGTTTTAAATTTTAAATCTCCCGCTCTTTCAGTTGGTAGAATGCACATATCCAGAGCAATACGACGAACGCGCCGGTAACGAGTTGCGTCGCGAGCAAGAGGTTGTCAGACAGGGGAATATGATAGAAGATTGAAGCGAATCGCCATTTTGTTCCCCCGTCTTCATTATAATACCACAATTTCCAACCGGTCAGAGGCAGGGCGGTAACCTTGGTCGGGTTATCTGTGAAACCAATGGCAATCATTGTGTTGACGACGCTTACAATGAAGGCTATACTTATGGCGACGACTGCTGTTTTGATGTATGCATTCTTTTTGAAAAAGACAGATCCCAAAAATACAAACGCATGAATGCCGAAGAAACCGAATGTGGTGTAGGTTACGATATCGGCAGGCATTGGGTGGTATTTGGATGACTGGTTGACCATATTCGAATTAGCCGTTTCTAGGGTATAATAATGCAGCCACCAGTAAAAGCCCAACAGCGGGACGAGAAACAGCAGGTTGAAGAGTAAAGAACCCAGAAACTTTTCAGTCGTGGATGCGGGGACCATTAGTCCGGAAATGCCGGTTGCCGGAGCGGAAAATTGTGCCAGAGCTCCGCTGGTAAACAGGCTGCCGCCAAATAAAACGATCAGGAATAATGCAAAATAGTGCAGTACTTCCCTGAACCCGCTGAATTCGCGCGACATGGTTACGGGTACCATCATGACGGTCATGGCAAAGGCCATTAATGCCGCCATCAGCAAATAGTTACGCCCTCTTTCTGCGATTTCGAGCCGGAGCACCAATGCGAAGCGGTGAATGTTGAAAATCTGGTTCATGGCTAATAGATGGGATAAGAATGGACAGGGACGATGGACGGCAACAGGTGGTGCAACAGCATGGTTACGGCAGCAAGCAGAAGCAGGATAAAGAAACGCATAGTTAGGCGAAGATTTTGCTGATACGTCCGGGATTTTCCAACACCGCATTGAACAGATGTTCCAGGTCTACACGACTTTCTTCCTGCGTGGAATTTTCAAAAACAGCCCGATAGCCGCGTAAGGACGGTTCGGAATAAAGCACACGTTCATCGAACTCAATACTTGGCAATTCGCCGAAACATAAACGCTCGGCAACGGTATCGAGGCTGTGTTTGATCATAATCTTGCTGTCTTCAAGTATTACAATGGCGTCGATCAGGTTGTCGAGATCGCGGACCTGATGGGTCGAAATCAATATAAGACGGTCTTTGTCCAAAGCGGAAGAAATTAGCCGTCGAAACTGGCTTTTCGAAGGGATATCGAGGCCATTGGTAGGCTCGTCCATGATCAGTACCCTGGTGTTGGTCGACAAAGCAAACGCGATCAGCACCTTTTTTTTCTGCCCGTAAGACATGCCTGTCAGCTTGTTGGCGATTGGAATATCGAGCTCGGTAATGTAATTGCGGAACTGCGTTTCGTCAAATTTGGGATAAAACGGGGCAATCAGACTCAGGTACTTGTCGATGGTGACCGATGGCAGGTGGATTTCTTCCGGAATGAAGAAAATGTCTTGTAAAAATGCCGGAAGCCGCTTTTGTGGTTCATAGCCAGCCACGTCGATTTTGCCGGCCAGCGGAAACAGTAGCCCGGCCATATTACGCAGCAAACTGGATTTACCCGCGCCGTTCTTGCCAAGCAGCCCGTAAATGTGGCCAGATTCCAGGTGCAGATCCAGATTTTCAAAAAGCATCTTACGCTTGCTATACCCAAATGAAACCTGATGGAGTCGGATCATTGTTTCTTTGTTTTAGTGTATTAGTTAAATAGTACACTGCAAATGTAACTGATGATTTCGCATTCGCAACAGTTGAGCGAAAATTAATTTTTGGATAAATATTAGAAGAAATGTCCCTTTAAATGCCCGAGATCAGCCGCTTGTAGTCTTCCTGGGTGTCGATATCGATGCTGCCTTGCGGGAATGGGTAGGTTGAAACGTCGTCAGAAAAGCGTTTGAAGAGTTTTTTCGCTCCTTCGGCGCCGGTAAGTTGAAGTAGGGCAGGGAAATATGCGGCATCAAAAAAAGCCGGAGTGCCGAGGGCCTCGCTATATTGCGAAGCGATAATGCCTTTGCCCGTTTCCTCGAAAATTTGAATTAATGCTCGGAAGGTTGAGATGCTAACAAATGGCTGGTCACTGACAGCCAAGATGGAGCCTATGATGTTTGGATTGTACGATTTCAGCGCGTTAATGCCGGTTTTGATGGAAGTAGACATGCCTTCCTGCCAGTCGGCATTGAATGCGAATTGACATGGCAGACCAGCCAATGCGTGTTCAATCAATGCAGAATTGGAGCCTGTGACGACCATTGTATTGCGCCCGACGGCTTCCAAAGCCGCTTCCACAATGTGACGGATCAGACTTTTGCCTTGAAATTGGAGCAACTGCTTGGGTTCGCCGAGCCGCGAAGAATTGCCTGCAGCCAGGATAATGATGCCATATTCGTCGCGCGGCATGGCGGGTCAGGGCATTATGGTCTGTACTGCACAGAGAAAATCCTCCTTCTCCTCGCGGGTGTAATCCACGCGCTGATCGGACCGGTTATGGATCGGTTCCAGCTTTTCACGAAGCGAAAGCCCCACGCGCCTGCCCAACACGGCCTTAATTTCCGCCAGTACCGACAGTGCGATCTCTTCGGAGGTTTCGGCACCGATATCGAGGCCTACCGGCCCATAGACTTTCGCCTTTTGTGCGTCAGTAATCACCATTCCCTCACTTTCCAGTTCTCCGTACATCCGTTCGAGTTTCTTCTTCGGGCCTAATGCGCCTACATACTGGCAGGAGTCCACAGTTAATAGCTGTTTCAGCAATGCGAGGTCGTAGTTGTAGTTGTGTGTCATGAGCAGCACAAATGTCCGCTCATCAACGGTAATGTGCTTCAACACGTCCTCTGCACGCGATACCAGTACTTTTCCGGCTTTTGGAAACCGCTGGCGGGTAGCGTGGCCTGTACGTCCGTCGACCACCGTAACGTCCCAGCCCAGTACGCTGGCCATTTCGGTGAGCGGAATGGTGTCATTACCTGCACCGGCTATGATGAGGGAAGGAGGAGTGTTGAAATATTCGATGAAGCCGGTCAGTTTGCTGTCGAAGGCTTTGAAAAACGAATCGCCGCGCTGGTAGGCTACCTGGGTTTCGGGCATCAGCCGGTCCCGCATTTCAACCTCAGTGCAGTTGCATGTGACCTGGTCGTCGGTTTGCAAATGCAGGAAGCAGGTACCGGGTTGTGCGCCTGTGCGGGAATGCAGGGAGAACAATGTTACCAACACGGCATTCTGGCGTTTGGCCGAAACCTTTTTCAACAACTCCACCGGATTATCGGCGTTGTCTGTTTGAATGGGTTCAAAAAGAATATGTACGATCCCATTGCAGCCGAGCTGAACGCCCAGTGTGGTATCGTTTTCGTCGGTCGTGTCATAGGTTACCAACTTGTTTTTCTGCTGGGAAATGGCCAATAATGCTTTCCGTAATGCATCGCCTTCGAGGCAACCGCCGCTGATGGCGCCGGTAAGCTGGCCATCGTCCGTCACGAGCATGCGTGCACCTGGGCGTCTGTACGAGGAGCCCTCCACGTGCACAACCGTTGCGAGTGCCATGCGCTTGCCCGAAATCAATGCCTGCTCATACGACCGGATGATGTCCGTGATCTCTTTCATGACGATGTTGTTTTACAATCTTTGAAATAACGGAGACCGCGTGGCTGACGTGTTCTTCCGTAGAGAACCTCCCGAAACTAAAACGGAATGAGTTGTGGATACGCTCGTCGGAAAAGCCCATCGCTTTCAGTACATAGCTGGGTTCCAAAGTGGCAGAGGTACAGGCCGAGCTGCGCGAAAATGCCAGATCGCTCCCCGCTTCGAATATCAGCTTTTCGCCATCTACCTGGCCGAACGAGATATTGGTACAATGCGGGAGCCTGCGCGCGTCCTCTGCATTGATCTCGATGTCATGCAGCACGAGCAGTTCTACTTCAAATGCATTTCTGAGCGCAGCAACGCGCTTGCTTTCACGGGTCATTTCCGCTCCGGCAATCTCGCAGGCCCAGCCCAGCCCGACAATGCCGGGGACATTCAGTGTACCGCTGCGCATGTTCCGCTCGTGGCCGCCGCCGTCGATCTGGGCGGTCAATGTTACGGCAGGGTTCTTCTTGCGGACGTATAACGCACCTACGCCTTTGGGACCATAGATTTTGTGCGCACTCAATGCCAGCAGGTCTATCCCGTCGCTCTGGACATTCACCGGGATTTTTCCGACCGCCTGCGTGGCGTCGGACAGAAATGGAATTTGATGCTTTCTCGCGATAGCGGCTATTTCACGAACGGGCTGGATTACCCCCGTCTCGTTATTGGCGTACATGACTGCAATGAGGATGGTATGGGCAGTAATGGCATTTTCAAGGTCTGCGACGCTGATCAGTCCATTTGTATCGACAGGCAAATAGGTAACACTGCCGCCGAGGCGTTCGATGTGTTTGCATGTATCAAGCACTGCCTTGTGCTCGGTACACACGGTGATAATATGCTTCTTCGCCTGCTCCGAATTTTCAAAAATGCCTTTAACGGCGAGGTTCACAGCCTCCGTAGCACCCGATGTGAATACGATTTCCTGCGGGTGCGCGCCTATAAGGTTGGCAATCTGTTCCCGCGCAATATCCACAGACTCTTCTGCTTCCCAGCCATAGGAATGTGTGCGGCTGGCTGCATTCCCGAACCTTTCCGAAAAATAGGGGAGCATCTCCTGCAAAACCCTCGGGTCCACAGGGGTAGTCGCGTTATGATCCAGGTAGACAGGTAATTTCAAGGGTAAAGGCTGGTTTTTATTTAAAAAAGCAAAACGGGCAGGCTTAGTTCAAAATAAACAAAAAACCATCTCATTTTAAACATGAGATGGTTTCCGAAACTTAAACGAACAGGTTAACTATAATTATGAAAATCGGTATTCAGTTTGATGATTTGACTAGTGGGTTAACATAAATGGTGTCATAGTCTGAGGTACTTCGAAAGGCGGGCATACAAACCCCATTCCTTCGTGTAGAACATGTAAATGGTGTATTTCAGCTTTTTAGGCAGCCGGTCCTCCCAGGTTCTTTTATTTAAATGAACACTTTTTCCCACGTCTGCGGGCACAAGCGCAGGCGGAACTAGCAGACGGTACGCACCCAGGAATGCATTTGCTGCGACATGTATGAGTGCAAGGCTTTTAAATCCAGCGGCTACTTCGATAAAAATGAGTCCCGTATGAGCCATCGACACATAGGCAACGCGCCGTTTCGCCGATGATTGAACCCTCGCAAACCCTGCCGCCATCGCAGCCGCAGTCAACCCGAGCAATCCGATGAGCACCCGGATGGACAGCTGGTGCTCCCAAAACGGGTACGAACGTAGCAGGAGGAACACGCCCATCTGCACCGTAAGCGTGGCCAGCAGAATCGCGCCCGCGGTCGTGGTGTTTTGCAGCGCTTGCGGTAGCCACGAGGAAAACGGCAACTGCGACGATTGCATGGAAGCCGTTACCAGCACCAGCAAAGAGACTACCACCGCGTTTTCCCGCCCGAGGTGGTGGCTCGCCCACATGGCAAGGAGCAAGCCCACATCACCCAAGCGATATATAAAGAAGGCTTTCGCCGGAATGCCGAACGTCGGGCCGCCGAGTGTCGGGCCACCGAACGTCGGAGCGCCGAGCGTCGGGCCGCCACTGTTTTTGAAATCGCGGTGGAGGATAATGAGCAGAAATGAGGCAATACCCATAATCTCCCAGCCAAGCAACAACGTTTTTAATCCAACAGACAAAATGGCTAACCCGTAACCCGCACAAAAAAGCAGGACCGTAATGATAAAACGGGGCCGCTGCTTATGCCCGCGTAATGTTTTGCGGCCATTCCATACAGCTAGCAGCGTCATAGCCAATCCGATGGTCAGATAGGCCAGCGTCAAACCGTCAAAATGGAAATCACTCCAAAACATATACTCACATTCAAAAAGCTATCGACGACCGGTATTAATCAGCAATGCGGCCTCACCAATCACCAGCCACCGATAGCGAATACTTTAATGGGTCGGACTTATAGCCTGCCATTTCACCGTTTTTAAAAACCCGGAGTTCACGGCTGACAGGGTCGATCACCACCAGGTGCACCCATTCATTCGTAATCCATTGTCCGACGGATCGCCGCCCGACGGATCGCCGTCCGACGGATCGCCGCCCGACGGGACGCCGCCCGATCACTTTCAGTACCGTTTCGTGGAAATGCTCCACAATGCACAGCAGGCGTATCGGTTCCAACCCTTCCGTTAGCTCGGTTGGCAAACCCGGCCGTAAATCTCTGCGGGTACCATCGGCCACGCCAAATAGGCCTATTAGCTCATCACTCAGCGCATTGCCGGCATTTACACCCGCGAAATCCGTGCGAGAGAAAAAGTATTCGAGATTGGTGGCACCAAGCGAGGGTACCACGGTTTCGAGCATCTTTTCCAATTCCACGCCGTCCCGATCAAGCGAGAAGTCGTAGCTATGGAGAGCCAGACGGTAGCCGGGCGGGGTGTCCAGTGCTACCGCGGACCTTCCGATAATGCAAATGGACTCGGGAGCACTCGCGCGAACCGTTCCCGACGCATAACTGCTATGCTGATTCGGCGAATTCCGGCTTAATCCGGCTAGTACTTCCTCATAATAGCTCCATTCCACCGCTTCCTGCCAAATGGCAAGTACCTCGCTCTTTTCGCTGGCGGGAACCGGTGCAAACAAATCGGTCGGACGACTCGTCAGGTGAGAAGCCAGGGGCTCCCACTGCTTGTCCAGGCGATCGTCCAGCACATCGATTTCCAGGAGCAATTCGAACACGATCAACTCCCGAAGGGTAATATGGTTACCATTGGGCAGGTTGTTGCGGTTGCTTTCCAAAGTCGCTACCAGCCCCGACCAGCCGCGATGGGCAAATTGCTGGTCGAAAAGGTATTGTTTGAAAAGTGCCTCGTCGCCGACAATGACCGTCAGCAAATCACCGATGGACGGGCTTGTATGCAAAAGCAGGTTACGCGCCCGGGGCGTATTGAATACGCTGATCAAGCTGTTCGTCTCCACTTCGCGCATGGAGTCGAGAAAGCCTTGTCCGCGTACAGGGAATGACCAGTCCGAAACGCCATGGTCGAGATAGTTGCCGAGGATACGGAACAATCTCGGATGGACACTGGCATCCGGATCCGTGTTATATTGCTTTTGCCAGTTGGCCCTCAGCCGGCCGATCCGTGGTAAGGCCTCGGCGGTCGGGAATTTCTTCATCAGCACTTTGTCCTGCCACTCAAAGGTTTTTGCAGCTCCCTTTTTCTCCACCAGCACTTTTTCCAGGACGTCGGGTTTCACTCTTTTGGAGTTATAAAACGAACGATATTCTTCCAGGGAAAGCGAGGTTTTGTAACCCAGCATTTCCGACGCATGCCGCAGCGCGTCATGAAAGTGCAAGTGCTGAAAAGCCTCTAACGGATTCCGGTGAGTAAATGCCCTTCCGGGCGACAATGCCGGCAAAAACCGCTTCAACTCATGCAGTACCGCGTGTTCGTCGAAAGAGTTGTTCCGGGCTGTCATGTGCAGAGGCTGATAGCGTTTTACAAAGTCTTTTTGCCGACCGGCCGAGAGCAGAACCCATCTCCGGTTTTCGTTTCTCAAAGGAGCCAAACAGCAATTAAAACGCAATTAAACAAGCCTTAAAATGCGGTTAAAATTGGTTAAAATGAAGATTATCAGTCCGTAATGCCGCTCAGGTAAAGACGGTTTGCCGTTGGATTTATTAATGGCAGAAATGGGGCATTTAATGAAACTATTTCTTTAATTTTGTGTTCTACTCTACAATGTTAGTAGATTAATGTTTCATTCTTTAAACCTTCACCATTATGTCACTTCGATTAGGAGATATCGCACCGGACTTTGAAGCAAATACCACGCAAGGACCCATTAAATTCCACGAATGGCTGGGAGATAGCTGGGGATTGTTGTTCTCTCACCCCGCTGACTTTACTCCCGTTTGTACAACCGAATTGGGTAAAACGGCCCTTTTGAAAGGTGAGTTTGAGAAACGCAATGTGAAAGTACTCGCCGTGAGCGTCGACGACCTGGATTCGCACCACCGCTGGATCCCGGATATTAATGAAGTAAACGATACGGAAGTGAACTTCCCGATCATCGCCGACGAAGGCCGCCAGGTAGCGCAATTGTACGATATGATCCACCCGAACGCCAGCGAAAAAGCAACGGTGCGCTCGGTATTTGTGATCGGTCCGGACAAGAAAATCAAACTGACGTTGACTTACCCTGCATCGACAGGCCGTAACTTCAACGAAATCCTTCGTGTGGTGGATTCACTCCAACTGACAGCCAACTATTCCGTAGCCACACCAGCAGACTGGAAAGATGGTGAAGACGTGATTGTGGTACCTGCCGTAAGCACCGAAGACGCACAGAAGAAATTTACAAAAGGTTTGAATATCGTGAAGCCGTATTTGCGCTATACGCCGCAGCCGAATAAGTAGGGTGTTGTGGTATGGGGCGCTTTTTGACCGCCGACCATTGACGGCCGACTGCCAATTGACGGCCGACCGCCGACCATAGACCAAGGACCACGAATCGCATGAAAAAAGCGGATATCCTGTGATGGGTATCCGCTTTTTTGCTATTGGGTAATCTATACTTTTATACAAATACAACCATCGTCCATGGTCAATTACCATATCGTCCACCGATACAGCAATCGGCCGTCGGCGGTCAGCGGTCGGCTGTCAAATCACCTTCAATCACCTCCTCCGGCACAATCATCTCCTCCCCGTAATAGGTCATATGCCGTGCGCCCTGGTAGTAGAACCAGATAGAGAGCGACATCGGGATGTGGGCGATGTCGTTATAGTTGAACCAATCGCCGAAGCTGAATTTCAATGCGTGGAAACCAGCGGCTATCGCGCCCATGAGCGTGGCGAGGAAGATATTTTTGCTGCCCGGGTCATTTTTCTTCTTATACACATAGAGCTCGATCATGAAGAGCATCAGGAACAGTCCGTAGAATGCGTGGACTTCCACCACCCTGAAATCGAGGGTAATGAATGTGAGTACAAAGAATATAGTGAGCTCGACGTAATTCAGCCAGCCCAGGATGAGGCCATTGCGCTGATGCAGGAGCGGCTTGATATGCCATATGGCCGCACGTTCAAACAATGCGACGGCGATCATGCTCGCAAACCAGCCCGGTATTTTACCGACTTTCCCCGTCATGTACAGAAAGCCATGTCCCAGGATCCCGCCGATAGCCGTAGCAATGGCCATGAAAAGGAAGAAATACTGGATTTGCTTGTACATGCGGTGCGCGCGCCCTAGTTTGTTGAGGTGGATGAAAGCGTAGATACACACAGCAGTCATCATCAGGCTCGACAGCACCGTCGAGGGCTCCATAATGGTTATTCCGAATAGATTTATCTGGTGGACTTTACTAAAATCTATGACGACATCATTCATGAACAGAAGAGTAAGTTAGCGCATACCGAACCTCGCCGGTTTGCATTCGAGTTTCAAAAGTACGCACAAATGGGGCAGCAATCTGCATGATCGCCGTATTGAATGCCTTCCCCACCAAAATTGTACCACAAGCCGCAGCTGTTCGCTCAGGCCGGGTAAGTTACACCGCGTTTTCAATTTGGTATCCCGAAAGTGCCGATTCGCAGATGAAAACGGGGTGGCTATCTATTATTAAATAATAAATACAAAGTATGTTTTTCCTTTGTATTGAGAATTGTATTTAAGTAGGATAGTGGCGAAAGCACCCTCTTTGAAAACTTATGGAAACCATGAAGAATCCCTTACTATCAGCTGTCAGATTTATTGTTTTGACCCTGTTTCTGGCCATTGCAGCCAATCAATCCTTTGCGCAGATCCCCGCACAAGGGAACTCCAAAATTTCCGGAATTGTACTCGATTCAGCCGCCGCGAAAGGCGTTGAGTTTGCGAGTATTGCATTATTCAATGTCGCTGATAACAAGGCGATTGACGGTACCACTGCCGACGAGAGTGGCAAGTTTGCCATTTCGAAAGTAGCGCCGGGTTCTTACAAGCTGATGATTTCCTTCATTGGTTACAAAGACAAGGCCGTGAATGTGAAAGTGGAAAAAGGCAAAGACGTGGAACTGGGGTCGATTCAGCTGGCTTCGAGCGTTCAGAATTTGCAGGAGGTAACCATTACCGGCGAAAAATCGCTGATCGAAGAGAAGGTGGACAGGATGGTTTTCAATGCAGAGAAGGACATTACCTCCAAAGGTGGCGACGCTTCGGACCTGTTGCGTAAAGTGCCGATGCTTTCAGTGGATCTGGACGGCAATGTATCGTTGCGGGGAAGCGCGAATATCAAGGTTTTGATCAATAACAAACCTTCTACCATTATCGCGGCCAATGTGGCGGACGCTTTGAAGCAGATTCCGGCGGATATGATCAAATCGGTGGAAGTGATCACTTCGCCATCGGCCAAGTATGACGCGGAAGGCTCGGGTGGTATCATTAATATCATTACCAAAAAGAACAACCTGCAAGGCCTGACGCTGAATATTGATTCGGGTGTGGGTAACCGTGGTTCGAACCTGGGCTTGAACGGGAGCTACCGCAAGGGCAAAATGGGTTTTACACTCGGTGGTTTCGGCCGTGCATTCTACAATAAGGCTACATCGGTGCTCGATCAGACGACGTATTCCGGCAGCAATTCATTCCTGACCAACCAGAGCTCGACTGCGAAAGACCGCGGTTTGTTCGGGCAGTATTCATTGGGATGGGATTATGATTTGGGTAAAAATCAGGCATTATCCGCCGGCTTGCGCTATGGAACGCGGAATTTTATCCAAAAGCAGGACCTGACTATCAATCAATACGAAAATAGCATGCTCAACAACAGCTCGCTGCGTAAGGTGGATCGCAAGGACCTTTCGGGGACTGTGGATTTCAATATCGACTACATCCGCACGTTCAAACCGCAGCAGGAGTGGAGCATTTCTACATTGTACAGCCGCACCGGGCTGACCAACAATTTCAATACCGATATCCTGAACGAATCGGGCGCGGTAGACAGCAAACTGAAAAACGAGAACAAAAATCAGAACTCTGAACTGACGCTCCAAACGGATTACCAGACGCCGCTGGGCAAAAACCAGCTGTTTGAATTCGGGGCAAAGGGTATTTTCAGGACTGTGGATAGTGATTTTAAATACCTCACTGCGGGAGAATCAGGTAATTTTGTATTGAGTACTACTAATCCGTCGGGTGTTTTGAACTACAAACAGAATGTGGCGGCAGGGTATTTCTCCTACACGCTTTCTACCAAAAGCAAATACACCTTCAAACTCGGAACGCGCTACGAATACACCGGCATTACAGCCGATATGGGAGATAATAAGCCCATCGACATTCCAGCTTATGGAAACCTCGTGCCGAGCATCAACGTGTCGAAAGCACTTTCAGGCAGCACTACTTTGAAAGCGGCTTATAACCGACGCATTCAACGCCCGGGCATCCAGCAGCTGAACCCGAACGTGAACCTGGCGAATCCGCAAAGCATCAGCACCGGTAACCCGGCATTGAGTCCTGAGCTGACCGACAATTTTGAGCTGGGATTGAGCACCAACATTAAGAAGACCTACATTAATGCATCGGTTTTCGCTCGGCAGACCAACAATTCTATCACGCAAGTGCGCATGGCTGTGGATACCCTGCAAGGCGCGATCGTTACCACTTATGAAAACATTGGCAAGCAAAGAGCCTACGGCGCGAATATCTTCGCGAACGTGTACCTGACGCCCAAATGGACTTTGAATGGAAGTATCGACATTCTGCATTCTTACCTCGAAGGCCAAACGACCGGTCTGGACGGTACTTCGGTGGGAATCAACAACTCCGGGATCAACTATGGCGGACGGTTGATGTCGCAAATTTCGTTGCGGAACGGTTGGGGATTGCAAGCATTTGGTTTTTACCGCGGCAAGGAGATCCAGTTGCAGGGAACGCGCACCGGTTTCTACATGTATTCGCTAGGGTTCAAAAAAGATATTGCTAATAAGAAAGGCGGTATTGGTTTCGGAGCAGAGAACTTCCTGACCAAGGGTGTGCGGTTCACGTCGGACCTGACTTCGCCGCAGTTCGTACAGACCGGCACTACACAGCTTTACAACCGCAATTTCAAGGTTACATTCAGCTATTCGATCGGAAAGATGAGCTTCAATGCACCTAAGAAGAAAACAAAGTCGGTTAACAATACGGATGTTGTAGGAGGCGGCGGCCAGCAAAACTAGGTTTGCGGTGCTGTTGCCGTAGCGCAGGGGCTTTTGCCTCTGCGCTTTTTTTGTGTGTACATTGCGAAACAGATATTACACAGCGCACTTTTTCGTTAATATAAAAAGATATTTTTGTATTTTCTAAATACATTGATACCTTGGGAAAGTTAATCTTCAATTCATGAGGTGGTCATTTGTTATTCAGCAGAAGGTTAAAGCTGCGATTTTGTTGGGAGGGATCATGGCATTGATCGTTGGCGGAACATTAATTTCCCGCTATAATGTGGAAGGGATCGATGAGTCGTTTTCCTCTATTTACAAGGATCGTCTCGTTCCGGCGACCACGATTTTGTATCTCACAGAAAATCTGTACCGTAAGCGTCTCTCGCTTGAAAATTACCTCTATTCGGAAGCGCAACAGTCTCCTGCGCACGTGAAGGCGTTGCTGCGCGCGCACGATCGTAGCATCGATTCACTGATCCGGTTGTTTGAGAAAACCTACCTGGTAGATGAGGAAGCGAAAAGTCTCCAGGGCTTCAAAAGTCAAATAGGACAATACGCAAGGCTGGAAGGCCAGGTGCTTGCATTATGTACGGCCGGATCGTTTGCTGAGGCGAAGCAACTGTTTTCAGCGCCCGGCAGCACGACTTTCGAGAGCACAATTTTGAATCTGAATGAGCTGGCGGGTATTCAGTCGACGATCGGGAAGGATCTGGTGAAAGCGTCGAAAATGAATGTGGCGAGTTTTGGCATTATCTCCTTTTTACAAATCTCCCTTGCGATTATTACCGGCCTGGTGGTGATTGTGCTGATCCGCAACTCGCAGATCATCCAGAAGCCGCGGACGAACAGCAATAAAAGCCAATATTTTAACCTAAACTGATAAAGGAACGCTCAAAAAATAAAAGGTCGGGGTTTCCCGACCTTTTATTTTTTATGAATGTGAGTGAATTACTGGTTCACCTTACGCCCTTTCAATGTCTCTCTCTGGTTTTTCACCTGTTTCAACAAATCCTTCTTCACAAAAAGACGGGTACCATTGCCGCTTTGCAGGTCGAATGTGCGCTCTTTGTAATCGAATTTGTTGTTGGGAAGTACGTCGAGAAAGTAGTTTTGGCCGCTCAGGTTGAATTTCATCCCTTTGGTATCCTGCTGGGTATCGTCCCACGAAACGTTGATCGTGCCATCGCCGGTACTCAATGCAACGCCAGGGGTGAATGGAAGCACGTTGATCGTCTGAATGCTTTTGCCGTTGCTCATCGTGATCTGTCCTTCCGGATTTACCTTGATATCGTTCGGGTCGGTCACTTCACGACGGATGTTGATCGACTTGTCGTTGAAAAACTGAACTTTCGTAAGGGAAATATTGGCAGCTTCCAGGTCGCGACGGAGGTCTTCGGTAAAAACAGTGTAATTCGAAAGAGGAACGGAGTTCATGGTGGTGCAGGCAGAGAACCCGCTGATAAAGAATACTCCTACAAAAAGTTTTTTAATCAGATTCATGTCAGAAATTGGTGTTCGGCGGAACTGGTTTGGTGATTTTAGTTGAGTTGTTTACCGGTCGCAATATTAGTAAAAAAGCCTTTCACATACCAGCCGATTGACCTTTCGTACCACTAGGTAGGGCAGTACTGACAATGTGTCAGCCGGTATGCGTTTTGATTGTTATTGGAACGCATATTTCTGGCGCGTATTGCAAAGTGAAATTACATTCTTAAAATATAAAACAAACGATAGCATAACTATGGAATCAGTGATTCAGGAAAAAGGGAATTTGAGCATTCACACCGAGAATATCTTTCCGATTATCAAGAAATTCCTTTATTCGGACCACGAAATCTTTTTGAGGGAACTCGTTTCCAATGCGGTAGACGCGTCACAAAAGATCAAAAAGCTGGCTTCCTACGGCGAATATAACGGCGAGCTGGGCGATCTGAAAGTGGTTGTGAAGCTTGATAAAGATGCCAAAACCATCACGATCAGTGACAATGGTATCGGTATGACAGCCGACGAGATTAAAAAATACATCAACCAGATTGCCTTCTCAGGCGCTACCGAGTTTGTAGAGAAATATAAAGACAAAGGAGAGGGCGATAAAGGCATTATCGGTCACTTTGGTCTGGGCTTCTACTCGGCTTACATGGTGGCCCAGAATGTGGAGATTATTACCAAATCTTATAAGGAAGGATCTGAACCTGTTCGTTGGGAATGCGACGGTTCGACAGAGTTTGAAATATCTTCCGTAGAAAAAGAAGCGCGCGGAACGGACATTATCCTGCATGTTGCGGAAGATTCAGAAGAGTTCCTGGACGCGCACCGCCTGCGTGGCATCCTGGAAAAATATGGCAAGTTCCTGCCGATCGAGATCGAGTTCGAGGACAAGGTAATCAACAACCCAAGCCCGATCTGGACAAAAAGCCCGTCTGACCTCAAAGACGAAGATTACCTCGCATTTTACAAAGAGCTTTATCCATTCGGCGAAGATCCGCTTTTCTGGATCCATTTGAATGTAGACTACCCATTCAATCTGACCGGCGTGTTGTACTTCCCGAAACTGCGCAACGACTTCTCCGGTCAGCGTGAAAAAATCCAGCTTTACAGCCGCCAGGTATTCATTACCGATGAAGTGAAGGATATCGTTCCTGACTTCCTGCAACTGCTGCACGGTGTGATCGACTCGCCGGATATTCCTTTGAACGTATCGCGCAGCTACCTGCAAGCGGATGGTAATGTGAAGAAAATTAACGGATACATTACCCGTAAAGTGGCCGACAAGCTGCTCGAAATTTTCAAAAACGACCGTGAAGGTTTTGAGAAAAAGTTCGATGATATTGGTTTGTTCGTGAAATACGGCATTATCAGTGACGATAAATTCTATGAAAAAGCGAAGGATTTTTGTTTGCTGAAAAACACCGACGGGAAATACTTCACTTTTGAAGAATACCGCGAGCATATCAAGGAAAATCAGACTGACAAGAACGAATCACTTGTTTGGTTGTACACGACCGACGAGAAAAAACAGGATGCATTCATTCAGTCTGCCAAAAAGCGCAGCTACGATGTGCTCGTGCTGAACAGCATGATCGACTCGCACTTTATCAACGCGTTGGAGCAGAAACTGGAAAAAATCAGCATCAAACGTGTGGATGCCGATACATTGGATAAATTGGTGGAGAAGGAAGTGAAGCTGGAAAGCATTCTTTCTTCCGACGACCAGGAAAAAGTGAAGAAGGTATTCGAAGGCGTTTCGGAAAACAAAACGGCGCACATTCAGGTGGAGGCCATGCCGGTTGACGAATTGCCGGTTGTGATTACATTCCCCGAGTTCATGCGCCGTATGACGGATATGCAGGCTTCTTCGGGCCAGCGTTCGATGTTTGGTGATATGCCTTTGATGTACACGGTTTCACTGAATTCTAATCACCCGCTGATCGGCAAAATTGCAGGTTCGGAGAATGAAGACGAGCAAAAATCGTTGGCGAAGCAGGTTTATGACCTCGCATTGCTATCACAAGGAATGCTTTCAGGTAACGACCTGACCCAGTTTATCCAAAGAACTGTAAGTACTTTGTAATCGAGATCGATATAAAAACGAAAAGCCGCTGTGAAAAGCGGCTTTTCGTTTTTATGATCTTCCTGAAATCAGTTTGTGTTTCAATCTTTCTAATTCCTCCCATTTCTGCTGTTTGGCGAGGCCGGCCTGCTGCGGCCAGGTAGAGGGATCGTGGAGCTGGTAACGCGGGCCGGCTTTTTTGAGGAAACTGGCAATGCGGAGCAGAGATGTTTCCATGAGTTGCTCATAGGTATGAATGCCCTCTTTGTTTAAGATCTCCTCGATTTTCGGTCCTATTCCTTCAATGACTTTGAGGTCGTCGGGCGCGTGATCGGGACTGATGGGGGGATAGACGGTCTTGTGAGCGTTGGTTGCAATAGGATAATCCACTGTGGTGTTCGTTAAAGTCCGGTATTGAGCAAGTTCATATTTCTTTTCCTCAATTAATTCCCGCAAGTTATCAATTCTCTTTTTGATAATCACTTTTGCCAGATACCAACCTGCCACGGCGGCTACGATCAGCAGCAGGGTGATTTTACCTACCGCCACAGGGAAGCTGTCCAAATCGAGTGAAAATATGAGCAGGTTCATTGTTTTGATTGATAATAGGCCAGCTCGCGGTGAATGCGGTTCAGTTTGTACCGAAGGTCCCTGGTTTTCTTCACTTCATATGCGCGCCCGAGTATGAAACCGATGACCAGCGTGACGCCGATCATAATGGTATGCTGCCAGAAATGCGACAATTCAATGCGATAGGTGGGGAGACCGAATTCCCGCAGCGAAACCCGCACCAGGCCGCTTTGTGTGGCAGCCTCCGGCAGCAGCGCCTGGGAATCGAAAAGCATGTCGCAGAACTGCTCGAGTTTACAAACATGCCAGTAAATGGAAGCTGCCATCCAGAATCCCAAGAGGGTCCACCAAAGCGCCTTGCTATTGAACATCAGGAACGGAGTTTAACGTTGTGTACGCTACTACCTAAAAATAGGGTTTCGTCCAATAAGATGCAATAGAAGCGCTTATAACGCAAAAAAGCCCGGACGTTGCTCCGGGCCTTCTTATTTATCGGTTCATCGAGATCAGGAACTCTTCGTTGTTCCGGGTCCCTTTCATATGTTCGAGCAGGAAGTCCATTGATTCCATGGCGTTCATGTCGGCCATGTGCTTGCGCAGGATCCATACTTTTTTGAGTGTCTCTTTGTCGAGCAGCAAGTCCTCGCGGCGTGTACCGGATGCCATTACGTCAATGGCAGGGAATACGCGCTTGTTGGACAACTTGCGGTCGAGTTGCAATTCCATGTTACCGGTACCTTTAAATTCTTCGAAGATAACTTCGTCCATTTTGGAACCGGTGTCGATCAATGCGGTAGCGATAATTGTCAGCGAGCCGCCGTTTTCGACGTTACGTGCAGCGCCGAAGAAGCGTTTCGGCTTATGCAATGCGTTGGCATCCACACCACCGGAAAGGATTTTACCGGAAGAAGGAACCACCGTGTTGTAGGCACGAGCCAGACGCGTGATAGAGTCGAGCAGGATTACCACGTCGTGACCGCATTCCACCATTCTTTTGGCTTTTTCCAAAACAATGCTCGCAACTTTCACGTGGCGGTCGGCCTGCTCATCGAATGTCGACGCAATTACCTCCGCACGTACGCTGCGCTGCATATCGGTAACCTCTTCCGGACGTTCGTCGATCAAAAGGATCAGCAGGAACACTTCGGGGTGGTTACGGGTAATGGCGTTTGCGATTTCTTTCAAAAGCACGGTTTTTCCGGTTTTAGGCTGTGCGACGATCATACCGCGCTGGCCTTTTCCGATAGGTGCAAAAAGATCGAGAATACGGGTGGAATATTGTTCGGGACGCGAGCTCAGGCGCAGGCATTCGTCTGGGAACAATGGGGTAAGGTATTCAAATGGGATACGGTCGCGGATTTCCTCAGTGGTTTTACCGTTCACCGTCTCCACGCGCAACAGCGCGAAGTATTTTTCTCCTTCTTTCGGCGGGCGTATCTGACCTTTTACGGTATCACCGGTTTTCAGACCGAACAATTTGATTTGTGAAGGCGAAACGTAAATATCGTCGGGGCTTGCCAGGTAGTTGTAATCCGCAGAGCGAAGGAAGCCGTAACCGCCATCCTGCATGATTTCCAGCACACCTTCGTTGACGATCAGGCCATCAAACTCTCTTACATAGTTGTTGTAGTTGCGTTTGATTTTCGAAGAAGGGTCTTCGCGTTGCGCCTGAGGCTGCTGATGTCTTTCCTGGCCTTCGTGAGGAGGGCGTTGCTGGCGCTCTTCACGTGGCTGGGCAACTGCTTCCTGCGCAACTACCGCAGGTTTTTCTTCCTGAATATCAGCTTGAATTTCTGCAACGGCTACTTCCGGCTCAGTAGCTGCTTCTACTTCTACCGGGATTTCTTCTCTGCCCAGGTCGTTGAGGGTGTCATTGTCCTCGTCGATTTCGAGCGATGTATCTATATTTTTCGGACGCTCTTCCTGGCGTTTCGGAAACTCCTGGCGAGCAGGGGTATCGAACAGCGGCGCAGAAGAAGGGCCGGTTGGGATATCTTTTTTATTCCGCACAGGCCGGTTATTGCCGCCTTTCACGGGAACCGGCACAGGGGTCGGTTCGATGGGCCTACGTGCCCGTTTTTTCTTGGGTTCACCAGAATCCGCTGAAACTGCTTCGAGCACAGGAGCTTCCACAGCCACGGGTGCGGCAAGAGGCACAGCTGCTTCTTGTTGCGACATTATCCGGTTAATCAGTTCTTTTTTAGGAAGTTTGGCATGATCGGGTATTCCCAGAGCACCCGCTATTTCTCGTAGCTCTGATAAAAGCTTAATGTTTAAATCATCAATTGTAGGCATACAGAAAATGGAAAGTAAAGGGTCACTTTACCAATTGGACAATAAGGTTGTGAATATAATTGGATATAAACAGGACTGCGCGCCCTGAAGTCACGTGATGGTCATTGATAGGTTGATAAGCATTTATTGCGAAAGCCCGCGCGAAAGGCTTTACAAACTGCAAAACTTTGATGGATCAAATCTGAAAATTGTAACAGGTACAAACAGGAAGTATTGACAATAAATCAGCAAGATTTTAAATCTCGATAACGCTGAGGTGCGAAGTTACTGCGAGATGGAATTTGGATTTACGAGTCGATACTGACTTGGATGGACGAAGGTAAATATATATGGTTTAATTTCCAAATATTTAGCTTAAAAACCGTGCCAAGCGGCTTATTATTGTTTTTGTATGACAAAAAATCTTAGATAATGTGCCCAAGTCGGTGATTTAACGGGCACTAACTTCTTTGCAGCCTTAGTTTTTGTGGTGGGAAAATCGGAATTTTGCGGACTATGAACATTGTTGTGGATTCCGGGAATACCTTTTCGAAAATCGGATGGTTCGAAGGGGAAAAACTTATACGATATACGACGCACCTGGCATTCCCGGAATTGATCCGGAATGTGAAGGCCGAGCTGCCGGAATACTTGTTTTTTTCGTCGGTCGGGAGGACGCAGGAAGAGTTTCAGGAAGCGCTGGGCGAACCGGTGCAGGTGATGGGGCTGACGCCCGACACCCCTTTGCCGATTACCAAGCATTACGACACGCCGCAAACCCTTGGCGCCGACCGGATTGCCGCGGCTGCGGGCGCGAATTATCTCTTTCCTGCCGAAGATCTCGTGGTGATCGATATGGGTACATGTATTACTTATGATCTCATCGACCGTCACGCAACATTTCAGGGCGGGTTAATTTCTCCGGGTGTGCGGATGCGATTCAACGCCATGCATACGTTTACTAAAAGACTTCCACTTTTCGAGCCTGAAAAAACGCCTGATTTGATCGGAAAAAGCACCCGTCAGGCGATGCAAAGCGGTGTAATGAACGGCACCCTTGCTGAAATCGAAGGAATTATTGAACGATACCGACACAATTACCCGACTTTACGCGTAGTATTATGCGGTGGGGATGCTGCTTTTTTTGAAAGTAGCTTGAAACCACCCATCTTTGCGGTGCCGGAACTGGTTTTAATAGGATTGAACAGAATTTTAACATATAATGTCTCTTTACAGTAGAATAGGAATAGTCACGCTTGCCATTACACTCGGTTGGAGTTGTACAAATCTTGCAAAAGCACAAGGATTGGGCAATTCTCCGTATTCATCGCTCGGCATGGGGGAGTTTTACGGGGATGCATATTCCGACAATACTGGTATGGGAGGAGCCGGCGTCGCCGCAGGAAGCGGATTCCAGGTCAACAACCTGAACCCGGCGCTCTGGGTACGTAACAGGTTTACTACACTGGATGTGGGGTTGGTTGGACAATACAAAGACATTGCTTCCGGAAACCTGAATCAGAAAAATGCAGGTGGGAACCTGGCTTATCTGTCCTTGTCGTTTCCCATTACACCGAGGTGGGTAATCGGCGCCAACTTGAAGCCTTACAGCTTCATTGACTTTGAGAACTCGTTTACGCGTCCAGTATCCGGTTCAACAGGCGTTGCGCAGTATACCGTTTCAGGAAAAGGCGGCGTCAACAAGGCATCGGTAGTCAACTCGTTCCAAATCGGACGTTATGTAAGCCTGGGCCTCGAAAGCAGCTATTTTTTCGGCAATGTGCGAAGAGCGTCGGATGTAATGCTTTTTGTAAATGGCGTGCCGTCTGACTACATCGTCAGCCTCAACGAACGCAATACCTATTCGGACATCGCTTTTCGTGCCGGTGGTTCCGTTCGTATCCCTATTAAAAAAGAGAACAAGCTGAATCTGAACCTTGGTGGTGCATATAGTTTCAGTACAGCTTTGAATGCGACTAAAACGACCTCTTTTGAGCTTACGCAAGGTTCATTCCCTGTTGCAACACCAGATACATTAGAAAACAACCTGGGCGGTTCCATGAAAGTGCCTGAGCAATATCAGGTAGGAGCGACACTGGAATGGCCATTCAAAATGACGGTTTCTGTGGATTACAGCCACCAGTCATGGTCTCAATACAGAGGTTTCGGAAATGTGAATGAAGCGCTGAGAGACGTGAATCGTCTGCACGTCGGTGCGGAATATATCCCGAAGTTCGCTTCGCTCAATTATTTTGACAACGTTCGTTACCGTATTGGTTTCAGCACCGGTAATACGCCGTATGTGGTGGGTAACACGAAAATCAATGATACAAATGTCAGCCTCGGGTTTACTTTCCCGATGGGACGTGGTTTTGCCAATTTCCTTTCGATAGCATTTGTAGGAGGGCAGCGCGGTACCAACTCCGGCGGCGCCATCCGCGAGCGTTACGGACGCGTGGTTTTGGGTGTGACGCTCCTGGAAAGATGGTTTGAGAAGAGAAGGATCGACTAAACAGGCAGTCTTATGCTTAGCAAAAGCATTCAAAAGGTTTTTTCAAAAGGAGATAATCACTTATCTCCTTTTTGTATTCTGGCACTTTGCGCGTTGTTTTTCGCGGCTTGTGAACCGAAAACGGATAAAATCGGGGCGGCTTACAATGGACCGATCGAAATTGTGAACGATCTGGTGGTGAAATACAGCGAGCAGGGCAACATGAAAGTGTATGTCAAAACGCCCAAGTCATTTACCTATCAGAACGAAACCCGGGTTTTCCCGGACTCTGTCAATATCAGTTTTTTTGATTCGCTGGGAACAGTGGTAACTACGCTGCGCTCGGACTCAGGCAGGTATGACCGCAATGCGGACGTGTATATTGTGAAGGGACATGTGCGTGTTGTGAAATTGCAGGACCATCAAATCCTGACTACTACCGAGCTCAATTGGAGCCCGGGAACGCGCAAGGTATTTACAGATAAGCCATTGAAAGTAAGAAACACATTGACGTCGGAAACGACCAATGCGGTAGGAATGGATGCCGAGCAGGACTTTTCGCGGATCAAGTTGCGGAAAGGTACCGGAACATTTCTCACAGAATTTTAATCAGCCTTGCATTCCGCTAGTGCTTTGTGTACCACCTCGATCGGCGTGTAAACGCTGTCCTTGCCCCATTTCATCGATACAAAACTCACGATTTCCGCGATTTCAATTTCGGTTAATTTAGGATTAGGCGGCATCGGCCGGCTGAACTTCTTGCCGTTCACGACGATCGTATCGCTCATGCCGTACTGGATAATGCAAGCTACGCGTTCCTTGTCGGAAAGAATCGGCGATCCGGCAATGGGAGGGTACAGATTGGACATTCCTTTGCCTTCCATTTGATGGCAGTTGGCACAATGCGTCATGTATAACTGCTGTCCGGTCACGAAATACTGCTCACTTTTCAGTTCTTCCGAACTGCGGCATGATGCCAGGCCCAGCGTCAGCAACGCCAGCATGCGGGCTGTGGCGGTACGGTTCAATTGCAGCAATTTCATTTTTTGTATTCAGCCAGTAACCGTTCCATGTCGTTGAGCAACTTTTTGGTCCCTTCTTCGGTGGTACCGTCGTACATGCCGCGCACGTGCTTGTCCTTGTCGACTAGGATGAATGCCCCGCTGTGGATGTATCCACCCTGCACCGTGGTGTCTTCCTTGGCTGTGGACATGTAGTTCTTTTGGCCAATTTCATAAATCCGTGCCTTGTCGCCCGTGAGGAACTGCCATTGCTGGCCTTCCACGCCCAAATCCTTCGCAAACTGGTTCAGTACCGCCGGTGTATCGTGTTCGGGATCAATGGAGTGGGAGAGGATCATCACATCCGGGTTACCCTTGTACGCCTCGTATACCTTTACCATTTGCTTTTTCATAACCGGGCAAATGGTAGGGCAGGTCGTGAAGAAAAAGTCGGTCACGTAAATCTTATTTTCGACAATTTTCTCGGTAATAGTATCACCGTACTGGTTAACAAAAGCGAATTTCGGGATCTTGTTATAAATGGTGTCAATGACTTCCTTTCCATCCACAGTCTTCTTCACAACGTCGCGCTCTCCCAGGATCGGCAGTTTATTGTCCGAATCGCCGCAACCGGTAATGGCAGCCATTGAACCGGAAATAAACAGCGAATGGAAAAGGATTGATTTTACTTTCGAATTCATAAACGGGTTATTCTAAAAATGTTTTCGCCTCCTGGATCGATTTCAGTGTGGCTTGTTTGACGAGCAGTATCCTTTCTTTCTCTTTTTCGAAATAAAGGAGAGCTTCTTTGGGTTCCAGTTTTTTAGCCGAATCGCCGCGATATGCATGCATCCAGTCCATCATAAGCTTATCGGCATCGGCCAGTTTCTGGTTGAGATCTACCGCCTTAATGCGCTGTTCGGCCATCGTATTGCTGCTTACACCTACATTTTGAAGGCTGTCGATCCCCTGAATTTTCTTGGAAAGCTGTGATTTCAGGCTCATAATATCTTCCTGCTGAGGCATTACTTCGTCGTGGATCGCCAGTACTTCGGTTTCAAGACCAGTAAGTTTTTCCTGGTCTTTGTCTTTCCCGCACGCGAAGCAAAGAACGGAGAGGAGTGATAGAAGGATAAGGTTTTTCATGTCAAATGGATTTAACCGAATAGGTGCAGGGTCAATCTTTCAGGATCATTTCACGTGCATTATGCAGCACGGCTTCTGACGGATTATGCCCGCCGATCATCTGAGCGATCTCCTGTACACGTTCATCGATGGTGAGTTTTTTGATCCTGCTGACAGTTCTGTCGGAGGAGTGATCTTTATAAACAAAATAGTGCGCGTCGCCGCTGCTGGCAATCTGGTGCAAATGGGTAATGGCTATAATCTGGTGGTTTATAGCCATATTTTGCATCATTTTTCCCATTTTTTTGGCAATCTCGCCGGAAACGCCGGTGTCGATCTCGTCGAAAATAATGGTCGGCAGCTTTCGCTTGTCGGCGAGTATATACTTAATAACCATCATTAGCCGGGAAAATTCCCCGCCGGAGGCAACTAATTTCAATTCTTGGGGAACAATACCTTTATTGCCGCTGAAAAGGAACGTTGCGGAGTCAATTCCGCTTGGTGCGGGCGCAGTTTCGTTGATCTGGATGCTGAGCGATGCATTGGGAATGCCGAGCTCATACAGCCGGTCCAGAATAAGCTTTTCAATGGCTTTGGTCACTTTTCTGCGCCTGTCGGAAAGCACTTTCGCGCCGGCGAGCATCTTGTCGTGCGTTTGCGTGACTTTCTTCTCGGCCGCGACCAAGTCTTCATCCAGGTTCATGACGATGCTCAGCTTGTCCTGCAAGTTAGCCTCGATATCCAGCAGTTCTGAGACGGCGGATACCTGGTGTTTTTTGAGTAATGAATAAATCAGGTCCAGCCGTTCCTGAACGACCTCAGTCCGCGCCGAATCCAGCTCAACATTGCCGTTCACCTGGTCGATTTCCTCGGCCAGGTCGCGAAGCTCAATGAGCGCGCTTTGGGCGCGTTGGCGCAGGACATCATATTCATTCACCAGCCGGGAAGCTTGCGTAAGCGAGCCTACCGCACTTTTCAGTAAGTCGAGGGCCGAGTTTTCCGGGTTATCCAGATAAGCATGGGCCAGTTGGAGTTTTTCTTTAATCTCCACTGCATTTTCCAGGATTGTCAGTTCCTGTTCCAGCTTTTCCTGTTCGTCGGCTTTCAAGCCGGCATTATTCAATTCCTGAAAAAGAAACTGATCATAATCGAATTCCTTCCGGAGCTGGTGTGCCTGGCGTTTCAGTTCGTCGAAGGCTTTTACAGCTTCCCGGTAAGCATTAAAATCGGCTTGGTATGTTTTGAGCAGATCGGCGTTTTCGGCGTAAGAGTCGACGACGCGCAGCTGAAACTCATTATTTCCAAGCAATATCGAATCGTGTTGGGAATGGACATCGAGCAACTGCATGCCGATCTTTCGCAAGGTTTCAAGGTTGACCGGTGTGTCGTTGATGAATGCCCTGGACTTACCAGCTGCCGATATTTCGCGCCGCACAATGCACTCTTCCGAAAAGTCGAGATTCTCATCCTCGAAGTTCGGAGCCAGATCGTAGCCTGTCAGGTTGAAAGTGCCTTCAATTACACATTTCTCGCTGCTGTCGTACAGCGATTTTGCGTCCGCTCTGTTTCCGAGCAGCAGGCCTATTGCACCAAGCATAATGGATTTACCGGCACCCGTTTCGCCCGTAATAATGTTCAGGCCGGGATCGGGGGACATTTCTAGGTGCTTTATCAGCGCATAGTTTTTGATCAGTAAATTAGAAAGCATGTCTAATTTAGGAAGCAGATTGCCGGAGATGATGCAACCTGGCTATGATGAAGGGGATCAACGTCGTCTCCGATACGAATATAGGCATGATCTTCCCAATTAGGAAATATAACAGGAAGTTGCCCCGATTTTATAAGGTAGCGTGCCTGCTGGGCGGTACAATGCCTCTGTCGTCGTCGTAGACCACTTCGTACAAATCGGAAAGCGCGATTTGGTGCTGGTGATTACGGGTATCTTTCAATACAAGCTGTGTGGCATTGACGGATAGTAATATACCAAAAATGGTGTTTCCGTTCGATAGGACGGCATTGAGCGGGTGTTTTCGTAAAATACCCTGTTTGCTGGTTATTTGGTCGGGCGTGACCCGAATCAGTCTTTTACTCATGAATAATGTGCTACATGGACAGCCGCTGGTATAGCTGGGTTTTCGAAGGGTCGAGATTAACCAGCAGGGTGTAGGCTTGCGTGCGTTGTTCCGGCAATCCTTCAATCATTATTTTATACAACTCATCCGATTTGGCATCAAAAAATGAATTGATCACCACGCTTGCCGGACGGAGCTGATTAACTTCTTTAATGGTATTCAGAAATTCAAGCACTTTCGCGCGGGTTTCGGCAGGATTCTGCGTTGCTACATCCAGTCCCTGACGGTAGTATTTATACATTCCCTCGCGGAATGGAGTAAACTGCTGGCTTTGAAGGTTCTCGATCAGCCAATAGCGGTTTTTAGAATCGCCGTTTGAGTCCCAGCCGCGCTTGTTGGGTGAGGAATTTCTCGCAAGGTTTACAAGGTTGAATGCCTTTTGCACATATGGAGATCCACCCATTTTGCTGAAAGAGTCATAGTCGAAAATTAGTGCAATGTTGGCGTAGAATGCCAGGATGTACGGAAGTTCTTCGGTATAGCTGTTTTCATTAAAATACAGCTGCGTGCTGGGCAGGTAAGTAAATGTGAAATTCTTATCGACATATGTAAACAGCACGGTTTCGTAGGTAGAACCATACACAGGCCGGGATACGATCAACTGTGCATTGCCTTCGTAATTTCCCTGCGCCAGAGAGCGGGTAAGGTTCACATTGAGCTTACATTTGATCTTCTCTTCCTTGGCAAACTGGTCATTGGTCCAGCGCGTGTTGTTCAGAAAATCATTCATATAAGTCTGTAACTGGTTCATCGACTGCGGGTCGGTCTTTTGCTGGGCTACCAGTTGCTCGTAATTGAGATTGACGGTAAACTGGAATTCCTGTGCGTATACGCGTTGCGCGAGCGCGCCCAGTAGCAGCGGGATAGTCAGGATCAGTAGTTTTATGCTTCGCTCCATTTGGCTAGTACGATATTAAGAATGTCCTGTGCGACCTCTTCTTTGGATTTAAGGTCAAACTGCTGCACATTTTTGTCTTTGTCAATAACGGTTATTTTGTTGGTATCGTGTGCAAAACCCGCCCCGGGATCGTTCAGTGAATTTAAAACAATGTAGTCGAAATTTTTCCGGACAAGCTTATCCTCGGCGTGGTTCAATTCGTTCTCGGTTTCAAGTGCAAAACCGATGATCGTTTGTCCTGGTCGTTTCATGGCACCCAGAGTTCCCGCAATATCGGTTGTTTTGGAAAGATCCAGCGTCATGCTATCGCCCTGTTTCTTGATCTTTTGTTCAGCAACGTACTTGGGTGTGTAATCTGCTACCGCGGCTGCAAAAATGATCAGGTCATTAGCCTCGAAGTGCTCCTTTGCCGTATTGAACATCTGGTTAGCAGTTTCAACGGCGATCGTGCGGATATTGGGACTAGATGCTTTCAAATGCGTAGGCCCGCTTACGAGCGTTACATGCGCACCTGCGGCCGCGAAGGCTTCGGCTATGGCATACCCCATTTTACCCGAAGAACGGTTACTGATAAACCGCACCGGATCGAGCGGCTCCACCGTCGGGCCAGCGGTAATCAGGACGCGTTTAGACCGGGCAACAGGCCGTTGTGAGAAATGAGCGTCGAGTACTTTGATGATATTTTCCGGCTCAGCCAACCTTCCGTCACCGATCAATCCGCTGGCCAGTTCTCCGTGTTCAGGAGAAATAAAGATGTTTCCGTAACTAACCAGTTTCCCGATATTATGCTGGGTAGATGGATGTTTGAACATATCCACATCCATGGCAGGAGCGAAGAAAACAGGGCACCGCGCCGAAAGGTAAATGGCCGTGAGCAGGTCGTCGCAATGGCCGCTGGCACATTTGGAGAGCGTTTTTGCCGTGGCAGGTGCGATAATGATCAGGTCGGCCCAAAGTCCGAGTTCGACATGATTATTCCATTCACCCGTTTCATTTTTGGTAAACGAGGTGAGGACTGGGTTTTTGGAAAGGGTAGACAACGTCAGCGGCGTAATAAACTCCGTCGCGGATTGAGTCATTACCACACGAACCTCTGCTTCTGCTTTTACAAGCAGTCGTACCAGCAAAGCGGATTTATAGGCGGCAATACTACCCGAAATGCCTAGCAGTATCTTTTTACCTTTCAGATTCAATTTTACAAGGATTTGATTGTAAAGTTAAAACAAAAAAGCCCGCCATCAATCAGATTCATGGCGGGCTTGGGGAAATGCGGATGTATTATTCTTCGCTTGCGTCGCGGTAGTTGTGGTAAGTCTTGCCTTCGATGAACTCATCGATCGCAATGCTCCCCGCCTTAGGCATACGCTCATAAAATTTCGAAATTTCGATTTGCTCTCTGTTTTCAAACACTTCTTCAAGGTTATCCACACCGGAAGCAAATTCGGCCAGTTTGTTGTTCAGCTCTTCTTTCATTTTGCTGGAAATCTGGCGAGCCCTTTTGGAAATGACCGATACGGATTCATACAGGTTACCTGTTACCGCCGCTATCTTGTCTGTATCACGGGTAATGATCGATGGATTCGTTGCCATAATGGTCTGATATAGTTTAAAATTTTTAAAACAATATAAATGGTGCCTGCTACTGACCGTTCGGGGCACTGGCAGCCGGCGTGGTAACCTTGGCCGGTTTGGTAGCCGGGTCGGGTTGAGCTTCTTTCAATTTCCTGCGTTCGGCTTCTACCTTCGCGATCGTTTCGATCTGCTTCTGGCTGTCGTCGTACATTTTTTCGGCGTCACGGTTATATCTGCCAGTCGGATACTTATCGACTAGTTCCTGGTAGAACTTGACAACGTCCTGGAATCTTTCTTTCTGCTTATCGCTGAAACTGTTGGAAGCCAGGTTGTACTGTGATTCCACTTTCAGGAAGGCAAGCTCCTCGTTGTATTGTGAATCGGGGAAGTCTTTGCGGAAGTTTTCAATGGAAATAACCGCCGATTTAAGCGACATCGGGTTAAAATCGCTGATCTTATAATATAACCTTGCGCGCTCGTACGCCTTCCTTTCAAGCTTCGACCTTAATTCAAGGATATAACGGGTACATTCTTCACGAAATGGGCTATCAGGATAGGTATTGATAAAATCCTGCATTGCTGAGATCGCCGTGAAGGTACTTCCCTGATCCAGGCTGTACGGGGAAGAATCCTTGTACAACGAAAATGCATGCATATACAACGATTCCTGTGCATAGTCACTACGTGCGTAGGTGTCGTAAAATTTCTTGAAGAGAAACTGACTGGTATTGTACTGGCCCTGGTGGTATTGCGAATAAGCATAATAGAACTGCGCGAGCTCGGATTCGGTACTTCCTTTGAGCAAAGGGATCAACTCCTCGAACAGCAGTCCTGCGCGGTAATAGTCCGCCTTTTTGTAATAGGCCATGGCAGCATCGTACTTCTGCTGATCTGTACCCGTCTTCTGTAACTTGGAGAACTTACTGCAGGAAGTAACAACAAGGATTGCAATGAATAGCAAGAAATAGCTTGCCGGACTGTTTTTTCGCATATTAACTGCAAAGGTAATAAAAAAAAGCTACACGATTCATAACGAATGCGTAGCTGATATAGTGTTAAAAGTTAGCCTATTGCTGATGGCGAACGAGCATTTTCTTGGTGGCCACTTTCTTGCCGTCGACAGATAGCTGATAGAAGTACAGGCCGGTAGCCATATCCCTGGTGTTTATCCGCAGTTTACGATCGTTTTTATTGAGTGTAAACTCCTGCATCTGAGAACCGAGCACGTTGTAAAAAGTCAGTTTTGCGTCACGCAGGCCTGGATTGATCGTGAAGTCGATTTCCGCATATTCACTTGCAGGATTGGGGTATACATTGGAAACCGAGATCTTGTCATTCACGAACAGCAGTTCTTCTGCTCTCAGTTGCGCTTCTAATGCGGGGGATTTTTTTTCACTGCCTTTTTCCGTTACTTCAACGGCCAGTGCATTATTGTCTGCCGCATTGGCGGATGCAAAAAGAAACGAAGTGTAGAATCTATTCAGCGCTTTTGGATTTTGCAAAGTCAGCGGTTTGTAGCTGGCACCGCTCGAAAAGTTTGAGAATTTGATGTTCTGGGCTGCGGGGGCTTTCTTTTTGCCGACCATATTCAGGCGGCTTCCCCCCGACACACTTTGGGCCTGTAACCCTTGAATACTCAGGGCTAAGGCTAAAATCATATATATAAAACGTATAGTTCTTTTCATAGCTGCAATCGGATACTTTTTACTAATGCGTTATGTGTTTTTTAGCTGAAAAGTACGCTACAAAAATATAGAGAAATAATTGTATATTCAAAATATATTGTGCGAACGGGTAACTTTATTTTTGTATGGTAAAAAATCGTGCCGACGGCCAACACCGCCACAATTTCTGATCAAACTTATTTTTCCTGCCAGGTCGTCTTGGCCTTCGTCGGTTTCTCGGCTATACGCCAGTTGAAACCGTCCAGTTGCCTTTCAGCGGGTTTTATTTTCGAAGGAGGGATCAATTTCCCATCCGGTTTTCCGATGAATGCGATCCGCTGGATGCGATTGTCCTCGAAAAGCAGGTTCATTCTCCCGCATTCGACCCTGTTCAGACCGATATTTTTCTGCTTATCATCTACCGCATAGTAGGCACTTTCCCCGTTGCCGTCTACCAAAACCTGCTTCAATTTGTTTCCTGTCTGAAAGTAGGCATTGATTGTCCGACCCTTCACCTGGTTGAATTGCTTCACAAGCGTATCTTCCGTAATGACGAAAGATTTCCCTTTGAGGAGCATTCTGTTGATCTCATTGCTGACCAGGAATGCGGTGATCGAATCGGCTTCCATTTGGTAATGCTGGTCACTCCAAAGGATCGGTTTGCGGAAGAAACGGATGATCGAATCGGCAGTGTCGTAGGTGATAGAATCACATTTTCCCTGGAAATCGGATTTGTAAATGAACACATTGCGATCCCCGATCAGTTTCCGGGTACTGTCACGCGAGTTCTCGAATGAGTAAAGCGTATCGGCCCGAATGTAAAGCGTGTCTTGAGATACCACATTTCTGACGTAGGCATGGCCGAAAATTTTGGAATAACCCTTTGTTTTCCAGTAATATCCCTCGTCACCATTCAGCACTGTTTTGTCTTTTTTTGCGACGATCACCACATTTCCTTTTCCCTTTCCGTCATTGGATTTGCCGTCTACTACCAGCGAATCGGCGGTGAGCGTATACGTTTCATTGTCGACAGTCGTGCGTGTGTGAAATGCAGACTGCGTCGATTCGGTATTGTACTGCCCCCGGGTTCCGACAACAGTGCCGTCTTTATTCACGATCTTGGTCTTGCCATTGAAATAAGACCATTTGGTGATCGAGTTGTAGAGCAACGTATCGGTTGTGAGCGTGTATTTTTTGTTCACCAGCTTCACATTTTTGTAATAAGTGAATTCTTTCGTGCTGGTGTTGTACACTCCTTCTTTGCTGGTGAGTACATTCTCTTCGTCGACGGTCCGTCCCGGTAGCTTGTAGTAGGCCATTCCGTTGGCCATATCGTACTCGATTTTCCGGGTGGTAAGTGTTTTTTTTGTGTCTTTCAGGACCGTTTTCTTTCCACTTACGATTGCGAGGCGGGTATTTCCGTAATAATAGAGCGTATCTCCCGTTACTGTAATCGTGTCTCCCTGGACGATCTTGACATTGCCAAATGCCTCGATCATATTGGAATTGATGTGCTGGATAGCAAGGTTGCTGTATAAAAGTGCTCCCTTGTGCCTGAAAACGCCATTGGTAACCCGCCGTGAATCGTCGCCCGGCTCATTGATAATTTCGAGCTCGTCCGATTTGAGGATCTCCACCAGGTTATCACTGGGAAGAGGCTGCGCCTGAGGTAATGCTTTCTGTGCGAACAGATAAGGCGAAAAAATCAGTAAGGCAAAGAACGTCAGTTGAAATATATTTCTTTTGATATTGATGACGCCGAAAAGTTTAAAAGGGTTGCAGGTTCCTGCACTATTTTTTTTGTTCATGTTGCTTTTCTTTCTCTTACCTTTGGCTGGATCCTGTCCCATTGCCATCCGGACGAAGAGATAAATCCATTCTCATTTTAGTCAAAAGTACATCAAATACGATTTGCAGGTTCATGTTGGATTCGTTTTTAACTTTTATTAACCAACACACGCCGCATCTGAAACAGCAGCCGACTTTGCTCGCCGTGAGCGGAGGGGTCGATTCTGTGGTTATGGCTCATCTGTTTCATAATCTGGGACTTCCGGCGGGTATTGCGCATTGTAACTTTGGTTTGAGAGGGGAGGAGTCTGATGGTGATGAAGCATTTGTACGTGGGCTGGCAGCCCGGTATAATTTTCCTTTTTTTGTCAAGAGCCCGGACGTGAAGAGTTTTGCGAAAAGTACTTCCGTTTCGACGCAAATGGCAGCCCGTGAACTACGTTATGAGTGGTTCGAAAAGGTCAGAGAAGAAATGGGTTACCGATGGATTGCGACCGCGCATCATGCGAATGATTCGTTGGAAACGCTGTTACTGAACCTTGCCCGGGGAACCGGCCTTGCCGGGCTGACAGGTATCGCGCCTGTAAACGGTCATTTGATTCGGCCTCTATTACTCTCAAATCGAGCGGAAGTCAGTCGCTATGCGAAGGAAAACGGCATCGAATGGCGGGAAGACCGAACCAATGAAACAGACGACTATTACAGGAATAAGATCCGTCACCACGTGATTCCCGTTTTGGCCGAGTTGAATCCTTCGTTGGAAAATACATTTAATGTTTCGGCGGAACGACTAAGAGCTTCTAACACATTGCTTGAAGCACATTTGCAGGATTGGAAAAAGCAGATTGTGAGTGAGGAAAATGGCAACGTTCGCATCCCCATCGTTGCAATATCGGGAGAGTCGGAACCTGCTTACCGCCTCTGGTTCATTTTGCGGGATTTTGGCTTCCAATACCGCCAGGCACGAGGCGTAGCTGCTTCTCTCAATGCGATTCCTGGTAAACAGTTTTTCTCGCCAACCCACGTCTTGCTTATGGACAGGGATTTTCTTGTCCTAAGAGATTTATCCGAAAATTCCGGTCAGGAAGAATTGGTCATCGAACAACCCAACGCGACGCTAGACTGGCATGGCGCCAAACTTGCCTTGCGTACATTGCCGGCAGGGAGTCCGGTTCAATTCGATCATACAACGATCGCCGTCGATCTTGATTTGCTCACATTTCCGTTAACCTTGAGGAAATGGCAGCAGGGGGATATCTTTCATCCCCTCGGAATGGAGGGCAAACGTAAAAAGGTAAGCGACTTGCTGACCGACAAAAAAGTCGATCTTTTCGAAAAAGAAAAAACGGGCGTCCTGCTCAATGGCAATGGCGAAATTATCTGGGTGGTAGGAATCCGCGCCGACGAGCGGTTCAGAATAACAACGGCCACAAGCAATCTACTGCTGATTTGCCTCAACCATTAGGTACTAAAAATGGCCGGATCAAGAACCCGGCCATTTTCCCACGAATTTCTATCCTAACGTAAACTCGGTTAGTTCTATCGGATGCAAGAAAGTGAGGTAATCCGATTAGAAAAATGATATTGGTCATGGCTTTGGAAAAAAAACGGCGGAGTTTGCCTTATATGTCATGCGGGAAATATCCAGAAATAGTGAGTTGGAATTGCCAATTCCGGTGAGTTAAGTACTTGTGGTAAGGGCTAGTTTTGACATCGAAAGTAAGGGATATATTCCTGTTCTGATGCTTTATCCGCCTGGCCTATGCGTATGTTCAGGAGCTTCAACTATCACATATTTTTGAAGGTGACAGTAGGGGAAAATGGCTGTCCATTCGGCGTCAAAAATCAGATTTTCCTCCTAGGGTGCCAATGTTACCCACAGCTCCAAAATCCTTGCTAAATATTCCGACCATGAGCAATGTTTCTTGACACTTTTAAATATATCCAGTCCGTCATAGTCTCATTTACACAAATAGTAGATCGGCAAGTTCCTATTGTCGGTGTATGTCAGCTTCTCAATATTTCTGCCGCCAGCGTACCACAGTTCGATACTATTCTTCCTTGGCTTCTCGGGCATTTTAAGGAAGTACAGATTCTCGCAAAGTATAACAGCTTTGGGAGAATCGCATTGCAAGATGTATAAGTGTTGAAAGTCACGATGGTCAGGAAAATTGTCAATTTTGAGGATATTCTTGACAGCTCGTTCCAGTGCATAGCTCGAATCAAGATGCTTTTCGTGTTTAAAAACATTAAGGATACACCTCTGTGCGTCTCGTTTGATGCTATAATTTTTTGGCGGATGGCATCTAATTCACTATTATCCATTTGGCGCTTCATTTCCCGAGTCGGTCAATATCATCTACATCAAATCTGCATTGAGGGTTATTTTTACCAATCTCATTCAGCAAGCTTACGCAGTCACTGTATTTTTTCAGATATCTGTTTTCAAACGTTTTTTTAAAAGGATTTCTTATCGACTACGAAAATGTCGCTAAGAAGTTGTAATGCTGATTTCAAGCGAGAATTGACTACGATGTTGGTGTCCGGCAGGAGTGTCAGAGAACTTTCTCAGAGTTTTGGAATTGCGGAAAAACGGCCGTCGCGGCTTCTCTATCGTTGGAAAAGCATGGTGATGATGAAGACAAAAGTGGTCCGCCACCGCGGCGAAAACGGGTGATAGTGAAAGCAGTAAGTCTGCTAAGCTTGCGGCTGAGAACGCAAGATTAAGGGTTGAGAACGAACGCTTGAAAACCGACCGTGAGATACTAAAAAGAGCGTTGGGCCTTTTCAGCAAGTCCGACTGACAGACGTCTATGACTTGATTTTCAAACTGTCGAAGACCAATAAAGTAAGCTATCTGTGTCGATTGACGTCACGGGACCGCCCGGCGGCAGAACTGACTACTACCGATACAGGCGTGGGGAAAGTCATAACGCGGACAAGAAATACAACCGCCCAAAGCATGAAGTTCGGATGGAATTTATCCGGAACATGAAACGCTACGGGAGTCGACGAATCAAGGAATCTTTGAAGCAAAAGGCATCGGAATCGGTCGTCGAAAAGTTGGTGAAATCATTCGAAAAGAGGGTTTGAGAGCGATCCAACCTCCCAGATTCATCCCAAGGACTACTGACAGTAAGTACGGCAAACGGGTTTGCGATAATCTGCTATCACCCCGATGCGGTATGGGTGTCGGATTCACTTACATGCCGTTAAAGACCGGAAAATGGGCGTATTTGTGCATCTGGATGGAGTGGTCCGCCACCGCGGCTTTTCTCCCGCCAGATCGTCGGTTGGGGGATTGAGGAGCATATGCAGGAAAATCTTGTGAGAGAGCCATTGGAGAAAGCGCTGTTGAGGCGAGGAGTTAAACCATGGCTAATAATTCATCGCTCAGGCGACCCGGTCTGACCGGGGAGGTCATTACCTGTCACGCAGAATGAAACTGCTCGTAAAAACTTTCAAGTTGAAACAAAGCGGTCCGCCGCGCGGTATGTCCCGCACTGACAATCCCTATAATAACGCATGGGCAGAGTCTCTATGGACGGGGCCGCCCGGCTGTCGATTGAAGGCCGAATTGGAAATCCCGAAAGGAGGTTACAGTAATCTCGTGGCTTTGCGATCCGTACTGTTTGACCGCGACGGACCGCTACATTGACGGATACTACAATACGAGGAGGTTATATTTCATCTTTGAACTACCGTAATCCCACAGCTTTTGAGGCTGAATACTATCGAAAAACTGGTTGAAAAAGAGAACTAAAATCAATTACTAACCAGCAAAGAAGTGTAAACCCAAACGGAACCATGTCAAATGACGTCAAAAAGGGTGGTTCATCCCAGAGAGAGAGGATTTGAAGCCTAGTAGTTAACGTGCTGATAATGAGCAAGTTATGTGACTTCAAAAATTACTTCCACGATTCACGACATTAGCTCAAAATGCCCCGCAAAAACTTATCTAAAGTTCTGATTATCAATTAATAACAAGTCGTATTTTATGCAAAGTTACAAATTCTCTTTTTAAGGGCAAAAAATGGCTTGATTTCTTCTGCTCTCTAGGTTCGAATCCCTCGTCTCCGAGGGTTCGAATCCTACCCCGGGAGCATCTGGAAGTCTCTCAGTCTTGTCGATGCCAATATAGTAGCAATTGGAGTAGCTATGGCATTTCCATTTAAGTCAATGTCGTAGTATTGGTGTTTAAACGTTGTTTGAGTCAGATCTTCCCTGAAAAGGATGGGCTAGTAGCAATGCCTATCAACGATTTCGTCTTCTTACTCAACATTATAACGTATCAAGTTTTTTAATATAAACTGGACATCGCGGGAATGATGTTTAACATCGATGAAGCCTTACCTAAATACGGACAAGCTTACAGCTTCATTTTCTGGCTGCAGGCCGTCGACGACTGTTGGAATAACGTGTAGCCAGTATCAAATATACCCGTTGGGCAGTATTTTTTTTTAGCGCTTGACAATCAATCTTTGTATCTGTACCGGCATCCACCGAGCCTTTTGTTATTTTTGTATTGTGGTGATTTACAAATCAGTATATTGCTACTTATTCAGCTTTTTTGATAAATTGCCTTTGTTTTAGGAACCCTTCAAAACACAGCGCTTTTAATGGTAAAGATATTGCTAGCCGACGATCATAACATTGTCCTGGAGGGGCTATCAATGTTGCTCGGGCAAATGAACTCACTCGAGATAGTAGGAATGGTTAGTAATGGCCAACAAGCCCTTCGATTCGTGGAAACTAACCAAGTGGATCTTATCATCGCTGATCTAAATATGCCGATAATGAATGGTCTTGGATTGGTTAATGAGATTCAAAAAAATCGCTATAAAATAAATGTTATATTGCTGTCAATGGTTGATGAACCTGATAAAATCAGGGATGCGATCCGCCTTGGAGTAAACGGTTACCTGCTGAAGAGTTCGAATCGACAAGAAGTCGAACGTGCAATCGTTACCGTTATGCAGGGCGACAGCTATTTTAGCCCAACAATAACACGCAAGTTGGCAGAATTGACAGACGAGAAGTCAACAGGCCGACCGCTACAGATGGGAGACATCCAGACTTTGACACCACGCGAACGCGAGGTACTTTTTTTAGTTATTCAGGATCTGTCGAATCAGCAAATTGCCGAACAGCTTTTCATAAGTCCGCTTACGGTTGAAACACATCGACGTAACCTGTTCAGAAAACTGGATGTTAGTAGCGCGCTGGGATTGCTGCGGTATGCATTACAGAACGGAATGATCTAAGCTGTGAATTTAACTTAAGAATGCTAATCATATGAGCGAACTTCCTGCTTTCACTTTGTTTAAAGACGAAAGTCATACAGACCCCGGTTATGATTTTGTCAAAGATTTTCACGATAGGTATTTTCAGGAAAAAAGACCCAATGGCATATCAGAGGATGATTTCCAGCAAGCGAGGGATCAAATTATTCAAGGATGGGTTGTACTTGATTGGGAAGTCCAGGCGGACAAAAGAGAATACAGAAATTATAGCGAGCTCTTCAAATCTGAAATGGCGACGATTTTAATCAAAGGGCACAACTTCCAGAAATCTATTTACTGCTTATGGGAACCAACAATCGTTTTTTACTGCCCGAAGGTGTATCTAGGTGTAGATTTTGAAAGAGATGTAAATGATTTGCGGTTAGATCCGGAATCATTTCAGGTGAATCGGTTTTATTCGGAGCAGGAATTTTACTATTCAGACGACCTTTCCAAGAGTTGGAAAAAGCTATCATTTAGCGCGTATGCTAGGATGGAAAATGAGAAAAACCACGACGTTACTCAATCAACAGGTTGCTTACTATACAGATAATCCTTTATGTTAGCTCTCTCCGGATACAAACTTGCCCACTATATGGGTAGTCGGCTTCACGCTTTGGTTGATCCCGTCGAATTCACGAAGGGGGAATGGCTATTTATTGAATATCCATTTCCTCAAGCACGTAACGCTAATTTTATCGCCATCAGGCCGAATGACAGCGACGGGCGAGGCTTTTTCTTTAAACAACCTTTGGCTTCTAACGGAGCATTGTCAGCTCTTTATAACGAGTCGGTGTTTTATGAAACATTTTCAAAACATCCTAAATTGTCCCCGCATTTGCTCGGAATTGTTCATTTCGATTATTCAAATAATATTCTGGTACTCGACTACCGTCATGATAGTTTTGAGTTTCGTGACTTGCTAGGGACGTTACCTAATCCCAGAAATCCGACGGGTGGTTTCCTACGTTTGATAGCTACACATAACCTAGCACAGATGCTGAGGTTGTTCAGACATGAACTTATCCGTGAAAAGTTGACTGTCACTCGCGTGTCGGGGTCTACGCCAGATAAGATTTGTTTCATCGATGATACAAAAACTAATAGATGTTTCAAGACGTTTGTGCCTTGGATACTATCACTAACCGACGAAGATTTGCTCCGTTTTAATCAGTCGTCAGTTGATCAGATCAAACAGTTTGCCAGACTCCTTTATGGAAAGGATCCGTACGGCTCGATGCTAACTGGAAAGAAAGTTGATTCTTCCCTTGAAAAGCAGCGGAGCTCAGGCCGAATGTCACTTCGGGACGAGATAACAGAATTGAGAGAAAACTGGGAAGTATCTCATCTGATCAATGCTGATGCGCATCTAGCTAATATAATTGTAACCGACTCTAATGAAATCTTTTTCGTAGACTGGGAGTATGCCGCCTGGGGGGATCCGTACTGGGATTTCGCCGGTATTTTGTCTGGTTACTTTACGATGATCCGGGCAGAGAATCCCGTCTTGTCAGAAGTAGAAGTAAAAAGCCATGTAAGGATGCTCTGCAATATCTATTTTAAGGATGTGGAGGAGGCAATGAGACGACGTGTGCTTATCAAGTGTATTCGGTATGCAGGATTATGGTTGTTAAGTGAGTACTACACATGGGCTACATCTGACGACAAGTCCGGGAATTCTATCTATCAAGATAAGTTCCGCTTAGGTAAAAAATGTGTTTTTGAAGCAGAAAGGATCCTCTTGGATTTCAACTTACAAACCGAAAAAGTATAATCTTCATGTTAAAAAAAGCTGACTTTGATCCTTTGATCGAGCAATATATGATTTGCGAGGACGGGATGACCATCATGGAGAAGAATGAGCATGGTGATTTTGTGGATGTGTCCCAAAAGATCTTTCAGGCACTTTTGTCAAAAGGAGCAGTGTACGATGATCCTTGGCAGATGCTGAAATTATATTTCTACTTTGAATATTTCATAAGGCCTTCGAGGGACCACTCCAATCAGTCTACTGTTGCTCGCGACACTTCGGTTGATTTGACATTCAATCGAATAAGTGGAATAAACAGAAAGGTTCATAAAAGCTCGTTTTGGGTTCTTCCACGATTCTCAGGTAACAGAAAGCTATATAACGACATTGTCCTAAGGAAGGGGAGTGATACGCTGTGGGCGAAAGGTGCAGAATATGTGAAGCAATCAAACATAAATGAGGATATAAATCCAGAATATGGAATTTACCGGCCAACTCATTTGTTCGCAAAAGGATCGCCAACCGCTAAGTATAACTGGATTTTGGGTCGCTTTCCTCTTGAAGGCGACAATGAAGGAATGATACGTTTCTACTTTAATGTAAAGTCAGAAAATTTTGCACTTCCACGGCTGCTACAGAATATACAAAAGATTTTCGACTTATATGAAATACCTTTTAAACTAAAATTCTTGGGTAATGAAAAAGCTTATCAAAGGGCAGATCCGGTGGTACTTTATGTAGAACGAAAATACCCCTTTGTTATTTTTTTTCTGATCAAATCTATTTATGACACTAGTTCAGACTTACTCAGAGATGAGTTGCCGATGTTTGTACAGAAGTTAGGAGAGGGATTGGGATTCGCGGAGGATCCTGTAAATTCGGATAGTTTTGGAATGTTCGCGTGCGAATTGTTAACAGATGCACTTCTATTTGCCCGGGGCGTGGTAGATGATGAATTAAGAGGGAGTTTGGTGGAGCAGTACATCGTTGAAAGGCGGCATTTAAACATTGACCAAATCTATCAAACTGGATCTTTGTATTATGACTATCGAGAGCTATTCAAGATTTTTAGTGACTCTCCTACGACCATTCAGAGTCAGTATCGACCGGTCTATATTCGCCCAATCGACGAGGCGGACTTTTTTAGTGAACCAGGGGTTAAGAGAACCCGATTTCTTTTTGCGGCAGTTCGCATAGCGCTCAGGTTGTGCAAGGAAGCTTTTTGGTCTCCGCCTAAGAATGACGACCATGCGAATATGTCTTGGGAATGTAATTGGTTCTCATTTAAGAAGGAAAATGGAGAATCTCTGACCAATTACTTGGAGGAAATAGGGACAGATAAATCGATTATCCGCAAAATAAATAACGGAATGTCGTTGACGGCTTGCTATAGTTCATGCTCGCGAAAAGAAAAGAACCTTATTGCGGCTTTTCTGCGGATAATTTCAAGGTTTTACAATTCCGATATTATTACGAAAACCATGGCACTAAGTAATTCTGAGGCTGAATTTGTATATGATTCGAAATTTTCATATCGCTGGGCGGATAATAAATTGAATCAGGCATGGAAAGTGTTATTTGACATAGAGCCGGAAGTAGATGACAAAAGTGATGAAGAAAATAAAGTAAGTAATGATGAAATTGGCGACTATTTGATAAAAAAATATCTAATAGCTGGACGTCCTATTGGAAATTGTTTTGCCAGCGTAAACTCCGAGCAAAATGTGTATTTCTGTCCTACACTTACACATGGATTAGCTGGTGTGGGGTATTTCTTTTTATATTTATATGACCCTTCAATACAGTTACCTTTTAAATTAAATGAGGCTCGATAATTGTATTTCAAGAAAAACGATTGTTCCGTTTGGTCTACTTGTTTGAATGTCCAGGTGTCCATTGATGCTTGATAATCTGCTGTGAACGTTCTTAAGGCCATTTCCGTCTTTTTTACTGGTAATATGGTCACTAGTAAACCCGACTCCATTATCTGAAATTGTAAATAATATGGATTTCTCGGTCTGCTTTATGCAGATGGATGCTTCCGTTGCCTTAGAATGTTTAATGATATTGTTAATTAATTCGAGACAAACACTGTATAGCTCCATCTCTCCTTTTTTGCCCAAAGTATCTTCCTGGTAATCTGAGGAAAAATTAAATACGATTCGATCGCTTCGATTGAGATCTTTCAGTAGCCTAATGATGGCTGCTGAAAGGCCTTTGGTCTCCAATTCTTCAGGTAAAAGATTGTGAGATATTAGTCGTACCTCGGAATAGGCTTCCTCCATTCTTCTCAGTATTCTGCTGTAAATACTGCGCTCCTCAATACTGAAATTGTTGCTATCAAGTGCTTCGAGCTGCCATTTTAGTCCCGACAATGTACTTCCCAAGTTGTCGTGCAACTCAGATGCAACTCGCTTCCTCTCTAGCGACTGTCCGTTGAAAAATGCTTCCTTTATTTCATTGTTCTTGCGAATTAGCTCGTTGTTGGCATCTGTAAGATCCTGCGTTCTAGCTCTAACTCGATCCTCGAGTGTTTCGTTTAGAGTCGACAGTTCAATGTTTGAATTATAGAGCATTTCACTAACGGTGTTGATTTCCTCTTTTTGCTGATTAATCTTGATATTTTTTTTCCTTAGGACATTATTTGCATATAGCGTAGAAATGACTATCAGGAAAAATATTAATAAGCTAACTAATAGTAGTGATTGTTGAGCTTTCTTTTGCTTTATATTGTCCGTTAGGAATAGGATATTTTCTTTTTGTTTCTCATTCTCGTAGCTGAATTTGAGAGACTCGATTTGTTTTTTCTTCATATGTAGCTCGTTAGTTAGCTTTACATTGTTGAATTCTTCGAGATGTCTAAGAGATGATCTATATTGTTTTTTGTTTCTATAAATACGGTAAAGAATGTCATTTATATCTTCTAAAGTGCTTGCTTTTACTGATTTTTGTATTTTGTATGATTCCTTTGCGTATTTTAAAGCAGTTGTATATTTTCCCATGTCGAAATAAATCCTTGCTGTTTGAGAGTCGGCAAATGCCAGATCATTTTTGTTAAATGAATTTGATTTTCGAAACTGCTCCATGTAAGCAAGTGACTTGCCGTGGTTTCCAATTTCTCTATAGCATGCCGACAAATTGACTATACAGTAGTTTGTTATGTTTTTGTCATTGATTTCTTTGTTTTCCTCTACACAATACAGAAATTGTTTAATAGCTTCATTATATTTTTTTTGGTAGAAATATACAAGGCCAAGATTGTTTTGGCAGAGAAGATACAGTGATGGGTTGTTTTTTTTATTTAACATGGTTAGTGCTCTCTTGTAGTATCCAACAGCCTCGGGAGCTTGACCCAATTCGAGATGATAGTCACCTAATAACCGTAAGGCATAACTCTGGGAGTTTGTATCACTTAATTCTTCAGATAGAGATAGGGCCGAGAAAAGATATTCGCAGGCGCGATAATATTGTCCATCGCGGCCATAGTGGCGACCGAGACGATTTTGGGCGGTCAATTGCCAGTTTTTAAATTTTGCTGCTTCCGCCAAATTAAGAATTCGAGTCCAAACGCGGATGGCGGCTCGGTCTTGTGAGATGGTGTCTGCCCACAATGCTAAAAGTTCAACACGTTTAAGATCATCCCGTTGACTTTTGCCAACTCGATCTAGTAGTTCTAACTTCATCTTGATGCTATCGGAAGGTAAATCCTGGGCGAATGTTGGAGTTCTCGAAATAGCAAACAAGAAAGACAGGATAAGTAATCTCATAGGAAGAGGGTTAAAGGTACTAGTTCCTTGCTGGGAAGGTGCGGGGACACCGGTACTTTGCTACCAATCGCGGCAAGAGAGTCCTTTCGCGATCATTACGCAGAATAACTAGGCCCCGGATGTCCGCGCAGATATCGTATATACCCTATGGACAGTATTCATTTTACCATCCACGAGGTATTTAAGCGATTTAAGAAATAAGCCAACTTTGTGACAGTTAAGTTAAGAAATTTTAACCTGATTCGACTATGGTATCGCTAGCATTTTCAAACCCTGTCCGGCTGCTCTCCATCTTTTTGATATTTGCATTTAGCTGTTGTGAGGATTCTGGAATATCTGAATCGCCAACGCCGTGTACTAGTAAGGAAGATATTCGACATGCAAGTATAAATGCATTTGATAGAAATCCTATAAGTGGATACTACGGGAAAGTTGTTGCTGTTTTTAGCTTGGAGCAAAGTTCGACAGTTTATTCTGGGTTGAGTTGCGGCAAACTAATGGATTGTGCTAATAAATTGTCGGTTAAAAACGTAACGAACAGGACAATCAGCTTTGACTTTGATATCCGGTATAGTCTAAACCTAGCATCCTGGAATTACCAGAACTTTGTTTCTATCCCGCCGAACTCAACCTACGATTTCGGTACAATTAACACAAACTGTGCTTCCTTATCACTCGGAAATATTCAACTTTCCGGCTCGTCAATTGATTACAAATAGAATAGGTTTATAACATAATTTAAATAATTGTAGTATGAAAAAGTACGCTCTAATTCTGTTTTGCTCGATGGTGTTTGCGATCGGCTTGTTTGTGAGTTCAACAGCCCTTTCTGGCCGCAAAGCTAGTGCCGTTGTCGAACCACAGGAGAATATGAATTCCGTTCCTTGTCATCCAGGGGGTGATCTTGTTCCTTGTCATCATGCTCTACATGGTGCAGGCGATCTGGGACAGTGTCTGCACGCTTGTGCAACTAGTTTTGGTACAGTCCCATGTCATCCCGCTGGCGATGTTTATCCTTGTACGCATCCTGCGCACTCGATGGGGGATCTAGTACCTTGTGTTCACTATTGCTATCCTTAGAGGCTTTCCAAAGTAGCCACAGTATAAAAAAAATCCGAATTATAATTACGTGTGTTATGAGATCAAGCTGTCTGATATTTACGTTTATTGTGATATGTAGTTGCACCAGAAGAGAGCAACCTCAAATAATTTGCAACGGCCTAAGTATTATCGATGGGCAAGGCCAGCCGTTGACACCCCAAGTCACTTTGCGAATACCGTTGCGGGTGCAGGCAACTGATGAAACCGGTCTTCCTGTAAAGGGGCTTAAATTGATCTGGCTGGCGAATGGAGGTGGCTATGTTGAAAACACACGAACCATAACTGATGGTGATGGAATGTCGCAAGTGCGATGGACTCCTGGGGAAGCGTCAAATCAATCCGTAGTTGTGAAAATTGATAGTGATATCAGTAATATTCTCAACAACTGTGCTTGGGACGTCGAGTTTGTTTGTTACTAGAGTTTTCGAGCATTGACGGATACTACAATACAAGAAGGCTGCATTCTCCTTCAAACTATCTGAATCCTGCTGCCTTCAAGGCTGGATCCCATCGGCAAATTGGATGAGAATTGAGACTTTAAGTATTTACCAACCTGCAAAAGTGTAAACCAAAACGGAACCAGGTCATCTTATCAATTTGATCAACTTGACAGGAGGCATTATTGAAAAGCGACTTCCGCCCTATCAGGGCATGGCAGGCTTGAAGGGCCTTTTAATGGCAGAAAGCAGCTCGTGTCATGACCTTAAAAGCAGACGTATAGAGCCAATCGTGGATGGTTATGAGGCCTTCCTAAGCACTCGGACGGTTAAATGTGGAGTTTTTCGGTGTCGGGTAAGGGGCAATTTGCTATATTAACCGAAGTGGGTATTGTCCGTCAGCTTTATTGCCTGATTATTCCGAGATAGTCAACTCTTAAGCTGGGTTGAAGTACTGGCGATTTCTGTCTCGGCCTGCTAGGGGCTATATCTAAGTGGCAAAGGTTTGGCTCGCTGTATTTTATACTAGGTTCGTTTGGTACTAGAGTGATTTTCTGATGAGATTTATTCTATATAGACCAATATATTCTCTCGTATAGATTTCACGTGTGATTATTCTTCTCGCAGCCCTGCAATTGTTTATATTGGCCGGTGTTGCGAAAATTGCTTACGAGTTATTGATCGGTTTTGAGTCAAGTGGGGATTTATTTATCTTCATCTAATTGTTGTATTTTTTCTAGCTTTTAAAATAAAATCTTATGGCAGTATCGAAGAATTGGTCTGCACGTACCATTAATGGGGTAGCGGGCTTTGAAATAATCGTCAGAGGAGAAGCGAACGTCGGTCGACTTACAGTGCTTCCAGAGCTTGTTAGGCGATCGCCTCAGGGCACCGTGTCAACTACTCTCCTCTTGGATCTATTAAATGCGGTCGATGCGACTCCCGAGAGTTTTCAAGAAGTACAATACAACGAAAAAATTGATAGTATCGAAGAGTACAACATTGTTGAGATTTTTCTTGGCAATCAAAGTATTGAGGAAATTCTCGTCGAGCGCATGAAGGGCTAGATTATTGGGTATTCCGGTATTCAATTGAACCTATTCTTGTGACTAGTTGAGAGAAGAAGAGAAATTTTTACCTAATTGGGTGAACGGGCGCATGAACGCGTTGGCGTACGACATTTTTAGTCGAACAAAGTCGAATCATTGCGATTTAAGCGCATAATGTTGCTTCGTATATCTACGAATAACCATATGGTTTGCCGCTTTTTTGGGCGGAATTTTTCCTGAGCAAATTTTTTTCTATTTGTTGCAAAACACTGCTGATTTTCGAGCCTTTTGAAGGCTGTAAGGTATTAAAAAAAGCGGCAGTAATGCTTCCGTCTGTTTTTTATCGTTTTGATCCTTTATGATGCCGATATCTATTTCTAAGCGAGGAGCCTATCCTGCATTAGTAGCTTTTGCATTATTTTTTAACCGCTTGTGTTTTGTTGTGTATGTGTTACAATATACGATATATACTCAAAAGCCAATATTGATAATTCTTTAAACTGTTGATTATTATAGTATAACAATTCGATACTTACAATTGATAGGAGCTCGCATTAGCTTGGCCAATCGAATCCTTCGATACACTACGGAGTTTTTCAAAACACTGGAAACTTACTTTCAGCCATCTGTTCGGATTAGGGCTTGTGTCCTTCTACGTGTAATAGCAATATAAAATGGGTGTTTTTTGCATATGTGATTGTCTTTTGTTAATACATTTTGTTCAATGCCTGGTTGCACTAATGCTAGTCTGATTGAGTGAGAGTAATAATCCCTCGAGCACGAATTTAACTTTCATATCCTCAACTATTTCAGTATGCTTCTACTATTTGTCGATTCCAGAATACCGTTATGGGTTCTCCGAAAGCTCTTTCTTTGTTTTAGCCCCATCTTTCTTGTCGCAGCGCTCAACATTAGCAACGGTCAATCATTCGGTTCAGATGGGCTGTTTACCCCGAAAGCCTCGTCAGGCCTCTACTCTACTACCAGCTCGGTAACGCAATCCTCGCAGGTGCCTGTGCCAGGCGATATGGCCTCCTACAAAGAACGACTGCTGTCAAGGGTCAATGACGCATTGTATAACCTTGAAAATGACTCGCTGGATTTAAAGGGAATTTATAATTTCATATGGGGAGAATCGCTTTACAATGATTTACATGGAGAATTAAAAGACTTACAGTCTTATTTACAAACGGGTACTGTCGTAGGAAGGCGTTACACCTATGTTATTGACCCGAATGACATCAATTCCTTTGCAAGCCAGAATAATTCACATACTACAACTGACCCATTTGTTTCATATGAGGATTTTCTGAAAGTCAAATTATGGAAAATCGATCTGCTTGCAAGCCATTTGCTGAATAAGTATAATAATGACTTGCAAAGCGATGCCTATATGGGAGGCCAATATCTAAAAAACAAATACGTTGATCAGCAATACCTAGAAGATTGGAGGAAATTAGAAGCATCATTGGCCAAACTGAGATTGGACAGGCGGGTACTGTTGCAGACGCAGGCGGATATTTACAACTATGATGAAGATAAGATTCAAGGCGTTCGTGCCGATATCATCTCAACCGATCCTACTGGGTTAGAAGTTGTTAAATGGATCAAAGGCAGCAGCTTCTTGAAAAAATGGTTGTGGTACACGGGTGGAATTCCCAATATCAACCCCTTACTTGTTACAACTGCGGCGAACAGGTATCCATTAAATGAGTACAATACTTTTTTGACACCCCAAAGAAGGGTTTTACAAGATTCTTTGAATAAACTTTCTGCTCTTAAATTATTTACAAACACTGAATATGTTTTAAATAAAGTCCTGTTGCCGGTGCGTCCTACGTTGGACAAGAATGAATACTTTTTAGTACAGTATGATGCAAGTAGCTATACGGCCATCTCACCGCTTCCAGATGAATTCTCTGAAAGAAACAGACTCGTGAGAGGAGTTATTTTTAATGTACCAAAGGACAAGAGAATTAATTTTTCTAAATCGGAAGAAGATTTGACTTTTGAAAGTAAGTGGACAAGTTCACTAAATGAAGTTGCTGATAAAATTGGTATCGTAACGAGCTTAGGAGCTTCTAATATTTCGACTTTTCTTGCGTTGGAAAAGAAGCTTAATGCTGTTGAGTTAGCTAATGTACAGTTACGGGTAAGCGACGCTTCGAATATGACTGTCGTTCATGGCAGCCCAGCAATAGCATTCGACAATAACAAAAGTGTTAAACCGGGTTTCAATGATAACGGGAAGAACAAAGGCAAAGACACCAACTCCGTTTTTCCGCATATTTGGTCTCCTAGCGAGGACAGGCTTCCATTTTATGGTAATACATTTCCTGATACCGTATTGGTACGTTTGGTATCGAGATCTATCTGGGTGATTGTTGAAAAAGACAAAAACAAGAGAAAAGTCCCGCTTACCGGTACTAAGCTGCTCGAAGACAAAAGACGGATTTTGTGGGTCGCCTGGCCTGATAATAGCGATGATGTAGCCAAGAAGGGCGCCATGAAGAAGCGGATCGAGAAATTCATTGATCTCGATCGCGATAATTTTATTAACTACACCGATGGGAAGGCATTGAAAGCCAGTTCAGACCAGATGTGTAGGCGGTTTTTCCAATTTATGTCCGTCACAAACGCTCGTGAAAAGGCGTTGGCTACTTTGATTGATAGTATTGACTGTAAGATTAAGGAGGTGAGCGCATATGTCAGCATATACAACCGGTCATTGCCGCCGGGGATCTTACATGCTTCTGCTGATACCAATGCCCGGTACACGACGGAGATGATAGCGTTTCCCGTTGTGAAGGCACCCAAAACGCTTAAGTATGTATTGATTGAAAGCGATCAAAATGGGAAGGGAATTTCCAGAGTTGTCGACAAAAGGACTGTTAAGTTCATTAAGCCCCTGCGATTCGACCTCAGTATCGGGTTAGGCGGTAATTTTAGCAAATACGACGTGAGCCGTAGCAGTGATTCCGGGCTCCCCACTTCGACAGTCGGAGATGTACTTCAATTCGTTGCCGGAGGGCATTTATATTTATTTAATCGCCTGAATAAATTGCACGACAAATTCTTAGGGTACCCCAGAGAGCGGTTTTCGCTTTATGGCGGCCTGAGTATAAAAAGGGCACTTGATAACTATTATTTGGGGATCTCTTACGATTACGTGCCAGGTTTGCGGGTGGTTCTGGCGGCGCACTTCTATAAGAATGAGCGATTCAAAATAGTAAATAACAGTGTCGCGGATCAGGCAACTGGCGTCGAATATGCTGGATTATTTCTCAGCTTTAATTTTGAACCAATAACTGTTGGAAAAGCCATCGGACTCTTTAAGTAATGTCATCATGAAAAATATCAACATAGCAGTATTGGCAGCTCTCACGCTCCTTGTCTCGTGTAACGAATATCGGAAATTAAGGGATGTCGATCCGGTAGGTAATAGCTCTTACCTGCACGGGAGATTAGTGCTAACGGATACACTCACACAACGTGCTATTGTCAAGCCGCTCGCCAAGAAGACTGTAACTGTAAATTTCAGCGATGCAACAGATCAAGTAAATTATCTGTACAGCACTGTCACCGATGACAATGGTTACTTTAAATTCGATCAACTAGCTGAAAAGCATACTTATACTGTTTCTTATTCAGAGGTAGTAGACAATAAGATGTACCAAGCTATTTCTACGCCTATTAAGCTACCTCAGGAATCGAAAGACCTGGTAGCAAGGTTGGCTCCGGACAATCAATTCGGTGTGATTTTCGACGTGGCAGATGGGAATGGCCAAAGGATAGGAAATGCAGATGTTTGTATCTTTACATCGCCCGTAACGAGTACTAAAAATACGTGCGAAGGCAGTAATATATCTTTGAAATCAGATGCCTACGGCAACGCATCATTTTTCAGACTGAGCGGGAGAGAATATTATGTAGTTAGCAGGGCTATGATTAATGGAGTTGAGAATGTGGCCCATAGTCAAATAGCAATCGGACAAGGCATCATCTATGAGCACATAAAGCTAAAGCCAGTTGTTGTCCCCATTTTAAATACTCGTGCTATTACAGTGGCTGATTTGGCTGGCAACGCAATTGCCAATGCTCAGGTCTGTCTTTTTACTAGCAAATCCTTATTCGCAAGGGATACTTGTGAAGCAAGCAACTACTCACTTGTTACCAATGCAGCCGGCAAAGGTACTTTTTCGGATCTTCTTCCCGGCAAATATTATGTTCTTGCGATATTGTCTCTGAAAGGCTTCCGACTGGCAGCAAGAGATTCGATCATTGTTGAAGACAAAGTACAGGGAGCTCCGTTGCCATTAATATTGAAATAGGTTTTTGCCGCGCATTGCACAACGTTGAACCCATTTGTCAGGAGCGTCGAGGTATAGTCCCAACCGTTCGACGTTCTCATTGATATTTCCTTAGCATGCAAGCGGCTGCGTGGAGCTAATCTTTTTATGGGGCTTAATCTTTCGGTGTGATGCTGAGTACCACATAATATCCGAACAATTTCCCGGCGGGTGTCAAGTTTTTTGATCAAAAAACTTGACACCCGCCGGGAAATTGTTATATTGGTGACATGCGCAATCTATCTGAGAGCATACAATGGCAAATACAAGGCATACCTGAGGACACCAGCTTTGGGTACGGGCAACTGACTATACCTGAGCAGCAATTCCAATCAGTAGCAAAAGTCCTGGAAAGGTTACAAGAGAGAGGGGCCATCAGAAAACTTTCGAAAGGAATTTTCTACAAGCCTAAAAAGACGGTTTTCGGCGAAAAGCAGCCTGACGAAGAGCAAGTTTTGAAGCCATATTTGTTTCGCGACGGACAAAGGATTGGGTACATCACCGGCACTTACCTTTACAACCGAATGGGGTTGACCACCCAGATTCCAGCCATCATCCAGATAGCTAGCCGCGAAAAGAGAGTCTTTGTCAACCGAGGTACTATACGCGCTACAGCGGTTAAAAGCTATGTAGATGTTACCGACGACAATTACCAACTTCTTGGGCTGCTGGATTCATTAAAGGATTTGAAAGATATTCCTGACATCGATACGCGAGAGGCACTCGAGATTATTGTGAGACAAATTCAGCAGTTAGCAGGAAGTGAATTAATTAGTATAGTCGAATACGCTTTAAAATACCCGCCGCGTGTCCGCGCACTATTTGGTGCGATTTTATCTTTCATAGAGAATGGCGTCACTGCAAAGGCTTTAAAGGCAACCCTCAATCCGTTGACTGTATTCAGATTGGGAATTAATGATAACTTGCTGCCCTCGGCAGCGGAATGGAATATTCAATGAGATTACATGAAGATAGGGAACTGTTTCGTGATGCAGTGACGGTTACGGCTCAGCACAAATGGCTGCCCGAGATTTACATTGAAAAGGATTACTGAGTCACATTTGCACTCAGCCTTATTTTTGAGAGGCCTTCCGCCAAACACACCGTTTTTAAAGATGGCACAGCACTTTCAAAGTGCTTTACCTATATTAATCGCTTCAGCGAGGATATCGACCTAGTCGTTGTCAAAGACACGGGTGTATCAGCCAATGGCTTGAAGGGGTGGTGGAAATATATCAGTGATGTTGTTTCGAAACGGATACCAGAAATCGAAGTGTCAGGTATTACCAACAAGAAGGGAATGATCCGTAAAACGGTGCATTCCTATTCAAAAGTTTTTGATGGGAGTTTTGAACAGGTGATGGACACAATCATTCTAGAAACCAGTTGGCTAGGATCCTCCGAACCTGCCTCCAAGGGGAGCGTTTCTTCATTTATTTACAAGATGATCGTATCGCGTGGACAAGTTGATTTAGCAGAAGAATATGGGCTTCTGCCTTTTGACGTGTCGGTGCTCGCGCCGGAAAGGACCCTTTTGTGAAAAGATCATGAGCCTTGTTCGCTTCTCGTATACCGAAAACGCAATTAGGGATTTACGCACTAAAATCAGGCATGTCTACGATCCTCATCAGATGCTGCTCCAGGACGACCTTTTTCGGTTTTTTGAATTCGCTTGATTTTGATCTGATGTTACACAAGGTCGCAGAAGATGACCAGCAAAGTTTTCGAAATAACAATGACTAGCTGTATAACCATCCATCCAAGGCGTTGATATTTTCGGATCTGGACAACGTTTGGCCGGAGCTCGCGGCTGCCTACAACGGAACATTCTGGACTTTGGTATTTGGGTTATTGCCGCCAGACGATCATATCAAATCTCAATGAAGCGTATCAGTGACCGAGTAAACCAAGTTGATTGGCAACTCGCAAAGTAAGAGAAAGAAATTTACATGACTTTGTAGGACATCCAACTCTCGCTTCGGAATCTTGAAAACATCAGAATGGATTGCGTTGCAGTCATTCTTAATTATACAAAAAACACAGCCTTCTTAAAATTAGCTAAATATTGAGTGCGATAGCTCACTGGTCTCATGTCGTTAACTGTTACGATACTTTAAAGGGGTTTTCTGTTCGCGATTTGAAAACAGAAAACTCCAATTTCTAATCTGTCGTCATATTCGTCCCCAAAAATCGATGGAATAACTGTCATTGACTGTTATTCCATCGAAGTAATTATTAGTAGTCTACGAAAACATGACCTTCATATTCGCTGAATCCATCTAAAAACAGGTCTTTCGCGAAAGCTTTGTAGTCAAAATAACGTTCGAGAGCCTGTGGAACACCTGACGACAAGCCTGTCTCCTCGACGTATTGGTAAGCGTATTCAAGCTCAGGATCTTTCATCGATCCACCAAAGAATCCACGGTAGATTTCCCGGAATCCTTCAAGTTGGTCTTCTAACTCGTACCCGTTAGATGGCCAATAGTTAATCTGTCTACAGTAAATCTCGAATGCTTCGGCAGTCTCATCGTCCATTTCATCGGTGGCTTCGAAATATGCCAATGCCTCTTTGTGTAGGCTGCATTCTGATATCAAAAAATCCGGGATGTTTTCCCAGTCCTGGAACATTAGCTCCGGATCGAATTCATTTCGATGGAACTCGTGGCAGTCTTGCAGGAATTCTTTTAGGTCAGCATATTCGGTCAGGTCAAACCATTTGCCGAACAGCGAGCCATTGTTGTATTGGCCGTAAGTTCCTACGTAAATTTTTGGAACATTTTCGAGATTTCTCATAATTGAAAGGCATTTAAATAGCTTAGGCCCGGCTTTGTGCTCAGGGCAATCGCTGCCTTCCACTCAATGAAAAAATGACGGGGTCGGTCCCCTTGGTTGCAAGCCCATCCGGCGGTTTAAGGTGCGGCTGGCTAGTGCGGGTTCAGCTAAAAAGCCGGATGACGCAGTGCAGGCTTGCAACCGTCGTTTTTTGCTTTGTAATTTTCGTTTGCACTGATCGCATCCTTTAATGATTCTTATCGGCAATCTGAGCTGACAGCAAAAGGCCGTTTAGTCGCATCTCCCATTAAATTCTAATCGCTGTCATTCGTTCTTCGAAAACCGCTTGGGCCGATTCCAGCAAGCGTAACACCCTGACAGAAATTGACCGAGCTTCGTCTTCGCTGATCCGATAGTCCGGATTGTATCTGGCCCCGAGGTATGCATCTTCCAAGAGCTCTAAAAGCCGTTCTTCATCTGGCGAACCACCAGGAAAGATGTCATTCAGTTGAGGTGCTAGTCTATGATTAAACCTTTTGAGTGATCTGATGGAATGCGTGCGCCGTTCGCTTCCGTAAAGCGCGATCGAGGTACTTCGAAATGTAGTTTCAGCGGCTTGTTGAAGCATGAACATCGTTAGTGCCTGCTCATTTACTTGTTGGTAATACTGTGCTCCCTCAAAGAATTTTCTGGCTTTGTTCATTCCGATTCCAAACGCGTGTCTCGACTTCTCGATCAATTGACTGAGGGTTTCGGGTAGCACTTTTGGTAGTGGCGTAGCACACCGTTGGTATACCAGGTTTTCGCTGGTACAGGACAGAGAAAAATATACTTGCCCGCTGGCAAGCGCCTGATGTATATCCGACAACTTGTGAACCGAGCAGCACAGCTTTTCATCACCGGCACTAAATAGCTCGACGATGGGCTGATGCTCTTTGAAGTTCTTTTGGTTGTCATCGGCAAATACAATCAGCAGATCCCTGTACGGCTTTTGCTCAGTCGATTCAGGCGCAGCATGCATTACCTCAAATATAAGTAGTGGGTCAAGCGCTGCAATTAGTAATTCGATGATCGCCTTGCTGCCAGTAACTTTCCCAAGGCGGCGTTTCTGAAATGGAATTCCTTGATCGCTTCTTGAAATCAGGTAAACTGATTCGAGAAGTGATTCCAATAACTCGTACTGGATGATTTCAGCACATTCGCCAGTAGCTTCACAGATGCTCACTTTACTTAATCCGTATTCCACCCAGTCTTCCAGAATCTCTTGCCACTGGTTATAGCTGTAAGTATCAAAAACGCGCTTGATCGCCAGAAGGGGCTGCTCGGTCTCGGCAAGAGACAACCTTCGGATCATGCCGCCATGCCGGTCTTCGAGCTGCCGGATATCACGCATATACTGCCTATCGGCTTCAATTTGCGCATGACTGAAAGGCTGAAAATCGCTGGTATTCAAGTCGATTCCATCTTCTTCTGCAACGTCTAACAGCAGCCGACACGCCTTAAGGATCTTTTGTAGATGCCTTTCCAGACAAAGTACCGTAGATGGATCACCCAGGAATGAAAACGGTCTTTCTGTGGTCACCGCTTTCAGGAATTGCCACAGTTCGACACGTACGAACTCCACATCTGTCGCCTGAAAGAATTCGGCGACCAGACCGTGGGCATCGGCAAGCTTTTGCAGGCTTGAACCCTGATTTTCGCTTGTTGTTAAGTTTACAGTCTCCATAGGCTTCTCTATTTTTTACAAAGAAGAAGCTGCGACTCCGCGTACCGAACCACAACAAGTTGTATACTACCAAAGACAATTGGTAAAACACTTCTCCCGGCTGTTGACCTTCGCCCAGATATTTCCTTTATTTGTAACCATGAGCACAGCAACAAAACCCAATCATATTGGTCATAAGATCTCACGCATCCGAGAATTACGCGGACTGAAGCAGGAGTTCGTGGCACACGAACTGAAGGTGAGTCAGCAAACTGTTTCGAAGATCGAACAGAGTGAAACTGTTGATGAAGAGCTGCTGGAACAGATCAGTAAGATTTTGGGCGTGTCAACAGAGGGAATAAAAAACTTTAACGAAGAAGCTGTGTTCAATTATATTCAGAACAACTATGAAGGGGCCAGCGGAAATTATAGTGGTCTATATAATTGCCAATTCAACCCGCTGGATAAGCTCATAGAGGCATTCGAAGAAAATAAGAAGCTTTATGAAAGGTTACTTGCGACTGAGCGAGAGAAAATTGAACTTCTGAAAGATAGATGATAGAAAAGCCGTAACAACTCGGCTTTTTCCTTTAACTGTTTATTACTTCTAGCGAAAAATTATTCCGCCGACTGCTGGGGCTTTCTGCCACGAGGCTTCCCGGTATATTCAGGTTTTGGCGCTTCGGTTTCGATGGCCAGCTCATAGCCTTTCGTAGTTTGATCAAAGTCAAAGGTGGAAATCTTGAAAATCAGCTTTTCGCTTTCGAAATTGACGTTACCTTTTTTCAGAATAAGCGCCAATGGAATTACGTGGCCTCGGCCACTTTTCTCAAAAGAAAAAGTTTGGTCCGAACTTGCTGCCGGGACAAGATATACGGATTTAATTTTTCGCTTGCCTTCCTGGGTTCCAATTTTGAAATAGGTAGATTCCGGATCAATCCCCAGGTCGCGTAGTGCGGATGCCGGGAAAACAAGCTTGCCGGAATTAGAAATGTAACCTGTCGGAAGTGGCGCGGCCTTTTCGACTACTTTGGTTTTGGAGACGTTTTCCTCCGGGGAAAAGAATTTAATTGCTTTCAATTTCATGGGTGTAATGGGTTATTTTTGGCTAAAATAGGCTATTCTTTACGAAAACCTGCATCTATAAACCCAAGCCACGTTTTTTCTGCTTTTTTAAATCCGGTTTTAGTTCTTTTTTAAGGCCAATTTCCAAATTTTGAGCCAACCGCTTTTCAAGAGAAGAAAGCGAATAGTCACGCCCCAAATCAGAGCCCTTGATCTTAATTTTCTTCTGTATATTAAAGAATGCGATGCCGCGCCCGATGTAAGATTTATATCCCACACTTACAAGTTCTTTTTTAAGCTCATCAATAGATTTTACGCTATTTAATAGCTTGTCAATCGTCTGTCTTAGCTTCAAATGTGCGTTGTCTGTAACTGATAGTTCCTGCGCCATTCGCTGGTTGATGCGCATATCAGGTGCTTGAACTAATCCCAGTTTATGCTCCATTTTGCGAGAGAATGTCCCGATTCGGGCGTAGTTCTTAAAATGATCGGCTGTATTTTTTCCATTGTGGTTGAGCCGGTTTGCGACAATGTGAAAATGAAGGTTACTAGTGTCCTCATGCTTGAACACGAGCATTTGGTTCTGTTCAAACCCAAACTCCTTGGCAAACTCGTTAGTGATGCTGGTGATGGTCTCGTTGCTGGGTCTTTCGCCTGGGGCGAAGCTAAACGATTGATGCCAGATGTATTTGGTTAGTTGGGTATTCCGCGAATGGTTATCCTCAAATTGTTTGATCAGGTAATCCAGGTTCAGTTTTCCATCTGGCTGTATTTTAATTCCCAGGTTCTGTATGTGGACCAGTTCTCCACGGACTTCTTCCGTACCAAGCTTTTTTTGCATTTTCGCCGAAACCTGTTTGTCGTAGTAGCAGTACTCGATAAGCCTTTTAGCACTGCTGCCCAAACTTGCTTTCCCAATCATGTCCTCATCGTTTTAAGTAACGTGGTAAGAGCACTTTCGATCTTGTGATGCACTGAGCTGGCGTCAGCGTTTACTGTTTTCCAGGCCGGTTCCAATTCTGATAGCGGGGCCTGATAGTAGGCGTCGTATTTATCGAGCAGGTCACTTGCAAGCCGGGCGTTCAACCGGCACTCTTCAATAAGTTGCTGCTTGCTTTCAACCTCATCAGGAAACAGCGACAAAAAGTTGCTCAACCCATTTAACCATGAGCACAAGCTATTGAGCTTCTGCTTTATGCTACGGATCTCAAAGGATTCAAATACCCATAAGGTGATAAGGTCAGCGAGTAAGCGGACACGCTGACTACTCTGTTGCCATTGAGCGGAAAGCATCTTTTGATCTTTGGTCTTCAGAACCGCCAGCGACAGGATACCAGAAAGCTGTTCCAGTATTCGGACTGTGTCGGCGACCTGTTTCGGAAATGATCTTTTCTGCGGCTTTTTAAAAGGGACGTCCAAGGCCAATGTCAAGAAATACTGACTGGCGGAAAGCCCGCTTTTCTCTATCATCTGATTGATCTGGCTTTTCTGTTCAGCATTCACCCAAACTGAAAAGTGTTCTCTTTTGGCAGTGCCCTTCTGTTTGGGCGGTCTGCCTTTCGTTTTCTGATTTTGCATATGTCTTTTAAGATTAGCTATGAGCCGGAGGCGAATAGCAGGGGTCCAGGGGTTTCTCCTGGCCAGCTCCGCCGGGGAGTCGCTTATTGCGACGTACCGGCGATAGCTGGCTAGGGAGAAAACCACGGCCCACGTTCGAAACTGTTCGAAAGCGTTCGCTTCCGTTTTAAAAAATTCGGATTTGTTTGAAAGTGTTTGAATTCGTTCGAAAGCGTTTGAAGTTGTTCGCTTTTGTTCGAAATCGTTCGCAAAACAGATTGTCTCTAAGCTGTGCTTACGCAGAATAGCTATACACTTTTGGGGACTAACTGCACATTAACTATACACCTTGTTTTTTAAGAATCGACTTTACTATACAGCTGTTTTTCACTGGCTACCTAGCGGCACGAGCACCCGTTTGCCCTGGGAATCGTAGATATAGTGTTTACCGATCTGGACTTTCCCTTTTTTAGGTAAAGGCGTTAGTTGCAGGTAGAGCATTTTATCGTACTCGACGATTTTTCCCTGCTCCATGATCCGCTTGTAAGCCGGTGTATTTTGGAACTCGTCCAAAATTCTTTGCCGCTCTACATACTGCTGGCCATGACGTATCAATACATAGAACAAAACAGATATGACAATGCCTGCAATTGAATAAGGAGCGCTTACGCCCAAACCATAAAATAGTGCCTGGCTCCGGTCCTGAAACTGCAAGTGCTTTTTTCTGCCTTTAAGCTCCAATGCTGCCCGGTCGATGGCTGCAATGGATTTGCCGACCCTATTTTCCAGGCTTTGGAAATGCTCATGGGTTTCGGTCAAAAACAGGGCTGACCAATCGTCGATCTCATGGCCATATTTGGCCGCATACTTGCCCCTGGTCTGGGTGAGACGGTTTGGCTCCAGACTATTCATCGCTGAAATTTTCTTTAAGTTCCTTTTTCAGTCTGAGCCTTGCGCCAGGTGGGTAGTCTTTCAGCGCATAGCCGTTACGGATGCCGTCGAGTATCTGCCCGCCTAAAAGTGATGCTGGCTCGAAGTCGCCAAAACGCCTTAGGTCAAGCGAGAGCGCAGAGCAGTTATCTTCCAGCTCGCGGGACAAGCTTGGAAACTGGGTAAAGCCGAACAGGTTTTGCCAGATCACAATTTCGAATTTTGATCCTAACGCGGCTCTCATTTTTTCCAAAAACTGGATACTGGCCAGATACGCCCCGCCACCACCGATGATGATGTGGAATATAGCCGTGATGCCCAGCTCGTCGCACCATTCCTTTAAATCGATATCGCGGGTGATTAGTGCTGGCAGCTGCTCGCTTTCCGGCGCGCCGAAATCCAGAAACACTTTGTCAAAAGGGCTATCTGCCAGGCTTTCCACATAGCCGATGAAAAGGTCCCGCATTAGCCTTTCACGGTTGTCAAGCAGGGAGAAGGCTTCGAAGCGGTCCTGGCCCAGGAAGGCCAGTTGCCTGGATGATGTTTTTGTAGAGCTGTCCAGGTCGACAAAAAGGGAAGAGCTACCAGCTTGGGAAAGCGCTCTCAGGTAGGTGTGCAGGCTTTTGCCTACGCCACCTTTGGCCTGGACGATAAAATGCAGTTCACGTTTCATTTTTCTTAGCAAATTTTGATTCAAACTTAAATTGATCTTGTAGCTTAATTTGATCCGGATCGGTTACTTTAAAGGTGCTGGATTGTTTGCCTTCAACCTCTGAGGATTGATCCGGCTTTGGTTTGGGCTTTTGCTCGGGCATGGGCGTAGTTGCGATTTTCTTGCTCTTGAAATAAAACCGGCAGTAGCGCACATCCTCGGCCGAGATAAGTCCTGGTCTGCCCAATTTGGCACTGATCAGAGCGGCGATCCTGGCCCGCGTGAGCCTGGCAAGCAGCTCGCCAGGAAAAAGCTCAAATAACGCCTCCCTGCGTTTTCGGTCCTTCTGTTCGAAGAGCTCGATCAGCAGCTTCTCATCGATCAGCATCGGAGGTAGCAGTTGTTCCGGTTAGCAATATACGACTACCGAGTTGCGGGTGAAAAGAGGGATCGTAGCTCAGGTAGCCGTAGCTAACCAGCTCCCGCATACACTTATGGTAGGTCGCCCCGGATTTGATCCTGGAAAAGCCCATCAGTTTCCGGCGGCTGGCACGAAACGGGACCTTTTGGATTCCATTGCCGTAGTAAAGAAGCGCGGTGTAAAGGCTGATGTGATAAGAGTTAAGCCGGTCGTCGGATTTGACGCCTTCAAGTGCGGATATGTCCATAGCAGCACTTGCCTGGTTAAGCCCTTTCATCGCCCCGAGCCGTTTTGGGTGAGCATGGCAGCGATGTCGCGCTGGCTGTAAAAAAAGCATCCACCGACCTTGGTGAACCGAAGGCGTCCCTGGATGCGAAGGTTCTGTAAGGTGCCCGGCGAGATGCTCAGCATCTTTCTGACCTGAGCGCTTCTCAGCCAGGTGCCCTCCGAAGGCTTATTCTGAGAAAGGATTGATTTGAGCTCTGCAACGATTTCATTTTTCAGGTTTTGCAGATCCTCCCTGGTGATCATCTCTACATTCATTTTTCTGCAGGTTTATTGTGAAACATTCCGGCATCAAGACCGCCGGCTGCTTGCAAAAATGAACGCTAGAGGGCTGGTTCCAATGACCAAACTTAGCAGCTGGTCATCACGCACCCGGCTCTGATCTGGTCAGGATGATTTTAAAAAGCTGCAAATTCTTAGGTACCTCGATTTCTTTGCTTGTCTTTTCTTTCTGTACTGGAAAATAGTTGCGGGCTGTCTCAATGGGGATTGGCCTCCGGTCGTGCGTGAAATATTTACTCAATAACTTATACCAGGCGCTCTGGCCCTGAAAGTTGAAGAGCCTCCGCTCATCGGGAAGAACCAGATCCTGCAATTGATGGATGAGATGAATGAAGGTCGGAAGATGTTTTTCGCGAATATCGATTTTCGTACTCGGCTCAAATTGTCGAAGAGCTTGGAGTTGGCTTTCAAGCTTACTGATTTGTTTTTTGAGGCCGAGGATTTCTCTGTTATTTTCTGCTATGACTGCTTCAAAAGCTTGTGAGGAGTTCCACTGGTCGACTGAACGGAGCAACTTTTGGAATGCCATTAGTTGCTGGATTTGCCCTTTTGCGCGGAGTGCTTTTCGGGAGAATGGATTTACCAGTTTTAGTTGCGCGATCCGCGTGGAAACGATATCGGAGACGTAACGGTGAAAGTCTTGCTCATCACCGGAAAAGTTTTGTAAATAATACCCAAGATGGTAGTTGTAAAGGCTAAGTAACTGTTTGTCTTCCAGACTGTAGAGCTTTAAAAGGAAATGATTGTCGTGGAAAGAGCTCGAGATAAACGGCGTGCCAATCTCGAATTGATGCGGTTTGAAATTCCAAGGACTACGGATCTTAAAATAGGAATGCAGCATGTTTTTTTTAACCATAAGTTACAAACCATTATAATAAGATGCAATTCGGGTTAGATATTCCTCTTGCTCAGGAACGCTGGAGTACTTTCGCAGGAAATTGCCAAGCTGGAAGAGTTTTGCACAAGCAATGGACTGGACATAAATGAAGAGATCAAATCTGTCTGAAAACCCCATTCATTCTATCACCTGCGCAACCCTCCTTAAGTGAAACAGTCAACGAACTATCGGGCGCTATTCGAGTAACAAGATATTCAGTCATCATTGGCCGCTCCACAATTGTGAATAAGTGTGATAATCTTGGCTACATAGGGTGACCTGCATATGTGCGTAGCACTGCCTGAAAATTGCGACACTGCAGTTGCAGGTTTTGTTCTATATTTGACGACCATAGAGCATCCAGACGGGAAGCTGCGGACGTCTTGCATACTATGGGCGAGCAACGAATTGAAAATCAGTGAGAACTACTTTGGGGGTGTCACTCAGACTTGGTGTCCCTGATTTGAAAATTGTTGCAGATGATAGTAGAGACCGATAGCGGATTGCCAATCCTCAGTCCAGTGAGTAGACGCTTTAACGAAAATCGGATTATAAGCAATAAGATAACGATATAGTAAATCGAATGACAAGTACAATTCAAAGACAGGAATTACAGAATAAAATATGGAAAATAGCTAACGACGTACGTGGCTCAGTGGATGGATGGGATTTTAAACAGTTTGTACTAGGTACACTCTTCTACCGGTTCATTAGCGAAAATTTTTCCTATTACATAGAAGCTGGTGATGATGACGTTGATTACGCATCCATGCCGGATGAAGTAATTACACCTGATATAAAAGATGATGCGATCAAAACGAAGGGATACTTCATTTATCCTAGTCAGTTGTTTGTTAATGTAGCGAGGACAGCTAATACCAATGCCAATCTGAATACAGACTTGAAAGCCATTTTCGATGCCATTGAAAGTTCGGCATATGGCTACCCTTCAGAAGATGATATTAAAGGACTGTTTGCTGACTTTGACACAACTAGTACCCGGCTGGGTAACACAGTTGAAGGTAAAAACGATCGGCTGGCCAAAGTTCTGAAAGGTGTGGAGCAGTTGAATTTTGGAAATTTTGAAGACAACCATATTGATCTCTTTGGCGATGCCTACGAATTCTTGATCTCCAACTACGCTGCTAATGCCGGCAAAAGCGGCGGGGAGTTTTTCACGCCCCAAAGCGTATCCAAGCTTATAGCTCAGCTGGCTATGCACAAACAAACCAGCGTGAACAAAATTTACGACCCGGCGGCGGGCAGCGGATCTTTGTTGTTACAAGCCAAAAAGCATTTTGATAACCACATTATTGAAGAAGGATTCTTCGGGCAGGAGATCAACCATACGACTTATAACCTGGCCCGCATGAACATGTTCCTGCACAACGTCAACTACGATAAGTTTGATATCGCACTTGGTAATACGTTATTAGATCCGCATTTTGGTGAAGAAAAGCCCTTCGATGCCATTGTATCCAATCCGCCTTACTCAATACCCTGGATCGGTGCTGATGACCCTACGCTGATCAACGACGATCGTTTTGCTCCGGCCGGCGTGCTGGCACCCAAATCCAAAGCCGACTTTGCCTTTGTGCTGCACGCACTCAGTTACCTTTCCAGCAGAGGCAGGGCTGCCCTTGTGTGTTTCCCCGGCATATTTTACCGTGGCGGAACTGAGCAGAAAATCCGGAAATACCTAGTGGATAACAATTTTGTGGAAACTGTCATTTCCCTGGCTCCGAACCTGTTTTTCGGTACCTCCATTGCGGTAAACATCCTGGTACTTGCAAAAAATAAGACCGAGAACAAAACCCAGTTTATTGATGTAAGTGGTGAAGGATTTTTTAAAAAGGTGACCAATAACAATATCCTGGAAGATCCGCATATTGAAAAGATCATGGAACTTTTTGACCACAAAGAAGATGTGGCCCACATTGCCGTAACGGTTGAAAACCAAAAGATTGCGGAGAACGATTATAATCTTTCCGTAAGCTCATATGTGGAGGCGAGGGATACCCGCGAAAAGTTTGATATAGCAGAGTTGAACAAAGAAATTTCCCAAACCGTACAGAAGATCAATACGCTGCGTGTGAGCATTGATGACATTATAAAGGAGATTGAGGCATGAGTTATTTAAAGAAATTATTGGATGGTTCTGACGTAGAATGGAAGCCATTGGGTGAGATTCTCGTTCGTACAAAAGGGACAAGTATTACTGCTGGTCAAATGAAAGAACTGCATAAAAGTGGTGCTCCTGTGAAAATTTTTGCAGGAGGTAAAACAGTTGCCTTCTTTGATTACAACGATATTCCCTTAAGAGATATAAACAAAGAAGCCTCAATTATAGTAAAATCGAGAGGTGTAATAGAATTTGAATATTATGATAAACCTTTTTCTCATAAAAATGAGATGTGGTCCTACCATAGTACAAATGAAAATATAAGTATCAAATTTGTTTACCATTTTTTGAGAATTCAAGAGCCTTATTTTCGGAATCTTGCCAATAGGATGCAGATGCCACAGATTTCGATACCTGATACTGATAAATTTAAAATTCCAATACCCTGCCCGGAGAACCCGGAAAAATCCCTCGGAATACAACAAAAAATAGTTGCTCTTCTTGACACTTTTACAGCTCTTACAGCAGAGCTTACAGCAGAGCTCACAGTAGAGCTTACAGCCCGCAAAAAGCAGTATAATTACTACCGTGAGAAGTTGTTGAGTTTTAAGGAGGGGGGAGTGGAATGGAAGAGTCTAGGTGAGGTAGCTTTAATTGGTACAGGTAGCCACGATACCCAAGATGCAATTGATGATGGCGAGTACATCTTTTATGCAAGAGGTATTGCACCGTTAAAATTGAATTCATTCGATTTTGATGAAACGGCTATTATTACAGCAGGTGATGGTGCAGGTGTTGGCAAAGTTTTTCACTGGGCGGTTGGGAAATATGCTCTTCATCAAAGAGCATACAGGATCGTTCCCAATGAAAAAGAAATTTATCCTAGGTATGTTTATCATTATATCGTTGCTAACTTCTATTCTTATATAGAGAAAACATCGGTTAGTTCTTCTGTTACATCAATGAGAAAACCTATGTTCTTAAAATTTCCTATTCCCGTTCCTCCTTTGGAAGAACAAGAACGCATCGTCTCCATTCTTGATAAATTCGATACGCTTACTACTTCGATCAGCGAAGATTTGCCAAAGGAGATAGCATTGCGAAAAAGACAGTATGAATACTGCCGAGAAATGTTGCTGAGCTTTCCGAAGAATAATTTAAAGGAATGATATGGGAAATACATTAAGAGAAATAGCTCAGACTTTGAAATCTAGTGATAAAAAAGTACAGTTAATCTACGCTTTCAACGGGACTGGAAAAACGCGGCTATCCCGTGAGTTTAAAATTTTGGTGGCACCCAAAGTTGTGGGAGGGGAAGAAGATAGTGAAGAAGACACTAGAATAAAAGTGCTTTATTATAACGCATTTACAGAAGATCTTTTTTATTGGGATAATGATTTAAACGGTGATTCGGTGAGGAAATTAAGGATACAACCAAATAATTTTACAAGCTGGGTTCTGCAAGATCAGGGGCAAGAACCCAACATAATTTCCAATTTCCAACATTACACAAGTAACAAATTAACTCCACGTTTTAATGAGGAGTATACAGTCAAGGATAATGATAATAAAGAAGTTATTGTAAAGGCGTATTCTGAAATTACCTTTTCTATCGAAGGCGGTAATGATGACAACATTGAAAATATAAAGATTTCAAAAGGTGAGGAAAGTAACCTAGTTTGGTGTGTGTTCCATAGCGTGCTTCAACAAGTTATTGAAGTTTTGAATGTTCCGGAGCCGACGGAGCGTGAAACGAATCAATTTAATAAACTAGAATATGTTTTCATCGACGATCCTGTAAGTTCATTGGATGATTCTCATCTGATTGAGTTGGCAGTAGATATAGCGGAGTTAATAAAGTCAAGCCAATCTCATCTCAAGTTCATTATTGCGACGCATAATCCATTGTTCTATAATGTACTTTTCAATGAATTCAATAATGCTTCAAGTCATGGTTATAAACCAAGACACTGCGCCAAAAAACGTTTGGAAAGGTTAAGTGATGGTAGTTTTTTACTTGCTGAACAAGCCAACGATTCGCCTTTTTCTTATCATCTTTTTCTTTTATCTGAATTGGATAAAGTGACACAGTCCGGCGATATCCAAAAATATCATTATAACTTTCTACGCAATATTTTAGAAAAAACCTCTACTTTTCTAGGTTATAATAAGTGGAAAGACCTTTTGCCGGAAGAGGCGCGCGAAGCATATTATAATCGTATTATTAATCTATCCAGCCATTCAAAACACCATGGTGAAGAAATTTCAATCTTAGAAGAAAATGATAAAAAAGTATTGGGTTATTTAGTGGGAGAAGTAAAAAGATTATATGGCTTTAAATCTACAAGTTTGCCAAATGTAATTGAAGAAAATGACATCATATAATACCATTGCCGAATCAAATAATTTCATTGTCCTCGACAAATACACCAAGTTTTCTGTCTGGAATGACCAGCCGTCGGCTTACCAAACGGAATCGACCCTTGAGCGGGAATTTTTGCAGGATCTGATCAATCAGGGTTATGAAAATCCTGCTGAAATCACCACCATGCAAGCCATGCTGGCTAACGTCCGTACGCAGCTGCAAGCTCTGAATAAAATGGCCTTTACCGAAAGCGAATGGACGCGCTTTGTGGAAGAATATCTGGACAAACCCAGTGATAACCTAGTAGAGAAAACAAGAAAGATACACGACAACTATATCTACGATTTTGTTTTTGACGACGGGCATATACAGAACATCTACTTGGTCGATAAAAAGAACATTGCCAATAATAAGGTGCAGGTGATCAAGCAATTTGCCCATAAGGGAACGCACGCGAATCGTTATGACGTCACCATATTAGTGAATGGCCTGCCTCTGGTGCAAGTGGAGTTAAAGAAACGAGGCGTTGCCATCAGGGAAGCGTTTAACCAGGTGCACCGCTATACCAAAGAGAGCCTGAACAGCGAGAATTCACTGTTTAAGTACCTGCAAATATTTGTAATCTCCAATGGCACGGATACCCGTTATTTTGCCAATACCGTGGAGCGAAACAAAAACAGTTTTGACTTTACCATGAACTGGGCAAGGGCGGATAACACCCTGATCAAAGACCTCAAAGATTTTACTATCACTTTTTTTCAGAAGAAAACGCTCCTGGATGTGTTGCTTACCTATTCGGTATTCGATACGAGTGACACGCTGCTTATTATGAGGCCATATCAGATTGCGGCGACAGAACGCATGTTATGGAAAATAGCAAGTTCGTTTCAGGCAAAAAATTGGTGCAAGCCTGATAGCGGTGGGTACATCTGGCATACGACCGGGTCAGGCAAAACCCTTACTAGTTTTAAGGCGGCTCGTTTGGCGACCAAGCTTGATTTTATTGATAAGGTTTTCTTTGTGGTGGATCGTAAGGATCTGGACTTTCAAACCATGAAAGAATACCAGCGCTTTTCGCCGGATAGCGTAAATGGCTCGGACAGTACTGCTGGTTTAAGGCGTAATATTGAGAAGGATGATAATAAAATCATTGTAACGACTATTCAAAAATTGAACAACCTCATGAGAAGTGAGGAAGGTTTGTCGATTTACCAAAAACAGGTGGTGTTCATCTTTGATGAGGCACACCGATCTCAGTTTGGAGAAGCCCAAAGGAACTTGAAGAAGAAGTTTAAAAAGTTTTATCAATTTGGATTTACAGGAACGCCTATCTTCCCGCAAAATGCGTTGGGATCTGAAACTACCGCCAGTGTGTTTGGTCGTGAATTGCACTCTTACGTAATCACGGACGCTATTCGGGATGAAAAGGTACTGAAATTCAAAGTCGACTACAACGATGTTCGCCCACAGTTCAAAAGCATAGAAACAGAAAAGGACGAGAAGAAGCTAACAGCGGCCGAAAACAAAACCGCGTTATTGCATCCGGTCAGGATCCGGGAAATATCGCAGTACATCTTACAGAATTTTCGGGTAAAAACGCACCGGACCAAAGGTGGAAATAGTGGATTCAACGCCATGTTTGCAGTGAGCAGTGTAGATGCGGCTAAATTGTACTATGAAGAGTTGAGCCGACTGCAAAAAGATAGTGATAAGCCGCTGAAAATTGCCACCATCTTCTCATTTGCGGCGAATGAAGAGCAAAGTGCCATCGGCGAGATAGTGGATGAGACTTTCGAACCTACTGCTATGGATAGCAGTGCCAAAGAGTTTTTGACAAAAGCGATCGATGATTACAACACGATGTTCAAAACCAGCTACGGAGTGGATAGCAGAGAGTTTCAAAACTACTATCGGGACCTGGCCAAGCGTGTAAAAAGTAAAGAAGTTGACCTGCTAATCGTGGTGGGAATGTTTCTTACTGGTTTTGATGCACCTACACTGAATACCCTGTTCGTTGATAAGAACCTGCGCTACCATGGGTTGATGCAGGCATTTTCTCGTACCAACCGGATTTATGACGCGACAAAGACTTTTGGGAACGTGGTCACTTTCCGGGATCTGGAGCAGGCCACCATTGATGCTATTACGCTTTTTGGAGATAGTAATACCAAAAACGTCGTGCTGGAAAAGAGCTATAAAGAATATATGGAAGGCTTTACCGACGTTACGACCGGGGAAGCCCGACGCGGTTATATTGAAGTCGTTAATGAGCTGAACGAAAGATTCCCCGAGCCGGATGCGATTGTCACAGAAAAAGACAAACGAGATTTTTCAAAACTGTTTGGCGAATACCTGCGTATTGAAAACATCCTTCAAAATTATGATGAATTCACGCATTTAAGGGCAATTCAGGCAGTTGACATGGCCGATCCCGAAGCTGTCGAAGCATTTAAAATAGAACATTTTGTAACAGATGAAGACATTGCAGCAATGCAAAACGTCGAAATGCTGCCAGAGCGTAGCATCCAGGATTTCCGTTCCACCTATAACGATATACGGGATTGGCTGAGACGGGAGAAACAAGGCAAAGAGCCAGCTGCATCAACCATTGATTGGGATGATGTCGTGTTTGAGATAGACCTCTTAAAATCGCAGGAAATCAACCTTGATTATATCCTTGAACTGATTTTTGAGCACAACAAGAAAAACAAAGACAAAGCCGCGTTGATCCAAGAAATGCGAAGGGTTATTCGTGCGAGTGTCGGTAATAGGGCGAAGGAAAGCCTGGTAGTGGATTTTATCAACGAAACCGATCTTGATGCCATTAAGGAAAAGGCAAATATCATCGATTCATTTTTTGCCTATGCACAGGGTAAACAGAAAACAGAGGCATCGGAGCTGATTGCGGAAGAGAGTCTGAATGAGGAGGCCGCTAAGCGATACATAACGAGCTCCTTAAAGCGTGAATTTGCCAGTGAAAATGGTACGGAGCTAAACGCCATTCTCCCGAAAATGAGTCCTTTGAACCCTCAATATTTGATCAAGAAGCAAAGTGTATTTCAGAAGATTAGTGCTTTCATTGACAAATTCAAAGGCGTGGGCGGACAACTATAAATTGCGGAAATAACTCGATTAGAATGCAAATTTTTAGAGAAAGCGAACACATCCTTCGCACAGTACAGGAAATCCCGTTTAAACTTGAAAAGGAACTTCACACACTTTTTGAGCAGAATTTAGAAGTATTGATGTCGTTGAAGTTGGTTAAGTCTGAGTTTACGATTAAGAACTACCGTATCGATACTTTGGCATTTGATGCTGAAAGTAAGGCATTTGTAATTATTGAGTATAAGCGTGGGCAGAACTACAGCGTGGTAGATCAAGGTGTATCGTATCTCAATTTGATGCTTGAATACAAGGCCGATTTTATTGTGGAGTACAATGAATCATTTGGACAAAGTCTCAAGCGCGATGAAGTAGATTGGTCTCAAAGCCGTATCATTTTTGTCTCCACGTCGTTCACGGAGTTTCAAAAGCAGTCCACAAACTTCAAAGATCTTGCTATCGAGTTGTGGGAATTTAAACGCTTCGGAAGTGATCTTGTGACTATCAATCAGATAAAAAAGTCGAAATCAGCTCCAAATATTAGGCAAGTCCAGCAAAATGAGAACACCGAACTCGGTAAGATTACTCGAGAAATAAAGGTCTATACTGAGGAGGATCATTTGATAGGCAAGAGTGATCAAGTGAGGGAGCTTTACGAAATCTACAAGTCAGCGATTCTCAATTTGTCGACCGGTATCGAGGTAGACGCGAAAAAGCTCTATCTCGCCTTTAAGAAAGCCAAAAATGTGGTGGATCTTCGGATCCAGTCCGAATCTTTGAAAATGTGGATTAATCTTAAAAAGGGCCAACTTTTAGATGAAAAAGGGTTAACAAGGGATGTGTCTCAATTTGGTCATTGGGGAAATGGAGACTATGAGCTAACGGTAGGTGATACAGAGAATCTTGAGTATGTTATGAGCTTAATAAAACAGGCCCTAGCATCTTAAACGTAGATGTATGGTGCAACTGTGGTTACTAGATTGCGTCCTTGAAACTCCCTATTTATCATAATTTTATAGAATACTTCAATTTTGAAAGTTTAGGACAATTACTTAGCTTGCATTCGTGGGGCCAGAAGGTCGAAATGATACGTTTTATTCAGTAATACCGATTGAGACATATGTCAATCGGGAAGGCGAATACCAATTTCCAAATATCCACCTGTAAAGGTTGTGACAATTGCGGAGATTGTTGTCAACAGTTGCAGAACTGTTGCTATCCTGGGGTCAATTCTGAGTGATGCTTTCCTTAACATAAATATTGTGTTGATGAACTTAATTACAAAGATACATACTTCTATACCTGATTAGAGTAGCGTTGACTAGCGTGAAACGCGAAGCTTCGAAAGGCATGTACATTTTTAACCTGCTACTGTCAATCTGGCCCCCTTTATTTTTATGGAGACTGAGGAATGGTTTAAACTAAAGCGATACCCACATATAGGGTTGCCAATCACAATCCGAGACTATGAATGGGTAAAAGCGTACGTGGACGATGAAGTCGCGATAAAGAAGCATGCATTTCTACCGTTCGTGCACAAGTGTATTGTTTCGCGAAAGTACCGTCCAAATAATGATGCGCCTACGATATCTAATCCAAGTGGAAAGCGACGACGAGATATCTTGAAATCAAAAGTGCGTCATATATATTACGCTTCGCACCTAGACTCGCTGATTTTTTCTTTCTACAACGACAAAATAGCCGGTTGCTACGAAGATTACGTCCGTGGAAGGCTTCTTGATGCTTCCGTTGTTGCGTATCGGAAAATTGAGGTCGAGCCTGAGTCAGATAAGCATAAATGTAACATTGATTTCGCCAAATCTGCATTTGAATTTATACGTGAGCGCGCTCCACAACCACTAACCGTTATCGTTGCGGATGTTACATCTTTTTTTGATACCCTAGATCACAAAATACTTAAAAGACAGTGGGCAAAAGTTTTAGGTTACAAGTGCCTTCCGAATGATCACTACAACCTGTTTAAGACCCTAACAAGAATAACTTACGTGGAAAGTGAACAGCTTTTCGACAGTTATGGGAAATCAATGCTGGTTAAGCAAGGTGTTGCTAATGATTCAAGGAAATGGGAGTATAAGCGGAAGGGAATTAAGAGCCTACTGTATAGCAAAGAGAAAAATGCAGTCTCATATTGCAAGAAAAGTGAATTTTTGAATAATAATCTTAATTTAATTGTTGCTAAAAATAACTTAGCAGGTATACCGCAGGGGACGGCTATTAGTGCGACATTAGCTAATGTGTACATGATTGAGTTTGACGAGCTAATAACAAAGAAAATTCATGCAGTGGGTGGTTTCTACCAGAGGTATAGCGATGATTTGATATGCGTTGTGCCGCGCGGATGTGAGGATGACGTGATTAAGCTGATTCGGAGCGAAATATCCGATCGGGTAAATTTGACTATCGAGCCGGACAAGACAAAAGTGTATCACTTTGAAGAAGTTGAGGGGCAATTCTTAGGATTTAATATTGACGAAAAAACTAAGAAGCCGAAAAAAAATCTACCTTTGGTGTATTTAGGTTTCTCATTTGATGGTAAACGTGTCCTAATAAAAAATTCGGGTTTTGCTAAATTTTATCGATCGATGAAACGAAGTGTTAAACGGTCAGCTTCCCTGGCAATGAATGGTAAAAATCCGGATAGAAAGATTTTTAAACGAAGGCTCTATCAAAGGTTTTCTTACTTGGGTGCAAGGCGTAAGTTAATCTATCGTCCATCCAAAGACGACAAAACGAAATACGAGCGCACTTTAAGATATTATTGGGGTAACTATCTGAGTTATATTTACAAGGCTGACAACTTAATGCTTGCTTTAAATGGAGAGTCGGTAATTAAACGACAAAGTAGGCACTTTTGGAGAAATTTTAATAATGTGGTCAAAAGCCACGAGTTACGAGTGTTACGAATGCAGCGAGGATATCAGAAACAGAATATTTGACTTAATAGTCACGACTTGCTCTGACAGATAGGAGGTTGAAATTAATTGGCAGATGCGTTGATAGTCGAGTGAAACGGTTGTCGATGAGTAGTTTCACCTGCTTGTCCATCTTCATTGTGCAGCGATGACAGAAATCTGGATTTGTCAAAAGCTCCGGTGGCTTCTCCTCTGCCAGCGGTTCTTCCAAAGCAATATTTGCTTGAATGCGTCCGCTGCTCGTTGTAACAATCCATCCAGATATCCAAATCTCGCTACAGTTGTTGCAGGCTTGTGTAAAGCTTTTAGGGAAAGCAATAGCATAAAATTTACCGCCTCCGGCCGCCTAGTTGGATTGTTTTGGTCAGTTGCTTTAACCCGAAGTTATCTAAGATCAGCAGTTTGTTAGCCGATACAGCCCTGATCTATTTCAGGTATGTGCCGTCGAGTCGAGCCTATGCCAGGGCGTCCAGGAATTTGTTCATGTCAAAGTATTGGGTACGTATTCCCAACAGACAAGCGATCCGGCCTAAGTCGCTGGTTAAAAATATTTTACGACAGTCGGTCGAAGACAGGCCAGAATACGTGAAGATGGCTTCGGAACTTCGAAAGGGTGATGTCATTGTGGTTTGGTGGATTGACCGACTGGGCCGGTCCACCTATGAGCTGATCAAGCTCATGGTCGAGTGGAAGGAAATGGGTGTTCACTTTCGCAGTATATCTGAAGGTATCGACACTTCGACTAAGATGGGTAGGTTATGGTATATGCTCCGTTTTTGCTGAGAACGAAAGAGAAATTCTGATGGAGCGGACTTTGGTGGGAATGGATGCAGCACGTGCTCGAGGCCGGGTGGGAGGGCGACCAAAGGGGTTACTATAAAGTCGCAGGAGCTTGCCAGCCTAGCTGCTGCGTTGTACCTGAGTAAGAAGTATACGACGAAACAGATTTGTGATCAACTCAAAATTTCAAGTAAGGCCACACTTTACAAATATCTTCGTTACGAGGGAATTCAGATCGAAGGATTGTAACGTATTAGAAGGAATTGATGGCGGAAACGTATTTATATTTTTTTGTAAACTACTGATAAACAGGCCTAAGAAGCCAATTTTTTGATTTGGCATTTACCACCATATGCAGCGAACATGATAATTTCACACACAGTATTAAGAAGTTCGATGTATTTTAAACTGATTTCGAAGAGCTACTCGATATTTAGTATTTCAGAAAGGCAAATTGATTAAAGTATATATTGCAAAATATTGACAGTTTTATATCGCTATGGTGTTAAATGACCTTACAAGACTAAAAGACCACCGGACTGATTGCTATTCAATCATTTTTGAGATGACTCTGGAGGATTACCTTGGGTTGGTAGCTGAAATTTACAAGGACAAAGGTGGAATTAGGGAGCAGCGTGAGCCGTTAAAATCCAGTTCTGCAATGCGAATTCGAAGACAGATGGTCAAGGATATTGGAGCTGGTACGATATTACCTCCAATTGTACTTGGACTGATTATTAGTCCTGTGGACTTCGAACGAATCCCAGAAATGACAAGGGAGGAGTTGACGGGGGCGATTTCGGGAGCAGATGCGGGTTACCTTACGATTATAGATGGCATGCAGCGTACGACTGCACTTAGTGAGTCGAGGGCGGAAGGTGCAAACCCTGCAACCATAGTCCGCGTGGAGTTCTGGATTTCTACAAGATTAAATAGTTTGATCTACAGGATGCTTGTATTAAACACTGGTCAAGTTCCTTGGAATTTGAGGAGGCAGGTGGAGACAGTATTTAGCTCAATGATAAATGAGATGATGCAATTCATTCCAGAAATGGAGGTTTACACAATTGACGAGGCAAATCGGAGGACGAGAGGCGGACAGTACCATGCAGACGCGTTAGTTGAACTATACCTCGCATTTGGTGGACGAAAGGAAAAAGTAGACACAAAAGAGAGGTTGGCCGATGAATTCACACGGCTTGATTTTATCGAAGCGACTGAAAATTCGAATTTTGCAGATACCTTCTATGGAGCGTTGCAAATTATGGTATTGATAGATATAGAATTTAGTAGGCATGTCGGCGGAGACCCAGCCCAGCGATTCAATAATGGCAAAGATTTGTTTGGCAGTCAGCCCGCTCGTGTCGGATTTATGACTGCATTCGCTAGACAAATCTACGGAAGGCCTGGTTTTGAGAGAGATGCACAAGATGCTTCACAAATTTATGAGCAATTGCGCATTAGCATGAGGGAATTTATAGCAAAGGTGAATGCCATGAGTTCGGTGGCTTTGGAAGCTTTTCTAGCAATGGACACTTTAACGGAAAAACTTTCTAAAAAGTCGGGTCGGGTTGGTGATTTTGAACGCGAGTACTTTGTGAAGGCGTTCGAGACGCTTTTTGAAGAAGGTTCGGATATTCCGTCAATGCAAATTTGTTGGGTAGCTTTTTAGTTTTTTGCTATGCGAAATATGATGCAAGCTAATCAAACGGCATTTTCGAATTTAATAGAACAATTCGGTGATCGTTCTGACGAAATTGTGCCTCCTGGAATAAGATACATTCGTACTTCAGTCGAAGAAAAGATCTGGCTCAAAGAATTGGTATTTGGTGAGCGGCTTGACATCACCCCGAGCCTTCGCATGCAAATGATCAAGTACGGAGGAAAAAATTACGTGTCTGTAATCGGCGCAGTGGTAGATTCCGCGCGAGTAGACTCAGATGTTTTGGAAGAGATTGATCAAAATGCGGGAATTGTCACAGCAATGCTATCAGAAAAAATTGTAAACCTAAGCCGTAGCATAAACATTCTAGAGTTTTACAACTCAATCCTATTTCAACACCTCGATCAAGGTTACTCTGGCCATGATTTTCACGAGCTTATACAATTTATTGATCACTTCGCAACTTTCGCATTGCCAGACGATTCCGTATTGAAAGATGAAGGCCTATCGCGTATCGCTTGTTATATATTTTCATTAAATCATCAATTACTAATTTTGAATTTTTCCGATGATGTTCTTGAGCTGACTTCCGAATTATCACTTGTTGGATCAGACAGCATATCATATAAAATTTTGGTAGGATATCTTTTTTCGAATACCTACAAACATGCATTCTTAGAGATTTATAGATTAATTGAGCGATTATTCCCGATTGGCTTCCTTAAGGATTTTTATCATTCGTTAAAAACCGAGATGTCGTTCTTAAGATTCGTTGCCTCAATTGAAGATGACATGTCCTGGAAACCTAGAGAGGATGATGCACTTGAGAAGATATTTGGACTCTGTAGTCCCGAAACTAAAAGGCATTTCGACAATTTTCTAGCAACATCGGAGTTATTACGAGAACGAAACATTAACAAGTTTTTTTATAGTCTAAGGAATTCAATTGTGCATTTTAGAGCAAATCATGAAGAATATTCATTAAGTCGTGAACAATGGAACTTGCTTTTACTTGCAACACTTTATCTCTTGGACGAACAGTATAGTCTGCACAATAGAGTGTTACAACAGGCTCACATACCATCAGATTGAGCACTAATTTCTGTGCACCAATCAGGTGCGTGGGGCAGTTTTTAGGGGCAAGCAAGACTATTACAAATTAAATATTACGCGAACCATAATTTGGAGCAAACTCAGTTCGTAAATTTTCCTCTTCTCCTTGATCGCGACTTTAAAAGATATTTGCTTAGCCGGAGCCCAATTTCGGAAAAGTTGCAGACAATACATTAAGGTATTGCATATTTGCTAATTATATTTATATTTCTTACAATCCACAGATCGGCTCAAGTTGCCGGAATAGTGGCTCTTTTTCGGGCTCTTCTTCACTTTTGATGATAAAACGTAATTGAAAATTACACAATTATTTGGCTACGTAGCCAACCTGCCTCTTGAATTCTACTCCAATTCTGTCTAAAAGCTTATAAATCTGGGAGCTTCTATATTGAGTGTTGTATTTCTTATTGATCCATTCAAGCAATAGCGGGCCAGACCAACGTTTTTGAGAATATCCAAACTCGTCAGGAGGGCAATTCAAGACAACATTTCGAATATCTTCAAGATCAGATAATGACAGAATTGGCTTTCTGCCACGTCCTGGAAGGTCGTACAACCCTTCGATGCCTTCGTTTTCGAACCGGTGCACCCAATTAATGACCTGTTTAAAACTGACCCCATAGATTTTGGCAACCTGCCGACTCGATAGTCCGGCGGCCACTTGATAAACCATATTCAGTCGGGTTGCAACAGATAACACTGGGTCGCTGTGTAACAATGACCGAATATCTTCGGCTGCATATCCTTTAATTTTTAGTACCGGCTTGCCCATCTCTCTGGATTATTTGAGCACTAATGTATATATTATATGTGTATTTAATAAATATAATTATGCTCAACACTCGCCTTATACTACCTCCTGGCATGAAGCTTGGAGAGGTTAAGATTAATCTTTGGCAAGGAAAAGTATTGGTCAACGCAAGTTCCCTGCAAAGGTACTCCAGATGCCCTCTTTGTAAAAAGAGGAGCAGGTCAATCCATAGTTATTATCAACGCCAGCTAGCTGATTTGCCTGTTTCTAACTATCAGGTGAAGATCCGCCTCCGAAGTAGAAGGTTCATGTGCCGAAACCACATCTGTCCACGTAAGATATTTACCGAAAGGTTCTGTTCAGACTTAGGCGCTTACAGTCGCCGCTTGCAACGCAGCCGGGACCTTTTGACAAAGATCGGTTTGGAATTGGGAGGTGTCAAGACGGCGATGATTAGCCGGTGGGTGGGTAGCTCCGTAAGTGCAGCCACAGTAATCCGAATGATTAAATCGCTTCCGGTTGTTGATGGCGTTACCTGCTCCGGCGTTATCGGAGTGGACGACTGGGCATTAAAAAAGGGCAGAACCTATGGTACAATCCTGGTGGACCTACATCAGAATAGGGTTATCGACTTATGGGAAGGTCGCAGTGCGGAAGCGCTCGAAGCTTGGCTCAAACAACACCCGGAGGTGCATACTGTGGCCAGGGACAGGGCATCGGCCTATGCATTAGGTATTCGCAAGGGTGCCCCGCAAGCCAGGCAGGTAGCCGACCGCTTTCATTTGCTGGTCAACCTCAGAGAAGCACTCGATAGAGCAATGCAAAGGCAAAGCGAAACGATCAAAAAATGTTTCGTGGCCTTTCATGACAAGCAAAATGCACGTAATCAATCCATTCCTCTTAACCATGAAACTGCAACCGGCAAGCGCATGCAAAATGAAAATTCCGAATTATTCACGGGAAATGTTAGTCCCCGTAGGCAGTTTAAATTTGAGCAGACCAAGAAACTCTATGCTCAGGGGCATAGTATCAACGCAATAGCTGCTCACCTGAAATCAAACAGGAAATCCATAAGGAGATATATCCATTTGGATGTCTTGCCAGCTCGGAATACCCCAACTATCTCTGAGCATTCGACCAATTTCGATCGCTTCATTCCATACATCCAACAGAATTATGGGCCACAGACGACTTATAAGCAGCTTCTTTCGGACCTGATAGCCCAGGGCTTTAACGGCAAATACACCAGCTTTTGCGAAAGAATGAACCGGCTTGTAGCGCAAAATTTAGTGGGGCGCCCCTTGGATAAACCCCAAGCACTTGCCAGACAGCAAACCTGGTCAAACACCAAGCTGGCCTTCATTGCCCTAACAGACACATCCTTATTGCCAGCTAAGGATGTGGAATTCTTTACTTTTCTCTGCCAGCACAGTGCACCAATTCAGAAGGCCACCGAGCTTGCCCGACAATTCAAGGCACTCTTGGGCAAACAGCACCATGGCAGTTTTGACGAATGGCTGGAAAGTGCCTCGCATCCCGACTCCCTTTTGAAAAACTTTGCAAAAGGCATCAAGAATGACCATCAGGCCGTTGAGCAAGCAATTAATTCCGATATCTCAAGCGGGAAAGTCGAAGGCCATATTAATAAGCTGAAAACAATCAAGAGATCTATGTACGGAAGGGCCGGAATTGACCTGCTTACAAAAATGCTACTGGCTAAAAACAGATAACCCCACCATCAAAAGTGAAGAAGAGCCCTTTTTCGCCGGAATTTCCAGTAAGCTCTAAAACGCAAAATGCCTTTAAAACGGTTAAACGGTTTTTTTTTGAATTTTTTGATATTCTGTTATGCATACAGTGCGGGTAGATCATGACGTATTGAGCACTACTGAGGTGTAGTGGCTCTACAGTTCCGCTACATCTACAAGTCGGCAAAATTTAGGACAAAACTACGTTTTGCTTTTCCTTGCCAACTTTGCCATCCTTAGGTCTCGCCAGTAGGCCTGTTCTCGAATCCGTTCTTTTGTTTCGTTGTAGAGTGCCTCGATTTGGTTCCAGAAAGGCGCACTGGCAGAGTGCTCGGACGCAAATTCGATCGAAGTCTTACCACCCAACGAGCTGTGCGGCCGGAAATAGTTGTAGTGGAATTGCCATTGAGAAAGTTTGTCGTTCAATTCGGGGTCTCTCAGGTCAACCGTTGAGTAGGATTCCTGGAGATCAGTCTGCTGGCTTCGTTCGACTTTGCCGTTTAGATGTGGTGACCTGGGTTTTATGGGGCGAAACTTGATGCAATAATCCATCAACTTCTGCTGAAATGCGACCGCAAAGAACTCCTGTCCTCTGCCCGTCTGAATACGTTGAATGGGATAATGAAATTCCTCGATGAGTTTATCCAGAAAATCGATTGAATTGGCGGCCGACCGACGCTTGTAAAGTTTCAACACCCTGAGGCGGTTACAATCATCAATCGCTGTGTATTGATATAGGCCTGCTCTGATCTTGCAAACGTCTAACTGCACACGTTCACGAGGAACGAGCTTAGCATATCGAATTGGAGGACGATGTTTAGTAAATCGACGAATAAGTGCAACTGAATGCTTTTCGAGTATTCGCGCTACGGTAGAAGTTGAAATCTTTAAATCATGAAGCCTGAACAGATGAGAGTAGATTCTGAGTTTTCCATATTTGAATTCATCGCGCACCTTCAGCACGAGGGCTTCGTCTTCAGAACGATACTTTTGTCGCCCCAACCGATGCGGACGGTGAGACCGATCTGTAAAGAGGTTTTCGTCCTTCCGTTTTATCCGCGCGGCGGACCGCCAACGCTGTAATGTAGATCTAGCAATCCCGCACCTCCTGGCTGTAGCCGATACGTTTCCGATTTGCTTATAGAGGATAACCCATTTTTCCCTTGCTTCTGCTTTCATGCTTTCGGTGGGCATAACAACATAATTTGAATCCGCATCGTCTCTTTTTTTCTCACAACCCTCGGGATAAGTGGGAGGGATTGCGAGAAAAAATGATCATTAATGTAACGACTTCCTGGAATTAATCGATGATCCAAATATGACTTTTTGAAGGATCAGAAATGATTGTAAGTGTAGCGAATGTTATGAACCATCACAACTGAGGTTAGCCGAGACGCGATTTACGCCTCGGCTTTTAAACGACTGCTTCGACTTTAACGCCGGAGAATCTCTTTCAATCTTGCCATATCGTCACTAATTTTCTTATCCACAATCTTAGCATACTGCTGAGTGGTCTTGATATTGCGATGCCCCAGCATCTTGGAAACACTCTCAATCGGCACCCCATTAGTCAAAGTCACCGTCGTAGCGAAAGTATGCCGAGCCAAGTGAAAAGTAATATTCTTCTTAATCCCACACAGATCGGCAATCTCCTTCAAGTAGGCATTCATCTTCTGGTTTGAAAGCACCGGCAGCACCCGGTCCTCATTCTCACATTGCGGATGATCTTCATACTTCTCCATAATTTCCATCGCCATCGGCAATATAGGTATCCGGGACGGAGTGTCAGTCTTCTGGCGTTTAGTTGTTATCCACTTTCCGCCATCAATTCCCTCGGCAATCTCAGTCCGCTTCAACTTATATATATCTGCGTAGGCAAGTCCTGTATAGCAACAGAACAGAAAGATATCCTTTACAAGACCAAGGCGGCCATCTCCCATATCTTTGTCCCATACTTTTTTCAACTCAACTTCAGTTAATGCTTGTCTGTCTACCTCTCGTTTCGAAAATTTGAAAGCATAGAACGGATCACGTAGGAGCCATCCTCTTTTAACACACAGAAGCACAATCTTCTTGAAGTTCGCCAAATACTTCATCGTAGTGTTATGGCTGACCTTCTTAACTGCTTTAAGCCAGAATTCATATTGTGATATGAATTCGTAGTCAAGCTTCCCGATTTCGAAATCTTCTGCCTGGTACTTCCATTTGATGAAGTCACGGGTGTGTTTGAGGCAAGTCTCGTACCGCTCCAATGTGCCTGGCGCAAAATCGGCCCCGATTAATGCAGCAATCTGATCGTTGTGTTCTCGAAAAATAGGCAAGATAGTTTTCCCACCCTCAGTTCTTCCTAAAAGAATATTTTTGATGGCTTCTGAGGTGACCTCTTTATTCGCCTCAATCAAGGATCGCTTTGCTTCATAAATTTTGGAAGTTAGCGTATCCAAGTAGGCATTCAGTGTTTTGGTATCCTCTTTGTTCCCTGTCGCCCGACCCGCGCCAACGCTCCACTTGGATGGATGCCAAATTCTCTTTGTAGAGATGTCCTTGGGGATGCCGTTGACGGTGACTCGGCAATAGACATAGCGCATTCCACCCGCTAATTCTGGTTTGGGCTTTTTCAAAAAGAAAATCAACCCGAAGCTTGTTTCCAACATAGTAAAAAATGTTTAAGATGAACAAAAATCGAATTGTTACAATTGAAAGTAAAGATGTTTAGTGCGTAAACACCTTTTGGTCAGCCAGTTATTTGGCATAGTGTGGAAGTTTTTGTTCAATTTTGCCACTTCCACGATACCCTACATTTTCATCGGGATTTCTTGCATTTTTTGGTAAGCCCGAAAAACGCAAAAACCCCGTTTAAAGCGTTTAAACGGGGTTTTTGAATGTTTTGACATCATGTCCTGCAGAGAGAGAGGGATTCGAACCCCCGGACCTGTTACAGTCAACGGTTTTCAAGACCGTCGCAATCGACCACTCTGCCATCTCTCTAAAATGATTTGCCGTATGCGAATCATGGTGCAAAGGTAAGGTTAATATCGATAAGCGCAAGAAATTTTGAGATAATTTATTGTGATTATTTCTAAGTGTTTCATTCTGAATGGGTAGCTGGTTGGTAGGGCAAAAAGGAAGGGAAAGACCCTAGGCAACACCTTATGTAACTCGTGGCACGTTTTTTGCTCACTCGATGTCATTCCACATTTCAAACCACTTCAAATTCAAAAACCATGAGAAAAATCTCTTTGCTCGTTCTTCTGTCCGTGTTCAGCAGTGCGGCGTTTGCGCAGTCGTTTTCCATCGGCCCGAAAGCGGGAATCAACATCAGCAACTATACCGGAAGTGATATTGAGTCGGATGCCCTCGTCGGGTTCCATTTGGGCGGTATGATGAACTTTGGGATCGGGCAGGTGTTTTCGATCCAGCCGGAAGTGCTGTTTTCGACGCAAGGTGCCAAAATTGACAATGGCGGCAAAAGGGAATTCAAAACATCGTACGTGACGGTCCCGGTGATGTTGAAATTCCGGGCGAAAGGCGGGTTCTATTTCGAATTCGGACCGCAGGCGTCATTTAAAACGGGGGAGGATGTCCCGGATCAGACGATCGACCATTTTGCTAAAAATTTGGACTTGGCGGGAGCCGTCGGATTAGGCTATCAGGCTAACTTCGGGCTCGGGATTGGCGCGCGCTATATCGCCGGCTTTTCCAAAGTGGGCGATTTTGACAAGAATGCGGCGATGAACCCCGATTTCAAAAACAGCGTGATCCAGTTGAGCTTATTCTTCGCGATTCCAGCTCATAAATAGCGAATTGCCTATTTACAGCATTACTTTAAAAGCAGGGGGAACCCTGCTTTTTTGCTGGACAAGCTCACGAGGAAAGCCCGATTTGCCTCAAAAACTGCTCGCGGTAATTGCTGCCGATCGGTATTTCGCTGTTTTGGATAAACACCCGGTTGCCCTCGATGTGGTCTATTTTGGATTTATTGATGATAAACGACCGGTGAATGCGCAGGAATTTTGATTTGGGAACGAGCTCCTCAAAGCCCGAAAAAGTCATAGCCGGAAGTAGCGTCTGCTGTGTGGTCCGTACTTTGGTGTAATTCCCGTTCGCTTCGGCGTAGAGCAGGTCGTCATGCATGATTTTGTAAATCCTGCCATCGGCTTTCAGAAAAAGAAAATTGTCTTCCCTTGATTCACCGACTTCAACAAATGCATTAGCGGCTGGTTGTAATTTTTCTAGGGCTTTGTCCACAGCCACGATGAAGCGTTCGAGAGAAAAGGGTTTGAGGAGATAGTCACAGGCTGCGAGGTCGAATGCATCGACGGCGTATTCTTTGTAGGCGGTCGTAAATATGATTTGCGGCGGTATTTTGAGTGTTTTGAGGAAAGAAATGCCGTCCATCACAGGCATATTGATGTCGAGGAACACAATATCCGCCTTTTGTTGCATGAGCACAGCCCTTGCTTCGAGCGCGCTCCCGCACACACCCGCCACGCGCAGGTACGGAAGGTGCGCGCAGTAGGTACGTATAATGTCCCGCGCAATGGGCTCGTCGTCGACGATCAGGCAGTCGATGGGCGTCATGTTATCGAAGATTCAGGCGTAAGTTAACAGTGTATTGGGTTTCTTCATTTTCAATAGTGAGGTCGTGCTGGTTCGGATACAGTAATTGCAGCCGTTTCTTCACATTCGCAAGGCCGAAACCACTGTGCTTTTCAACGGTTTGTGCATGGATATCGGACCGCTTATGTGAGTTCCTGAGGTAAAAAAGAATGGAGTTTCCCCACACTTTGAGCCGTATTTCGATGAATACGGTTGGCTCCGAGGTGTTTTTGGAATGTTTGAATGCATTTTCGATGAACACGATGAGCAGCATCGGCGCAATCCGGATATCGTTGTTTGTAAGACTTTCAATATCGGTTTTCAGTTCCAGCCGGTCGCCGATCCGAAGTTGCTCGAAGTCGATGTAATTGTGAATGTAGGCGAGTTCGTCTTTCAATGGAACGTAAGTTTCATTCGCTTCATACACCGAATACCTCAGTAAATCCGAAAGTTTCAAGATCAGCGCAGGAATTTTTTCGTGCTGCGTAATCGACAGGCCATACATATTGTTCAGGGTATTGAATAAGAAATGCGGGCTGAGCTGCGATTGCAGTAAATGCAGCTCGCTCTGGCTTTGCGCGGCCTGCGTTTTGGCAGCTTCGAGTTCCTTTCGGGTGCTCATTCTGAATAATTTAATCAGCGCGCCGGTACAAAGCCCGATCGTCAGAAAGGGGACCCAGTATAGCAGCAGATTAATGCCCCGGAATGTCTCAAACTGCAAATCGACATGGACAAAAAGCCAAACGAAACAGACGGCGATCGCCATGGCCAGCCCATTCAGGACATTTTTGGGAATTTCACGTTGCCTCGCCGACCATATTGTGGCCAGATGCCTCCCGATGTAAATGCATCCGAAAAGCACCAACGTCGCGGCAGTGGCAACGGCTTCATCGTGCGCAGCGCCAATGATGTTCAGATAGGCGTCGATACCGAAAAACGCGGGTACGCAGGCCGCCGCAGTGAGTACCACATAAATGCCTATTTGAGTCGCCTCCTTATTGTCGCTATTGAAAATACTGCTCATGGGATCATCCGGTTCATGCCTTGACGGCGCTTGCAAATATGCCTCTCCGAAGGCGGGAATCCGAAAGCAAGCGGTTATAATGGCCCGATTTCATGACAGAAAGCTGCTATGGCAGGTCGAAATGGTTCGTCAGCCTTAAACTGGTTTCCGTCACGGTTGCGGGAAGTTACAACACATTTATTTCATGGGGTTACAAGGCCGGGTAATATTTGCCTCATCACTCGACCATGTAAAACAATAGCCATGAAAACGTTTTTCGCAATCCTGACAGCTATTCTGATCAGTTTAAATGCCTTCGCTCAAACAACCAATACCATTTCGGGAACGGTTAAAGACTCCGGGAATGAAGGTCTGCCGGGGGCAACCGTTCGCTTACTTAAATCATCGGATTCAACGCTCGTAAGCGGTGAAGTAACGGACATGAACGGAAATTTCCGTTTTATCAATCTTGAAAATAATACTTATGTGCTGGTAATCAGTGCGATGGGGCAAAAAGAGTTCAAAAGTAACGCATTGACAATCGATACCGGGCATTCCAGCATTGCGCTACCCGTGATTATCCTGCTTTCCGCCAAAAGTATCGAGCTCAACGAAGTGGTGGTCAAAGCGCAAAAGCCGCTGATCGAGCAGGAAATAGACCGCACTATTGTAAATGTAGGCTCGATGATCGGCAGCGCCACCAGCAATACGTTCGATGTGCTGAGCAAAACGCCGGGCGTGAGTGTGAATGCAAACGGGGAAATCAGTTTGAATGGAAAAGGTGGGGTAATGGTACTGATCGACGGGCGCAGTACTTATATGTCGGGCGCCGACCTGGCTGCTTACCTGAAATCGCTGCCGGGCGGTGTGCTTGATAAGATCGAGCTGATGGACAATCCGCCTGCCCGATATGATGCGGCCGGTAATGCGGTGATCGACATCCGTTTGAAAAAGACCCGCGTGGGCGGGCTCACAGGGAGCGTCGCGCTAGGCGGGAGCCTGGGCAGGTATGGACGAAGCAATGATGCCCTCAATCTGAATTACAATCACCGGAAGCTCAACCTGTTTGCCAATCTGGGTTATAGCTATGAAAAAAGTTACAGTGAAGACGATTTCAACCGCAGATATTACGACGGCTCCGGCGCGTTACAGTCACGCGTCGGACTACAAAATGACCAGATAACTACCGCAAACGGCTATAATATCAACATGGGAATGGACCTTACCGCTACGCCCAAAACGATTATCGGAGCGATTCTCAACCTCAACGGGTCTTCACGGAATGGCGATTTTAGCTACGAAAGTGCGCAACGGAATGCACTAAACGGGCTGATTAGTTCCGGAAATGGCAGCACGGTTTCAAAGGATATTCGAAACAATACCAGTTTGAATATGAATATGCTGCACAAACTGAACGATAAGGGCCGTGAGTTGGCTGTTGACGCCAACTACCTGAATTATCATACCAGTGGCCGACAGGACCTTGAAAGCCGTCTGTTCAATGCCGACGGCGCCATGACCAGTCGGGAGCTGTTCCGCTACCATATCCCTTCGGAAATCAATATCTACACTGTGAAAGCCGATTATGCACACCCGTTGAAGAACAAAGGGCGTCTCGAAGCTGGGTTTAAGTCGAGCTATGTAGACAACGACTTTGTTTTCAATCATTACAACACCAATGATGGAAACGCGGTCATCGATAACCGCCGGTCCAACCACTTTCAATACCGCGAGAATATCAATTCCGCCTATGCAAGTGGCGAAAAACGGTGGGCACGTTTTGGCATGCAGCTGGGTTTACGTCTGGAAAACACCATTGCGAAAGGTAATCAGCTGGGTAACAATTCCGTTCCGGCAACACGTTTCAACCAAAAATACACCAAGCTTTTCCCCAGCATTTTTCTCAATTATAAACTGAACGATAAGAATGCATTTGTGCTGATGGCCGTGCGGAGGATCAACCGCCCGAACTATCAGATGCTGAACCCCTTCGTGTTTTACAAAGATCAATACACTTACAGCTCCGGAAACCCCCATTTGATCCCGCAATACCAGGACCGCCTGGAGCTGAAATACCAGCATAAAAATTTTTTAAATATGGGTCTGAGTTACAATCGCTTTACCAATGTCTCTTTTACAACCATCCAGGCGAAGGGTGATACTTTCATCAGCCGCCCCGATAATATCGCCCGGGGTTATATGGTGTTGCTGAACACGAGTGTATCCGGTCAGGTCACAAGCTGGTGGTACAACAGCACCACATTGCGGCTGTCACGCATTGGTATGAAAGGCCCGTTATACAACGAAGCAATCGACTACGCGACCAATGTGGCGCGTCTTGAACTCAATAATTATTTCAACCTCGGCAATGGCTGGAATGCGGAGCTGGGAGGCTACTACGCCAGCCGTGACATCAACGCCCAGGCGCAGATTTCCGGGATGTTCCGTGTCAATGGCGGCATTCAGAAAAAGATATGGAAAGGAAAGGGCACGATCACCATGAATTTTGAAGACCTGTTCCATTCCTGGGTTTATCATAGCCAGTCATTCGGTATCGCCCAATCAGATTATAGTCAGGCCAACGCCACTGATACACAACGTATCAGCGTTGCATTCTTTTACAAATTCGGAAAGGAAACCTTCGCCCGTAAACGTCGCCACAGCAACAATGCGTCCGACGACGAAAAGGGTAGGGTGGAGTGAGACGCTTTTGGTCAGGCTTTGTTAGGGATAGTCAGGCAGGCGAGTAATACGAGGATAAAAGAAAGAATTGACGCCCAGGTACGGACCGCGTGCAATTTGTTCCAGGGGACTTCAAAACGCAAACGATGCGCCGCCAGCTCCTGGGAGGAAGTCGCGGTGAGGTTAATTTTATCCAAAGCATCATTTAAAGGTACATTGCCTGCTACCGTTACACCGAATGTGCCGATCGCATACACCAATGTAGCAGCCAGCAGTATATAGAAACGGCTACCCGTGCCGAAATGCTGATAGGTACTCACCAGCAGGAGCAAAAGTGTCCCTATAAAGCTGAAAAAGAACACCGGATTAAGTATCGCGCGATTGATGGACTGCATTGCAGCAAGGTAATCCGAGTCGGAAAGGGCGCCCAGGCCGGGATTTACCGAGCAGGAGTAGCTGTAAAACAAGCCTGCGATAAGGCCGCTGGCAAGAGCCGAGAAAAGCAGGAACAAGTTGATCGTCGTCATATCTTTTTTCTTTCAAAGATCGGCAGCGCAACGGCCCAAAAATAGAACAAAACCGACAGCCTACAAGTAGCGCTCGCCTATTTCGCGAGCCAATTGCGCGAACTCGTCGAATGTACTCGGCTTGGTCACAAAGCTCGTAACACCCGACAGGTAGGCAGTCCGGATCAGCGTGGGATTGGAGGAGGTGGAGAGCATCACAATAGGCATTGCAGCGAGGCGGCTGTCCGTACGAATAGCCGCCACCGTTTCAAGTCCGTTCATTTTGGGCATATTCATGTCGATGATGATCACCGACGACTCCGGATCGATGACCTCCTTCATCAGCGTAAGCAGGTCGAAGCCGTTTTCAACTTCGGTAATCCGAACGTTCATGCCCGAGTCCTGAATGGCCTCGCGGATAAAAAAACGGTCGTCCTGATCGTCGTCAACAAGGTAAATCATCTTGGAGTAGCTCATCAGGAAAGTGATTAGTCCGCGCAGGCCCCGGCTATCGGGATTGGGTCGATGAATAGCTTAGTTGTTGGTAAAGTTAACCGCTAAAACCGACAAGCCAAGGGCTAAATTCCGTTTTGCCGGGAATTTAGTTATGTCCGAACCTCATTACCCACATCCAGTTCATAGGCCAAGGGGAGTTGATGCCGTCATGGCTTAGTAATATATTATTGACCAATTCATAGCCGATCAGCGATCCTCCCTTTTCGGTAATATCGTGTTTGGCCTGGTTGTACAATTGCACCCAAGTTTCGTGGGAAATCAGGTCTTGCGAAGCGCTTTTAAGTCGTGTCCAATTGGAATTTTCGGCATAGCTGCCATAGCGTTCGATCAGGTAATGCTTGAAACTTTCGTCGTTCAGCGTAATTACCGTCTGTTTTTCATTTTCGCCTTCCATAGCTATCAGGTTTAACTTTGCGGATGAGTTGAAAATTGTAACCGACGTTACTATTAAAACTATACCAAATTCTTGTAGTTAATTGTAGAAATATCTCACAAATTTATCTACAATTAGCAAAGGGCTTGTTTTACTTATTCTCAGGTGATCAAACCGATCATTTTTGCGGTTTGCAATGCCTCAATTGAATTATCGGCCTGCAACTTTTCAAGTATGCGTTGCCTGTGAGTGTTGACAGTGTGGACGCTGATATCCAACAATGCGGAAATTTCTTTACTCAATTTGCCTGCACCAATCATGCCGAGGATTTCTTTTTCGCGGGATGTTAGCTTCGCGGCTGCCGGTAAATCATTGTTTTCCAGTTTGATGAGTTCGCCGGTGTGGAAGTTGATCACCTGGCTCTTCACATCTGTAAGCGACTGATTGGGCGAAATGTCGATCACGCCCAGTGAAAGCCAGATGTTCCCCGACGCATCCTGTTCCAGCACCTGATGCTGCTCCGCGACGCGGATAATGGCCTGGTCCAGCACGATCCGGTATTCGGTTACCATTTTGAACTGCTTGCGCGTGTGGGCAGGCTGCGCCATCATAAATTTCATCGCTTCATAGCCGTTCCGCGCCAGCGCCTGGCGGTCGTCGGGGTGGATTTTCCTATCGAACATTTCATTCGGAATGCAGGAATCCATGGTACCGAAATCGTACCCGTACAACTGGTAAAAATTGTGCGAAACGTAAACGTGCGCCTGCTTTTGCAGGTCATACACGGTCACTCCGCTGCTGCTGAGCTGGGCCATAGCGCGGATGAGCGCCAGTTGCTTATCGAGCCGATCGGGTTCAAAACCGTCGAAATCATAATATCGGTTAAGCAATTGCAGGTAATCGGGCGCAATCCGCACCGATTTTCCCGGTGTGTTTTGTAATGATAAATCAGTATTTCCTCTCATTGGCATCCGGCTTTTCTTTGCAGGTATGTAGCAAGGACAACTTTGGGCGCATTTCACCTAAGGGATGTCGCTATTATTTTGTCAAAATCATCAAAGCCATGAACTTTTCAGTTATTCGCGGGGCCGATACGTCCTGGGGGAAATCCTTCGCCGAAGCACTGGCGGCCGACAACCGGCACCTGATCCTGATCGGTACAAAAGAAGCATTGTTGGAAGCGCTCGTGCGCGAAATTGTGCGGAAACACCGGGTGCTGGTACATTACCTCGTCACGGACGACGCCGATACCGGAAGCATTATAGCGGCCTGTGAAAAGATCAACGACAGGTTTGAGGTCGATCTTTTGATTAATTATGCCGAAACCGGGTTTCACCAGCGGTTGGAAGACTACGACATCCGCACACTGGACAGAAAGCTGAAAACCAATCACGCCAGCGGCATACTTTACCTGCATCAGTTACTTCCCAACCTGCTCTTGCACGCCCACGCGCAGGTGATCGACCTCTGGCATTGCCCGCACCCCGTACCCGTTTGGGAGCAGGCAATGCTGACATTCAATAAGCGTTTTGCCGAACATCTCAATTATGAACTGAACGAAGCAGGACTGGTGATTCACAGCGTAGCATTGCCGGCATACGCAGCCCCCGAATCGGCGGAGAGGGTAGCGGCTATCCTGGAAGATGTAATGCCCGGTGCGGCGGAAAAGCGGCTATTGACGCGGTAGTGTCATTTATTTTTGCAAAACCCGGTGCGCCTGCCCCTGAAATGGTAGATTTGCGAAATCACCACATCAACATTTTATGGAAAATATTCAGATCAGGCAGGCGCGGCTCGACGAGCTTCCCACACTTCTTCAATTCGAACAAAACCTGATTGCCGCCGAGCGTCCGCTTGACGACACCTTCATCAGCGAGGAATTTCACTACTACGATTTGGAAAAAATGATCCGCAGCGACGAAGCGGAGGTACTTGTAGCTTCGCTGAACGACCGGCTGATCGCCAGCGGGCATGCACGTATCCTCGAAGGTAAGCCGTATAACAGTTTCGAACGGTACGCTTTCCTGGGCTTCATGTACACGGAGCCCGATATGCGCGGCCGCGGGATCAACAAGCTGATCATCGATGCGCTGGTGGAATGGGCACGGAAAAAAGGCCTGGACGAGGTTCGTTTGCAGGTTTACGCCGACAATACACCGGCCGTAGTTGCCTATGAAAAGGTAGGTTTCAAGAAAATGCTTACTGAAATGCGGCTGGCTACCCGGTAGATAGCGACCGCCGGATACTGGCTGGTATGGTAAGGCATTGTCAGGCGTAGTCAAGTATTGTCAGGTGTAGTCAGGTATGGTCAAGTATTGTCAAGCGTGGTCATGTGTGGTCATGTGTGGTCATGTGTGGTCATGTGTGGTCAAGTATTGTCAAGCGAACAATTTACAACTACCTGACCATACGTACCTATTCCTGACTATACCTGACTACACCTGACTACACCTGACCTATATCTGACTACACCTGACAACACCCGACCAAACCTGACTACTTTTTTGAGCATGTCATAAAATGATAAGTCGTTGGCGCGCATGGGTAAGCCCTGCGTGACGGGGCTGCAATACCTTTGTTGCATCCAAAAACAACTAACCAATCGACATATGAAAATGCTCAAAAATGTAATGCTCATCAATGCAATAAGTTCAGGTGCAACGGGTTTAGGATTGGCTGTATTCCCGAAAGTAGTTGCCGGGCTGTTCGAAACTGCGGCTACCATGCCTTTTGTTCAAGTAGGTATTTTCCTCATCGTATTTGCTGTGCTGGTCTTTTCGGTAAGCCGCGGTAACCCGGTAAATGTGCGGGCCGTCAGGCTGGTGATTGTGCTGGATACGCTTTGGGTAGTCGGGAGCGCGGCCATCGTATTGTTCCATTTATTTCCGATTTCAATCTTGGGCTATGTGTTTATCGGCGCAGTGGCGGTTTGGGTTGCGGCCATGGCCTACCTGCAAGCTGCGGGCCTCAGACAAATCTCCGTTTCCAGGTAAAAAACGAGCTCCTATGCTTCCCTGCCGCCATTCCGGTCGGCAGGGTTTTCTTTTTTGTATATAAATCGTCATTTTAGGTGACTCAAACTTTTGCCTGAAACCTATTATCCAGCCATGAATTTAGCCGACATCGCCGCATTGCGCCTTGCTAATCAACAGATTTTGAGTACCCGTTTTACCGACCCTGCCGGATTGGTCGCCTGGATGGGCGCCGTACAGTCACAGGATTTTGCTATGGCGAAATGGGCGTTGGGGATGCGGCTCAAAAAAGCCACGGATGCCAGTGTAGAGCAGGCGATCGACGCGGGGGGAATTATCCGGACGCACATTATGCGACCTACCTGGCATTTTGTAGCCAAGGAAGACGCTCGCTGGATCATGGACCTGACAGCACCCCACGTTTACAAGCTCGCGGGCACAATGTACCGCCAACTGAAACTGGATGATACTGTTTTTAAGGTGACCAACGATCTGATCGGCCAATTGCTGGCCGACGGGGCGGAACTCACGCGCGAAGAAGTGATTGCGGAGGTAAATAGAGCTGGCATTGAAACCGACAACCTGCGTGCGACCCATATTATGTTCCAGGCCGAGCTGGACAAGATCATCTGCAATGGAGCACGGCGTGGGAAGAAATTTACCTACGCATTGTTCGATAAAAAGGTGCCCGCTTCGGCGCCCTTGAAACGAGAGGAGGCATTGGCTGCGCTGGCCAGGCGGTATTTTAAAAGTCACGGCCCGGCCACTGTACAGGACTTCGCGTGGTGGAGCGGCCTTTCGCTGACCGATTCGAAGCTGGGTTTCGAGGCCGTTCGCGCGGAATTTGAAACAGCCGGTGTCGACGGGCGTGAATACCTGTTTACCGCCATGGCAGAACTTCCGAAAGTACACGGAAAAGCAATACTCGTTCCTGCCTTCGACGAGATCACGATCGGTTACGCCGACCGCAGTGCGGCCCTGGATGATGCGGTTGCTCAAAATCCCGAGTCGGGTGGGGGGATTTTTAAACCGGTTGTGATGGTGAAAGGCAAGGTTGTGGCAGCCTGGCGACGGACCGAAAAAAAGGATGCTGTGCATATCGAGCTATCCCGTTTATCTAAAATGCCCGCAGCCGCGGAGAACTCCCTGGAAACGGCCGGCACCGCTTATGCCCGGTTTATCGGGAAAAAGAATGTAGTACTTCAATAGCGGTTCGTATCAAAGCACCCGCTCGATTTTGTAATACTCGATGTGCTCTTTGAAAAAGGGTTCGGAGAACTTTTTGAAACCAAAACGTTCGTAAAATCCGAGCGCGTCGGTGCGGGCGTCGCACCACATACGTGTGTATCCTTGTGTTTGCGCGTACGTGATGGCGTGTTCGAGGAGCCTGGAACCCAGCCCTTTCCCCTGCAAGGCCGGTAGCGTCGCAAATTTGCGGAAACGGATGCCGTCATCATCGCCGAACAATGAAATAACAGACACCAACGCTCCCTCAAAATACAAACCGAAATGGGTACCGCTTTCATCCTGAGGGACTTTTACAAATTCGCGTGGCTTATCCGGCCAGAGTACCAGATGCCGGATTTCCATCAGATCATCAGCATTAACTTTTTGAATTTCAATTGAATCCATTCCTTTTATTTAATACAAAAAATAACTAACTACACGAGCCCTTCCTGCAAAAATACGCCTTATCCAACCCGCAACAACATGACGCAACCGGCCGCATTGCAAAAAGAAGAACGATTGTTCTGGTCGACAGGCCTCGGAACCGATGTATGGCAAATGTTCTGTGCTGCCCGCGACGGAGACGTGGAAAAAGTCAAAAAGCTGCTTATCAAAGATGCGTCGCTTGTGCGTGGTGCGTACGACTACCGAACGCCGATGTCGTTCGCGGTAGCTAATGACAGGCTGGGAGTGGCAGAATATCTTTTGCAGCATGGCGCAAGTCCGGTTGATTCCGGCACAGGCGATCCGCTCATTCAAATGGCGCGTGATCGTGGTTTGGGGGCAATGGAGGAGTTACTGGAACGGGCATTGCACCGGCACAAAGGCTCTGAGGCCGGAAAGCAGATCGCCGCTGCCATCAGAAGCAGGGATTTTGATGCTTTTAGTGCATTACTAAATACTTCGGAAGAATACATTCACGCCACGGATGATGAAGGGAGTCAGCCTATTCATTGGGCTACCATGTCGCGCCAGCCGGAGATGATCGACGCATTGCTGGACCGTGGAGCGGATATCAATGCCCGGCGGCCCGACGGCGCGCGACCGGTGCAGCTGACTAACGGAGATTATTCCTACCGCGGCTGGCGCGATGTTCCCGAGGACTGGCAATGGAAGCCCAATGATATTTACCTGCATCTCGTGGGCAAAGGCGCATATGTGGACATCTGCATGGCTGCGTTGAAGGGAGACGAGGCCAGGGTGAAGGCATTGCTCGATCTGGATCCGTCACTTGCGAATAAGCCTTCCGAATATGTTACCTATTACGCGGGCTCCGGTACGCCGCTGAAAAACGCGGCCATGGCCGGCCGGATGGCGATCGTTAAGCTGTTGCTCGAAAAAGGCGCGGATCCCAACCTGCCCGAGGAAGGTATAGCGCCAATGGGCCATGCGCTGCATTCGGCGGTAGTGTACAACCATATCGACGTCGTAAAACTACTTCTCGAACACGGTGCACATCCTAATGTGCCGGTCGAAAGTTCGGCGGATTCGCTCACGGCGGCTTTGGAACGTGGCGATAAGGCGATGATCAACTTGCTTTGTTCTTACGGCGCGGCGCGGTCGCTCGATTTACTGGCACATTATGGCGACGTTCACACTGCGGCGGCAGTGTTGAAGGCAAATCCAGCGTTGGCGAACGATGCATCCGCGCTGGAAACGGCCGCCGGGCAGGGAAACGAAGATTTTGTTCGGCTTATGCTGCATTACCAGCCTGACCTGGCGAAACAGATTGCCGTGGGCGTGCGGAGCCAGGGGCCGCAGGATGCCATCAAAAGTCGTGAACTTACGGAATTTCTCTTCCAGCGTGGTATGGATCCTAATGCCACAAACTGGCTTGGAATTACGCCTTTGCACCGGTTTGCAGAGCGTGGCGATATGCACAATGCCGGATTATTTCTCGAACACGGTGCTGATATCGATGCGATCGACGAGCAGCATTGCACTACGCCGCTTGGCTGGGCGGCGAAAGCAGGCAAAGCCGAAATGGTCCGGTTCTTGCTCGAAAAGGGCGCTAATCCCCATTTACCGGCCGACAAACCCTGGGCGCACCCGCGTGCGTGGGCGGAGAGGCGCGGGCATGGGGCGGTGCTTGCATTATTAAAGTTATAACAGGTATTCCCATGCAAAACGAAAAGCCCGAGCCCTTCATGTCCCATGCCGAACCAGTATTGTCAGTGAAGGACGTGGCCGAAACTGTTAAATACTGGCACGAAGTACTAGGTTTTCCGGGCCATTGGACCTGGGGGACGCCACCCAATCATGGGGGTGTTTCATGGCATGGTGCGTTTATTCAGTTCTCGGGCGATATAGAGGCCGCCGACCGGATGCGCGGACAATGCGTGTGGATCAGGGTTAAAAATATCCGGGAACTATACCAGTTGCATCTCGACCGAAAAGCTGAGGTTATCATGCACTTGGAGAAGCAGCCCTGGGGTTTTGAAGAATATGTGGTCAAGGACCTCAATGGCAACTACATTACCTTCGCTGCACCTGCTGCTTCCGGGGGAGAGAGTAAGTCGCAGCCGCTGCCCGCTCATATAAGAACGCTGGGCCGTGCGCTCACCACCGGCGAATACCGCAAACTTGCCGAATCCGTGGGGTGGTCGGGCACGCAAACGGACGAGGTTCTTCAACAAAAACTCGACGCCACACTTTTTACGGCAGTTGCAGAAAATACTGAAACCGGCGAAGTAATCGGTTGTGCGCTGGTGTTAGGCGATAGCCTCAGCTTTTTCTATATCAAAGACGTCATGGTACATCGCGACTGGCAGCGAAAGCAGGTCGGTTCGGCCGTTATGAGGGAGGTAAAGCGCTGGCTCGATGCGAATGCACCTGATGGAGCCTTGGTAGGACTTTTCACAGGACATGGGCTGGCCCCATTTTACCAGCAGACCGGCTTCGGCGAAGCGTTTGGTATGATCCGCATGATCGATCGATCGCAATTGGGGTAGGGCTGCTCATCGAAACAACCCTACCGTACATATTCGATCCGTTTCAGATGATTACCATCCGAAACCATAATCTTCTCCATGGTTACTCGATCCGCCCCAGAAGCTGCCGTGCTGCCAATCAAAGTAAATGGCGTTGATCGGGCCGCTGGTGCGTGGCTGATAACTGAGTTTATAACCCATCCGGGAGAGTTCTTTCCGTGTCCAGTCGGGCATGGATTGGTTGAGTATCAGTCCGCCCGGGTCTTTTTCATGTTCGCCGAAACTCGCGTACATCTGTAAAGTCTTGAAACTGGGCGCCTCTGTCGCTTCCTGTACCGTCATTCCAAATTCTACGACATTCAAAAAGAATTGCAGCAGCAGCTGATCCTGCTCATCGCCGGCCTGCTTGGCGAACGATAAGAATGGTTTGCCATCTTTCATCGCGAGGCTGGGTGTAAGGGTGACCCTTGGCCGTTTGCCAGGTTCCACTACATTGAACGGATTCTCGCGCGCATCGAGTACGAATGACTGCATGCGCTGGCTCAGGCCTACACCCGTGTTACCCGCAATGCATGCAGGCACCCAGCCGCCGCTTGGCGTAATGCTCACTACCCAGCCTTCTTCGTCGGTCGCTTCCACAGACGTCGTGCCGGCCGTGAATTCCTCCATGAATTTTTCGTCCAGCCCGTTTGCATTGCGGTTCAGGGATGCCTGAAAATTGCCCCAGTTTTTGATCTGTTCCGTGAACGGATTCTTTTTGCCTTCAAAAGGGTAGGGGTCACCCGGTAATGTTTTCGAGTCGTTGCGTTCCCAGTTGATCTGCTTCAACCTCTCTTTGGCATACTCCTTTGAAAGCAAGCCCTTCATCGGCTCTTCCGGTGCAAATGCCGGGTCGCCGTAGTAAAAATCCCGGTCGGCAAATGCCAGGTTCATCACCTGGTATAATGCGTGCACGTAGCGTGATGAGTTGTATCCCATGCCTTTCAAATCGAGGTTTTCGAGCATGTTCAGTGCTTGCAGCATCACCGGCCCCTGTGTCCATTGCTGCATTTTATAAACTTCGATCCCCTTGTAATTGGTCATCAGCGGCTCTTCGATCTTGACCTTCCAGTTGGCCATGTCCTGTTCGGTGATAAGGCCGCCCTGCTCCTGGCAACCGCGTGCGATTTCCCTGGCGATATCTCCCTTGTAGAACCGGTCATAGGCAGCATAAATGGCTTCTTTCCGGTTTTTGCCGGTTTTGAGTGCCGATTGCTCGGTATCTACCAGTTTTTGCAAAGTTGCCCGTAAGTCCTTCTGGACGAATATCTCCCCGGCATCCGGCGCTTCCCGTTTCTGGCCCAGGTGGGGAAGGAATACTTTGGTTGAATACGGCCACTTTTTGATCTGGTCTTTACCTCTTTCAATGGAATTGGCCGTTTGTGCCTCTATCGGGTAGCCTTCGGCCATTTGCATCGCAGGAGCCAGGACTTCTTTCAGGCTCATGGTGCCGTATTCTGCGAGCATGGTCATCAGCCCCCCGGGTGTGCCGGGCGTTGTAGCAGCCAGCGGGCCATATTCAGGCGGGTATTTCATGCCTTTGTTCTTGAAGAAATCGGCCGTGGCACCCGTCGGGGCGACGCCCATCGCGTTGATAGCGATCACCTTTTTGGTTTTGGGGTTATAAATCAATGCCTGTGTTTCACCGCCCCAGCTTAACACGTCCCACATCGTGCAGGTAGCCGCAAGCATCGCGCACGCGGCATCGATGGCATTACCGCCTTTGCTGAAAATCATAGTCCCGGCTGTTGCCGCCAGCGGCTTGCCGGTAATGCCCATCCAATGCTTGCCATGAAGCGGCGGCTTTTGGGTGGTGACGGGGAAATTGTTGAAAGACTGTGAAAATGCCGTGAAGCCGCCAAACAGCAGTCCGATCGTTGAGCGTAAAAGGAGTTTTGGTCTCATAAAACGTGGTTAGGAATTTTAGGCTGTTGGTCCGCCGGAGACACAATCTCCCTAAAATACCGCAGCCTGATAGCCGAAGATACAAAATAAGCAAGTCAGGCCGGTCTTAAAAGCAGCCCCTCATCATTTTGTTAGTCGCTTATCCCCATACGTTTCAACTCAATCAAAACAAACTACCCTGCACAAACGCTTCGCCGGGTAAGCCGAGCAGCGGCATCCGTGCGATTTCGCGGCATTTGGAACCGCTGACAAGCGATCGTTGCAGCAGGATCATTTCGGTAACGCGGAAAGATGAATGGAACTTCTTGTACATCCATTCTTTCGCGGCGCTGTTTACCTGTAAAGGCGTCATTTTACGGGCGACGGTAACGTGGGGATCGGTGCAGAACCTGAATTCACCGGAAGCCCATTTGGAAAGGTGGTCAACCGTCTCGCTTTTAAGCGTTTTCACCAGCCCATTGACCTTCTGCGATGAGCCTTCTCCGAGGTCTACATAAAAAGTCCCGCCTTCATATTTGTTGAAACCATCCAACTCGATGCGAAATGGCTCAACGTGCCGCGCCACTTTTTCAAACCCTTGGATAATCCGTTCGAGTTTGTATTCGTGGATAACGCAATTGAAGAGCGTCAGGTGAGGACGGAGATTGGCAGCCTGCTCACAGCCGTAGGCCTTTTGGAAATACTGCTTGACGCTCCCGATCGCAGCTTCGGTTACCGGATCACAGGAAAAAACCAGGAGGTACTCATAGAGATGCTCCCGGATGTTCCTGATCGTACTCAAATCGTTGTTGTTGAAGTGAATAGATTTCATGATGATGAAGTGTAATAAAATTTTTGCTATAAAAATTTCACTGGTAAAAATAGTAAAGATATTTTAAATACCAAACTATTGATTTTAAAAATATCAAAAATTTTATTACACATGCCGTTTCTTGAATTCTGACGGATTTTCGCCCACAATTTTTCTGAAAAGTTTATTGAAGTAGGACAGGCTTTCGAACCCGACGGCGAAGCATGTTTCTGAAACTGAATGACCTTGGAGTAAAAGGTTCTTGGCGTGATTGACCCGGTATTGATTTACGAAATCGGTGAAAGTCATGCGCGCATTGGCTTTGAAAAAACGGCAAAATGCAGGCGTCGTCAGGTTGATGGCGGCCGCGACTTCGTTCACATCGGGTGTGCGATCGAAATGGGCTTCTACATAGGCGTAAACATGCTGCATGCGCAGCTGCTCCTTATGGAAAGATTTGCTGCCGATCGGTTTTGGATTGAGCACGATGGCTTCGGTCGACTCCGCCATGGTTTTCAGGATGCCCAAAAGGGCCATTAACTGTTCGAAAGGGGTCAGCGCAGGCATTTGTTTCAGCTTTTGTCCCACCAGGCGTTTGGTTTCTCCTGAGAACGACAGGCCATGGTGCGACTGTTCGAACAGTCTCCGGACGCTTTGCAGCTCGGGTGCGAGCAGAAACTCCTTCCCCAGAAAATCCTCCCGCATTTGTATGATCACCTGTTCGCATTGGGTGCGCACACCGTAATCGAAATTGAGGTGGGGGATATTCGGACCGATGAAAACCAGGTCGCTACCCTCATACACGGACGTATGCGTGCCCACGTGGCGCGTCCCGCCCGAGCCTTCTACGTACACGATCTCATACTCGGGATGAAGGTGCCACAAAAAAGTATCGTTCAGACCGGGAGTAAGCAGGATCTTGAAAGAACTTCCCTGGTCGGGCTGGATGTTTTCACGGACGATTTTCATCTTGATCGGGCCTTAATTGTTCTTAGTTTACAAGTGCCTGCATTGAATGCCATACATTATGTTAATGTAGAGCAAAAATAGGTAATTGTAGCGGTAGTCGGCGGTGTGGCAATGCATTAGTTTTGTTTTATTCAATCATAAAAAAATATTATTGATATGGAGACGAAAACAATGGCTACCATGGCACCTGCCAACGCGCACACCGATATTCCAGGAAACCCTTCGACCGCAAAGTCGAGTAATGTGAGGCTTAACGACAGGAGCAATGGCAAGCCGCTCCGGTTACTGAGTGAGGAGGATTGGGATTTCTGGATAACTAATGGTTATATCGTGATTAAGGATGCGGTTCCGAAAGAGCAGGTCAAAAGACTGGCGGATTTTCTCTGGGAGTTCGAGGAAAAAGATCCGAACGATCCCGAAACCTGGTACGCGCCTCCACGGGCAGAGATGAAGATGAAAGAACTCACCAACACGGGCATGGTGGAGGTGTATAACCATCAATATTTGTGGGATAACCGGCAATATCCGAAAGTGCACGAGGCATTTGCCGACATATGGGGCACTGAAAAGCTCTGGGTGACCATCGACCGCGCCAATCTGAACCTGCCGCTCCGTCCCGGATTTGAATACAAAGGCTTCATTCACTGGGATTACGATCCGGAAACAAAGCCGCAAAATGTACAGGGAGTACTGGCGCTTGCCGATCAGGACGATGAGAATATGGGTGGATTTCAATGTGTGCCCGAGCTGTTCAGGACCTATGATACTTGGAAATTAACGCAACCTGAGGACCGGAACCACTTCCAGCCGGATGTAACGGGTTTTGAAATTGTGAAGGTAAAAATGAATGCCGGCGACCTGCTGATTTTCAATAGCTCGCAGCCGCATGGTATCCGCGCTAACCGCAGTAAGGACAAAGTACGTCTCGCGCAATACATTGCTATGATGCCTGCCCAGGAAGACGACGAGGCATTACGGCAATGGCGGATCCGCTCCTGGCAGGAAAGGGAAGCACCGCAAGGATATGCGTTTCCGGGCGATCCCAGAAATTGGGAGCAAAATCGTTACCAAACAGCAGAATTAAGTGAATTAGGGCAAAAACTGCTGGGGCTGAGACGTTGGGACCGGGACTTGGAATAATATTGGTGAATCGGGTAATAATCTAAAATAGGGGCACGTTTTGAGTTTGTAACCGATAGAAAACTTTCTTAACGTAAATCTGAACCCTATGAAAGCGACTCTGCTCACGCTTGCATGCTTGGCGTGCCTCATGACGAATGGATTTGCTCAAACAATCTACCGCGTTTCCGAGACGGCCGGCGAGTTCCTGATCAACGCGCCGGATGCCCGGGCGGGTGGGATGGGCCATGCCGGAACAGCTACCAGTGGCGATGCAAATTCGGCATTCTGGAATGTGGGCAAGCTCACCGATGCGCCTGGGAATTTCGGTGCCTCCGCGACGTATTCGCCCTGGCTTCCCTATATTATCAACAACGCCTGGCTCGGTTATGCGACCGCGTATAAGAAGTTGGGAAAGGGGCAGGTAGTGGGGGCTTCCGTCCAATATTTCAGCGACCCGGCGATTATTTCCGCGCCGACGCTGTCCGCTGGCGGTGATATTGCACTCAGCGCATCGTATGCCAAACAACTGGGAAGCCATTTCTCGGCGGGCATGACGCTCAAATATGTGTCATCGGATATAGGGAGCGCCGTCGTATCAGGGGTGGTGTTGAAACCCGCCCGAGCGGTGGCCGGCGACATTGGATTTTATTACAAAAGCCATTCGTCGGATGTGGAAGGGCGTGAAAATGGGGTGTGGACGATTGGTGCTACGCTGGCCAATATCGGTCCGAAGATGAATTACGGAGCCGGATATGAGTACTTTCTGCCAACCACGTTGCGCCTGGGAGGAGGCTTTTCGTATACTGCCAATGGGCAACACAAGCTGAATGTGACAGCGGAAGCAGGCAAACTGCTGGTACCAACTCCCACACCGGGCAGGAATGTAAACCAGAAGCCATATCTGGAAGGTATTTTAAAATCCTTTTCCGACGCGCCGGGTGGCTTTAAGGAAGAAATGCAGGAAATAGTCCTGGCAATGGGCGCCGAATACTGGTATAAAAACCGGTTCGCACTCCGGGGCGGTTATCATGCCGAAAACAAGGAAAAAGGCAATCGCAAGTTCTTCACGACCGGCGCCGGTGTCCGTTTTCTGAAACATTACTCACTCGACTTCGCATACCTCATACCCACCGACTCCGGTAGCTCCATGAAGAATATGTACAAGGTGTCGGCTTCGGTTGATTTTTAGCGACGCTTTACAGCCCTTTCAGCGAATACTCCCGGATCAACAATGCGACGGGAATGCGCAGCAACTGGCTAAATTTCCGGATCATCGTGAGTGAAAGGGCCTGTTTGTAATTTAAAACTTTACTGACAGTCCCTTTATCACCATATACCTGGGCCAGGTCGGCTGGTTTATAGCCGAAATCTTCCATTCGTATCTTGATGACCTCAACCGGATCGACTTCAACGTCGATTCGGAAACCTTTCTCATATTCGCTGATCAGGTGAACGAGAAGCATTTTTTCTCTATGTTCCTCAGACCCTTTTGCCGAATATTTCACCTCATCATAGCGGCTCAGTGCTTTCTCGTATTCTTCTTCTGTTTCAATCAAATACCACTGTATTTTTTCCATGTCAGATTGTTTCTGCATTAATGTGGTCATATTCAGCATGTGTACCTATAAAACGTACTTCAACTACTGGTTCCTCATAATCAATTTCGATAACTAAGCGGTACTTGTTTCCCACAATTTTGAAGCGGGCTCTTTTACTTTTAATCAATTTTGCTGTTGGAAAATCAAACAATGCGTCCGATTTCTTTTTCCATTCAGCCGTTTCGACGGCCTGAATCCAGACGTTCACGCTTTTAAGTGAATCAGCATGTTTATGCACGAAGCGAGTCAATAATAATTCACGGATAATCCTCATAGTGCAATTTCCTGTACGAAGCTGCACCCTTCGTGTGATTAGTGTTGCAAAGTAAAATAAAAGTTGGCAGTTTGCCAACTTTCCCGACCAGCATTTGCAGCATACCGCCGAATTCCATTTTCAATACTATCTCTTGAATGCCGGTTCTCTGCAACCCAATGATCCAGCGGCGGCGGCAAACTTTCATCAGTTCAAACATGCATTCTGTCAGTTGAAACGCGCTTTCCGACGTCAGGGGCGGAATGGGTTTCGCGGATGGCTTTTGAAATGAGAATTTTGTACCGTTATGAGGTGCCCGATACTCGTTTTAATGGCTCTTTTACTGTGTGTTACGAATACGTTCGCGCAGGCTGAATGGAGGCGCGTGGCCACACGTGACGGGATAAGAGTATACGCCAGAACAGTGCCCGATTCGAAGATCAAAGCTATGAAAGCGGAATGTGTGCTAGACGCGGGCATCGACGAGGTGGTTGCATTGCTGCTGGACGTCAGTGCTGCGGAGCGATGGGTATGCCACACCAAATCGTGCCGGCTTATCAAAAGGGTTTCCGACACGGAGCTGTTGTACCACACGGAGGTAAGTTTGCCCTGGCCGCTCGATAATCGGGACTTCGTGACGCATTTGAAGGTAATACGGAGCGAAAATAGTGCGGTTGTGACCATCGAAGCACCGGCGGTGCCGGGCGTTACGCCGGTGCGCGAGGGTGTGGTGCGTATCAGCAATTCTATAAACCGTTGGGTACTGCACCCGCTACCCAACGCCAGGGTACGGGTCGAATACACGCTGCAAGTCGACCCGGGCGGCCATATTCCTGCCCACGTGGTCAATATGTTCGCCTGCCGTGCACCGATTGAGACATTCCAGAATATGCGGAAGGTGCTCGCGGAGCGGAAGGGAAAGTCGATTTGCGGTTACTGACCACGGACCATCGACCGCCGACCCGGATGGGAGAATTGCCGTAGTTCTTACCCAATCACATCTCCAACACAGCAGAACCGCGGTCGGCGGTCCATGGTCGGCGGTCAGGCGACGTGAGTCGCCCCAATATGGCATGCATTTTTTGAGATTTTTTATGATTATTTTCCTAAATTGGCGAAAGGGAAATTCCTAGTGCTTTTCTGCGCTGAAACTAAGGTTCTGAAAATCAAAGTTAAACATACAATCATGGGAAAAGGAAAAGATCTTTTCGGACACTACAATGACCTCGCCAAGGAAAAAGGCCCCGGTAGCGAAGAAAGTAAATATGCCGGCGTTCTTTTCCAGTCGCTTCTGATGCTTGGCGAGCGCCGTACTTTCGAGCTGCTCGAAGAGGCGGACGAGAAAGGCAAGAAGCTGAAATTGGAGTACAACACCAATGCAAAAGCCAGTGCGGCATGCCCGTGCGGCGTTTCGTTGACGTAGATTTGACGAGCAAACATTCGGTACAGACCTGGCGGAACATCACGAACCTGCCAGGTCTTGTTGTATAGCAGTACCGGCTGTTCATCAATTATTCCTGCTGTTTCGTCCAGCGGGCGCCTATTTCGCACTTATTCCCGTAAATTGTAGGTTGTATCGCCTGTTGCCCGCATGATCGCCCAACCTCATTCCGATCCGGATTTTGCTCGTTCGCCTGCCCGGGCGCATTGGTTTTTCAGGTACAAGCTCTATCATATTCCTTTCTGGATCGTCTACCACTATATATGGTGGGTGGTGGCGCTGGGAAACCCGGTCAAGGTGGTGGAAGCGCTGTTTACGACATCGGTGATCAAGTTCCTTTTTTACGTGATATGGCAGGCGCTGGCGGTGTATTTTAACCTGTACTTCCTCGTTCCCCGCTATCTCGAAAAGGGCAGGTATGTGCCATTTCTGGTATTCTTGCTGTTGACCATCCTTGCCACCGCTGCATTGATCGTCCCCGGGTATTACATCGTGGCGTGGGCTTCGGGGAAAACGGTGGAGGAGTTCTTCGGGCCCGGTAATGGTGCTTTTTTGCAAATGATGCTCGGAGGCCCATTGTCGTCGACGGTGGCTGCAATGACCTTCGCAATGAGTATTAAGCTGGCCAAAAACTGGCTCCAAACTCAGCGGAGGCAACAAACGCTGGAAAAAGAGAAGCTGGAAACGGAGCTGAATTTTTTGAAATACCAGTTCAACCCGCATTTCCTTTTTAATAGTATCAACTCCATTTTTTTCCTGATCCATAAAAACCCCGACAGGGCCTCGGCATCACTGGCGAAGTTTTCGGAGCTGCTGCGGCACCAGCTATATGAATGCAACGACCACCAGATCCCGCTAAGCAAGGAAATAGCCTATCTCGAAAATTTCATCGAGTTGGAAAAGCTGCGCCAGAACGACAGCCTGGAAGTGGTTTTTGAAGCGCAGGAACAGTTTGATGGACAGCCGGGCATCGCGCCGTTTATTCTCATGACATTTATGGAAAATGCATTCAAGCATGTTTCAAGGCATCAGGAGGCGCCGAACTGGATACGTGGCGACTTGCAGTTCGATCGTACGCAGCTGATATTTAACCTTCGCAACAGCATTTCGGAAGAGGGGAATACCGAGGTGGTCCATTATGGCGGCATTGGTTTGAAAAATGTGCGGCGGCGGCTGGACCTGATTTATCCCGGAAAATACAAGCTGGACACCTGGCGCGATACGGACCGGTTTGTAGTCCATTTTGAGGTGGAGCTCGAAACGCTGATCATGACTGAAATGTCTCAAATGTCTTTAAATCAGGTTGGATAGATGATCAACTGCGTGATAATCGATGATGAGCCGCTGGCACGGGAAGGGCTGGCGGACTATGTGAAAGAGGTGGATTTCCTGAAATTGACAGGTGTTTGCGAAAATCCGGTGGAGCTCCTGAGCCTGATGGACCGGGAGCCGGTCGATTTGATTTTCCTGGATATTCAAATGCCCAAAATGAGCGGCATCGACTTCCTGAAAATTGTACAGAACCCGCCAATGGCCATCATTACTACCGCTTATCCAAGCTATGCGCTCGAAGGTTTTCAACTCAATGTGATGGATTATTTGCTTAAACCGATCACTTTTGAGCGATTTTTCAAATCGGCCGGGAAAGCCAGGGATTACCATAAGCTGCTGACCAAATCCGCGGCGGCGAAGACCGATGAAGATTACTTTTTTATCAAATGCGGGAGCAAGTATGAAAAGATTTTCTTCGAGGATATCCTTTACATCGAAGGCCTGCAAAATTACGTCACGATCCACACGGCCAAAGGCAAGTACATTACCCTGCTCAACCTCAAACACCTCGAACAAAACCTGGATAGCCGGCATTTCATCCGCATTCACAAGTCTTACATCGTCTCCATCGGTAAAATTGAAGGGATAGACGGGAATGAAATCTTTATTCAAAACCACCGCATCCCGATCAGCCGTAACTATCGTGAACAGGTGATTGAGCAGGTGGTGAACCGAAGGTTAATGGATAAGAACCGGTAGCATTACGTGCTCAAATTGCGGAATTGCAACGATCGAATATCTATTTTTAATAATCTATGAAATTGGATTAAATTAAGATGGGGCCCTGGTTAGCATAAACAAAAAACCTTTGGTCAGCGTTATCTTTGAATGTGGGAGGGAAATTTCTCCTATTCAAGATAAGGCAATGGAATTGAGTTCATACAAGGTTAAAAAATCCCAAAGGGTGGTAGCGGTAGTGCTTGCAGCGGCGGCAACCGGCATTTTTTCAGCATTGGTGGCCGATACCCTCAAAGTAATCACGGAACATTACGAGGAAGCATTCCTGGAAAATTTGCGGCATAATCGTTACCTGATCTTCATTATTCCGCTGATTGGCCTCACAACTATTCACTTGCTACGCTATTTCCTTTTTCATAATAAAGCGAATAAGGGAATTAAGGAGGTGCTGGACACGATCAACAAAAACGCCCACACCTTGCCTGCCTACAAAATTCCCTCGCATTATTTCAATGGCCTGCTGACCGTTATTTTCGGTGGCTCGACGGGCATCGAAGTATCTACGGTGGTATCTACGGCGGCTATCGGCGCGTTGTCGAGCAGGAAAGTAAGCTACCTGCGTAAATACCGCACGGACCTCGTGTGCGCGGGCCTGGCCGCTGGCGTGACGGCCCTATTTAATGCACCCGTTGCCGGATTCCTGTTTGCATTTGAGGTATTTACAAGAAGAAAAAGCAAGCTTCACACGGCTGCCGTAGTTACCGCGGTGCTGTCTTCTTACCTGCTAACCCGCTTCTTCTTTTATAAGCAAGTTTTTCATTTCAGCGTGACCAACTGGCGTACCGAAGCATTGCCTTACATGGTCCTGCTGGGCGTGTTGGCCGGTTTCAACTCGGTGTACCTCACCAAATGTGTGCTGTTTTTTAAGAAATTCTTCGGATCGCTGCAAAACGATTACGTCCGCATTATTGGCGGCTCGCTGCTGATTTCTACGATGATTTTCTTCGTGCCCAACCTGTACGGAGAAGGATATGAGGGCATCAAGCATGTTTTCCGACATGCCGATGCACCTACGCTGGCCGTGGTGCTGCCGTTGCTCGCCGTGCTGTTGTTAAAGCCGGTCGCGACGTCGGTAACCCTTGGTGCGGGCGGCGACGGAGGTGTTTTTGCGCCTAGCCTGTTTATCGGGGCCTTTTTGGGCCTGATCGTCTGCGTCGTGCTCAACCATTTCTTCGGCCTCGGCCTGATCCCCGTCAATTTTGTGCTGATCGGCATGGCGGCGGTGCTCAGCGGGAGTATCCATGCACCGTTTACCTCAATTTTCCTGGTATGCGCGCTGGCCGATAACTACATCCTTTTCATTCCTATTGTGGTTGCCAGCCTCGTTTCCAAATGGGTGGCTGCGGCGATTTTCCCTTATTCGGTTTATACTTATCAGGTAAAACACGCGTCTGGTGCCGTCGCGCCGGCCACGTCTACTTTTCCTCAATCACGGCCATAACCAGCGTGGCTGCATTATGTGCGGCGACGTTGTAAAATTGATCCATATCCGCTTTGGCTTTGCCGTCCGCTTTGTCGCTCAGACTTCGGATGATCAGGAATCGCGTATTCTGCTGATAGCAGGTTTGCGCGATGGCAGCTCCTTCCATTTCCGTAGCGGCCGCATTCAGGTCTTTCAGTAACCGCCGGGTGGTTTTTTGGGAGGAAACAAACTGGTCGCCCGTAACGATAATGCCTTTTTTTACAGCCGGAACAAAGCTGCCGTTGTCGCGTTCTACCTTTGCCAGTTTCAGGTTTTTGGAAACCGAAAGCGCCTTGGAGATCAATGCGGAGTCGCAGTGGAATTTCAGCGGGTTTTCTTTTTGGGTAAAGGGGTTTTTCGTAGCCCAGTAATGCATTCCGGCGTCGTCGATCTGCCCGAAATCATGGTAGGCGATCTGCGTTCCGATCACCAGATCGCCCGGTGCCAGTGCGGGATCGACGCCTCCCGCGATCCCCGAAAACACGATCTCCCGCGGTTTGAAATGCTGTATCATCATCACAGTCGTAATGGCCGCGTTTACTTTCCCGACGCCTGTCTCCGCGAGTACCACGCGTCGGCCGCGCAATTCCCCGGTGATGAACCGGATCTGGCTGATAATAGTATCTTTTTTCTGCGTCATCTCGCTTTCCAGCAACACCAGTTCAGGCGGGAATGCGCCGAGAATGCCGGTGATGCTTTGGGATTTTACTGAAAGAACGATGAGTAGGAAGAGGAATGTGAGTAGTGAATTTTTCTTCATGTTGAGTTTAAAAAATCAGCGCCAGAATGGCGAAAATGTCAATGATAATGAGGGCTAAACTAATGTCGCGGGCCCGCCCCGTGAGCAATTTCAGGGCAGTCCAGCTGAGGAATCCCCAGATGATGCCCTGGGTGATGGAATAGGTAAATGGGATCAGCACCATGGCCAGGAATGCCGGAAATGCTTCCGAAAGGTCATTCCAGTTAATGCGGATCACGGGTTTCATCATAAAAACACCTACCAGTACCAATGCAGGCGCTGTGGCAATGGAAGGTACCGCGCTCAGAAGCGGCGAAAGAAACAAAAATGGCAGGAACAAAATAGCACCGGTAACGGCGGTAAGGCCGGTTTTGCCTCCCTGTTCGATCCCAACGGCCGACTCGATGTAGGCGGTACCCGGGCTGCTGCCGGTGAGCCCGGCAATGGTGGTGGAAATGGCATCTACCATCAGCGAACGGCGGATATTGCGCGGTTCGCCGTTTTCGTCGAGCAGGTTGGAGGCTTCGGCCAGCCCCACGAACGTAGAAAGGCTGTCGAACATATCGGTAAATACGAATGCCAGGATGATCGGTGCCAGGCTCCATTTCAGTGAATGGACGAAATCGAGCTGGAATAGCAGGCTGAAATCGGGTTTCGAAACAATGTGATCGACGGTGATCACCGTCTCCGGCCCGCCCCACCACCGCCCGATCGGCCAGGCAAGCAGGCTGGTGACGACAATGCCGATCAGAATGCTGCCTTTGACATTGCGGATCAGCAGGATAACCGTTACGAGCAATCCCGCAATGAATGTGAGCGCCGGCGCATTGAGATTCCCCAGACTGATCATCGTCGCCGGATTAGGCACGATGAACTTGGCATTGGCAAAACCGATGAGCGTGATAAACAGCCCGATCCCCGCCGCGATGCCGAAACGCAACGGTTTTGGAATAGCCCTCACAATGTAGGAGCGGATATTGAATGCGGATAGAATCAAAAAGAATACCCCGGACCAGAACACCGTTCCGAGCGCCACTTGCCATGAAAGGCCGTTGGTAAGCACGGCGGTGTAGGTAAAAAACGCGTTGAGGCCCATTCCGGGAGCGACTAGAATCGGGTTATTCGCGTAAAGCCCCATCATCAGGCTGCTGAAAAACGACACCAGTATTGTGGCCGTGAGCACCGCCGGGAATGGCATGCCGGTTTGGCTGAGGATCGACGGGTTGACGACGATGATATACGCCGTTGCCAGGAATGAGGAAATCCCGGCCAGGATTTCGGTGGAGATCTGCTCTTTGCGAAGCCCGGTGAATAAGGTCATATCGTTCAGGTTTATTTCAAATATATTGATTTAGTTTCAATGGGAAGGCTTTTTCATAAGCTGTAAGGGATACAGTGCCGAAAATTGGTCATTAGTAATCCAGTAAGTTGCTATTTTGCATTACTTTAAAAATTGTTCTTTTATCACCTGAACCATACATGCTTAACATTCCAAAGTACCAGGGGAAACGGTGGGGCATCGCTCTGCTGGGCGGTATTACCCTGGCGTCCGTCATGATGACGGGCTACACCTATACCCGCCATACCGCTTCCGATCGCCCCGATTCGCTGCAACTGGCGTCGTTCGTAGAGCCCGGGTTTCCCTACATTTCAACGTCCGTTGACGCCCGTAAGCTGGGCGGCGGTTTCCCGAAAGACAATCAGGCGGCGCGTACACTCGCATTGCAGCTGGGCGACAGCGCCTATGCCTGTTTCGACACCGACATGCTTCGCTGGTCGGTGGCCTGGACGGGTAAGTTTCTGCCGATGGTGCTGATGGCGCAGGTTTCTTACAAAGACTTTTTCAATAAGAACAATAACATAGCCACGGTGCCCGGCTCACCCGTACTCGCCACAGGTGCCTACGCAGGGTGGTCGACAGGCAAGCCACAATACCGCACCGATCAGTCGCTGCCGCCTGCCTGGAAGCCGCTTCCTGCCGAAAAGGGACGTTACAATGGCGTGTATGTTTACGGAAAACAATCCATACTCGATTACTCGGTAGGAAAGGCGCGTATTTATGAGCTGCCGGGCAGTACTAAATTCGATGGCGGCGTGGCATTTACCCGTACAATACAGGCCGGCGACGTTTCCGCTGAATTATTTCTGACAGCCGCTGAAATCGACAATGCTACCGGAAGCGAAGTGAAAGGCCGCATTGCTTATGTGTATCAAGGCGCGGATAAGGACACTGTTACCGCCGTGGCAGTTTTAGGCAAAGGCAAGCCAGGCTGGCAACCCGGTGTTGAGGAAGGGAAATACCTGACAGTAAATGTATCGGCGTCCGGCGAAGCGACAGTCGCCATCTGGAAAGGGCTTTCCAAGGATAAAAAGGCATTTGAAAAGTTTGCCAAAACCAAACACACGCCACTACCGGATTTCAAAAAAGGCGGTCCCGCATTGTGGAAAGAAACTGTGGTAACCCAAGGAAAGCTTGCGTCGGATACGGCGGCATTTGTGACAGATCAACTCACATTGCCTTTGAATAACCCCTGGAAAAGAAATGTACGTGTGGCAGATGTGGCTTTTTTTAAGGATGGAAGAGCGGCGATTGTTACTTTTGAAGGCGATGTCTGGACTGTTGAGGGCATTGATAAAAACCTCCAAAACCTGAAATGGCGACGCTTTGCCTCAGGGCTCCACGAACCGATGAGCATTGAGATCGTGAAGGAGCAAATTTATGTTTTTGACAGAAACGGCATTGTTCATTTCCATGATCTGAACGCCGACGGCGTGGCCGATTACTATGAGAACTTCTCCAATGTCATGGGCCAATCGGCCGAATCGCGCGAGTGGGCGGGAGATTTAGTCACCGCGCCGGATGGCAGTTTTTACATTGCCAAAGGCGGTAGTTTGAGCAATGGTCCCGGTATGACCAAGGTTACCGGCAAGGGTTTCCGCGCAGGTTCGGATCAGAACGGTACCGTCATGAAAATTTCATTGGATGGGCGCATCGCCGAGGTTGTAGCAACCGGTTTGCGTGGTCCCTACCTGGGAATGCATCCTACCAAAGGTATTCTTACTGCTTCTGATCAGCAGGGTAACTTCGTGCCTTCGACGCCGATTTTTGTGATTCATCAAGGCGATTATTTCGGTGTAGAGCCCACATTGCACCGCAAGGATAATCCGGCTGTAACACCGCCCTTGACCTGGATCCCTCACAGCGTCGACCGTTCGGCAATCAGCCAGGTTTGGGCTACCAGTTCCAAAATGGGACCATTGAATGATAACCTGATCCACTTTTCTTTTGGCCGGCCCGGCTTATTCCGCGTGCTGATCGACAGTACTACCAGCATTGTGCAGGGCGGTGTTTCCGTCATTAATGCCAATTATCCCGCGCCTACCTCGAAAGGGGCGATGAATCCTGTGGACGGGCAATTGTATGTGGCTGGTTTTAACCTTTGGGGTTCCAGCTCAAACGGTATCAGTGCATTGCTGAGGCTCCGCTATACCGGTAAACCGAGCTATTTGCCCAACCATTTCCGGGCTGGTAAACAAGGCATTGTGCTACGCTTCGATTCGCCGCTGGATAAAGCCACTGTCAGCGATCCGAAAAACTTTGAAGTAAAGAGATGGAATTACAAGCGCACCGAAGAATATGGTTCGGGGCATTTCAAGCTCGACGGTTCAACGGGGCAGGAAATCATGCATGTGGCAGGATCTTATTTGTCAGCTGACCGTAAAAGTGTACTGCTGCTCGTGCCTGAAATGACCGAAGTAATGCAAATGGAGGTGACCTACCATTTGCTGGCAGCGGACGGCAAAAAGGTAAACGACCAGTTTTGGTTTACCGTAAATCAGTCGACAGATGTGGATTTGAAAGGCTTCGAAGGTGTTGACCTTGCATTGCTGACTGCAAAACGTCCTGAGGTCCCAACCGTAGCGGTGGCAGAAACCGCGGCTTCGGCGGAGAAGGGTCGTGAAATATTCCAGAAAATGGCCTGCGCCGGTTGTCATTCCGAAGGTACCCGCACCAAAGGTATGTACGGCCCGCCGTTCCAGCACCTGTACAAATCCGAGCGTACTTTTGACGATGGTACCAAGGTAATCGCCGACGAGGCCTACCTGCGTGAATCGATCCTGACGCCTTCGAAACGCATTATTAAAGGATATAATGAAGAAATGCCGTCGTTCGTGGGCGTGCTTTCGGATAATGATATCGAATCGGTGATTTTGTTTATCAAATCACTTTCGGGGAAATAGCGGGTGCTATGAAAACTCATCGAGACTGAACGGAAGCCGGCGGATGCGCCGTCCCGTGAGGTCGAAAATGGCATTGGCGAGGGCCGGGGCAAACGGAGGCAGCCCCGGCTCACCGACGCCGCCGGGTTTCTCATCGTTTTCCATGATGTGTACTTCGATAGGAGGGATGTCGGCCATGCGCGGCATGGGATAGGTGTCGAAATTCTGCTGAACAGCCCTCCCGTCCTCGAATGTCGTTGCATGGATGGTGGCAGCACCCAGCGCCATCACAATACTGCCCTCCACCTGTGCCCGGATGGTGTCGGGATTGACGTACCAACCGCAATCCATCACGGCAATCACTTTCTCAATCCTGACTTTCCCTTCCGCATTTCGCGTTACTTTCACCGCGTGGCCGCAGATGCCGGTGAAGCATTCCGTGAAAGCGACGCCCCAGCCCTGGTTTTTGCCGCGCGATTGCCAGGCGGTGAATTCCGTCATCCGGTCGATTAGCGCCTGGTAGCGTGGGGCAGGTAAATGCACCCGCCGGAATGCCATCGGATCCTTACCTGCCAAATGTGCCAGCTCATCGATAAAGCTCTCACATGCGAATCCGTGCGTGGACGCGTACACGGAGCGCCACCACATTACGGGTATGGGCGTGTGTGTACCCGCGCCCCCGAAG
>Ga0065165_1000083_pt1 | contig 156204 bp, 126 predicted proteins | sample AraplaMF_Cvi_mMF_FD_63813 | JGI IMG/M metagenome (GOLD analysis project Ga0065165, IMG submission 63813) | Arabidopsis root microbial communities from the University of North Carolina, USA - plate scrape MF_Cvi_mMF (version 2) (version 3) | ecosystem: Host-associated > Plants > Roots >... | reverse complement strand
AGTGGATCGTGGCAATATTTTCATGATCCTGACGAATGGAAAACGCCTCGGTAAATACCTGATGGCGATCCTGGTAGGACTTCCGATTTGGTTTGTAGTAGGAATTCTTATTACATTTTCACCCGAATTCGGCGCAGCGAAAGGCATTGAGGGAATTAATGCCGGGAAAGCAGTAATGCTGGCCTTTTCGGGGCAGGTGGGCGGAGATATCGTCAGTGGATTACTGAGCCAGTACATGCGTAGCAGGAAAAAAGTGATCAGGCTCTTTATCGTGCTTTCGCTTGCCATGGTGGTCGGCTATTTGCTTATTCCGATGCAAGACTTGTTCTCCTTCTACTTGCTTTGTACCTTGCTCGGATTCTGCAATGGTTACTGGACATTATTTATTACCATTGCTGCGGAATTGTTCGGTACGAACCTTCGCGCGACAGTCGCGACAACGGTACCCAATTTCGTGCGCGGCGCGACTATTCCGCTGGCGTCATTGTTTGTGAGTTTCAAACCTGACCTGGGAGTGATTCAGGCTGGGCTGGTAATAGGCATAGCAACGTCCGTAGTGGCGTTGGCCGCCCTATATTTCCTGGAAGAGACATTTACGAAGGACATGGACTTTGTAGAAAAAGAATAGTTTCGGTTTTAGTTTTAGTTAAAAGCGGCCCCCACAGATGGAGGGCCGTTTTTTTTAACAGTTATTAACACTTTTCCAAGCAACACTCCTACTTCGCCTTACGTCTCTTGGTTACATTTTTCAAAAATAGCCATGAGATACCGTTCAATTGCTTATGCTGGGAATCAACCACTTGTCCCACCCGAAATTCCGCTCGTGTACTTTGATTCAGATCGTACACTAGCCCGCTCTTACCTTTGTCGTGTTCTTGAAATAGAACAAAATTTATAGCCATAAAAATAAAATAGCCATGAAAACATCCGTTAAAACCTTCATCTGCGCATTTGCGCTTGCAACCGCTTCTTTCACTGCTCAGGCAGGAGACAAAGAAGCTAAAAAAGCTTCCACTTTCGGGACTGGCATTTATGCCACCAAAACCGGTAAAATCAACGTCCTCGTCGACAAGGGCAGCACCGATTCCAAAACAACCTTGTTGCTTAAAGACGCGGAAGGAGTCGTGGTATACCGCGAAACAATTTCGAGAGACCATAAGAAATTCGGTCGTACCCTGAACCTCGACGCCATGGAACCCGGCAAATACAAGCTGGACATCATCAGCGGCAACGAAGTTCAAACCAAAACTTTCGAACTGGCCGACCAAAAAGTAGAACGTATTCTGACAGTTAAGTAAGGTTCAAATACATAGTATCCGGGCGGCACCTCCCCATTGCGGGAGGTGCCGCTTTTTTGTACTCCTCTCATTTTTGACCTGCAAATAATTCTTCCGTTACCTTTTTCAAAACCGGCGTATCAAGAGAAAGTCCAAATCCGAAAGTTCACTTTTTAGTAGAACTTTTCTTAAATTGTACTGCCGAGCGATGGTTATAAGACGCAAAAGAATTCTGGAAAAATTAGTATCAAAAAAATCAAGGAAATAAACGATTGGCGCAAGCGGTGGATCAGCTAATCGCTGACCTTGAACAAAAATCTTTCTCGACCAGGGAGGAACTTATCGAGGTTAGGAAAGATGCTGACCGGGTTTACGGCAGGGAGTTTTACTTCTTCGACTTGCAAGTACACCGCACATTGGTATTCATTCAATTCAAAGAAGACCAAGCGACCATTATGTGGGCCGGAACACATAAAGAATATGAAAGGACTTTCAAAAACAACACAAACACAATCGAAAAATGGCTCAGAGAAAGAAAACTGCTGAATTAGCCGAACCGGATATTAGGAAAATACTTGAAGCAGGCCGGATCGAAACCGAACTGGATTTGGAACGGGTTACACTTGCAGAACGGCATTTGATGTTACAAGAGAAACAAAACCCCGAGCTACGGAAAACCAGAATAACATTAAGCGATTTGACTATTGAATATGAGAGCCGCAAATGGTCCGACAGATCACTCATAACAGATACCCAAGTTGAAGAAAGCGAAGCCGCAGAAATTCAGGCTGAAAGAGAGTATGTGTTCCTCTGGAAACGAAATAAGCTGATTCTCGCAAAGCTCCAAGAACTGTCATTAAAACAAAAAGACCTAGCGCTGCTACTAAACCACAGCAAATCCTACACCTCCGAATTGCTGAATGGTATCAGGCCGTTTTCGACCAACGATTTAAAGTTGATTCATTTACTATTCCAAATCCCGCTTACAGAACTCATTATCACCATTCCATCACAGGAAACATTGAGCCTATTGGAAACCGCGATTGACAAAATCTCTTCCCTTAACCCAAAAGCGAAGTTGCTGCGTGAAACGTTAGCGAATCGTCCGGCGGCAAAAGGCTTCCTGCCGGATAACTGGGATGAGGAAGATGCGGAGGAAGAAACCGAACCGGAAAAACACGCCGACGAATTGACACTTTCAAATAAATGAGTTACAAAATTTCAAGGAGATCAAAGGCAAAGCCCACTTTTTGCCTTTTGAATATTCATCTGAAAATCACTCATCAATATGGATACCCGTCGAGATTTCCTGCAAAAACTATCATTGGGCATCGGCGCAACGGCGTTGAGCGATCTCCCTGCATCGGCTCGTGAGCTGTACGCGGGCCCGAAGGCCGACAAGCAGCTACGCGTGGCATTGATGGGGCTAGGCAGCTATGCTACCCGCGTGGCGGAAGCTATGAAGGATTGCAAAATGGCAACGCTCGTCGGGGCGGTTTCGGGGACGCCCTCGAAACTGGAAACCTGGAAGCAGAAATATAACATCCCGGAAAAGAATACTTACAATTACGAAACGGTCGGTAAAATAAAGGACAATCCGGATATCGATATTGTATATGTCACGACGCCCAATTCCCTGCACCACCAACACGTGCTGCAAATTGCGGCGGCCGGAAAACACGTGATCTGTGAAAAACCCGTTGCCGACAATGCAAAGCAAACTCGGGAGATGATCGCGGCTTGCAAAAAGGCCGGTGTGAAGTTCTATATCGGCTACCGGATGCATTTCGAGCCGCACACCCGTGAGCTTATACGCATGCGCGAGGCCGGTGAACTGGGCAAGATCATGCATGTAAACAACTATATGGGTTTCAAATCCGGCGACCCGAACCAGTGGCGATTGAAAAAAGCCCTCGCAGGCGGCGGCGCGATGATGGACGTGGGCATTTATGCGCTCAATGGCGCCCGCTATGCGACAGGCGAAGAGCCGATCTGGGTCACAGCGCAAGAAACCAAGACCGATCCTGTCAAATTCAAAGAAGTCGACGAGACGATTATGTTCCAGCTAGGCTTCCCGAGCGGCATTGTGGCCAGCTGCGGCACTACCTATGCATTCAATAATTACGAGCGGCTTTATGTAGTCGGAGAAAAGGGATTTGTGGAATTGAGCCCGGCATTCGGTTATGGCCCCATCAAAGGCCGTACCCACCTTGGCCCGATGAACCAGCCCGTGGTTACGCATCAAACACTTCAAATGGACGGCATTGCCGACATTATCCTTAACAATAAACCGGATCCGAATGTGACGGGTGAGGAGGGCCTTAAAGATATGATCGTGGTAGATGCAGTGTACGAGTCAATCCGCAAAGGCGGGGCTAAAATTATGCTCGCCGGAAAATAACAGATATGCATCGTCCCAACATTCTGGTCATCTGCGGCAAGAACAAGCGCCGTAGCCGTACGGCCGAATATGTTTTCAAGAACGACCAACGGTTTAATATCCGGTCGGCCGGGTTAAGCCCTCAGAGCAACCGCAAAATCTCGGAGGGTGATCTCAATTGGGCCGACATTACGCTGGTCATGGAAAGCGACCATAAATCCAAGATTCGAAAACTGTACACCCATTTGGATTTACCACCCATTCAGGTACTCGATATTCCGGACGAGTATGAGTTCATGGATGAAGAGCTGATCGAAATCCTTACAACCAAAATCAACACTTTGCTGGGAATGCATTTCGAGGCCTGAAAAGGCGAAGAACGCGGCGTAATGGTAAACTTCTGGAAATTGGACTGGACAAAAAGCTTGAACTTGTTGTGACCCAAAAGGTTTTCGATTAACACCCTGCGATGAACGTTACCAATCAGTAAAGCCCCCGCCATCCCGGCTTTAATAAATTGACTCGGTTCGAAACAACGCCGGGCGCGTTTAATATGCAAAAATCCAAAATCATTATCCCCGTGCTGGCCGGCCTGGCCGCGCTGTTTACTCCTGTTTTACTATCCGCACAAATCATGGATTCGAAATCAATCGTCGCGCCCGGAGCACAGGTCGAGAAGCTGGGCGATGGATATAAATTCACCGAAGGGCCTGTTCCGGATAAAAACGGCAATGTGTTTTTTACCGATCAGCCTAATAACAAAATTATTCGCTGGGATGCCGAAACGGGCGCATTTAGCACGTTTTCCGACAAAGCGGGTCGGGCCAACGGCATGTATTTCGATAAAAAGGGAAACCTGATCGCGTGTTCCGACGAGGAGAATCAGGTTTGGTCATTCGATAAAAAGGGCAACCCGACGGTACTGGTGAAAGATTACGATGGTAAGCTCCTCAATGGGCCCAACGACCTCTGGATCGACCCAAAAGGCGGCATTTACCTCACCGACCCGCTCTACAAACGCGATTACTGGAAACGCGACCCAGCTATGCAGCAGGATGGCCAACACGTTTACTACCTCAGCCCCGATCACCAAAAATTTACCCGGGTGGATGAAAAGCTGAAAAAGCCCAACGGCATTATCGGCACCGCCGATGGCAAGAAGCTTTACGTAGCCGACATTGGCGACAACAAAACCTATGTTTACGATATCCAGCAAGACGGGACATTAACCAACCGGCAGCTGTTTGTTTCCAAAGGCTCCGATGGCATGATTCTCGACGAGGAAGGCAACCTTTATATTACCGGCGACGGCGTCACGGTATTTGACAAAACAGGTACCCAAATCGCCCATTTCCCCGTGCACAAAGGATGGACCGCGAATGTATGCTTTGGCGGCAAAAATCGTGATATGCTGTTTATCACTGCCGAAACAGCAGTTTACGGGTTAAAAATGAGGGTTAAGGGCGTAAAGTAACCCTATCAGGCTTTGATGATGGCGGAGTTTCCCGGTTTGGCGGGGAGTTCCGCCTTTCTTTTTTGCAGCGGGTGCAACGGTTTTGATCCGGATATCGTCATGGTCAAATACAACTGCTCCATACTAGATCACCGACCTCCTCGTTACTCAAACTAACCGCAATCTCGTCTATGCGTCTGATTTTTACGGCCTTTCTTCTTCTTCCCCACATCATTTCTGTTGCACAGAACCGCGTTACGATCAGCGGCTTTGTGCGGGAAAAAGGTAGCCAGGAGCAGCTTCCGGGCGTAAACGTGTACATCGACAATACCCCCTACGGCGCAGTGACGAACACCTACGGCTTTTACTCCCTCACCTTACCCGCGTCAGACTCCGCGACGATTTCCTTCTCATTTGTCGGTTATGAAAAACAGCAGAAACGAGTGTCGCTCCGGACAGACACCGAACTGAACATTTTTCTTCCTACCATCACTCAACTCGAAGAAGTGGTCGTGTCAGCGCGCAAGCAGGAGGATTATGTCAGCCGGACGGTGCAAATGAGTAAAATCGAAATCCCGATACAGCAGCTGAAAAAAGTGCCGGCATTCTTTGGCGAAAAGGATGTGTTGCGCGTCCTGCAACTCATGCCGGGCGTGCAAAAAGGGACAGAGGGGCAAACGGGATTATATGTACGCGGCGGCGGGCCCGATCAAAACCTTATCATCCTCGACGACGCGGTGGTTTATAACGCCAATCACCTTTTCGGCTTCTTCTCAATCTTCAATTCGGATGCGCTCAGGAGTGTGGAGCTGACCAAAGGCGGCTTTCCGGCACGGTATGGCGGTCGGCTGTCGTCGGTACTGGAAATGAATATGAAGGAGGGGAGCAAGGAGAAACTGCACGGAGAAGGCGGAATAGGCCTGATTTCCTCGCGGCTAACCCTCGAAGGACCTATTTCAAAGGGAAAATCTTCTTTCCTGATCTCCGGCCGCCGGACGTACATCGACTTTCTGGCCGCCCCACTCATCGCCCGGGAGCAGCGGGGTGAAGATAGCCAGGTGAAGCCCGGTTATTACTTTTATGATTTGAATGCCAAGATGAACTACGATCTCGGCAGTAAGGACAAACTTTACATCAGTGGATATTTCGGTCGTGACAAGTTTCACGCGAATGAGAAAAGCAGCACTTCCGAGACCCGTGCCGGCCTCGACTGGGGCAATGCAACAGCGACCATGCGCTGGAACCATGTTTTGAACCAGAAATTATTTGTCAATACCTCCTTCATTTTCAGCAATTTCAAATTCGGGGTTTCCAGTTATTCCAAAGAACTGAATAGCGATGGCTCCCTCGACGACGAGTTCAGCCTCGAATACGATTCGCGCATCCGTGACCTCGGTATAAAAACGGATTTTGACTTTTACCCCTCCTCCAAACACGCGGTGAAGTTTGGTGGGCAGGCCACTTTTCACAAATTCGTTCCTTCGGCGCTCGCGATAGCAGGCACATTTACCGATAACCCCATCGAACGGTCGGTTAAGCCGGTCTACTCCCTCGAAGCGGGGCTTTACATGGAAGATACCTGGCAGGCACTGGACGCCCTGAAAGTAAATGCCGGGCTGCGGTTAAGCACATTTCAGACTGAGGTTAAGACCTACGTCCGTCCCGAACCACGCATTTCAGCGGCATTGCGCCTCGCTGAGAACCTTTCTTTCAAAGCCTCGTATGCGCGCATGAACCAATATGTGCATTTGCTTTCCAATACCGGCCTGGGGCTCCCGACGGACCTTTGGGTACCCACCACCGCACGCGTTGCGCCCCAGCAATCGGAACAAATAGCCGCCGGCCTGGCCAAAGACTTCGAACGCCCGGCGCTCACGGTTACGCTCGAGGGATATTACAAAAAAATGAACAACATCCTTAACTATAAGGAGGGCTCGTCGTTTCTAAGCATCAATGGCGAGAATGCCAATGAGCTGAGCTGGGAGGATAATGTAACCGCCGGCAAAGGCTGGTCGTACGGCGGAGAGTTTCTTATTCAGAAGAAAACCGGCAGATTCTCCGGCTGGATCGGTTACACATTGTCGTGGACCTATTGGAAATTCCCGGAACTGAACTTTGGTAAAACATTCTTCCCGCGTTACGACCGCCGCCACGATCTTTCGGTAGTAGGGATATATGAATTGAACAAAAGAATTACGCTTTCGGCCACCTGGGTGTACGGCACCGGCAATGCATTGACGCTCCCGGTATCGAGCTACCGGGCGGCGACGGACAACTTTGTGACGCGCATCACAGGGGACGGCAAGCCCGCCATCAACTGGTTTGGCCCGACCGTCAGCGAATACGGGCAAAAAAACAGCTACCGAGCCGAGCCGTTTCACCGAATGGACATTGCCATTCAATTCCATAAAAAGAAGAAGCGGCACGAGCGCACGTGGGAGTTTGGGGTATACAATGCTTACAACCGCAGGAACCCGTTCTTCTACAATATCGACGAGGAAATGGTGATTCTTCCCAATGTGATGCCGGCTACCCCCGTACCGAAATACACGCTGAAACGCTATTCATTGTTTCCGGTACTGCCCTATTTCAGCTATAACTTTAAATTCTAAAAAGCGGCCATGTTTCCCAGATATATCATTTTCCTGATCGTTACATTGTTGCTGGCAGCATGCGAATCGCTTGTGACGGACGTCGACAAGGGCAATCTTCCACAAGTAGAATCGAAGCTGGTCGTGCAATGCTTCATTTCGCCGCAGTCCGCACGCATTAATGTGGTGGTAACAGAGTCGATACCGCTCTTTGCCGAGCCCGATCTGAAAGGCGGCGTGATCCCGAACGCGGTCGTCAAACTATCCGATGGCACCCGGGAGACTGTGATCCCGTTCGACACTGCCAACCAGCTTTACTCCGCCGACAAATCAGCCCTCGCCATTCTGCCCGGGAAAACCTATTTCCTTTCGGTTGTCAACGGTATCCGGTCGGTAAATGCAACCTGTACCGTACCGGCGATTGCCGTGGTCCCGGCGACCTACAAGATAGACACGTCCTATTCCGGCAGCATATCAGCCAGGGATACCCTGTTGACCGTAAAATACAATTGGAACGACATCACCGGACAGACCAACTACTATCGGGTCCGCGCGGCGCTGGATCTGGAATACAGCATTCCGGAAGAACTTTCCGGTAACGGCCAGTTCAAGGAGAAAAGGGTAAGAAACCGCTTCAATTTCAACTGGGACGATACCATCGGCCGAAACGATTTCCGCAGCGACGTGAACCTCGACGGTACCGAGTTCAGCTCGCCGATCGGCCGCGTAAACCTTCCCGATCCCCTTAGTTACAGTTCCAATGGCACCGTGTATACTTCTTATCCCAAAAGCAAAATCATCTCCATCACGATGGAGGTGTACAATGCCGACGAGCATTATTTCAAATACCACCGCTCGGTGCAAACGCGGGGCGACTCGGACAATCCATTTGTAGAACCGTCGCTGATCTATACCAATGTCGAGGGTGGCCTGGGATGCTTTGGCGCTTACAACTCCGGACAATTGGTGTATCGTTCCAAATAATCCGGTTTATGTGCTATTGAGGTTCTACAAAATCTGGCAAACTGAGGTCAAAGTACCTCAATATGTACATCGCCGGATTGGCAATTTCACAGCAAAAACGGCTGTTCAGCAAGGCATACTTTTTTCCCGGATGATGTTCAAAATCGCTATCAGTTGTTGATTCAAGCAGATCATCCATCTTAAAAAATAAACACTATGGACTTGCAAGGAACAGACCAGGATAAGGTTAAGAAACCGCATCCTTCCAACAAAAACATGAGCGAGCCCGATACGCTCATCGAAACGCTTGAAGATTTACAGGAGCAAGGCTATACCTATGATTTTAATCTTACAGCCCATGCCCTGGAAGTACATAAGGACGATGGCATCTGTCTGACGCTATCGCCCGAGGATTTCGATATAGTACAGGTTTACCGTTTCGAAGGCATGACCAACCCTTCCGATATGTCGATTTTATATGCTATTGAATCGAAAGACGGACTGAAAGGAACCCTGGTGAGCAGCTACGGCGTGTATGCCGACGCGATGTCCAATGAAATGATTAAAAAACTGGATACGCGCAGCTCGCTGATCGTCCACCCGGAAGACGACGATATGGCACATTAAAGTGAACTGTTATGGAAATAATCGAATTGACCGAAGAACTCATTGAATCAGCCGAGCAACGGTCGGCCGGCCAGCCCTACCCGCTATTTGTCAAAAACCTGAAAGCCATCGGGGTGGACAACTATGAAGTGAAGGTTAAAAATCACAAACGTACCTATACGTCCGTTAACGGTGACAAGCTGATTATAGCCGGTGATTTACCTGAATTCGAATGTGCGGAGACATTCGAACTGGAAGAAGTGAAGGCGGCCATCAAACGTACCCAGGACGGGCTTACCGACTACCCGACTTTCCTGCGCGAGATCGGCGCCGCAGGTATACACACCTACGTAGCCGATCTTACGGGCATGAAAGTGATTTATCAGGGCCCCAATTCAGAATATGAATACGAGGAAATGATTCCTGAGGTTTAGAACGTCCGGAGCCTGGTCCGCATGGTTTCCAGCAAGTCGTCGGTGAAATCGAGGTGCGTCACAAACCTGACGAGCCCTTTACCGAACGTCACGGCCAGGATTCCGGCTTCGGCCAGGCGATTTACATAGTCCTTTTCGGAAAGCCCGTCGTTCAGTCGGATGATGACAATATTCGTATCGACCGGAAATACCTCCGCAACCTCCGCCCTGGCTGCAAACAGCTCCCCTATGGTTATGGCACGGCTGTGATCCTCCCTTAGACGGCCGATGTGGTTATCGAGCGCATAAATGCCCGCCGCCGCCAGGAAGCCGGCCTGTCGCCATCCTCCGCCCATTACTTTTCGGAAACGGCGCGCTTCGCGAATCATTTCGCGGGTACCGAGCAACAGCGATCCTACCGGGCAACCAAGCCCTTTGGAAAGACAAATGCTGATACTGTCGAACACCTGCCCATATTGCTCGGGTGTTTCGCCCGTTTCGACCAATGCATTGAAAAGCCTCGCGCCGTCCAGGTGCAAAGGGATATTACGCTCGCGGCAAACGTCGCGGATCGCTTCGATCTCTTTAAAATCATAGTAACAACCACCTCCCTTGTTCATGGTATTTTCGAGTGAAACCAGCCTGGTTACGGTCGAATGCACATCATTTTCCGGGCTGATTGCCTCGCTTACCTGCTGTGCTGAGAGCCTTCCACGGTCGCCGTCAAGCAATTTTACCGACGAAAACGAGTTGAGCATGATGCCCCCTCCCTCGTACAGGTAGATGTGCGAATGCTTGTCGCAGATTACGTCGCTGCCCGGGCGCGTATGTACGCGAATCGCCAGTTGGTTGGTCATGGTGCCGGAAGGGCAAAAAAGCGCATCTTCCATTCCAAAAAGCCGGGCGGCCTTCTCCTGCAATGCATTCACCGTCGGGTCATCACCGAAAACATCGTCGCCCACTTCGGCATTCCACATGGCTTCCTGCATTTCCCGGGTGGGTTTGGTAATGGTGTCGCTGCGGAGATCTATTTTCATTTCAAAAACATTCATGGGGTATTCGTTGCGATTTCGCGCCAAATTAATGCTTAAAGCTGGTTTCCGGGCAGCTATTGCTTCGTTAAACGGGTATATTGCAAGCAAATTCAAGCAACATGGAATTCGAAGAATATCTGAAATCGAAAAAAATAGACGCCGGGGCGTTCAAAAAAGGCGATGTTTTGCGCTACCAGGAATGGAGCGGGCTTTTTGAAACCATGCATCCTGAAAGCTTCACCGCCCATAAGAAATTCCTGATCAACGAGATCCGCCGGCGTTATCTTCTCAAAGAGGATTAACCCCTCATTTCTTCCATCAGCTTCATCAGTATCCCTACGGTTTTCTCGGTCTGCTCCTTACTCGGCGTCGTATCCCAGTTGCCCACAATGCCATTACTACCGATGTAAATGCCATCTTTGCGTGCGATGAAGTTCGCACCCTGCGTGTACAACTTATAGTTCACATCCCCCTGCGGAATGAGGCACGAAAGCTGGCCCGAAACAGGCGTTAGCTCCTGATCATTGAAAACCGGCTTTGCACCGAGACCCATGCAGTTCACGATCACCTTTTCGGGTAATGCGTCGATATCTTCCAGTTTTTTGATCTCGTGGATTTTCACCTTCCCACCGAACATCGTAAAATCCTGTAACTGATGGCGCAGGTAGGAAGGGATATTGAACATGATATTGGTGCGCCGCGTCACGTGATCGGCCTTGAACGGATGCTCTTTCTTTTCCAGCCGCACCCGCTCGGGCAGCAGGCCGTGTATTTCAAAATCTTCACCGCCCGCCCCTGGCGTATACACCGGTGCTTCCTTAAAGACACCGTATTCCTCTGCCCAGCTGGCGATGTCGTTCATCCCCAGCAGAAACTGAAACCTGCGGAAGGAATAGCGGGTCGCTTCCTCCCATATCGCTTGAAACTCCGGTTTTGCAATCTTTTTATCACACACCCTCGACGCTGGCGACCACGTTCCGGTAGCCAGGTTGCTTGTCACATTGGGAGGCACATCCTTGGTATAAATGGTCACTTCGCAGCCGCTTTCCTGCAACAGGCGCGCGGTCGCGATCCCTACCGTTCCGCAGCCCAACACCGCTATTTTCTTCTCGCCGGTTGCCAGCACGTTTTTCCGGGCAATGTTACCCGTGCCCCACGACAACGACCAACCGCTGCCACCGTGGCCATAGTTATGGACGATCGTCTTGTTGCCCAGTTGTTCTACGTCCAGGCGCGGTCCGGATGCGCGGAAGGGCCGCAGCCCTACGGTTTCCTTCACAATGCGGTCCATCGAAAGGCGTAATTTGGGAATCTGATGATACCCCCGGCTGATGTGGAAATGCTTGTCGGGATATCTCAACTCGGTTCTCGGCGCACAGGACGACGCGACAGCGCCTAATGCGAAGCTAGCCGGAATGGCTTTTTCAAAGAAATTTCTGCGGTTCATTGGGTTGGGAGTGAATAGTAATGGAATTGTGGAATTTAGCCACCAACCGCTATGAATGCAAATTTTATATGGTAGTCTTAAAAAATATCAAAACATTCTTTCTTGAAACACAATTCTCACAATCCAACCATCACTCCCCAGGTCAGTCAGTTTTTAGTTAGTGAAAAAGGCATATCAGCCGCCTGCACGCCCCATTCCTTATTGGGTTTATCCCCCATTTGCAACACCAGTGAGCCGCCTTTCAAAAGCTCGCCGTGGGTAATGTAGGTCCGGGTGAATGGTTTGCCGTTCAACGTCGCCGACTGAATGTACCGGGCATTGTCGGAAACGCCTTTCGCCTTCACGGTAAACTTGTGATTCTTGCCGGTCTCAATGGAAATTTCCTCAAAAACAGGGCTTCCCAGCACATACTGGTCCGTTCCCGGCGCTACCGGGTAAAAGCCCATCATACTGAATGCCAGCCAGGCCGACATCTGCCCGCCGTCCTCATTACCGCTCAGTCCGCCTACACTGGTATCATATTCGCTTCGGATAATGGTTCTCGTCCATTGCTGGGTCTTCCATGGCTGCCCTGCGAAGGCATAGAGGTAGGCAATCTGGTGATTCGGCTCATTGCCGTGCCAGTAATGGCCCTGATCGAACAATGTGTCGAGTTTCGCGGCGAAGCGGTTCTTTCCGCCCATGATCTTTTGTAACCCCGCCATATCCTGCGGCACAAACCAGGTGTATTGCGCCGGTGAGCCCTCGGTAATGAAGCTTGCCCGTTTGGCGAAAGGATCAAAATTGCCGATCCAGCGCCCGTCGGCATACCGTCCGCGTGCATAGCCTGTCGACGGATCGATCACATGCCGGTAATTGAGCGCCCTGTTGCCAAGCTGGTCGGCATCCTCTTTCTTTCCTAAGCCGTTTGCCAGGGTGGACAGGCAAAAGTCGTCGTACGCGTATTCGAGCGTGCGCGACACCTGCTCGCGCTTGTGGAAAGCCTGCCATACACTGTCTTCCAACGGCACATAGCCGTATTGCAAATAGGATTTCAGCGCCCGACGGCCTTGTCCGGCCTCGTAGCTTTTGGCATTGGCATTCACTTCGAATGCGTTTTTATGCAAAAACTGATAAGCACTGTTCACATCAAAATTCCGCACATTCTTGGCATAAGCATCCGCAATGACGGACAATGCGTGGTCGCCTACCATAGCTGCCGTATAATGGTTCCAGCAGGGAAAAATCGGCATCCAGCCACCCTGCTCCGCCTTTTTCACCAGCGACTGCATCATATCTCCTGCCCGTTTGGGTTCGAGCATTATTTCCAGAGGCATTGCCGCGCGGAATGTATCCCACAGGCTGAAATCGCAATAGTAATCGAACCCCTCGGCTTTTTGCAGCGGGGTACCGCCTCCAAACGAGGGGTAGCTGCCATCTACATCCGAGAAAAGCCTTGGCGAAAGCTTGGTTCTGTACAGGGCACTGTAAAAAAGTGTTTTATCATTGTCGCTTCCGGCTACCCTCACCTTACCCAATGCTTCGTTCCACGCTTCGCGCGCCGATTTCCGGACAGCTTCCAATGGCCTGGAACCCAATTCCTTTTCAAGATTTGCCCTCGCGCCTTCAATGCTCGTGAAAGAAGTGCCGATGCGCACGGTAATCACCTGTTTTTCATCTCCAAAGCCTACATACGCCCCGAGCTTCTCGCGGTTTCCCTTACCGGTAAGTATCCTGCCCATCGGCGTGATGGTATCGCCCAGCCACACGCCCGACTGCATGAATTTCTTATCAAACTTGATCACAAAGTATCCGCTGATCCCCGCCGGCTGCCCCGAGCCCTGGTAAATGCGGTGAACAGGATTGTAGCCTACAATTTCCCCCCGCTCGCGAAGCACCTCCACGAAACCTTCCCCTTCGTCGCTATTAGGTTCGATGATGATAAACGATTCCTCGCCGCTCTCAAACTTGAACCGCATGAGGGACGTTCGGGCGAGGGCAGTGACCTCGGCATTGATCTGGTGGTCTTGCAGCCATACGCTGTAATAATCGGGTGTGCTTTCCTCCTTTTCATGACTGAACACGCTGGCCCGCTTTTCAGGATTGGTAATAAGCTCGCCCGAGAGCGGCATAACCGTCACCGAACCGTAGTCCTGCACGCACGAGCCATTCAGCCAATGCGTACCGCGGAAGCCCTGAAACTTGTTATCATTATAGTAAAACGGTGCGATGCATTTCGTTTCGGAAGAACGCGTCTGCGGTGTCCATTGCGTCATACCGTTCGGAACGCCTACCGCGGGGATGGTCTGCCCTTTCAGCTCGCTGCCTGCCTCGCTGTGCGCTTTGGCACTCTCCGTGGCCGATGGCGCGGTGCCGATCATTGTCGCCACGTAGTCGACGGGCATTTTTTGTGCATAGGATTGATTGTCAACAAAAAAAGTCGACAACAACAGGAAACTGACTGAGAGGAACGGTACGCGCATGGTTAGGCTTGTTATTAATTCAGGTCGGAAGATCGAAAAAATAATGGTATGTTAGGTCGATAGAATGTTGATATTCCACTGATCAGGACGATTTAAATCCAAATAACCCTATGAAAATCCATATCATCGACACCGGTTTTTTCAAGCTCGATGGCGGTGCCATGTTCGGTGTGGTTCCAAAAGTTCTTTGGAACAAACAGAACCCGGCCGATGAAAAGAACCTCTGTTCCTGGGCGATGCGATGCCTCCTCATCGAGGATGGTGCGAAACTGATATTGGTCGATACCGGCATGGGGAACAAGCAGGACGACAAGTTTTTCGGGCATTATGACCTCCACGGCGAGGCTACGCTGCATTCGTCCATCGAAGCAAAAGGTTTCAGTCTCGCCGATATCACCGATGTGTTCCTAACCCACCTGCATTTCGACCACGTTGGCGGCGCCGTGCAATTCAGCCGCGACGGCTCCCGCCTCGAACCGACTTTTTCTAATGCCACCTACTGGTCCAACGAAGCGCACTGGCAATGGGCCGCCAACCCTAATCCCCGCGAAAAGGCCTCTTTTTTAAAGGAAAACATCCTTCCCTTGCAGGAATCGGGGCAGCTGCGGTTTGTTGAGAATGGCCGGTCGCCATTTGAAGGCATCAGCCTCATCCATGTCGACGGCCATACCGAGCAAATGATGCTGCCCGTCATCCAATACAAAAACCAGAAGATCATCTACTGCGCCGACCTGTTTCCGTCGTCCTACCACGTTCCCATTCCCTGGATCATGAGCTACGACATGCGGCCATTGCAAACGATCGACGAAAAACAGCGCGTCCTCCAACAGGCCGTCGACGAGCAATGCATCTTACTTTTCGAGCATGACCCTGTGTATGAGGCGGCATTGGTGGAGCAAACCGAGAAAGGAATCAGGATTCGGGAGCGAGGAATGCTGGGAGATTTTCTGGTTGAGTAAATGCGGCCATTTCATTATATTCGAATATGCAAGCGCTGGAAAACATATCATTCGATGAATTGATCAGCCTGATCAGAGGCCTATCGGACACTCAGCGTGCCCAATTGAAAGCCGAGATTAACCGAATGGAAAATGAAACTACCAGCAATTCACTCGAAGAATTTCTACTGTCAGCCCCAACGTTCTCTGAAGATCAAATAAAAACGATTGAAGAAACCAGAAAGGCAATTGACCAATGGCGAAAGAACTAGTGCTTGTTGACACTTCCATTCTCATCGATTTTTTCCGCAAATCCGACAAAGCAAATTCCCGGCTGATGAAACTAACAACAGGGGGCTTCCGCTTTTGCATTTCGGCGGTTACAGAATTCAAAATTTACACCGGCACTACCCAAAATCAAATAGATTATTGGGAGGACTTTTTGCTCAGAACGCAGGTCTTGGCATTCCACAAAGAGGTCGCTCGCACGGCTGTCGACATCAACAAGGCCCTCAGGAAGCAAAGCAAATTAATCGGCATGGCAGATCTTTTCATAGCCGCTACGGCAGTCCATTACAGCTTGCCGCTAATAACATTGAACGTGAAGCATTTCGAACGAGTCGATGAGTTAATACTTCTTCCCCAACCATGAAAACAGCACTAGTCCTATCAGGCGGGGGGGCGCGCGGGATCGCGCATGTGGGTGTGGCGCAGGCGTTGCGGGAGCGTGGTGTGCGTCCGGATGTGATCAGCGCAACCAGTTCGGGGGCGTTTGTCGGGGCTTTGCTGGCGTATGGTTATAAGCCGGGAGAAATCTTGAAAATCATCCGCGACACGAGTTTTTATCCGTATCTCAGATTTGGGATCGGCGCGAATGGTTTGCTGCATATGCGGAAGATGGAGGATGTTTTCCGCAGGTTCATTCCTGAAAATACTTTTGAATCACTGAAAATACCGCTGATAGTGACCTCGACCGACATTGTTTCGGGGGAAGAAGTACGTTTCCGAAGCGGAGAACTGGCTTTACCGGTCTTGGCGTCATGCTGCATTCCCGGACTGTTCAGCCCGATGCATTACAATGGCCACGACCTCGTCGACGGAGGTGTTTTGAATAACCTGCCCGTCGAGCCAATACTCGACGAAGCAGATTATATTATCGGAAGCCATTGTAATCCTTTTAATCTCGATAAACCGCTGAAACGCACCACCGAGATTATCTACCGGAGCCTCATCCTGGCGATGCATACCAAAACCAAAGCACGGTTCGCAAAATGCGACCTGCTTATCGAACCGCCTGCTTTGAGCCGTTTCAGCATTTTTGATTTTCGGAAGGCGGATCAGTTGTTTGAAATAGGTTATGAATATGCTTCTCAATTACTCAACATTTCTGAACAGGGCAATTGTTAATTATCCTAGTAAATCGCAAGTTCAATTTTTGATTTACTAGGTTTTAGTTTATTTAGGAATGTTAGAGCGAAAACTTCAAGACGTAATTGCGAAACGACTGCATCAATTCCCGGCAGTTGCCATCCTGGGACCCAGGCAAGTTGGAAAAACCACACTGGCCAAAGCGCTTGCGACGACAGGTCAGGAAGCTCCAACCATGGTTTGTCAACGCTAAAAAAGACTGATCAAATCACCTAAAATATACGTTCGCGACGCTGGTGTTCTCCACAGGCTACTAAACATCTCCAATTTTGACCAACTTTATGGCCATCCGGCCATCGGGGCTTCCTGGGAAGGGTACGTTATAGAACAAATATATCAGTTGCTACCTGATGGCCTCGAAATGTTCTTTTACAGAACTCAGGCCGGCGCCGAATGCGATCTTGTTCTGGTAAGAGGTATTCAGCCCGTTGCCTGTATCGAAATAAAACTGACAAATGCTCCGACTGTTTCAAGAGGTTTTATTAATTGTGCAGAAGATTTGGATCCGCAATACAAGTACATTATCACACCCGCCAGCGATACTTTCGGAGTCAATCACGGTGTTACAGTAGTGAGCCTTACTAACTTTCTTCGGCAGGAACTTTCAAGAATCTGAGGCTATTTACCAAGCTTTTTAACCACCCATTCCCCAACCTGCTTCCCCTGTTTCTGCCCGTTCTCGATCGCATCCATAAAGTGGATACCGCCATAAAAACGCGAAATGCCGGATTCCTCGGAGGCGTGAAGAAAGGATCTGAATCGGCGTGCTTTCAGGTTGAAACGTTCCTCCACAGTGTCGGTATAGGCAAACTTGTCGCCGAAATAATGGGTAAGAATAACGGCAGCCGCTGTTGATATCACCGAGTGTCCGCTCAGGTATTCCGGAAATGGCGGTGTTTGGAGAAATGGTTTCCAGGTCGGGTCGATGTATTTGCGGATGGCAGTTTCGGGACGGATTCGGTTGCTGCGGTATTTCTCGTCCCAGCAGGCCATAAAACCATCCATCAGCCCGATCGCCACCGAGGTATTGATCAGCATGGTTTTGGAGAAATCGGTTTTCGCTTTCCGGCAGGCAATGTCGGTAATGCCCATCCAGTGTGCGCCCGGGGAGATTTTCTTCATCCCTACCAATAAATGGCCCTTATTTTCCAATGCAAACGGGTTACAATCCCAGAACGCGGCGATTACACGGTGCTCTTCCGCTTTTTGATCATCGTCGTAATTTCGCTTCATGAGCTTAAAGAACTCCGATTCCTTCGATTCCGAAAACGCGACAGGCGCCGCGGGTTTGAACTGCGATGCCGAGTCCAATGTAAAGGGCCGTACGGTTTTGAAATAAGGCTCCACCGGCGGGAAATAGCCGGGAGGCGTCGGGTACCAGGTTCCCGGGCCGCCGTGCGGCTCATAACGCGGGAAGTTGCTGATCTTATTGTAACGGTCGGCTTTGGCATATTTGAGTATCTGTTTGCTGATCGCCAGCGCATATTCCTGCGAACCCGCCAGTACCTCTTCGGTAAACCCGATTTTCTTGCAGGAATCGACCAGGCTCTGCTGGTACTTTTTGAGCAGCAAACCGCCGGAAGGCTGCATTTTCTTTGCCGTTTCGAGCATCGCCAAAGCGGCTGCCAGTTGGTAGGAATACTCGGCGACCTTCGGCTTTTCGATTTCCGGGAAGTCATTCAGAACTCCGTGCATGGTGGGATACGCTTTGTCGTTTGCAGCCACCACTTCGTAGCCTGCCAGACACGCGTAGGAATAGAACCTCGCTCCCAGCGGCGGGTTAGTAACGTCATGCACCATTACGTCGGTCATTTGCTGCGTCACCTGACCGATTACCGTCGGATCGATCTCCTTTTTTGACTCACTTTTTTTGCAGGCCGTCCACGTGACAGCCAGCAGCATTCCCAGAAGGAGGTTACTGAACTTTACCAATTTGATATGCTTTTATTTCCTGTTGATTGATTCCGAATAGCAGTTTGTTACCGACCGGCAGCACGCTGCGCACATCGCCTTTCAAGCCAAAACCCGATTTATCCTGATTGACGTATTCAAATTGCCCTTTGCCATCGCCCTGCAAAAGAATACCGTAATTGGCATCGTACTTCCCGAAACGGAGCCGCGCCTTGCTGATATTACCGCAAAGCAACAGGTCTTTCTTGCCGTCGCCATTGTAATCGAGCGAGGTAATGGTGAAAACAGGCGATACCTGCGTTTGTAATGGCAATACCTTTTCTACGAACTTGCCATTCGCAGCCCGCTCGAATAAAGCGGTTTTCAGATAAGTCGCTTTCAATTCCTTCGCTCCTTCCAGTTCTTCTTTGGTAAAAATCTCCTTCACCGTCAGATCCGCGTAGCTTTTGTAATCCTGGTAACGGGTACGCATGATGCTCATCTGATCGAGCATTTCGTCACGGGTAACATAAGGGTAGCTCTTACCCTGAATGTAAAAACTCATAATCGGGTCAACGGAACCATTGTCATCGAAATCCTTGTACACCATTTCCACCGGCTCGCTATCACTGGCTTTGCATTGGGTGTTGGTACCCATGTTACCGATCACGAGGTCGTCCTTCCCATCTCCGTTCAGGTCTTCCACGAGGATTTTGTTCCACCAGCCGTTGTAGGGTTTGTCAAAGTATTCAGTGGTTTTGTTTTCGAGCTTGCCGTTGTTATTGATCAAAACCGTAACCGGCATCCATTCTCCTACCACGATCAGGTCGGCTTTTTTGTCACCGTTGAGATCTGTCCAGGCCGCGTCGGTCACCAGGCCTATGTTTTCCAGCTCTTTGGAAATGGAAGCCGTTTGGTCGGTGAATTTGCCTTTGCCGTCATTAATCAGGACATAGCTGCGGGGTATTTCAGGGTACCGGCCCGGAATGACCCGGCCGCCCACAAAAAGGTCAGGTTTACCGTCGCCATTGATGTCCGCCGTCCGCACACAGCTCGTGCTCGTGAGCATTGCAGGCAATGCGCCCGGGGCCTTGGTAAAATTGCCTTTGCCGTCATTGATGTACAACCCGCTTTGTAACAGCGGATCCTCCGGCATGAAGCTCGCGTAGCCGCCGCTAGCCACGAATATGTCCTGCGCACCATCGCCATTCGCATCAAAAAACAATGCGTCCGTATCTTCACTTCGCTTGTCGGCCTCAAAAGCGGGAACGGGCTTTGCGGTAAATGCGCCGCCCTTTTGCTGGATGTACAACTTAGCCGCCTCTCCCGAGGTACCTCCGATGAACACGTCTTCCAGACCGTCGCCGTTCACATCGCCTTTTCGCATGCACGGGTTCGAGAAGGAAATCGGATTGATCAGCAGGGGTTGACGTTTGAAGTCATTCATTTTCACAGCCGGGCTCTTGAATGCGATCGGCGAGGCAACCGGCACAAACACAGGCGCAACCGCTTTCTCAGCCTTCGCTTTTTCTTTGGCATTCACCTCTGACAGCGCCAGCGTGGTATTTGTTTTAGGATTAATCACCTTTTCCTGCTTGCCATTCAGCCAGGCTACTACCAGCGAATCAACTGCCCCTTCCTTCCCCAATCCGAAATGCAGCACCGGCGACACGCTCGACTGGTATCCGCGGGTCGGCATTTGTTCGAGATACTGCTGCTGGCCTTTCTGGTAAATAGTCACTTTCGCACCAAGGCCGAGTGTATTCTGGCCGGACCCTGTCAGTTTTACTTTCAGGTAGTTATTTTTCAAATGCTTATCCCCTTGATTCTGGTAAATGAATGCGGGCTTGTTGATATTGTTCACGACCAGGTCCAGGTCGCCGTCGTTATCGAGGTCGGTATAGGCTGCGCCGCCGGAATTGGATATTTCTCCGAGGCCCCAGCTGTCGGCTACGTTGGTAAATGTCAGGTCTTTTCTATTTTGGAAAAGATAGTTTTTCATATTCGAAGACGGCATCTGGTACACCAGTTGGAGCACGTCTTCACGCTTCACCTGGCCTTCAATGCGCTTCAGATGATCACCCATAAACTTCACAAAATCCATATTGGTGAAGTCCCGCAGGTTGCCATTCGTGATGAAAAGATCTTTCCAGCCGTCGTTATCGTAGTCCGCAAACAGCGACGCCCAGCTCCAGTCGGTATTGGAAACGCCCGAAAGCTGACCGATTTCGGAAAACAGGGGATGTTTCGTGCCCTTGCCCAGGCCTTCATTCAGTTGCAGCATATTGCGCATATACTGATGATGAAAGCCCATTTTGACATTAAAATCAAACAACTCGTAATTATCGAGGCCCGTCAGCAGTTTCTGGCGGCGGTTATCCTCGGGAAGCATGTCGAGCGTGAAAATGTCGGGCAGTCCGTCGTTGTTAAAATCGGCGATGTCGTTACCCATCGAAGAGTGCGACGTGTGGCCGATACTGGCGTCGAGCACATCGGTGAATGTGCCGTTGCCATTGTTGATGTATAAAAAATCCGGTACGGAATAGTCGTTGGAAATGTACATGTCCTGCCAGCCATCCTGGTTAATGTCGGCAATGCCGATGCCCAGGCCGTACGTCAGTTGCGAGCTATGGATGCCAGCTTTTTTGGTAATGTCTGTAAAATGTGGTGTGCCGTTTTGCGGATCGTTCCGGAACAGCCTGACGCCGGTCACGGGATCTTCCTTTTTGAGAATATCAGCCGTGCTTGCCTCGTCGAGGATCGGCAGGGCTTTGGGATTGTGGTTGAGCAGGAACATATCGAGGTCCCCGTCCTTATCGAAATCAAAAAATGCAGCTTGCGTGCTGTTGCTTAATACACCCAGGCCATATTGCTCCGCCATTTCTTCAAACTGCGGAATTCCCTGCGCATTGTTGCCTTTGTTGATGAACAGCTGGTCTTTCAAGCTCTCGGGCGAAACGGCGCCGGAGTAGCAAACGTAAATATCCAGTTTACCATCCCCATTTACATCGGCCATCGTCACCCCTGTCTTCCACGGGCGCTCACGCCCTCCTACCTGCGCAACGGCCGTGATGTCCTCGAATACCATCTTGCCTTTATTCAGATACAGCTTGTTGGGCACCATATTGCCGGTAAAGTAAATATCGTCGAGCCCATCGCCATTAAGGTCGCCCACGGCAACCCCTCCCCCATTATAGAAGTATTCGTACATCAGTACGTTGGTGTTCAATCCCTCGGAGAGTGTATTGGAGAAATCTACTTTTGTCTGTTCAGGACTCAGGAGCGTGAAGAGCTGCGGGCCGTCGGGACCTTTCTTATCATCTTTGGAATCGGAGGATTTGTCACATCCGGAAAGTGCCAGTCCAGCGATCAGAACAATGCTGCCTGCTTTCCAGGGCCATATTTGCTTCATGACAGGAATGAAGAGTTTTGAAGGAGTAAAAAAAGAAACTATGCCTTGTTAGCCAAGGCATAGTTTCAGTAAAATTAGTCAATAAAATATAACTATTTATCGTAACCTGGGTTTTGTACCAGTTTTGCATTACGGTTGATTTCATCGCGGCTGAACGGACGGAAATACATCTTATCCACCCACGTACGGTTTTCGTGCGATTTCTCTTCTACCGGAGTATAAGTATAGTCGTAAACCGTTGGATCGTAGTGATATGGCTCCTTCATCGACTTACCTGCCTTGAACTTACCGATTACGTTGATGTACTGCAAAGAGCGGCCCAAAGTAGTAGGCGCAACCATCCAGCGGCGTGCATCGTGGTAACGTTGCTCTTCATAAGCCATTTCAATGCGTTTCTCGTGACGGAAGGCTTCTTTCAAAGCAGCACCTGATACTTTCAATGCAGGCATACCAGCTCGGAAACGGATCTTGTTCAGCCATTCCAAAGCCACTGCGTCCTCGCCCAGTTCGATGCTCGCCTCGATGTAATTGAACACGTTTTCAGTTACACGGAAGAACGGCCATGGAATGTTCTGACGATCCGTGTTGTCGTACAGCGACGGGTTCGGATCGATGAACTTACGCATGTAGTAACCCGTGCGGCTACCGTTCCAGTCTTCGATTGAGCTGCTGCGGGTATCCAATCCTTTCCGGTTGATCAACGCACCTTTGTCGTCCAGGAGGTCATATGCACCGGTCTGGATCTGGTTAGCAGGGTCTTTCGCATCGGAAGGACGTGGTTTCCAGTTAGCTCCGTCGTACATGATCGTTGCATAGAAACGCGGGTCACGGTTCGCGTAAGGATTCACTTTGTGCGTAGGATTCGTCCAGGAGAACGGCGTACCATCCATCATTTCATAATCATCCACGAGTGTTCCGATCGGCGTGTTACCTGCCCAGTTGTGGTAGCCGTTAGGACCGTTGTTCAAACCGGTCTGACGTGCACCTTCGTTCTGGCTTGGCGTGAAATAGCGTCCGAAAATGATATCGTTCGCCGATGCATCCAAGGTTTTGTCCGCACTGGCACCAGCCATCGCCAATGAGATGTAGTTAAGGCGACCTTGTTCCGCAGTTACCGGCGCAGTCAGGTTCAGCTTATAACCATTACCGCTTGCGTCCAAAGCAGCTTTCGCAGCAGCTTGCGCGGCCGCCCAGCGAGCTTTACGGTCACCCGAAGTGTATCCGAGAAACTCAGGATTCGGGAAAGCCGCGATCACTGCCGAGTTCGCCTTAGCGGTCGGAATGTCGTGCAGGTCGCTGGCAGCGTACAACAATACCCGTGCTTTCAATGCCAGCGCAGCAGTTTTGGTAGCACGGCCCTTAGCAGGGTTTTTCCCGTCTAACAACAACGCAGCGCTGTCTGCGTCACTTACAATCTGCTTCACACATTCGTCGAAAGTATTGCGGGGAACGGAGTAATCTTCGTTCAAAGCATACACTTTCTTGATAATGGGTACACTGCCGTAGTAGCGTACGAGCTGCTGATAATAGTAGGCGCGCATAAAATACGCTTCCCCTTTCAGACGTGCTTTCAATGTCTCATCTGTAAAAGTGGCAGTCGCCAGTTTAGAGATGGCCAGGTTTGAAGCGCGAATGTATTGGTACATTTGGCTCCAACCGTAGGTAGCATCCACCCAACCTAGGTTGGACGGGCTCAAACTACCTTCGTTTACGGTGTTAATGTTACGGCCTGTGTGGGTAAATACCGCCTCGTCCGTTAGGGAAGCAAGCATTTGCTCGCTGAAACCGCCCTGTTGCAAACCAGCGTAAATACCTGTCACAAAACTTTCCGACAAGGCACCGTCTCCCCATACCGCGTCGCCTGCGATTTCGGTTGGTGGCGTTACATCGAGGAAATCAGTATCGCATGATGACAAGCCTCCCGTCATCAGTGCAGCAACCAATAAAAACTTATATGTCAATTTCATATTTCTGATTCGTTAAAATGCTAGACGTACACCTGCGCTGACAACTCTTGATTGCGGATAGTACTGACCACTGTTGGTAGTCGCTTCCGGATCCCAAACCTTGATTTTGTCGAAAGTCAACAGGTTCAATCCGTTCACATAGACTCTCAGGTTGCTCAAACCGATTTTCGAACCGATTTCTGATGGCAGGTTATACCCGATTTCGATGTTTTTCAAACGCAGGTAGTTGTTGCTTTTCAGGAAGTAGTTGTTGATACCTGCCTGACCTGTGTTGGTGTAGTAACGGTTGTTACGGTTGGTCAGACGTGGGTATTTGTCGGTTGGGTTGTCGATTGTCCAACGGTGGTCGAAGTCGTATTTCAGGTAGTTTCCAATGTCACCCGACTCTGTCAAACCTACGATTTGTAGCCCTCCCAGTGTTCCCTGGAACAACATCGCCAAATCGAATTGTTTGTAACCCAGGTTGATCGAAGCACCACCTGTGAACCATGGACGAGATACTTTCTCGGTACGGATACGGTCGTCGGCACTGATTTTGCCATCGCCGTTCACGTCTTTGAACTTCATGTCACCAGGGCGCAGGTTACCCGTGATCGGGCCATAATCGAGTGTTTTAGCATCGATTTCTTCCTGGCTCTTGAATACGCCATCGAATTGGTATACGAGGAATGATCCGTAAGGCATGCCTGTCGAACGCTGATAAGAAGGAGCTCCCGGAACCTCATCCCAGTACTTGATTTTGTTTTTGGCATAACCACCATTCACGCTCACAGAGTAAGTGAAGTCGCCTGCATTGCCGTCGTAGCTCAGCTTGAACTCCCACCCTTTGTTTTGCAGTTTACCCAGGTTTTGAGGAGGAAGCTTGCCGTCGATACCCGCAGTTGATGGTGTAGAACCTGTTTTCGGGATCAGCGTTTTCGAACGGTTGTTGACGAAATAGTCGAATTCGAATGCCAGCTTATCGTTGAATAACGTACCCTCGATACCGAAGTTGGAGTTGTTGGCAACCTCCCAGGTGAAGCTTGGGTTAGCAACACGGGATTCAAGCAATGTTTTTGCAACCTGATCATTGATGATGTAGGTTCCGAAGCCCATTGTCGACAGGTATTGATACTCAGCCAGTACATCGCTTCCGAGGTTGTAAGGTTCAGCACCCATTTGTCCCCACGATCCACGCAGCTTCACGTTGTTCACGTAACGCGAGATGTTGTTCTTCCAGAAGCCTTCTTCTGAAATACGCCATCCTGCCGATACCCCGGGGAAGAAACCGAAACGGCCGTCTTTAGGGAACACGTAAGAACCATCCACACGCCACAGGAATTCAGCAAGGTATTTTTCTTTGAAGTTGTAACCTGCACGACCGAAGTAGCTCAAACGTGCTCTTTTGTACAAATCGAAGTTACCAAGATCCTGCTCAGGCGTACCACCCGCGAAAAGCTGGTCAACAACCGGAGAGATGAAGTAACGACGGAATGCATAGAAACCATCCGCATCTACTTTCTCGCGCTGGATACCACCCATCACGTTGAAGTTGTGGCCGTCGATCGATTTTTCGTAAGAAACCTGGCCGGTCAACTGAACCGACAATTCCTGCGAAGCACTTTCTCTCAGACGTGGGTCCTTGAAAGTAGAACGTACAGTTCCTGTCAGGAATGGCGTCTTACCGTCGGCTTCGTAAGTTTTCTTGTCCCAGAAATACAATGTCCAGGGAGTTTCGAAGTTTTTCTGACGGCGCAACTGCTTATCGATCGCAGCCATTGCATTGATTTTCAACCCTGGCACACCCGGCACCTGGATTTCCAGACCTCCATTGGTTTGGATGTAGTCTCTCTTGTCGTTGTTATAACCTGTTGTGTTGGTTGTGATAACCGCCGGGTTCTGACCGTTTTCGATATCAGGACCTGGACGTCCATCCGGCCAGATTGCGATTTCGGTTGGCTTACCACGCATCAGCATACGGAAGATCGCACCTGCGCCGTTACCACCGCTTGGGAAGTGACGGAACTCTTCACGCAAAGTCACACCCAGGTTAGCAGTTACATATTTGTTGATTTTCGTGTCAAGGTTCAAACGCATGTCGTATTGCTTGTAACCAGTCGCAGAATTCACGTAGTAACCATCCTGATTGATGTGACCGATCGAAGCAAGGTATTTCACGTTCTCGCTACCACCTGTCAATTGCAGGTTGTGGCGTTGCTGTGGTGCCCATTTGCGGATTACAGAACCGTACCAGTCCGTATTAGGGTGTAGCAAAGGATCTGAACCGTCGCGGAATTTCTTCATATCGTCCGGAGTGAACACGGCGTTAACCACGTTTCCGTTGTCGGGTCTGGTGTATGAACCATTGGTGTTAAAACCTTGCAATGCACCTTGCCACTGTCCTACCGGCAAGTTGTCGTAAATCTGCAATTCGTTACGGATCGTAGCGTACTCAGCTGCATTCGACATTTCAGGTGTACGCGTAGGTTGCGACACGCCCAGGTTCATGTCATAAGAAATCTGTGGCTTGCCCGACTTACCACGCTTGGTGGTAATGAGGATAACCCCGTTACCTGCACGTGAACCGTAAATCGCCGCAGCCGCATCTTTCAGTACCGAAATACTTTCGATGTCGGCGGGGTTGATGCGGTCGAGACCACCGGAACGGTTAGGAACACCGTCCACAACGATCAGCGCGTTGCTGTTACCCAATGAGTTGGTACCACGGATACGGATCGCCGAGCCGTCATAACCAGGCTCACCGCTTGATTGTACCGCCGAAATACCGGGCAAACGACCCCCCAGTGTGTTGGATAAGTTGGCAGCAGGCGCTTTCTGAAGTTCGGCGCCTTTTACAGCAGTAACCGAGCCGGTCAGGGTTGCCTTTTTGGCGGTACCATAACCTACCACGACTACTTCTTCCAATGCTTTGGTATCAGCCAGCAGGATCACATCGAGAATGCTTTTGCCACCTACGGGGATTTCCTGCGTGAGGTAACCGATGAATGAGAACACGAGTGTGCCGTTTTTCTCGGCATTCACGGTGTAAAGTCCTTCATTATCGGTTACTGTACCCGCGGTGGTTCCCTTCACGACAACGCTCACGCCAGGCAGCGGCTGTCCCTGTTCATCTTTGATCTTACCCTTGATGGTGTTCTGGGCGAATGCACCCACGACCGTCAACAGGGCCAGACAAAGAGAAAAAACACTTCGTGATACAGCACGAGGCGTCCATCCAGTAGAAAATCTCATAGATTAATAGTTAGATTAAAAAATGTTGTAGTAAGAATGTTTGCTTAACCGTATAAGCACGGAACGTAGCGTCAGACTGATTTCCATTCCGGAAATCGGCCATAGCGAGTCAGAAAAATTGTAGCCAGGAGAATTTTTTACATAGAGTAATTTTAGTGATAAGGGTGAGTACTTTCATCGATCAGAGTTCAGGACATCAAACAGTGTATATCATACACAATCTCGTATAGATACTCCTGTTGTTTGTAGGAGAAGTACCATCAGATTTTATATACTCGTTTGATTGTACAAAAAGATATCAATTTTTTAACAAAAAAAAGGTTTCCCGATTAATGAATATGCATTCTTAAAAAATAACAATAAATAGTAGTATCAATCAAACAATTTTTATGAATTAGTTATATATAAGTTACAATAAATCACTCTTTTGTACATTATTATCGCCGAATTCTCATTTCTTGCTATATTCGTAGACGTTTCCAGTTACAAATTTCCCAACTCAATCGAATGAAGTTTCCTTTACTCTCCCTCTTGCTAGTTTGCTTCTTATACGGATGTAAAAAAGAGTCTTCGCCCAACGAGTATAATGCGAAAGCTGCCGATCCTCAGCTTTTTCATGAGACTGCGACGCATCTTACGGACGTGATTATTCACGACATATTCAAGCCGCCGGTCGCAAGCCGTATCTATGGCTATTCGTTCCTTGCCGCTTACGAGGCGCTATCTCCGGGCAATAAAGAATATCAATCACTTGGAAACCAGCTAGTTAAATTCAAAATCCCGCCAAGGCCGGATACGACGCTAACCTATTGCTTTCCACTTGCGAGCATCAAGGCATTTACGGTCGTCGCCAGAACGCTTACCTTCTCGGGCAATATGTGGGATGACTATGAAAAGGGGCTTTTCAAAAAATTCCAGGAAATGGGCATTCCCGAGGAAGTATATGAACGCTCCATCGCATACGGTGATACGGTAGCGAAGCATGTACTGGCATATTCGGCTAAAGACCACTATAAAGAGATACGCGGATACCGCTATACGGTAACCAATAAACCCGGCACATGGGTACCTACGCCACCTGCATATGCGGATGCATGCGAGCCTATGTGGAATACCGTGAGGACTTTCGCACTTGACTCGGTGACGCAGTTCCGCTGCCCGCCGCCGGCGCCGTATGACCTTGCCAAGAGCAGCAAATTCATGCAACTCGCAATGGAAGTTTACAACATCGGTAACAATCTCACTGAAGAGCAGAAAGCGACGGCCTACTTCTGGGATGATAATGCATTTGTGACCAATGTGGTGGGACACGCCATGTTTGCCAATAAAAAAATGACCCCGGCCGGTCACTGGATGGCCATCGTACGAACCGTAGCAACGGACAAAAAGCTGGACCTGATGCAATCGGTAGAAGCCTATACGCTGGGAGCACTCTCAATTTATGACGCGTTCATTGCGTGCTGGGATGAGAAATACCGCACGGTCCGGATCCGTCCCGAAACGGTGATCAACAGCAACTGGGATCCTAACTGGCGGCCATTCCTCGAAACACCCGCATTCCCTGAATACGTGAGCGGTCACAGCTCCATTTCAGCAGCCTGCGGTGTTGTGCTCACGCATCTGGTTGGGGCTAATGTAGCATTCACCGACACCACTGAAAAGAAATACGGACACGGCATCAAGTCCTTCAAGTCATTTGAAGAAGCTTATTGGGATGCGTCCATCAGCCGGGTTTACGGCGGTATCCATTACCGCGACGGCGTAGAGGAAGGCACTCACCTGGGCCAGAAAATAGGAGAAAACGTTTGGCAAAGAGCGGTAACGCGCCGCAGCCGAAACATGCTCGCCCAAGGTTCCACGCTGTAAGCTTTAGGCTCTAAGTTGTAAGCTCTGAAATTTGAGCTTTAAACTTTAAGCTTTGAACTCTAAGCATGCACATGATCGGCATTGTAATGCAGCCCGATGTTCTCGCGTCGGGCCATTGCCATTTTAATGATCAGGTAAGAAACCGAGATCATATTCCTCAGCTCACATATCGCCACGGATACTTTTGATTCGCGGTACAGCTGCTCGTGTTCCTGGTGCAGGAGTTCGAGGCGGTCATAAGCGCGTTTGAGACGGCGATCGGTGCGTACGATGCCCACGTAATTGGACATAATGCTGTTGAGCTCGCGGGTCATTTCGGTTACCAACACTTGCTCTTCGGGATGCGTGGTACCGCTATCGTCCCACTCAGGAATGTTTTGCGCGATAATCGCATTCCCGAAATTGGCGATGGTGCTTTCATACGCACGGTGCCCGAAAACGACGGCTTCCAGCAGGGAGTTGGAAGCAAGGCGGTTGGAGCCATGCAACCCCGTACAGGCGCATTCACCCACCGCATACAAAAATTCGATATTGGTTTTACCCCACTCATTCACGCGCACACCACCGCACATATAATGCTGCGCAGGCACGACCGGAATCATATCCTTCCGCACATCCACCCCTTGTTGCAGGCAGTATTCGGTGATGTTCGGGAAATGTTCGAGAAACTTTTCGTAATCGCAATGCCTGACGTCGAGGTATACATGGTCGACCCCGTTTTTCTTCATTTCGGAGTCGATGGCACGGGCAACGATGTCGCGGGGCGCCAGCGAGAGACGGCTATCGTAGTTTTCCATGAAAGTACTTCCGTCGGCTCTTTTTAATACACCTCCAAAACCCCGAACCGCTTCCGAAATAAGGAATGACGGCTTTTGCCCCGGCTGGTAAAAACTCGTAGGGTGGAATTGGATAAACTCCATATTATCGCAGATACCCTTTGCACGGTAGGCCATTGCAATACCGTCGCCGGTGGCGATAGTGGGGTTGGTAGTACTTTGGTAAATATTGCCAATACCACCGGTGGCGAGCAACGTCGTTTTGGCCAGAAACTTCTCCACTTCACCCGTCTGGCGGTTGAGCACGTAGGAACCGAAGCATTTGATGTCTTCCCGGTAGCGGTACACCGTTTCGCCCAGATGGTGCTGGGTGATCAGTTCCACCGCATAGTAATGCGTAAAAATCTGGATGCTTTTGTGGCGGTTCACCTCTTCCAGCAACGCCCGCTCAATTTCCGCCCCGGTAATGTCCTTGAAATGCAGAATGCGGTGATCGGAATGCCCGCCTTCTTTGGCCAGGTCGTATTCGCCCCCTTTTTCCTTATCGAAGCGTGTACCGTAGTCGATCAGCTCCTGGATACGCTCCGGCGCCTCGCGCACCACGATTTCAACGATATTCCTTTTATTGACCTCATCCCCGGCATCCATCGTGTCCTGAATGTGTTTTTCAAACGAATCGGACTCCGCCCAAACGACCGCAATGCCTCCCTGGGCATATTTGGTGTTGGTTTCATCGGCCTGAACCTTGGTGATTACGGCGATGGACACTTCCTGTTTCAATTCATCGAAATGGCGGGCTAATTTGGCTGCATAGCTAAGTCCGGCAATTCCCGAACCGATAATCAGAAAATCAAATTGGGGCATAATTTCAGGAATAGGGTTTTATATCGGGTGTCAGATGCCTTTGCTCAGTTCCAGCATACGCGCAACGGAATCATATGCTTTCAGGCGGATATCCTCGGGGACAAAGATCTCCGGCTGCTCGTACAGGAGCGCATTATAGACCTTTTCGAGGGTATTCATTTTCATGTAAGGACATTCGGAGCAGGCGCAGGTATTGTTATCGGACCCGGGGGCCGGAATCAGCTTTTTGTCGGGCACCGACTGCTTCATTTTATGCAAAATACCTGCCTCGGTAGCGACAATAAATTTATCATGGTTCGACTCCTTCACGAATTTCAAAAGGCCGGTCGTAGAGCTCACGAAATCCGCCTGCTTCAAAATGTCTTCCTTACATTCCGGGTGGGCGATCAGTAAAGCGTCCGGGTTTTCAGCGCGCAGCTGCGCCAGTTTCTCCCGTGAAATATCAATGTGTACAATGCAGGCACCATCCCAAAGCACCATATCGCGGCCTGTTTTGTGCGCCACATAGCGGCCCAGATTCGCATCCGGTGCGAAGATGATCTTCTGGTCCTTCGGCAGACTTTCCACGATCTGCAATGCATTCGAAGAAGTGCAGACAATATCGGTCAACGCCTTGATCTCCGCCGAGCAGTTGATATAGCTGATCACGATATGGTCGGGATACTGCGCCTTGAATGCCGCAAACTTATCGGCAGGCGCTGAATCCGCCAGTGAACAACCCGCATTCAGATCGGGGATCACTACCTTTTTATTCGGGCTGAGGATCTTGGCCGTCTCGCCCATGAAGTGCACGCCGCAGAAAACGATCATGTCGGCATCGGTAGCGGCTGCCTGCTGCGAAAGGCCCAGACTGTCGCCGATATAGTCGGCCAGGTCCTGGATTTCCCCATCCACATAATAATGCGCGAGAATGACCGCGTTCTTTTCTTTTTTCAGGCGATTGATCTCCGCCACCAGATCGATATCTTCCGCGATCGCCTCCGTCACATAACCGTAGCGGTTAACCTGCGCTTCAATTGTAGTCATTATGGTGAATAATTGGCTTTTATTTAATACTAAAATCCATGCCGAATTTACGATATTAAACCAATGAAAAGCAAAGAAAGTGCGGCCGCCCCGCTAAAACAAAAGCCGCCGGGAACGGTCCCGGCGGCTTTTTATACTTTTAAAATAAGCGCTTTTACAAGATCCAGCGGAAAAACGCGTACAGCGTCCCTGCCAGCAACATGGTTACGGGCAATGTCAAAACCCACGCAATCACGATGTTACGGATGGTGCCGCCTTGCAGGTTTTTCACCCCTTTGCTCGCCACCATCGAACCCGCGATACCGGAAGAAAGTACGTGCGTGGTACTGACCGGAAGCCCCAGGTAAGACGACACTCCAATCGTACTCGCCGCCACCAATTCAGCGGAAGCACCCTGTGCATAAGTCAAATGCTGCTTTCCGATCTTCTCACCGATCGTCACCACGATCCGCTTCCAGCCTACCATAGTTCCAAGGCCAAGAGAAAGTGAAATCATGAGGATTACCCAGTCGGGAGCATAGTCGGTATATCTTCTGATGCCGTGCTCGCTGCCCGATTGTTTTTTCAGGAACGCGAGATCAGCTGCATTCAGGTTCGCGTCCCCATTATCCAGAATCGTCTTGATATTACGGCTCACCAGCAACAATGAGCGACGTGCCTCCATACGCTGCTCTTTCGGCAGGCGGTGCTCCGGCAACGGACTGTTGATCTGCGCCTGCAAATGCGTCAGCTCGGCTTTAATGGTATACAAATGTGCGCGGTCGGAGATCGACAGACGAGATGAATCAATGCTGTTCACAGCCCGCTCGATGCCAACCAGGTCGGTTTTCATTCCGACAGGATCTTTGGAATTGTCCAATGCGAAATGCGCAGGTACGATCCCTATCAGGATGAGCATCACCAGCCCTACCCCTTTCTGGCCATCGTTGGAGCCATGGAAGAAACTTACCAATGTACAGGTAGTGATCAGAATGGCTCGGATCCAGATCGGCGGCGCTTCGTTTTTCTTAGGTTCGCTGAAAACAATCTCACGGAGCGGCTTGGACAACGATCTTCTCAGAATAAACATAATAATGATCGCGAGCGCGAAACCGAAGATCGGCGAAGTCAGCAGCGACATGAACAACTCTTGTGCTTTCGACCAGTTCACGCCGGTTCCCTGCGTATTTTCAGGCATTAATGTAAATGCAAGACCCACGCCGAGGATCGAGCCGATGAGCGTGTGCGAACTGGAACTTGGCAAGCCGAAATACCAGGTACCCAGGTTCCAGATAATAGCGCTGAAAAGTAGCGAAAAGACCATCGCGGCACTATGATACACGTTCTGATCGATCAGCAACTCTACGGGAAGCAGGTTCACAATACCCATCGCCACGGCGATACCTCCGAAGAACACGCCGCAGAAGTTCATGAAACCCGACCATATTACCGCTACATTCGGTTTCAGGGAGTTGGTATAAATAACCGTCGCCACCGCATTGGCGGTATCGTGAAAACCATTAACAAATTCGAATGCGCAGGCCGCTAAAATACTAAACGCGAGGAGGATGAAAATGTCGGTTTCAAGACCAAACATAAAAGAAGTTGATAGGTTGAATTATTGACGCAAAACTACTTATAAACCGCCGACCCAATGTTAAGAAATTGTTAAGTCGGGTTAATCTCAGTTTGTTTCTTTGTTAGCCAGCTGCCCGCAAGCGGCATCGATATCTTTCCCTCTACTCCTTCTCACGTGCACCGAAACCCCTCTGTCTTCCAGGAAAGCGGCAAATTTATCCAAACGATCGGCCTCCGTATTTTTAAAATCAGCCTCGGCGATCGGGTTATATTCGATGATGTTCACCCGGGCCGGAACACGCTTGCAAAACTCCCAAAGCTCCTTGGCGTCCTGCAGAGTGTCGTTGAAATTATTGAAAACAATGTATTCAAAAGTAATGCGATTGCCCGTCTTCTTATAAAAATAGTTCAACGCCTCGGCCAGGTTATCGAGCGAGTTCGACTCGTTGATCGGCATAATCTGGTTACGCTTTTCGTCATTAGCCGCATGCAGCGACAATGCGAGACGGAACCTAACTTCGTCATCCGCCAGCTTCTTGATCATCTTCGCAATGCCCGCCGTAGACACCGTAATGCGTTTCGGCGACATATTGAGCCCTTCCGGCGAAGTAATGTACTCGATCGATTGGAGCACGTTGGCGTAGTTGAGCAACGGCTCGCCCATTCCCATATATACAATGTTGGTCAATGGCGCATTGAAGGTGTTCTCGGCCTGACGTGCAATGGCGACTACCTGGTCGTAAATCTCCCCCGCTTCGAGGTTCCGCTTGCGGTCCATATAGCCCGTCGCGCAGAACTTGCACGTAAGCGAGCACCCAACCTGGCTGCTCACACATGCGGTCATGCGGTCGGCAGCGGGTATGAGCACGCCTTCCACGAGGTTACCGTCAAAAAGCTTGAATGCGGATTTGATCGTACCGTCGTTGCTGTGCTGTTTTTTGGCAACGTCGAGCGAGTGGATCACGAAATGCTCGTTCATCAGCTGACGCGTGGCGAGCGAGAGGTTGGTCATTTCGTCGAATGAATGGGCCGATTTTTTCCAGATCCATTCATATATCTGTTTTGCCCTGAAAGCCTTCTCTCCGTGTTCGGTCATCCAGGTTTTGATCTGGTCGACAGTGAGTTTACGGATGTCCTGCTTTTGCTGTATCGTGGTCATTTTCTGCTATAATCTGTCAAACACACAGGGCATTCAACTGTAAATTTTCTGCAAAGGTACTGAAAGTCAATAACGAATGCTTAACCGAGTCGGAAAATTGAAAGTTCAATCTTCAAGGTAGTCGCGTTTCCATTCACGGATAATGTCGGTGCCTTTGGGCATGAGCGACAATCCTTTGGTGATTACCGTAGGTGCTACCGGCACTACCAAAGGGTACAGATAAGTATCTTCCGTGCGGTGCGCCGGGATTTTCACGCCGATCGCGTCCACCAGCCAGAAAAACACGCTGATACCGAACACCCACGTAAAGACGCCCACCATAGCGCCGGCAAAACTATCGAAAGTACCCAGGATAGAATACCGCAGCGATCGCCGGATGGTGTAGCCGAATTGGTTTAATAAAAATATGGTAGGAAAGAAAATCGCCGAAAAACCCACATAAGGCAGGATTTTCCGTGCGACGCCCTCGCTGAAATACGGCGTGAGGACCTCCATCCCCAAGCCCAGGAATTTGAAACCCAAAACCATGGCTACCACCATGCCCAGAATCCCGATGATCTCGATCAGCAGGCCTTTGCGGTAACCATGTAATGCGCCCCATAGCAGGGGAAGAAGGATGAGAACATCCAGTAATTTCATGCGAGCAATGCCTTAACCAGCGTAGAAACGACACGCCCGTCAGCCTGGCCGGCGAGTTCTTTGGTGGCAACGCCCATTACTTTACCCATATCCGATGGTCCGGCAGCGCCTACTCTTGCGATAATGTCCTGCAATTTGGCTTTCACCTCGTCTTCGGTCAATTGTTTTGGCAAAAACTGCTCGATCACGGCCAGCTCTGCTTCTTCTTTTTCCAAAAGATCGGCGCGGCCTTGTGTTTTGTAGATATCCGCTGACTCGCGGCGTTGCTTCGCTGCTTTGGTCAGAAGTTTCAGTTCGTCGTCGGCAGAAAGCTCACCGCTGGTGCCACCTTTGGTTTCTTCCAACAAAATCAACGACTTAATCGCGCGCAAAGCACGTAATGTATCCTGGTCTTTGGCACGCATCGCGTCCTTGATGCCGGATTCTACTTGGGATTTTAGTGACATGTTACTTTAATGATTGAATTTTGAATGAGTGAATGAGTGAATGTCAGAATTATGAATGATTGAATTTTGAATGAGTGAATGAGCGAATGAGTGAATATTGTCAGTATTAGTCAGGCATTGTCGTTCGATCATTTGTTGTTTATTGTATTGATATTGGCCAAAAGTTAGCTTCAAAAGTGTTTTTAAGCACTCAAATGCTAAATTTGTAACAGACCGGCAAAGTTAATGATTCACTTGAAAACTCGTCTCCAATAATCAAAACGCACACTTCGCTCCCACGACCTGATTGCACAATCATGACTCACTGACCATACCTGACAACACTTGACAGACTACCCACGCACACATTCACTCATTCACTCATTCAATCATTCAATCATTCCACATATGACCCGTCTTAGCGTCAACATCAACAAGATCGCCACCCTTCGCAATTCCCGTGGCGGTGACAATCCCAATGTATTGAAAGTAGCGCTGGACTGCGAGCGGTTCGGGGCACAAGGCATTACGGTGCACCCACGGCCCGATGAGCGGCATATCCGCTACCAGGATGTGTACGACCTCCGCGAGTTCGTTACGACCGAGTTCAACATAGAAGGTAATCCGTCGGAAAAGAAATTCGTTGAGCTGGTGCTGGCCAACAAACCCGACCAGGTAACATTAGTCCCCGACGCGTTAGGGGCCATTACTTCCAATGCCGGCTGGGACACGATCACCCACCGAGCACAGCTTACCGACCTTGTCGGCACATTCAAATCCGCCGGAATCCGGGTTTCCGTTTTTGTATATCCCGATGAAGATATGGTAGAAGGAGCCAAAATCTGCGGTGCCGACCGTGTCGAACTTTATACGGAGCCTTTCGCAGCCGGTTATTTTGAAAACCGCCAGAAAGCTGTACTGCCATTTATCAAAGCTGCTGAGAAGGCGCGCGAAGTTGGACTCGGACTAAATGCGGGGCACGATTTGAGCCTCGATAACCTTCATTTTTTGAAACAGAGTATTCCCTGGCTGGATGAAGTTTCTATCGGCCACGCATTGATCTGCGATGCATTATATATAGGATTAGAGAATACAATCCAGATGTATCTGCGGGAGTTGGAACTTTGATAGCACAGCTGGCACGAAGCTCTTACTTCGTGCATCCTATTCGCAGGCCTCCGGCCGGTCAGATATGCAAGACCGGCCGGAGGCCTGCGAACGCCAGCCGGAGGCTGGCAAATAGCGTATGCGAAGCAGGAGCTTCGCACCATCCCATACTATTACCAACCCGTGCGGTATTCCCTTTTCACAAACTGGTTCGCCACATCGAAATTGGTAATCTTCATATTTGCGCCATCCCATATTAACCGCTGGCGGCCTGGGAATGTGAAACCTTTGCCATCCGCTTTCGCTTCGCGGTGCAGGTAAGAACGCACGGCCAGGTTTCCCATGAGCACGATCTCCGTCAACGGCCCCGATTGGTCGAATGAAGAGCTCGTATAAGCGCCATACCCTTTCTTACACGCCTGCACAAACTGCTGCTGATGTCCCGGCCAGCCGCCCTGCACCAATGCACGCGGCTTGGTACCAATGCGGACGTTCGCGAATTTGTTTTCCGGCCATAGCCGCGGGTTTTCCCCGAACATCTCCGCACTGATAATGCCTTTTGTACCTATAAACAGCATCCCACCGTCGACACTGCCGAAAACGGTCTTATAATCACAGCCATCTGGCAACTGCGGGCGCATGCCGCCGTCGTACCAGTTCAGGTTGATTTCCTTACCGGGTGTTTTGGAAGGAAATTTTAAATGGATGTTCGCCGAAGGCGGCGCGACGTCGTCGAAGAATGCCTGCTGGAAGAAATCGGCGTATACCGAGCCGACGCTGCATTCTACCGAGGTAGGATAGCCGAGTTTTAATGCGCGGAAGGGCACATCGAGGAAATGGCAGCCCATATCGCCCAATGCGCCGGTGCCGAAATCCCAGTAACCACGCCAGCGGAATGGCATGTAGGCTTCGTGGTAATCCCGTTTTGGGGCGGTACCGAGCCACAGGTCCCAGTCGACACCCGCGGGTACGGGTTGCGACTCGCCTTTGTCTTTCGGTGATTTCACGCCTTGCGGCCACACAGGCCGGTCCGTCCACACCTCTATCGTATGCACATCCCCGATCGCGCCCGACTGCACGAGCGCTTCAGTGTTACGCGTGCCGTCGCTGCTGCTGCCCTGGTTGCCCATTTGGGTTACCACCTTATATTTTTTAGCAGCCTCTGTCAACATCCGGGCTTCCCAAATATCTTTTGTCAATGGTTTTTCTACATATACATGTTTCCCGAGCTCCATGGCAGCAATAGCAACAGGATAATGCATATGATCGGGCGTGGTGACGATGACCGCATCGAACGTCCTGGCCTCCTTCTCGAACATTTTGCGAAAATCCTTATAATAAGGTGCGTTGGGGAATTGCTTGCGGTACTTTTCGGATTGGCGATCGTCCACGTCGCACAGCGCGACGATGTTTTCGGTACCATTATTATAAGCCTGTTTGATATTGAAGTCGGCCTTGCCGCCGCAGCCTACTGCTGCGATATTGAGCTTGTCGCTCGGAGGGGTGAAACCACGGCCCAGTACATGCCGCGGGACGATCATGAAACCGCCGGCCGCCAATGCACCGGCTTTGATAAAATCCCTTCTTTTGGTTGTATTTCCGGATGCCTTTTCGTGGTTGTCCATGCTTCTGTGATCGTTTGTTGAAAACTGATGGTATCCAGAAAAAGGCACCCGGCATGAAAGCCTACTATCGGCGTCCGAAGGTTTCTGCGATCTTCATCGCCACACCCATATCGCCGTCTATTTTCAACTTGCCGGTCATCAGCGCCATCATCGCGTTCAGGTCGCCATCAATGAGTTTCAATGCATTTTTCACGGAGACTTCGAAGGTACAATCGGCTTCGGCATCAGTGTTGGAAACGCTGTTGGGTACGGATTTACCATCGACAAACAGGACTCCTTCGTCGGTTACAAATTTGGCTGTGGCATCCAGTCCGCTATCGGTTCCCAGGATATTTGCAATGCGTTCAGTCAGAATTTGAAGGCTCATAAGTACTGTTTGTTAGAAAGTTTGAGTTTTTATTGGATTAAAAAACGACAAATGTAGGCCGACTGGAAGAATATTCAAATGCCTTTGGTGTTTTCACCGAAAACGGCAAATTTTACATCCTTCATCAGAAAACCTGCTGATCTGTTACTAACTGAATGAGTGCACCTGTGAATCGCCCCACGTTCCTTACGATTTTGTGTTTTCTTACCTTCATGAGTGCTGTTTCGGGCCTTTGGACCCAATCCGAAAGGCTTTGGAACCCAGGCATTACCGCCGACAGAACCCGCGAAACGTTTGAGGCTGTCCGTGAAAACCTCGAACGCCAGGGCAATACCACTGAAGCGAAGACGATGGACAAGATGTTTGAAGCTGTGATTGAGCAGACTACCGCCGAGAACATCAAAACCGGCGCCATCATCATGCTTATTTTCGAATCACTTTCGCTGTATGCAGCCTATCTGATGTGGAACCTCCAACGGAGGGGTTATTACCTCTATCTGGGAGGCATGGCGGTCGCATTTGCAGCGCCATTGCTGATGATCGGGGGCTGGATGGGCGTTATCACCGCTATGGCCGGCGTATTTTTCAGCATTTTCATGGCGATCCTCTATGCTTTCAATCTGAAACACATGTATTAAAGCCTCGCAACCGTCCTCTTGCTCTCTCCGGCCCGCCGCGTAACGACCGGATGTTACCAATAATTGTAAATACGGATGTAAGCTCTTGCATTCCATCAAGAAAACTTTTTATTTTGCGCACTAATTTGAATCGAGAAAATGGCTTTAATTAACAAAATCAGAGAAAAATCCGGGGTAGCCGTGACGGTTATCGCTATCAGTTTAATTCTTTTTATGGTGGGAGGCGATTTGCTGGGCCCTAATTCTCTACTTGGCGACAGCAAACAGGTCGTAGGAGAAATCGCCGGGAAAGAAATTAATATCAAAGATTTTCAAAGCCGGGTGGACGGGTTTCGTCAGAACTACGAGGCACAGTCGGGCCGCAGCCTGAACGAAGGCGAGCTGGCTTCTTTGAGAGATCAGGCCTGGAATCAGTTCGTGGTGGATATTGCTTACAAAAAGCAATACGACAAACTTGGACTGGCGGTAACTGACGAAGAACTGTACGACATGGTACAGGGTAACCACATCAGCCCATCGATTCTGCAAGCATTTTCAGATCCTACCACCGGCCGTTTCGACAAAAACGCGGTGATCAACTACCTGAAAAACCTCAAAACACTTCCTTTGGAACAACAGAAATCCTGGGAGAATTTTGAAAAGAGCCTTCGTGAAGAACGTACCCGTGCGAAATATGAAAACATGCTTCGCCTCTCGACCTACACCCCGAAAGCACAAGCTGAAAAAGAGTACATAGCGCAAAATACCAAAGCCAACCTGCGCTATTTGTATGTACCTTATTTCTCGGTTGTAGATACTACTATTAAAGTAACCGACGCGCAGCTGCAAGACTACCTGAGCGCGCACAAAAAAGAATACAAAGGAACCGACACCCGCTCGATCGAGTACGTAACGTTCCCTGTTCAGCCTGCGAAAGACGACAGCGCTGCATTGTATACCGAAATCAAAGAACTCGCACGCGGTCTTGCCACTGCACAAAGCGACTCTGCATTTGCCGCGATGAACAGCGACATTCCGATGCCGATCAACCAGTCGTACGCTACCATGAGCGACCAGTTGAAAGAAGCTGTAAAGACGTTCGTTCCGGGTGGTGTTTATGGACCTTACCGCGAAGGCAACACGTACTTTATCTACAAATACGGCGGAACCCGTTCCGATACCGTTTCTTCTGCCAAAGCAAGCCACATCCTGATCCGTGCTGAAAACCAGTCGGACTCTGCCAAAGCGGCTGCACGTGTGAAAGCAGAAGGCATCCTGGCGCAGATCAAGGCGGGTGCCAACTTCGAAGCATTGGCTGCTACTTCCAGCGCGGATCCGGGCTCGGCACAACGCGGTGGTGACCTGGGTTACTTCCAGAACAACGGTGCGATGGTGAAGCCATTCGAAGAAGCTGTATTCTCGGCAACTGCTCCCGGCTTGATCCCACGTTTGGTAGAAAGCCAGTTCGGTTTCCACATTATCAAAGTAACTGCTCCGAAGTCAAATACCCTGTACCGCATTGCTACCATTGGTAAGACAATCGCTCCAAGCCAGGCGACACGCGACGAAGCTTACAGAAGAGCGGATGAATTTGCAAACGCCGTAAAAAGCCGCGAGCAGTTCGAAGAAGCTGTTAAGAAAAACAAAGCACTGGTTCTCGCGAATGCAAACCGTATTCCCGAATCAGCTACAAATATCAATGCCATCCAGAATGCACGTGACATCGTAAGATGGGCATTCAAAGAGGATACCAAGCCTTCGTCTGTATCACCGGTTTTCGAAACCGAAGAACAATATGTTGTAGCTGTGTTGACAGGCAAATCGGATGCGAAAGATGTGAAAGTAGATGATTTCCGCGACGAGCTGACTACCAAAGTGCGTAACCAGATCAAAGCAGAACAAATCACTGCGAAGCTGAAAGGTGCAACCGGATCACTCGAAGACATCGCGAAGAAATACGGTGCAGGTGCATTGGTTGAATCAGCGAACGACATTTCACTCGCAACCGGCTTCCTGACCAGCGCAGGTTTCGATCCTATCGCACTTGGAAAAGCATTCGGTTTGAAAGCCGGACAAAAATCAGGTGTGTTCACCGGCGAAAACGGGGTGTTTATCATGGAGCTTTCAAGCAAAACGGATGCACCTAAGATCGCAGACTTCACTCAGTACAAAACACAGCTGACCCAATCACTGGAAAGCCGCATGTCGTACCTGGTGAACGAAGCCATCCGCGAAAACGCGAAAATCGAAGACCACCGCGCGAAGTTCTTCTGATCAGAACCGCTTAAAAACCTACCCGGAGAGGAGCAGAAATTAAATCTGCTCCTCTTTTTTATTGGTGCTGCAAATTTTTCAGAAAAAAGTGATAGTATTGCAGTATGAAATGTCAATTTTACACTTATTAATTAAAATAGGGTAAAAAGGAGGATGGAGGAAAGGGAGGAAGTATTGTTTCCCGGATGCATCTGCCTGGTTATTTAAGCAATAGAAAACGATTAACTACATTACAATGAGCATTCTACTCGGAGAACAGGAGTATTTTAAGGGTATCGGAAAGATCTCTTTCGAAGGCCCGGAAACCGACAACCCATTGGCTTACCGCTGGTACGATGAAAACCGCGTGATCGCCGGCAAAACGATGAAAGACCACCTGCGCTTTGCAGTGGCTTACTGGCATACATTCTGCGGTGCTGGGCTGGATCCATTCGGCGGACCTACGCTTTTCTACCCATGGGACAAAAAATCTGATGCCGTAGACCGCGCCAAAGACAAAGCGGATGCAGCATTCGAATTCATTACCAAACTGGGTCTTCCGTACTACTGCTTCCACGATGTAGACGTAGTGGATTACGCCGACGACGTACGCACCAACGAAAAGCGCCTGCAAGCATTGACAGCCTATTTAAGTGAAAAGCAAAAAGCATCCGGCGTGAAACTTCTTTGGGGTACTGCTAACCTTTTCGGTCATAACCGCTATATGAACGGTGCCTCCACCAACCCTGACTTCGACGTGGTTGCTCACGCAGGTGCGCAGGTGAAGATGGCTTTGGACGCTACTATCGCTCTGGGAGGCGAAAACTACGTGTTCTGGGGTGGTCGCGAAGGTTATATGAGCCTTTTGAACACCGACATGAAACGCGAGCAGGAGCACTTCGCACAAATGCTGAAAATATCGGTGGCTTATGCCCGTGCGAATGGTTTCAAAGGTAAGTTCTTCATCGAACCGAAACCTTGCGAGCCTACCAAGCACCAGTACGACTATGATGCGGCAACCGTGATCGGCTTCCTTCGCCAGCACGACCTGTTGGCTGATTTCAGCCTGAACCTCGAAGTGAACCACGCTACTTTGGCGGGCCACACTTTCGAGCACGAGTTGCAGGTAGCTGCCGATGCAGGTATCCTCGGATCGATCGACGCCAACCGTGGTGACTACCAGAACGGCTGGGATACCGACCAGTTCCCGAACGACATCGCAGAATGGACCCGCGCATTGATCGTGATCCTGAACGCAGGCGGTCTGCAAGGCGGTGGTATCAACTTCGATGCAAAACGTCGCCGCAACTCAACCGATGTGGATGATGTATTCCACGCGCACATCGGCGGTATCGACACCGTAGCACGTGCGTTAGTGATCGCCGACAAGATCATCCAGAACGGAGACTACGACAAGATCCGCAAGAACCGTTATGCGAGCTTCGACAGCGGCAAAGGTGCTGAGTTCGAGAAGGGTGGTTTGAAACTGGAAGATCTGTTCGACCTGGCCGCTACCAAAGGCGAGCCTGCAACGACTTCCGGCAAGCAGGAATACCTCGAAAACCTGATCAACCGGTTCATCTGAGACTAACACAATGTTACCTCAATATTAATTTTCAAAAGCCATTGATGTATTTCAATGGCTTTTGGCATTCATACAGGCACGTCGGCGTAACTTGCGTGAAATTAACCCAGCGCTTTCTGCCATGCATACCGGCCGCGCCAAGAAGCATTCCCCCTCTCCTATCCTGCCCCGCATGACCGTGCTTGCGGTGTGGATCGTAACGATATCCTGCATATTTATCCAAACAACAGTTGCCCAGGAGCCGGAGCGTAACATTCCCACAAGTCCGCAAAACTCCGATTCGCTGCTATTAGGCTTAAAAGCGAGCTACAATTCGGCTGTCGGGAAAAACAATGATGTGGAAGCCGCTGGCTTTTTACAGCAAATCGGAAGACTGCTTTTCACTTCGGGACATTACCCGCAGTCGCTCGACTATTTACTGCAAGCTGAGAAGGTATTCCGTAACAAGGATCAGAAAAAGATGCTGGCCGTAAACCTGAACATGCTCGGCGAGCTCTATTATCGCACCCGCCGGCCACAGCTTGCCCGGAAACAATATGACGAGGCATTGCTTATTTACCAAAACCTCAGACAGGAATCGGGTAAGGCAGAAGCTTACGGGCGCATCGGTCACCTCTACGAAAAGCGCGAGATGTACGACAGCGCGTTCTATTTCCAGCGAAAGGCCCTGCAATCCTACCAGCTCGACCGCCATACCGGTGGCGCCGCGAAGATCTACGAAAACATCGGCAGCATTTACGAAGACCTCGAAAAATACGATTCTGCTTATTTCTATTTCAACAGGGCTTACGCACTCAACGCGCAGACGCGCAACTCGCGCGCGCAAGTGGAAGTGGTAAACAACCTGGGCGATGTATTGCGAAAAACCGGGAAGTTTCGGGAGGGGCTCGCATACAGTTTCCAAAGCTTGAAACTCGCCCAAACCAGTGGCGAACGTTACCAGATTTCGAGCGCCTGTAATGATATTTCCAAAGCCTACAACCTGCTCGCCCGCAACGACAGCGCATTCCACTACCTCACGCTGAGCCGCAGTATGCTCAACGATATTTACTCCGAAGAAAGCAACCAGCAGCTCGCTTTGCTGCAAACGCTGTACGAAATCGAGAAGAAGGATAATGAAATTGAACAACTGACCCAGGCTCGGCGCATCGACACGCTGGTCTCCATTGCGACGGGCATTGTGGTGGTATTGGTTATCGTGGTGGCCGCATTGATTATTAGCCGGCAGCGTCTCAAAATCCGGAACGAACAGAAGCTCCGCGCGCAGCACAAGCAGGTGTACGAGGCCCAAAACCAATTGATGGAGGTCGAGTTGAAAAACAAACAGCTCGAAGAAGAGCACCTCAAACAACAGCTCGAAACCAAAACACAGGAACTAAGCAGCTACACCCTGCACGTAATCCGTAAAAACCAGTTGCTGGAAGACCTCCGCGCCAAGCTCGACGAAATGATCAAAGACGACAAACGCGACCAGCGGAAACAGATGAAAGCGCTGTTGGAACAAATTGGTGAAGGCCTGCAGGACAACCAGCATTGGGAAGAGTTCCGGGGGATATTCGAGCAGGTACACCAGTCGTTTTTCGACCGCCTCCAACAGCAAACCGGCCCGCTCACCGCCAACGACCTGCGGCTGATCGCATTGATCAAAATGAACCTTACTTCTGCCGACATTGCCACGCTCCTCGGCATCTCGCAGGACAGCCTGCGTGTGATCCGCCACCGCCTTCGCAAGAAACTGAACCTGGCAGCAGGCGACAATCTTTCGGCCTATATCCAGTCCATTTAACCACTTCACAATTTCTTAACAGTGCGGTAATGCAATCATAATGCCACGAACCAGGGATTTAAATCCCTGGACAATAACACGTTGCATGAAAAATTCAACGCTTGTTGCCTTGATGTAACGCTTCGGAACGGGCTGTTGCCATTTTGTTAACGGGGCTGATTTGGATCACTGAGTTTGTTCTGCACACCTTCGCATCGTCAAAAAAATGACCGCCGACGGCCGACCACCGACCGCCGATAACACATTGATGCGATGATCCGTTACAGCCTCCGTATCCTCCTGCTTCTATTCACATTCACGAGCCTCCAAGCCGGGACGCTCAAAGGCAAGCTCCTTGAAGCGGCCACCGGCGAGCCCGCATTGGGCGTGGTAATCTCTATTGAAGGCACCAACCTGCACGACATTTCAGGGCTCGATGGCTCGTTTTCGATTCCTAACCTCCAAAAGGGCTCCTACCGCCTCACCATTCGCCACATTTCCTATGCACCCTTGCAAAAGGAATTTGCGATTAGCGGGAGCGAAGTAATTCAAATGGACTTTTCACTGGAAGCCGCGGCAGGCATGAAACTCGAAGAAGTGGCCGTCACCGGGAAGCGCGACGGTGCCAGTGACAATACCGCCCGCCTCATGGAGCGCAATGCGAGTCAGGTCATGAATATCGTATCCGGCAAAACCATTCAGATTTCCCCAGACCTCACCGTTGCGAACGTGATCCAGCGCATTTCAGGGATTTCCATCGAACGCAACAGCAATGGCGACGGTCAGTATGCGATCCTGCGCGGTATGGACAAGCGCTACAACTACACCCTGGTGAACGGCGTGAAGATCCCCAGCCCCGATAACAAATACCGCTATGTTCCGCTGGATATTTTCCCTTCCGACCTCCTCGACCGCCTCGAAGTGTACAAGGCCCTCACGCCCGCCATGGAAGGCGACGCGATTGGCGGTGCGGTGAATATGGTCATGAAAGATGCGCCGGACAAATTAATCTTCTCGGCCAATGTCTCTACCGGCTACAATGAGCTGTTTATGGAGCGCAAGTTTATCGGCTATGATTTCAGAAGCATTCAATCCAAATCACCCTATGAGCTGAACGGCAACCAATATAATGCTACCCCGGCCGATTTTTCAACGGCGGCCGTCAATTACAAACTCAAAACACCTGCACCCAACCTGCTGGGCAGCATGGCAGTAGGCAACCGCTTCCTGCACGACAAGCTCGGTATCCTGCTTGCCGGCAGCTACCAGAACACCCACCGCGGAAGCAACAGCCTCTTCTACGATTCGGAGGCCGTGGATACGCTGCGCGGCGAAGCGCTCACGAAAATGAGCGAACGCCAGTATTCGGAACAACAGATCCGCTATGGGCTGCATTCGAAAATAGATTACCAATTCAGCGACAAGCACAAAATCCAGTTCTACAATGCATTCATGAACCTGACCAATGTGCAGGTAAGGGATGTAAAGTCTACCCAATTGACCATCGGCGGCTATGATCCGGTGGCAGGTAATGCGACCCTCAGCTACTCCACCCGCTCGCGGCTGACCAGGCAGCAGATCTTCAACAGCACATTGCAAGGCAAGCACCAGTTGCTCGATGCGCTCGCATTGCAATGGTCGGCCGTGTATTCCAAAGCCACCAACGAAGTTCCCGACAACATGACTGTGCCGCTGACAGGCATCAGGCAGAATTTCCAGGAAAGAAAAACGACGGTAGGCGATGCATCACGCCGTTGGGAGCATAATTCCGACCGCGACTTGTCGGGTTACCTCAATCTGATTTACAATACAACCATAGGCTCGATGCAGGTGGAATGGACGGCGGGCGGCTTGTTCCGCGACAAATCGCGCTCCAATTTTTACAATAACTACCAGCTCCGTCCGGCCGACCCGTTTGCGGAGTACGGCAAGGATTTTACCGACTATACCCAGATCCGCTGGACAATCCAGAACCCCCGCGGCTCGGTAGGAAGTGCATTGACCTACGATGCTACCGAACAAATCAAAGCCGGTTTTATCCAGTTTAAAGCTGAAACAAAGAATCTGGAAGTACTCGGCGGCGTACGTGCGGAGCATACCGACCAGGGCTACACCATGCGCTTTTCGATTGGGGAAGACCGGCCTGAGGGCAACCAGAAATACACGGATATCCTGCCCAGCCTGCACCTCAAATACAAGCCGGAGGAGCATATCAACCTTCGGGCCTCGTACTTCCGTTCGGTCAACCGCCCGGGCTTCTTCGAAATCGTTCCCTACCGCATTGTGCAGGAGGAGTACCAGGAACGCGGCAATCCCGATCTGCAACGCGCCATTGCCGATAACATCGACTTGCGCTACGAGCTTTTCCCACGCGCTTCGGAGCAATTTATGGTGGGTGTTTTTTACAAAATGATCAAAGACCCGATCGAATATACGCTCCAACGCGACGCCATCCGTGGACAGGACATTTACTATTCACCTGGCAATTTCGGGAATGCAAAGAACTACGGCCTCGAAATTGACTATATCAAGTATGTAAAGCAGTTCGGAATCAAAGCCAACTACACCTACACGCATTCGCGCATTACCACACCCAAATCCAAGCGCATACGCAATGAAAGCGGCGATCTCGAAACCGTCAATGTGCAGCAAACCCGGCCGCTTTACGGACAGTCGGCACATGTGGCCAACCTCTCGGTTCTTTACAAAAATCAGGAGAATGGCATCGATGCGCAGCTCGCGGGCGGCTACACCGGCGACCGCATCAACACCGTTTCACAATTCCTTGACAACGACCTCTGGCAAAAGGGATTTATCCAAATGGATGCTTCTGTTGAAAAAACCTTCCGCAATGGGCTCGGTGTGTTCCTGAAAGCCAACAACCTCCTCGACACACCGATGGAAGTTTACATGAAAAATACGAGCACTTCCAATGTCAATATCCCGAACCAGGACCTGCCGGGAAAAACGCTCATCCGCCGCGACCGTTACCAACGCTCCTACTTGCTCGGCGTACGCTATAAGTTTTAATCAGTCATCAAAATTTCAATTCTCATGAACCAATCCAAAATGAAACAGCTATTCATGCTTTCAGCGCTCGCCGCATTTCTGATCACCGGTTGCAGCGATGACAAGTCCGACCCAACGCCCGTGGATCCAAAACCGACCGAGCAATCGGTGTCCGGCGAAGTTTCCGGTACCTGGACCAAAGGCAATACCTATAAAGTGACCGGCCACCTCCAAATCCCCGACGGCAAATCACTCACCATTGAAGAAGGCGTGACTGTACTGTTCAGCGACTCGGTGATCAAGCCGGAAATGGTAGTGAAAGGAAACCTGTACAGCCTCGGCACTGCCGCTGCTCCGGTGAAATTCACCGTACCCGATGCCTGGAAAACGGCGGGCAACCAGTTTGGCAACCTTTGGGGTGGACTTATTGCCGGCCCTAATGCAGCTGAATTCGTATTGAGCAACACCATCCTTGAATACGGCGGCGCGGTGACGACCGAAGAATCACCATCCGTTAAAGCGAAATTGTACAAAGCCGTTGCCGGTGAGCACGTGCCGGTTGTTTATTATCCCAATATCAATGGCAAGCTGGTAGTAGTGAACAGCACGATCCGCAACTTCAATGAGGATGGTTTCTACATCGAAGGCGGTAAGGTAATCGTCGCCAACAATATGTTCTATACCACCGGCGTATCGGGTGGCGATGCCATTAATATCAAATCGGGTGTACAGGCTGATGTGGCATTCAACGTGGTTTACAGCCCTAACACCAATGCATTGAAGCTTTCTAACAGCGGCGATCGCTCTCCACAGGCTTACATCGTAGGGTACAACAACACGATCATCAATGCCGGCTGGAGAAGACCTACTACCAAAGGCGGTTCTATCTGGCTCGAAAAGGGTGTTCGTGCAGACCTTTATAATAACCTGCTGGCCAACGACCGCTTCGGTATCAAGAAAGAGAATGTCGATAAATCAGTGGACGACCGTTCGGTGATCAGCAACACATTGTATTATGGCGCTACCGAAGAAGGCGTAAAGCAGTTCCAGCCGTCGGTCGAGATCCTGAAAGGTGCTAATGACCTCGTCTCTGCCAAAGTGGGTGATAATGATCCAAAATTTGTGAATTACCCGTTGACGACCGACAGCAAAAATGCTGCATTCAATACCGCATGGGATTTCCACTTGCAAGCCGGTTCTCCGGCATTGGGCAAAGGCAAAACCACCTTCACCCGCCTGTATGCCGAGGGGATCGTGATCAACGGCGTGACCTACAAATCGCCTGCACCCGCCGACTACATCGGTGCATTCGGTACTAAATAATTTCTCCTTCATTCTGCTCCCGGCCCGCACTCCCCGGCCGGGAGCTTCTTATTCTAACGCCAGTGAAAGCATTCATTCTCCCGGCCATTGGGCTGGCTGCATCGCTTGTGGCCTGCCAGTCCGGCAACAACATGCCCATTCATTCCGCCAAAGCCGATACGGCGAGCGCGGTCATCCAGCCGGTTTTCATCACAGACACCGTCGCGCACGATACCGACGATCCCGCCATATGGATCAACCCTTCCGATCCTTCCAAAAGCCTCATCATCGGCACCGACAAAGACCAGGACGGCGGCCTGTACGTATTCGACCTGCAAGGCAAATTACAGCGTGATAAAACCGTAGCCGGCCTGAAACGCCCCGATAATGTAGACATCGAATATGGCCTTATGCTGGCCGGCAAGCCGGTGGATATCGCCGTGACTACCGAGCGTTTCACGCACAAGCTCCGCATTTACAGCGTACCCGACATGAAGCCTGTCGACAATGGCGGGATAGAGGTTTTTGTGGGAGAAACCGGCGAGAATGTCCGGGATTTGATGGGTATAGCACTTTACAAGAATAAAAACGGCAAAATATACGCGGTCGTGGGCCGCAAATCGGGGCCTACCGATGGCACTTACCTCTGGCAATACCTGCTGGAAGATAACGGCAAAGGCCAGGTAAAAGCATCGCTCGTCCGCAAGTTTGGTCAATACAGCGGTTTGAAGGAGATCGAAGCCATCGCGGTTGACGATCAGCTGGGCTATATTTACTATTCCGATGAGGGGAAAGGCGTGCGCAAATACTACGCCGATCCTGAAAAAGGGAATGAGGAACTGGCCCTGTTTGCCACCAACGGCTTCACCGAAGACCACGAAGGTATTTCGATTTACCAGCTCACCGACAGCACGGGATATCTCCTTGTGTCGGATCAGGGTGCCAACAGTTTCCAGACCTTTCCAAGGGAAGGCACATCCGGCAAACCGCATAACCACCCGCTTTTAAGGAAAGTCACCGTCAAAGCCAGCCATAGCGACGGCTCCGACATCGTTTCGGTCCCCCTCAATGCCCGGTTCCGCAATGGCCTTTTCGTAGCCATGAGCGATGATAAGACATTTCACCTTTACCGCTGGGAGGATATTGCAGGGAAGCATTTGAAATCGATCGAATAGTTACATCGATGACTTGATAGTCACCACCGGTATCGTGGCAGGCACGGCTTTCGCCAAGCCGGTGGTGATCTACACGGAGAAAAATATCGGTAGTATTGGTAAGTGAGGTAACCAAGTAACTCAACGAAGTCATACATCCAGTCCTCTCCTGCAATTATGTCGGGCATCATCAAAAGCATCACTAATATATAGTATCCGCTTCTCTGTTAATTCAAAAGTGCTTATGCTTCCTGGGACCATGCCCAGATCAGGCAAAATGCCGAAAGCATCTGCACGATTCTTAGAAAGAAACGGAAATACGAGGAATGCGTTACTTGTTAAAGTAGGCAAAAAGCTTTTATCTGAAATATTCTCCGTTCTGGCCGACAAAACCTTATAAAAAAACTTCCGGAAGAATACTATAAAGTTTGTAGACAAGAAATCGTTAATCCAAAAACAATTTTCCGTTGCCGGCAATGCATGTGTAAATCCACCATTTACGCCACCCAATAGAACGTCAGCACCAAAATCATTGGCGTCAAGAATTGCATTAATTAACAGCTCTTTGGAGTAAGACTCGGTGAAAACATGCTCACTGGCGACTACAACCAACAAGTCCTCATCAGCGGAAATAGCAGCCGTAACCGCCTCCTTTAAAAACCCGATGGCCCTGATATCCCCAATTTCGTGATCAGTTACTACCGAACCCACTACATTAAACTCCTGCATATTGCTTATGGCATTCCCAACATCACCCCTTCCTGAGTCACCAGACTTAAAGATGAAAGTACATAGCGAAATTTCATCCAGTTCAATATCATCACACTTCTCCCGATATATCTTCTGAAAAAAGTCAAATCGTTCTAAACAGAATTGAACGGCATCAGACGCTTCCGAAAAAAGTTTATGCAATCGACCCTGTGCAGAATTTGTCGTCGTCACGTCGGAATAACCAAATTCCTTTTGAACTGAAAAAAAAGGGTATGTGCAATAAATATTGCTTGTCAAACTTGCTAGCTTAAAGTCAGCTGAATCAGTTTGATCAAATTCAGCATTCAAAATTTCATCAAAAAATTTCGAGAAAACGACAACGAATTGGGTGCCAGTGAATGATTCCATCCAAATCAGATTCTCACTCACTTTACAGCAACTATATACTGCACTTGCTCCGCCAATAATTACGTCGGCTGAAATCATCCGTCCCTCATTTATACATTCCGCTAATAAAAGAGGCTTAAAACACGGCGTAAATATATGATCGTCCTCACATACAATAATATACTCATGGCCATCACGCACCGCATTTCTCACGATTTTCACGATACTCTTCCAGAGCCCGATAGCACCAACAACATCCTCCGATGCATCGACAATCTCTACCCGAAAACAATCATAGCCGGCCAATTCGTGGATAATATGCTCGCGCCTGTCTGGGCGATGTTTTAAGTTAATCGCAAATGTCGGATGTAATTCCTTCGTTTCTGTGAATGCAGTCATCCGATTAGGAAACTTTTTTGATCTAAAAGCCCACTTTCCTATTTACGCTAACACTTCTATTTTTTCCTTTCAGCAAGCTTAGCTCTGATTCAATTGTCTTTTTCTCAGTTTTAAGGTCATCGACATAATGTTGAAAGTGAGCGACAACTTCTCTTAACTCCGAAATTAACTTTTTCTCTTCTGTTGGAGCGATTTCATGCGATCTATTCATAACATATGACATTAGCTCAACAGGACACAATTGAAGGGCGATAGACAGTTTGGCAAATGATTTCAGAGATGGTGTAGTTTTATCGTGTTCCCAATCCAAGTAGGTACTCAAAGATACACCAGTCTTTTCTGCCACTTCCCGAGAAGAAAGCCTTAACTTATCCCTCAGCTTTCTTAAATGAGTTCCAATATTCATAGTTCCAACAAGTGGTTAAGAAAGTCATCAATAACGCTGTAATAAGTACTCCGAGGTGCGACTGCAATGTTAGCCTCATAAATTTTATTATCCTAGTATTCGTAATATTTATTTAGCAAATACTGCAAATAAATTCGCAAAATTGAGCCCCATGGCACGGTTAAGCTTATTTAACTTCTTCAACGGATGCTTAGTTTCAAAATTTCAACTGATCGGTTTTTCAAATCAAATTGATCGGTTTTCAGGTGACCACATGATAGTATATCATCATATTTTTGCTCCATTCCTCAATAAAAACTTCGGCCATGAGACTACTGTCTTCATTCAAAAGGAAGGATAACGCAATTGAAGTAGCAAGCGCATTGCTTGCGCTGCAAAAAGTGCCTGTCACCGATACAGGACTTGAACAAGACCTACAACGTCATCCCGATTACCCAAGCCTGCTGAGTCTGAGTGACACGTTCACGTCTTACGGAATTGAAAATATTTCGTTAAAAATGACTGAAAAAAATATCGAAGATTGTCCACTTCCAGCCATAGTCCCCATATTTATCGATGACGATCAAAAGTTCACAATTGTGCGCTCCGTATCGACTGAATCCGTGTGTTTTCTCGACCCTAATAGTTTAAAATACGAAGATTTAGATAGGGAACAATTCAATCAAATTTGGCGATCCCGCATTGTTATGGCTCTAAATTTCGAGGAGGCCTATGGGGAAAAAGAGTACGAACAAAAGAGAAGGCGCGAGCTTTCAAACAACCTCCTTAAACTACTTACCTTTGGTGCATTTCCTCTCTTAACAATTTTCGTGATTGCCTGGTCATTATACATAAATGGCCTCGCAGCTATCAACGCCAGCCTGTTTGTGCTATCGATTCTCATCGGATTAATAACCAGCACTTTACTCATATGGCTTGAAATTGACGAGAATAGCCCGGTCCTTCAAAAAATATGCAAGGCCGGTAGGAAAGTTAATTGCAATGCCATAGTGAGTTCTCGTGTCTCCAAAATATTAGGAATTAGTTGGAGCTCCATTGGCTTCGTTTACTTTGCCGGTTCACTGATATTACTATTAATTCGAGGGCTAAATCACGCCCCAACATTACTTATCTTAGCTTGGTTGAGCGCCTTCGCATTCCCTTACACTTTCTTTTCAATTACCTATCAATGGAAATTCGCGAAGCAATGGTGTATATTATGTTTAGTTGTACAAGCGCTATTAGTCTTCCAGGTGACTATTGCTTTACGAGCCGATTGGTTCGACATGCCGCCAAATAATGAAGCAAATTGGGCCACCAATATTGTTCCTCTGATTGTATCCTATCTGGCACCTTCTATCGCCCTTATTATCGCTCTTCCGAGCTTTACCAGCAGCAAAGTAGGCAAGGAACACATCAAAGAACTTCAAAGATTCAAACATAACTCTCAAATCTTCAACACCCTCTTAGAAAGACAAAAATTATTCGGCGAAGCCGCTGATGGCCTTGGAATTATATTAGGAAGCCCGAACCCAAAATACAAAATAATAAAGGTATGCAATCCATATTGCAATCCCTGCGCAAAGGCCCATTCTCCGATGCATGAGTTATTACACAACAATCCAGAAGTACAGCTTCAAATTATCTTCAGTGTATCGGAACAGAGTGGTGACAAGGCCCTGCCAGTCAAACATCTCCTGGCAATTCAAGAAAAATTCGGCCAGGAAACAACTCTAAAAGCACTCGATGATTGGTATTTGAGTCCAGAAAAGGATTACCAGGCATTCTCAAAGAAATATCCCATGAACGGTGAAATTGATAGGCAAGCTCAAAGTATTCAACTAATGTACAATTGGTGCGACAAAACGCAGATATCTTTTACACCAACATTCGTAATAAATGGATATCAGCTACCTGAGATGTACAATGCCAATGACCTAAAATATTTACTATCTGTATGACCTTTACAGATTCACAGCATTCTTCGTCGAGTGGCGGGGTCTTAATTGTCCAATTAAAAATAACAAACCAATGAGCAAGTTAAAAATGAAGTTAAAATCAATTGAGTTTCAAAATTCCGAAATTTTAGACAGAGCTCAGTTGAAGGCTATTTCAGGAGGTTCATTTGACTGCGCGGCAATTTCTCACAGTTGCAGTTCAAAACCATGCTGCGAAGGGAAATGTAGTGTAGTTGAACTATGCCAGTGGTAATGTTTGGTAACTACTTTAATCGTAGCTACCATTTCAAAATCACCTAACGCTTAACAAATTGTAGCAACCACAGGCCTTCGTAGAATGACTACAAAGACCCATGGTTGCTACATCTTCATGTTCTTATGATCCTCAAAGCAGTTTCGACCTAGTATATGGTCCGTCAAATTTATCACAAAAACACTGTGTCATTTAGCAAGCAGCTTCAAGAGAAATATTCTGGAATTGAAGTAGTAGGAACTATTGCTCCAAACCAGCCATGTCGCATAGAGAGCATGACACACGGACTGTTCGCATGTTTCTATTGCTTACTCTATGGAATATATATCTGCGAAATGGAAGAAGTAGAACCAATTGCATTTTTAGGCGAAAATCACTTGTACTTTGAAAAAGAAAACGGAAGCAATGTATTCGAATATTACTACAAAAAAAAACACAAATTAACGGAAAAAAGCATCCATGAACTACCAATAATTATCGTATCGAATCCAGGAAAATTTTTGAAGTGGTGTCGTATATCAATCTTCGAAAAAAAAATGTCAAATTTGATTATTTCGAAATATTTCACATTAAAAAACGATATCATAAAAATATTATCAGAGTTTGAGAAATCAAATTTCGCTCATTCAAAGATCTTGGGTGTACATTATCGTGGAACCGATAAAATCACTGAAACTCCCATAGCAGAATTTGAGGAATATGAAAGAAAAATACAAGTAGCACTTGAATCAAATTTGTTTAACAAAATTTTCTTCTGCTCGGATGAGTTTAAGCTTAGAGAAAGAGTCAAGAAAAAATTTGGAGACAAAATAATAAGTTACCAAAATGCGGCTGATTATGGTCGTAACAATAAGAATCGGGAGTTAGGAATTCACTTTACACAATCGACTCCGTTCCTTGCAGGGCGGGATGCATTGATAGAATGCTACCTGTTGTCCCGCTGTAATGCATTGTTAAGCTCTTCGCGATCATCAATGTCACTTTTCGCAACCTTCATAAATCCGGATTTATTCCATATAGTATTAGAACCATAGATACCCAAATTATACATAGGATGCCATTCCCACATTACCGACAAATGGATCAGATGGACTGCGGCCCCACCTGTATCAGAATCATTGCGCGATTCTATGGGAAATACTTTTCAGCTCAACATCTTCGTGAAAAAACACATGTCGGTCGGGATGGAGTCTCATTGTTCTCTATTGCAGAGGCGGCAAATGAAATCGGCATGCATTCTGTTGGTGCTAGGCTTTCTATTAGCGATTTGGTAGATGACGCTCCCCTTCCCTGCATTTTATTTTGGAACAAAAATCATTTTGTTGTCCTTTACAAAATATCAAGTAGCACAATTTCATTATCCAAAAATGTATTAAAATCTATAATTGGTGGCCGAACCAGAAGTGATTCAAAAATCGACCCTTTCGTAACCGAAGGCAAATTCATACAATCTCACGAGCAGCAATATGAGTCGCAGAGTTACAAAACAAATCGTTTCAACGAGTATGATTTCCATATATCCGACCCAGCCAGAGGCCTGATAAAATATAACTATAAAGAATTTAGTGAATACTGGTTAACCACCGACGGTGTTAACGCGGAACCTAAGGGATATGCGTTACTCATGGAGCCAACCACCTATTTTCATGAAGAAGAGAATGATAAAAATCACTCTTTTAATCTCTCGCAACTTCTATCCTACCTGTGGAAATTTAAGAGCCTTTTTTTTCAACTTATTCTCGGCATGTTCGTCAGCAGTGGCTTGGCCATATTGCTGCCTTTTTTGACCCAATCGGTAGTCGATACTGGAATAAACACGCGTAATCTGGACTTTATATCGATTGTCCTAATAGGGCAACTAGCATTAATGATCGGCCAGACTGTCGTCGGATTTCTCCGTAGCTGGATTCTATTGCACATTAGTACGCGGCTTAACTTAACGATCCTTAATGAGTTCATAGCGAAACTATTACGTTTACCGATGGTTTTTTTTGACAGTAAAAACTTCGGTGACATCATGCAAAGAATTGGAGATCACCATCGTATCGAATCTTTTTTGACGGGGTCATCCCTCAATATGATTCTTTCTCTCCTCTCACTCCTATCTTTCGGATTTGTGCTCGCTTACCTGAACTTTCAAATCTTCCTATTGGTAATTGCGGCTTCGATGGCATATATATTTTGGGTTGCAGTTTTCATGCGTGCGAGGAAGAAACTAGACTTTAAAAAATTCGAGGTGGCCGCCAAGAACCAAAGCCAGCTTGCACATATTATCCATGGCATTCAGGATATAAAACTTGCCAACGCCGAAACCAGCATGAGATGGGAATGGGAGCGAACGCAGGCAAAATTATTCAAATGGGGAAAAGCTACATTGAGATTGTCTCAAGTCCAGGACGCAGGTGCACTTCTACTCAACGAGGGGAAGAACATTCTGGTTACTTATATGGCTGCAAAATCAGTGGTTTCCGGGGATATGACCTTGGGTGGAATGATTTCAATTCAGTATATTCTGGGACAGTTCAACGCTCCTCTTTCACAAGCAACTGCCTTTGCTAACAGCTGGCAAGATGCAAAGCTGAGTCTCGAACGCATGAATGAAATTCAAGACCTTCAGGACGAGTCCACGGGTCAGCAAGCTTCTAATGGAGAATGGATGTTGAATAAAAGCATAAGGCTGGAAAATATCTCATACTCCTATACAGGGGCACGAGATGTAAATGTCCTCAACGGAATAAATTTGCTGATTCCATTTGGAAAAACCACGGCTATTGTGGGTGGAAGCGGTAGCGGAAAGACAACTCTCTTGAAGATACTCCTGCGATACTATGATCCGACAGAAGGTTCTATTTCACTTGTGCAGGGACCGGTATTATCCGGTTTAGAAAAGCAAAGTCAAACTTTCGTTGTGGAAGACGTTGAGAGTGAGTATCCGGCAAAAGCTGTTCCGATCAAAGATTGGCGCCGCCGATGCGGTGTAGTGATGCAGGACGGTTATATCTTCTCTGACACTATTGCAAAAAACATATGCATTGGAGAAAGCAATATTGATAGAGCTAAATTAAGATTGGTTGTAAAGGCTGCAAACCTCGACAAGTACATAGACGCCTTACCGCTTGGATTTGAAACGAGGATCGGCACCGAAGGAAACGGAATTAGCCAAGGTCAAAAACAGCGGATTCTTATTGCGAGAGCACTTTATAAGTCGCCAGATCTACTCCTTCTCGATGAAGCAACAAATTCATTAGATGCCATTAATGAGGCGTTTATTGTGGAGAGTTTAAAAAAGATATGCGTAGGAAAAACTGTCGTGATCATTGCACACCGACTGAGCACTGTAAAATACGCAGATCAAATTGTTGTCATGGAGAATGGGAGGATTGTTGAGACAGGAAACCATAGGGACTTGATTACCCTGAGATCAAAGTACTACCATCTGGTCAGCAAGCAAATGGAATTGGATCAATAATGCATTCTTCCCCGAGCAGCAGCAGAAATTATGTCAAATGAACCAATAGAAACAACTCAGATGTCGGATATTCTAAGCGATGAAATCCATGACATTATTGCGAAACCTCCGTCGTGGCTGCTTAAATGGAGCATGACGATAGCATTTGTTGCATTCCTGGCGGTTTTGTCGGCAACCTGGTTTGTCCGATATCCTGATGTCGTCAAAGTCAGGGTGCGGCTATCCGCAGAGTCACCTCCCCGGGCGATAGTAGTCCCAAAAGACGGAAGACTTCGCCAACTCTTGATCAAAAATGAACACAGAGTTCAGCAAGGTCAAATAATTGGGCTTTTGGAAAGTACAGCAGAGCACAACGCAGTTCTCCGGCTTGCTTCCGAATTACGCACAATCTCAAAATCTGTCAGTGCGAACCAGTGGTCCATCGTCGCCAAGATCGAATTGTTGCAAAGAGACAGTCTTGGCGAACTTCAACCAAACTTTCAAATATTCGCAAAAGATCATCAAGTGCTTAGCACCAGCATTAATGACAGTCTCTATTCAAAACGTAAAAAGCTGCTGCTGAGAGAAATCACCATCCTATCCAGCATGAAGAAAAACCTTGATAAACAACTCAATATTCAAGAAAGGGATTATAAATTGGCGGAGGACGAGTATCAGATGCATGAACGACTTTACAACCAGAAGGCAATCTCATTGCTGGAATATAAAAGGGAAAATTCTAAACTTGTTGCTCGCGAATTGCCGCTCACTAGCGTCAAGAATTCAATAGGCCAGATCGAGGCATCAATTACAGAATCAACCAGAAGTATTTTGGAGCTCGAAAATTCACTGATAAATATCAAGAATGATTATACTCAATCAATTCAAACGCTAATCAGTAGCATTGACGAATGGAAGCGAAACCATCTCTTAATAGCACCTGTCGGCGGCACAGTATCATTTTCGACCCCCTTACAGGAACAGCAGTACTTGCGGGCGCAGCAAAAAATTCTGACGATCGAGCCGGACATAAACTCCTTCACAGGGCATGTAAACATTCCGCAGGATAATTTCGGCAAACTCAAAATAGGCCAGCCCGTGGTTGTCAAACTTGATGCTTTCCATTACCGGGAGTTTGGCAGCCTTATTGGCACGCTTATCCGAATTTCCGGCACACCGGGAATCGACAGCGTATATTGGGGAGAGGTAGGGTTTAAAGATAAACTAAAAACTACCCATGGAAGATATCTCAAATACAAAGATGGCTTAACCGGTACAGCTGAAATTGTGACAAAAGATCGTAGCTTGCTGGAACGGCTCGTAGCCATTGTACCACTACAAAGATGATGAATGTAGTTTAATCTGTCTGACTTACACGGGGACGGGCCTTTGTAACACAAGCAATTGATCGCTACCGCCGAACGGCTCAGATAACAAAAAATAAACCGCCGGAAAATTCAGGCGGTTTATCTATTTACTATCTACTATTAAACTGAGTTTAATGATTAACCTGTTCTGCTAATATCCTTTGTTCTGATCCAGATTCGTGTTGTTGCGTATTTCGGCCGTCGGGATCGGGAAAAGCAATTCGCGCTCGGTCAAAGTAGGACCATAGGAGAATTTGTGACCGACGTAGTTCTCGAATTTTTTAGTGGTCACGTTATATGCTTTTCGCAAACGTGCCATGTCGAACCAGGTAATGTTTTCGAAACATAGTTCATGCCAGCGTTCTGCCCATACAGCCTCACGGAAAGTGTCTTTGCTAAGTCCGGCAAGCGCAGGCAGCTGCGCCCGTGTACGAATCGCGTTCACCGCTTCGTACGCTTTCGCCGACGGCCCTCCTACCTCATTGGAAGCTTCCGCATACATCAAAAGCACGTCTGCATAACGGATTACCGACCAGTTCAAATCGCTGTTCGCGCTGCTGGTTTGCGCTACGTTATCAAAGTGTTTATAGATAAAATAGCCTCCCAGATCGACCTCCTTGGTACGGTCGCTCTCATTGGTAAACTTGGTGAAAAAGAATTGTTTCTCTTTCGCCCGAAGGTCACCGGCCTCATAAGACTTGACAAAATCACTCGTCGAGTAAATACCGCCTGTCTCATCGGAATAGGCAGAGATATTTTTGTTATAAGGGATAATCGAAACTTGCCAGTTGGAAGGTAATATCTGCGTTTTGAACTGGATCATGAAAATGTTCTCCTCAACATTCTTCTTCGCAGGGTTATGCAGGTCGTCATAAGAAGCAAACAGTTTGAACTGCTTGGAGTCGATCACTTCCTCGGCTTTTTTGGCGGCCAGGTCGTAATATGCAGCACCTTTTTGCAGCGGGTAACCGGCCATCGTGAGGTAAACCTTTGCCAGCAGTGATTTCACAGCTCCGGTGCTGACCTTGCCCGAAACGTCGGTCATCGGCAAACCAGCAGCTTCTGCTGTTTTCAGATCCTCCACAATGCGGTTATAGACTTCTTCGGGTGCAGCTGCGGATGGTCTCAGCTGTTCCGATTGCAAATCGACCGGATCGAGGATAAGTGGAATGTTGCCGAACATCTGCACCAGATTGAAATAATAGAATGCCCGCAGGAAGTAGGCCTCGCCCATCAGTCGCTTGGCTTCGGCCGCGTCCATCGAAATACCCGGAATCTTGGCAATGGAAAGGTTCGCATTCGCAATTCCTTTATAGTAAAACTGCCAATAGGATTGTCCGTAGCCATTATCGGAAGTATTCCGGAGGTCTTTCACAAAGTAGCTGTTTACAGCCTGGCCAAGGTCGGTAGCCGCCAAACCCGTCGCAAACTCGGTCATCATCCATGTACCGCCGCCGAAGCCGCTACCCATCGGCACGCGCAGATTGGCATAGATCGCATTCACCGAGCTCCGCGCATGCTCTGGCTTGGTGAAATAGTTTTCAACAGTAAAATTGCTTGGATCGGATTCATCCAGGAAGTCCGAACAACCTGTCGCCCCGAAAATGCTCAACATTGCGAGCAAGCCGATTTTTTTTGATATGGTAGTCATTATTACTTTCGGATAAGAGTCAATATTGTTACAAACCGATATTCAAGCCCAGCATAAATACCCTTGGCTTAGGATAGTCGTACAAACCGAAGCCCTGGTCAAACGGTGAGCCGGAGTTGGAAACTTCGGGATCGTAGCCACGGTATTTGGTAGCCACAAAGAAGTTTTGCACAGAGGCATAAGCTCTCAGCCTGTCCAGTTTCAGTTTGGAAACAATATCCGCAGGGAAGTTGTAGGCGAGCAACAGGTTACGACCGCGGATAAACGAAGCATCCGTTACTTTGTGACTATCATTGTTGGTCGTATAATAGGCATTGATAGGGCGGATTTGCGCGATAGGAGTATTCTGGTTTGACTCTGTCCAGGCATTCAGTACAGTTTTATAGCTGTTCGCAATACCTTGTCTGTCCTCGGCAGAGTGGATGCTTCTATCGAGAACGTCGTTGCCGTACATGTACTGCAAATCCACTGTCAACGACCAGTTTTTGTAATTAAATGTGTTCAGGAAGGTTCCGAAACCATCAGGGATACCTTTGCCGATAATGGTGCGGTCGTTGTCATTGATAATTCCATCCTTGTTGAGGTCGGCATATTTTACATCGCCCGGCAACATATTGTACTTTTTAGCTTGCTCGGCTTCGGCGGTCGACCAGGTTCCCAGATGCTGTCTTCCAAAAAACGACCCCACCGGCTCGCCCACTCGGATGACGGTTGCACCCGAGAAGATATCGCTACCCCCTGACAGCGCCAATACTTTGTTCTTGTTGACGGAAATATTGAATGTAGTGCTCCACGAGAAATTGTCGGTGCGGATGTTGGTAGAGTTCACCGCAAATTCGACCCCCTTGTTCTCCATGCTTCCGATGTTGGTAAAAATGCTGCTATAACCACTGCTGAGTGGAAGCGGCGCATCCAGGAGCATATCGTTCACCTTTCTGCGGTACAGATCGAGTTCGAAGCTCAACCGGTTGGAAAGCAGCCCGAGTTCAATACCAAAGTCGATCTGCTGTGTTTTTTCCCATTGCAGGTTGGGATTCGACATCCTCGCGATACCGGTACCAATATTCCTGGTGCCATTGAAAATTACACTATAATCGATCACACCCGAAACGTTATTGGCCATACCCGCTAATGCACGGTAAGCAGGAATTTCGGAGTTACCCGTTGCGCCGTAACTCGCCCTGATTTTCAGGTTTGAGATAGAAGGAATACTTTTCATAAACTCCTCTTCTGTTACGCGCCATGCTACCGCTGCCGATGGAAAGAATGCGTAGCGGTTAGCCGCACCGAACTTCGAAGAACCATCGAGACGCCCGGTGAACGTCACCAGATATTTGTTCATCAAACCGTAGTTGACACGAGCGAAGTAAGAGTTCAAACCATAAGCGGTTCCTTCTGAAAGCGGGGCCTGCGGGCTCGCACCAGCACCAAGGTTGTTATACTGGAAATAAGTATCGTCAAAGCCCTGGGTAATCGCCTGGTTTTCGAAGCGGTCAACGTGCTGCCACGACAAACCGAGCATGGCATTCACTGAATGGATGCGCGCAAAATCTTTATTGTAGGTCAGGTAATTCTCAAATTGCCACGAATTGTAACGGTTGTTGATTACGCTCGCATCCCCATTATTCGAAATATACTGCAATCCTTTGGCTGCAAAATAATCACGGCGCTGGTTAATCACATTCGTACCGATCGTCGTACGGAATTCGAGACCTTTGGCGAGATTAATGTTGGCGTACATATTCCCCAGCATGGTTTGCGTACGAAGGTAAAAAAGGCGCTCAGCAGCAACACGCAACGGGTTATCTCCGCCTTCCATACCCGGGTAGTCGCGGTTACTCGCCCAGGAGCCATTATCGTATTTCACCGGAATAATAGGAAGCGCTTCGAGAACCTGGCGCATAGTGGTAATACCACCGCCGCCAAGCTGGTCGATCTGCTTCTCATTCTGATCGGTATAGCCGAGTGTACCACCCACTTTCAGCCAGGGTTTGATTTGTGTGTCAAAAACAAAACGTCCCGCAAAACGCTTCTGCCACGACTCTTTCACAATCCCGTTTTCATTCCGGTAATTGAGGAATGCCCCGTAGGTTCCTTTCTCGTTACCGCCGGTGAAACCCAACTGGTGGTTTTGGGTAAAGGCTTTCTGGAACATTACGTCCTGCCAATCCGTGTCGTACAACGGGTTACCATTCGAATCGAACAGGCGCGGGTTGGTACGTTTCAGCTTGGGATCGGTGTATTTTGTACCTGTTGCCCAGCCAACCGGATCATATTTTGCGGCATTGGCATAAATCGTTTCCTCCACGGCCAGAAACTCCTTTGAATTGAGTACATCGAGCTTCTTTGGAGCAACGCCAATACTGAAATCCGTATCGTAAGTAACCCTTCCGCCACCGGCAACACCTCTCTTGGTTGTCACGAGAATAACCCCGTTGGCACCACGAGCACCGTAAATTGCTGTTGAAGAAGCATCTTTCAATACCTCGATAGAAGCAATGTCGTTCGGGTTAAGATAATCAATCGGCGTGCTGCCGTTTTGCAGATCTACCGCATTCAGGATCACACCATCTATCACGTAAAGAGGGTTGTTCGAAACACTGATAGAGCTCGCTCCTCGAATACGTATGTTGGCGCGACCACCCGGGCGACCGGAGTTGGACGACACGTTTACCCCGGTAATGCGGCCGGATAGCCCCTGGTTCAGCGATGAAGCCGGGCGTTCCTGCAATACCTCGGCTTTAAGCGTACCGACAGCCCCGGTAAGGTCCGATTTTTTAACAGTACCATAACCTACCACCACCACTTCATCCAATGCATTCTCGTCGGGGGCCATTTTCACTGTAAATGCTGATTGGTTTCCCACCGTCACCTCCTGTGATTTGTAGCCGACAAAACTAAAAACCAGCACCGGCTGGCCGCCCTCCGGAATATCCAGGCTGAAATCACCCGCAGCCCCTGTGGAAGTTCCGCGCTGGGTGCCTTTCAGTACTACGCTTACACCCGGGAGAGACGCCCCTTTTTCGTCTGAAACCGTTCCTTTCACAGTTCTGTCAACGGCGACCTGGGTTACCTGTGCCGGTGCGGTCAGGTTTTCCTGCGTCATCTGCCCCTCCGGCAGTGCCATCGCCTCGTCCTTGCTTTCCCTCACCGGCATCGCTTCCTTTGCCTTGCCTTCGGTTATAACAAATGTGTTCTTTCTCGTCTTTTTATATTTCAAACCATTCTGCCGCAGCAGTATGTCCAGGTTTTTCTCTATGGGCTGGTTAAAATCCAGGTTGCTGGAAGCTACGTTCACGGAGCCTACCAGTCGGTCTTCGAAAATGATTTCTACTCCGTAATGTCTCTGAAGGTCGAGCAAAACATTTTTAAGCTTCATCTCCTGGCCGAGCGAAGTATGCTGCTTGGTCGGCATCGACGCAAAGGCAATGACCTGTGAATGCACGATCCGGGAGGATTGCGTCATCAACACAATCCCGATCGCCACCCATTGCTTGGCTGATAGCGTTAAATTCATAATCAAGTGGTTTGGAATAATTAATTGTTCGTTAAAAGGATGCTTGCGCCGTTCTGCTCGACCCGGAGATCAAGTACTTCCGAAATCGTTTTCAAAAGTTCTTCCGCGTTTTTGGTTTTGAAATTGCCGGTTATCGAGCGTTGGGCGATGTTGGAATCGGAGAGGCTTACTTTCTGTCCAAAATTCTCCTCGATCATCGCTAGTATTTCTTTTACAGGCGTCCCATTGAACACATAGCGCTGCTCGGTCCAGGGAGCGAATGTTTTGACATCCTGCTTTCTTTCAAGCTGCACCGCGCCTTCCTGATCCAAAAAAGCGAGGTCGCCAGGCTCCATCATGACTTCCCTTCGGCGGTTGTCCTGAGAATAATCGATGCGCACGCTGCCGGATTTTAATGCCACTTTCGTACCTCTTGGCCTGGCAAATACAGAGAATGTAGTACCGAGCACTTCCACCTGAAACTTCTCGGACGTTTTCACTACAAAGCGCTTATGATCAATCGTATGGCTTACCGAAAACTCAGCCTCGCCTTCCAGCGCCACTTCACGCACATCGCCCCAGAAACCCAGCCTCGGCACTTTCAGTCTGGAGTTCGAATTCAATGCTACGCGACTTCCGTCTTCGAGGTACACGTCGGTAGTCTGGCCATATGCTGTCTGGTACGATTTGTATTGCAGCGGCTCGCGAAACCACCAGCCGCAGCTCACGAGTAGCGTTACCGAAGCCGCCGCCATCCAGAACCGGTTGCTGCGGCGCCCGATCCAGGAAATGTTCACACCTTCATTCTCACCTTCTTCCTTCTTCCATTCTCCTTCCTCTTCCATCGTCGAATTCAGTCGGAGCAGGAGATTTTCGAGCGCAATATCCTGGTTGGGGATAAACTGGGGCGACTGGGTTTCATATTCCAGCAGCCACCGGTGAAATGTTTCTGCGTTCTCTTTCCGCACGATCCATTCTTCCACGAGTTGCCTTTCGAGCGGATTAGCACGCCCGCTCAGGTACTCGAAAAGCGTATATTTAGATATAGTTCTTTCCATTTCTGTTCGGTTTACAACGTTGACGAGGCCCGTCGGGGCCTTCCGGGCCGACTTCTCGGGCCGGATTTCAGAGGATACTTAAAATGGTGAGGCAAAGCGAGATCATCCACTCTCCGTGAAGGGCGGAGCGCAGGTGTTTCAATGCCTTGGAGATGTGTACTTCAACGGTCTTGGGAGAGATATGCAGCTCGTCAGCTATCTCATGGTATTTTTTGTTCTCGAAGCGGCTCAGCAAAAACACCTTCTGGCATTGCATAGGCAGCCGGGCGATCACCTCGTTGACTTTAAGGAACAGGTTATTATAGTGGATTTCAGCATCAGGCTGCTGATGGTAAGTCGAAATCGAATGCTCCTCGTTCATTTCGAGGGTGTCGGTCTTACCAAACTCTCTACGCATATACGTATAGCATTCGTTACGCACGGAACGGAACAGATAGCTGGTGTACGACGTCGTGATGTTCTCGTAAGCCTTCGTGCGGTAAAACTGGAAGAATACCTCGCTCACCAGGTCTTCGGCGATCTGTTTGGAATACACAAACCGCACCGCATGGCTGCAAAGCGGGTTGTAATACCTTTTAAACAGCAGTTCCAGACCCTTTCCCGGATTTTGCTCGAAAGCCGATCTCAGGAAAGTAGCAGAATCAATCTCACTTACGGGGGCCTTGCCTTCGTGTGCAGGAGACACAAATGGCCCAGGGCGCTTCGTTTCCGGGTTAAGCAAAGGATCGTGCATCGGGTATCTGTTCGTATGTAATAATTAAAAGACTTTCTTGCACTTAAAATCCCTTACCCTTGATTTAAAAAAACTAAAACTTTTTTAAATCATATCTTAACCCATACTGACCGGATAATAAAAAAACCGCTATCCTTGCGAATAGCGGCCTTTATGAAAAACTAGTTATTTCGGGTTACAAATTCTTCGCCTTCATCTGTTTCACGGCATAGTCCACCGCCCGTGCAGAGAGTGCCATATACGTAAGCGAAGGGTTTTGCGTCGCGGTCGATGTCATACAGGCTCCGTCGGTCACGAATACGTTTTTGCAGTGGTGCAACTGGTTCCACTTGTTCAGCAGCGACGTCTTGGGATCTTTACCCATCCGTACTCCGCCCATTTCGTGAATGTCGTTGCCCGGGTTACGGTGGTTATCGTGCGTTTTCACATTGGTGAAGCCCGCTTTGGTAAACATCTCGCTCACCTGCTCCATGTAATCCTTGATCATCTTTTCGTCGTTATCGTCGTAATCGACCGAGATTCTCATTTTAGGCATACCAAACGGATCCTTCTCAACCTTGTCGAGCGCCACGTAATTGCTCTCCTTAGGGATGGTTTCGCCCATCATGTGCGAGCCTACACTCCAGTTACCGTATTTGGTTTCGTGCAACCCGGCTTTCAGCGATTCGCCCAGGCCGTTGCGGTCGTTGTAGGTGTTGCGGTTAGCCCCAAAACCGGCCGCATATCCTCTCAAAAAGTCGGTTTCCTGCTTGTAAACATTACGGAAACGTGGGATATAGCCGCTGTTCGGACGTTTTCCGTCGGTCGTCGAATCGAGGAAGCCTTCGTACTCGCCCGATACCGTTGCCCGGTAGTTGTGAAATGCGACGTACTTGCCGAGCAAGCCGTTGTCATTGCCTAATCCGTTCGGGAAGCGGCTGGATACCGAGTTCAGCAGTACCAGGTTGGAGTTCAACGCAGCCGCATTCAGGAAAATGATATTGGCATAAAACTCGATCATTTGCTTCGTGTTCGCGTCGATTACGCGCACCCCCGAGGCTTTCTGCGTCTTATCGTCATAAATGATCGAATGTACCACCGAATGTGGGCGGAGCGTCATATTACCCGTTTTCGCCGCCCAGGGAATGGTAGACGCGTTACTGCTGAAATATCCTCCGAAAGGACACCCACGCTCGCACATCACGCGATGCTGACATTTGGCACGCCCCTGGTCGAGGTGAATCTGCTGCGGATCGGTAATATGTGCCGCGCGACCGATGATAATGTGACGGTCTTTATATTGTTTCGAAACCTGTTCTTTAAAATACTTTTCCACGCAGTTCAGGTCGTGCGGGGGCAGGAACTCGCCATCGGGCAATGCGTCGATGCCGTCCTTGTTGCCGGTAATACCCGCGAATTTCTCCACGTGGCTGTACCACGGCGCCAGGTCGTCGTAGCCGATCGGCCATTCCACGGCGAATTGATCACGCGCCGGGCCTTCGAAATCGTACTTGCTCCAACGCTGCGTCTGCCGCGCCCAAAGCAACGACTTTCCGCCCACCTGGTAGCCCCTCAGCCAGTCGAAAGGCTTTTCCTGAATGTAGGGGTGCTCATTATCCTTCGCAAAAAAGTGCATCGACGATTCCTTGAAGTTATAGCAACGCGCCGCGATCGGGTTAGCGTCGGCGATTTCCTTGGTTAGCCGCTCGCGGTGTTCAAACTCCCACGGCATCATGTTCGTCGTAGGGTAATCCTTAATATGCTGCACATCCCTCCCGCGTTCGAGCACGAGGGTTTTCAACCCTTTTTCGGTCAGCTCCTTCGCCGACCATCCACCGCTGATCCCCGAGCCAATCACAATGGCATCGTAGGTGCGGGCTTTTTTACTATCAATATTGAAATTTGCCATAGTTCGGTTTGATGGAAATAGGGAGAAAGGAGGAAGGGGAGGAAGGAGGAAAGGGAGGAAGGACAATCAATGACTTAATGACTCCATGACTTTTCTTCCCCTTCCTCCATCCTCCCTTCTATCCCTTTTTAACAGGTACACACCCATGGTAGCGGGCGGGGATCATTTCGTAATGGGTAATGTTGGTCATCACAAATTCGGAGGTCATGTAGCCCTGGATCGTGAGGTTTTTGACCATGCTGAAAAACCCTTTCTGTGTCGCGTCGCTGCCTTTTTCGATATCCGACAGGATTTGCAGGCGCTGCTCCTTGCTGGCATCTACAAACGACTTCCCGAAACGTTGAATACTTTGCTCATCGATATTCGAAACGCCGCTTGCCAGGCTTGCCTGCGCTTTGGAATCGTAACAGTCCTTCACCATTTTCTGTACAAAATCCCCCACTCCCAGTTCTCCCGCTCCCGGCGTATCGGTCTTAGGGATAATGGTTTCGACGATCATCGTAAGGTTTTTGGATTGGTCTGCCGAAAGCAACCCGCTCTTCGCCACCGCACTCTTGTTCCAACCGGATGCCCAGGAAGGCAAACCCGCCATGGCGCCCATGGCAACAGCCATGCTTTTAAGCGCTACGCGTCTCTCCATTTTCATCTCTATTTTGTTTAATCGTCTTTATTAGTATTGTTTCTTGTCATTTGTTGTCAGGAGGTTGTCAAGTGTTGTCATGGATAGTCATTTATTGTCAAGAAGTTGTCAAGGATTGTCACTAATTGTCAGGGATTGTCATTGGTGGTCACCGATCGAAGCTTTTGAAATTCTTCTCTCAAACACGTTCTCTTTAACTACGTCCAACTATTCTTGACCACACATGACAATTCTTGACTATACCTGACCACACCTGACAATTCTTAACCACAACTGACCAGAGCGTCACTCCTCGAGAAAGTCGAGATCGCGGCCATGTGTTTCCGGGATGGTGAGAATGCAGAAAATGCCTATTGCAAAACAGATCAGCCCCACGAGCGCACCAGCCTGAATGACCGTGAAAGAATCTTTAAAAATAGCAAATAATGTAGTCATTCCCACTACGGTGCCGCGTACCATGTTGGGGACGGTAGTAGCTGCCGTAGCACGCAGGTTGGTACCGAACTGCTCGGCCCCGATGGTCACGAACATGGCCCAGTAACCGATCCCGAAACCCAGCAGCGCCGCTACGGTGTAGAACATCGACACCGACTTGATACCGGCAAAGAGATAGATAATGCTGAATACCAATGTAAATAGCATGAGGTAGAAAACCGCCTTCTTGCGCGATTCGAGCCAGTGGCTGATAAACCCGCTGCAAAGGTCGCCTATCGAAAGGCCAACGTAGCACCACATGATGGAAAGACCCGGCTTGATAGACTCTGCAATGCCCAATGCCTTGCCGAATTCGTTGCTGAACGTAGCCAGGATACCGATCACAAACCATGTTGGAAGCCCGATACCAATGCACCTGAGATATCTTCCGAGCCTGTCTTTATTGGTAAATAATGCAAAGAAGTTACCCTTCTCGATATGTTCCTTTTCTTTCAAATCCTTGAAAATGCCCGATTCGAAAACGCCTATCCGAAGCAGAAGCAGCGAAATACCCAGCCCGCCTCCGATGAAATAGGCATAGCGCCAGTCAAAAAACTCCACCGTGAAATAGGCCACCACCGCACCCAGCAAACCAATGCCGGCTACCAGCGAGGTACCAATCGCACGCAAGTGCTTGGGAAGGATTTCGGAAACGAGCGTGATACCCGCCCCCAGCTCACCTGCCAGACCGATACCGGCAATGAAACGGAGCAGTTTGTAAACCGTCACATCCTGCACGAAACCGCAAGCGATGTTGGCAAGGGAGTAAGTGATAATGGAGCCGAATAGTACGGAAAGGCGCCCTTTCTTGTCTCCCAGTACACCCCACAATATCCCGCCGATGAGCAGTCCGGTCATTTGCCAGTTGAGAATACTGGCGCCGGTGATGGAAATGTCCGCTTCGGAAAGGCCTAATGCAGCCAGACTAGGCAGGCGCACGATCCCGAAAAGTAGCAAATCATAAATATCTACGAAGTAACCAAGGGCAGCGACAATTACGGGAGCACTGAAAAGGTAGGAAGCGTCTGAGCGCGTTGCTGGGACGGATGACATTTGATTTTGTATGGGTTTCATCGGAATAACTTGCAATATTATGCAAATAGCCGGACATAAGCCCGGCTATTCGTTGGTAAATTAATAAAATTCAAAGAGAAAGTTTTGTTTTAAAAAATCCGCACCCGCTGTAAGTTTCATATCAGGCAAGTGCTTACAGTTCAAGTTTCTGCTTGTCTTTTAAAAGCTGCTCCTTCAATTTGGCATAATCAATGTCCTGAACGGCTTGTTTACCGTCGATCGCCTGTACCGCAGCAGTAGCCGCGCTTTGGCCCAGGATCATGAACACCGGCTCCATACGAATGGACCCATAAGCAATATGCGACGCCGACACGCACACCGGCACCAGCAGGTTTTCGCATTCCGCTTTCTTGGGAACAATGGAGCCATAGGAAATGCTGTAAGGCGTTTTGGGATGCACGCCGATATCGCCCTCGTTCTGCACGAAGCCGTCCTCCTTCACATAGCGCTGCGCATTATGCGCATCGAGCGAGTACGAGCCCATGCCGACGGATTGTTCCACCGCTTTCTTGCCCAGCGTCTCATTCTCAGTCATCACGCTTTTCCCTAACATACGGCGTGCCTCACGGACGTAGATCTGGTGCGGCCAGCCGCCGTTGTCCTTGAACTCGTCTTTCGGTAAACCCCATTCACTCATCTTGGCGCGTACATCTGCCGGTACGGCCGGGTCATTGGTCAGAAAGTACATCAGGCCTTTCTGATACACCTCATGCTCCTTGATGATCTCCTTGCGGCGCTCGTACGAAGCATCGGGGTAATCGTAGTTCTGGCCAATGAAGTCCGTGCTGAACGGGCCGTGGTTGTTCGTATCCGTTTTACGGTTGGGAATGGGGTCGTATTTGTCGAAAGTTTCGGTCCAGCCGGCCTTGTACACGCGGGCGAGGAGCTCATATTTGCCGGGATCATACCCTTCCGGCTTCGCGAACGGAATACGGTTGTCGGGATGCGACGAGAGGCACATGCGAAAGCAATAGGCTTGGATTTTGTGGTCGCCTTCCCCGTTCTTCCCGATTTTTTCGGCCGTAACATATGGCAACAAGCCGCTTTGGGGATCACCTTCCACTTTGTAGGGGCTGATATTCTTCGCGAAATAATGCCTGTGCTGAAAAACGCCCGCCTGGATACCGTTCCACTCTTCATTGTAAACGCTATTGGCCTCACGTCCGACGTGGTATTTTACACCGGCAGCCGCCATCAGGTCGCCTTCGTAGGTAGCGTCGATGAACATCTTGCCTTTGAATGTCTTGCCGCTGAGCGTTTTGAAAGAGGTAAGCCGGCCTTTGCTCTTCTGCACACCGCTTTTGCCCCGGTCGAGCCATTCGTCGCGGTAGATTTTGATATTGTTTTCTTTCACAAAATCCTCGAAAACCTGCTCTGCCACGTGCGGTTCGAAGATCCACATTGTACGCTCGGTGCCGTCCATGGCTACCGTACCCTGGCCTTTATTGCCATATTCTTCTTTTTTCTGCCAATGCCACCCATCGGGGGTATCATAATGCTGGTAAACGCGGTGGTAAAACTCGCGCGCAAGGCCACCGATCACCGATTTATTACCTGTATCGGTGAAACCCAGCCCGCCGGACGAAAGTCCGCCCAAATGCTTGTCGGGTGAGACCACGAGCACCGTTTTTCCCGATTTGATCACCTGCACCGCCGCTGTAACCGCCGCACAAGTGCCGCCGTAAACGATCACATCGGCTTCAAACGACTGTGCAGAAACCGACAACGGTATGACCTGAGAAATGAGGACTGCGACTAGTAAGAGTAATTTTCTCATGAATGTCTGAGTTGAGATTTGAGATATTGACCGCCGACCGCTGACCGCCGACGGCCGAATGCTAATTGTTGATTTGACCGGCGGCCGTCACCGATCAGCCACCGGCACGAATAGCACCGCATCTGCGGCTACCGCCCCTGATGCCCCTTCTGCCGAAATGTTGACCGAGGACATATTGCCTTTGGGTAGATTGAACTTGCCTACGTGGTACCATTCGCCGGAAGTCTGGCCTTCTACTATAATGTCCTTTTCCAGCACTGAAATGTTCTTGGCTTCACTGCCCGCCTGCACCGAAAGTTTTATTTCCGAAGCCGGCTTAGCCACTTTGGGGAAATAAACGTAGATCTGGTAATTGCCAGGATTCGCGATTTCAGGTGTGAAGGTGACCGTACCGCCATTCTGGTCGCTTTCGGAAGTTGCCAGGAAAGACGGGCCGTACCCTCCTTTTTTAACTGGCTGCCAGTTTCCTTTAACAGAGACATTGCTATCCTCATTATCGACCAGTATTTCGGGTGTTTTGCCGTTTACGAGCGGGTCGGTTTTGAGCTTTGCCTGCAATTTGGCGATGTCGATCTGCTGCACGCTTTTCTTCGAATCGATAGCCATCACCGCGGCGACTGCCGAAGATTGGGCAAGTACCATAAACACCGGCTCCATGCGGATAGAACCATAGGCAATGTGCGTCGCGGAAAGGCAGACAGGTACCAGCAAGTTGGTACACTCCTTTTCTTTCGGCACCAGCGAGCCGTAAGCGATCGGGTAAGGGCCCGAGGCGCTTACCTCCACATTACCTTCGTTTTTCGCCATGCCATTCACCACAATGCGCTGAATATTGTGCGAATCCATCTGATAAGCCGCCATACCTACGCCGTCTTTCACCACTTCTTTTAGCTCGCAATGCGCCTGGGTCATCACGTAGCTACCCACCATTCTCCTGGCTTCGCGGATGTACAGCTGCGGCGACCAGTTGCCGGTTTCTACATATTCATCTTTGGGATACCCCCACTTCAACATCGACTCGCGTAGTTCCGCAGGCACGCGGGGATCGTGGCCGAAGAAGTAGAGCAACCCCTTGGTGTACGTTTCGTGCGCCTTGATAATTTCCTCCCTCTTTTTGTAGTCGGCGTCGGGGTAATCATGGTTCATGCCAATCATATCCGTCGAAAAGCCGTTGCGGTTGTTAATGTCCGTCTTGTTGTTCGGCATTTTACTCCAGATGAAGTAGTCGTTCAGCGTTTTGCGTTGCGGCTGTTTGGCGATGAGTCGGGCGAGCAGTTCATAGCGAACGGGATCATAGCCCGCCGGCTGGGTAATAGGCACCATATTAGCCGGGTCGGATGTGAGGCAGATGCGGTAATTATAGGCCTGCACTTTCTTGTCGCCGGTGCCATTAGGTTCCAATTTCGCCGGCGATACGCCCCAAAGCAGGCCGCTTTCGGGTTTTCCTTCGATCTTGTAGGGATCAATGCCATCGGGAAGCTGGTGGCCGTGCATGAGCTGAATGCCGTCGATGGTTTCGTGGTACTGGCTGTTGCCCTCCCTGCCTACCGTGTAGGAAACGCCCGCTTTCGCCATGAGGTCGCCTTCGTACGTGCAATCGATGTACATTTTGGCAGAAATAACCTGGTTGGATTGGGCGCCGGGTTTGAGGCTGTTTTCCAAAACAATGGATTGAATCCCCGCCCCGGATTTACGGGCGCTTACGATCCGGCTTTGGTACATTATTTTAATACCCGCTTCGTCCAGGTATTGCTGCAAGGTTTTCTTAGCCACGCTCGGCTCGAAAGTCCACTGCTCGAATTTGCCGTAATGCTTGCCTATGCGGCGGTAAAAGTCCCTGGAAAGGCCGGTAATGGCATATTTATTACCAATATCGGTGTAGCCGAGGCCACCGGAAGTCATGCCGCCCAAATGCCCGCCCGGCTCGATGAGTACGACGGACTTACCCATTTTTTTTGCCGTGTAGGCCGCGATTACCCCGGCCGCTGTCGCACCGTAAATGCAGACATCCGCCTGCACCGGAGCGATGGCTTTCGGCTCCATATGGAACCGAAAGCCGGACAACAGGAATGCAAACAGACAAGCGAAATGTGCTATTGCTATCTTTTTTCTCATTGTTTTTGAAATGATTAAAAATGCTTAATAACCCGGATTCTGGTCTTTGGCAGTAATGGCCTTGTTATACAAAATCTCGGAATTCGGGATCGGCCACAGCATGTGCTTTTCGGCGACAACAATGTTTTTTACTTCTAAAATGCGCTGTTTGGCTATTCCTAACCGTTTCAGGTCGTTCCAGCGCTTGCCCTCGTACATGGTTTCGTAGCCCCGCTCCTGCACCACTTTGTCGATGTAGGTTTGTAATGTGGCAAAATCGGCGAGCTTAAAATCGACCGTCGAAGCCGCTTCGGCAGGCTTGCCATAAGCGCGGCGATGCACCTTGTTGAGGCTTTCGAGGCCCTCGGCGGTAGGCTTGCCATTTGCACGGGCATCGGCTTCCGCATGGAAAAGGAGCAGGTCGGCGTAGCGGTACCAGGGATAATCGTTGCCGGCGCCACCGGTTGCGAGCGGGTCGCGGTATTTCCGGTACAAGAGGGACGTGGTACCCAAGCCTATATCGACATTATAAAACATGTGATTCTTCCGCAAATCCTTGAAATCCCAGTTTTTGATCACCGAATTGGACACCGAATCGGTATACTGCGCGTACACGCCACCCGGGCCATAGTAGTTGTACTGGCCAATTTTGCGGTGCGCATAACTCACCAACCCGAAGCCTTGCTGGCGTGAATATTTGAAATAGAAAATCTCCTCACTCGTATTCACTACTTCCGGACCATATATTTTCTGGAAATCCTCCGAAACACTCACCGCCACCAATGAATACTTTTTAGAATCGATCACCTCCTTTGCTTTCGCACGCGAATCTTCCCATTTTTCGAGGTACAGATACACCTCCGACAGCATGGTTTTCGCTGCCCATTTGGTAGGGCGTCCGATTTCCGAGGGGTTGTCGGGAAGCCCGGCTTCGGCCGCCAATGCATCTGCGACAATGAGCTTGTAAACGTCCTCCACACTCGAACGCGGAATGTCGGCTACCGTCATGTTTTCTTCCGTGCGCAGGGGTACAGCCGCCCAGTTACGCACGAGCGCGAAGTAGATCAGCGCCCGCATGTATTTAGCTTCCGCCACAAACGAAGCCTTTTCCGCATCGGTCATGTTCGTTCCCTTCGGCACATTCGCGATAACCAGGTTCGCATTCCGGATGGATTGGTAAAAGTTGTCCCAAATCGTCGCTACGCGGTTAATGTTCGTGTTATCAAGCCCCTGGTACAAGCTCACGGGCGTTTGCGTACCTCTTGAATTACCATAATCCGCAAGACCTTCCAGCTGTGCCGGGTAGTTGGTCGAAAGCGCCGGATCAGTACGCATCGGGCCGTAGATCGCATTGACAGCGGCTTTGGCTTCCGCTGCGGTATTATAAAAATTTTCGGAGGCCAGCGACTTGGGTTTCTCTTCCAGAATATCGGAACAACCCATGCAAACCGCCGCGAAAAACAAACTCGTGAATATCTTTTTCATAATGATGATTTCTCTTTAACCGGTGATTAAACTGACCTTAAAACCCAATTCTGAGGCCTACTGTGGTGGTTTTGGCCACGGGATAAACGTAATGGTCCACCCCCTGCACAATAGAGTTAGTGCCTCCGTAAGAGTTCACTTCCGGGTCGTACCACGAGTACTTGGTAAAGGTGATCAGGTTCTGGCCGCTCACATACACCTGGCCATATTTCATCCATTTGATGTGCAGTTTGGCAACCGGGAGATTGTAGCTCAGCTGGATGTTCTTAAACCGGAGATAAGAGCCATCCTCCACGAAACGGTTCGACATCTGGGCCTGTGAAGAAGTTTTGATGACGGGATATTTCGCATTGGTATTCTGGGGTGTCCAATGGTTGAGGTACACTTCCCGCGGCATATTCAGCGCCTGGCCGTAGTCGTAGCCCTGCCCTTGCGCGCTGAGGTTGAAAATGTCGTTGCCTTGCGAGCCCTGGATAAAGAAAGTTAGTTCGAAGTTTTTGAACGACATATTCGAATTCAAACCATAGGTAAATTTAGGATTAGGATTCCCGATGATCTGTTTGTCGCCCGCGTCGCGGCTGCCGTTACCGTTGAAGTCTTCATAGGCGATAAAGCCTTTCTCGTCATAGCCTTTTTCCACATAACCATAGAAAGACCCGAGCGGATAACCTTCGCGGAGGATGTTCACGTTGTCATTCACCGCAGCACCGATTGTCTGCCCCAGGATATCGTTTCCGCCATAAAGCTTCATAACTTTGTTTTTGTTGATCGACAAATTGGTCGATACATTCCATTTGAATGCACCTTCCAGCACGGCCGCATTAACACCTAGCTCAAAACCCTTGTTTTGAATTTTTCCGATATTCTGAATTGTAAATGTGTAACCCAGCGACGACGGCAGAGCCACGTTGTTCAGCAGGTCCCGGGTGTTTTTGATGTAATAATCAGCCGTGACATTGACACGGTTGTTCCAAAGCCCGAGGTCGATACCGAAGTCGGTTTGGGCTGTGGTTTCCCATTTCAACGATCCTGCAAGCCGCGTGCCGGGCGCATAGGATGTCATGAATGCATCGCCAAACACGACCTGTCCCGAGTTCAGCTGGTTCAATGTGTAGTATGGCTGAATGGACGTGTTACCAGTTTCTCCATAGCCCGCCCGCAGTTTCAAATCTGAAATGAATGGGATATTTTTAATAAACTCTTCCTCCGACAAACGCCATGCAAGTGCACCGGAAGGGAAAAAGCCCCATTTCTGTCCCTCGCTATACCGCGACGAACCGTCCGCACGGAAGCTGGCCGTGGCAAGGATCTTGTTATTGAAGGTGTAGTTAACACGCGCCAGGTAGGAAAGCAGCGACCATTTGGAATAAGTCGATACAGGTACCCCTTGCGTTGCCGCAGCACCGATGTCGTGCGTCTCCTGATTATCGCTGATAAAACCGCTGCCGCTTGCTTTCAGGTAAGTGGATGTATAGTTCTGATAAGTAAAACCGGCTACGGCTGAAATGCTATGCTTACCAAAATCCTTCAAATAACTAATGGTATTCTCACTCAGAACGCTCGTAACCCGCTGTGTTTCTATCGATGCACTACCTTTTGAGTTGACAAATTTAGTGGTTGTATAACCATCTGTCCGGTCGTCGGTACTTTCGATCCCTGCAAGCGACTTGATCAGCAAACCTTTGACCGGTTCGAATGTAAGCGCGCCGTTGGTCAGAATCTTGTTGGATTGGATAACGTCCGATTGCTGGTAAAGAAAATTCAAAGGATTGGTAATCACATTCGAACCCCATGCATAAGCCTCGGCCAGCTTCGAATAGCTGCCGTCGGGAAGCGTGGAAGGAATGGTAGGGTAGCCCGAAAGCATGGCCGACATGAGCGTTCCCCCGCGGTTTCCTCTTTCGGAATTTTTGCGGTCGGAATTGATGCGGCTCAGCAATGAACTGAGGTCGAATTTGAATTTCTTGCCGATGTCGGAGCTCAGGTTAATGCGCAGCGCGTTCCGCACGTAATTACTACCGATCACAATGCCATCCTGGTTAAAATTGCTGGCTGCTACCGAGAAACGCGTCTTTTCATTACCACCGCTCACGGTCAATGCGTGGTTCTGGACCGGCGCTTTCTGAAATACCAGATCCTGCCAGTCGGTGCCTTTGCCAAAACCCGCTATCTGGTCCGCTGTGAAATGCGGGGCCAGGCCATCATTGGCAGCTTGTTCATTATAAAAATTGGCATATTCGGTCGCATTCATCAAATCCAGCTTTTTGCGGATCGTCTGCACGCCATAGTATCCGTCGTAGTCGACACTCACGCGACCTGCCTTGCCTTTTTTGGTCGTAATGAGCACCACGCCGTTTGCACCGCGTGACCCGTAGATGGCAGTAGCGGAAGCGTCTTTGAGAACTTCAATGGATTCAATGTCAGCGTTGTTCAGCAACGTAGGGTTACCTGAATACGGGAATCCATCCACCACATACAATGGCTCGTTACTACCCTGAATGGAGTTGGTACCCCGCACGCGAACGCTGATGGAGCTACCCGGCGCACCCGTGTTTTGCGATACATACACACCTGCCGCGCGTCCCGCGAGTGATTGCACGAGGTTCGTGGCCGGATACGCATTCAACTCCGAAGATTTAATGGAAGAAACCGCGCCGGTAAGGTCGCTTTTCTTGATCTGGCCGTAACCAATAACCACGATTTCCTGCAACGACTTGTCTTCTAGCATCATGCTGACGGTCAGCTCCGTCTGGCTGCCCAGCACAATTTCCTGCGATTTATAACCTACAAAACTGAAAACCAGCACCGAATTCGGCGCACTTGTTTCGGGAATTTCGAGCTGGAAGTTGCCGTCGGGGTTGGTGGTAGTACCGGTCTGCGTTCCTTTCAGCACAATGCTGACGCCCGGTAGCCCCGTGTTGGACTCACCGTCGAGCACCTTACCCGAAACCGCTCTTTTGGGAGCATTGGCAGGCAACGGTTGCCCTGCGGGAGCGTCGGGTGTGGCATGTTCCAGTCTTCGAAGAATGATGATTTTGCCGGAAACTTCATAGTCGAGCCCCAGCGGCGTCAGAATATGGTCAAGTGCTTCGTACAATGGCTTGTCTTTCAAGGAAACTGTCACTTTCCGGGCCGATTTAATCAGCTTGGAGCTGAACACGAAGCGCACGTCGACCTGTTTTTCCACCTGGCTGAGCACCTTTTTGACTTCACTGCCGTTCGCCGTCACCGAAATTTTCTGGCTGAGAAGGGATTGCGCGCTACCTTCACGTGCGTAACCCGTGACGATAAACACCAAGGCAAGCATGAGTTGAGTAGCTGTCATTCGCATGGTCCACAGTAATACCCTACGGTACTTTAAAGGTTTTTTCATAGATTTGATTGTTTTGTAGAATAGGAAATTTGGCAAAACGATCCCTGCCTCCCGCTTGGGAGGGTAATGGCGACCAACCTGTCAGGGAATTTTCGGAGCCGGTGATGCGGGAACATTGCCGGCTCTTCTTTTTAGGATAAGCTTTCTGTTTTTTCTGTTGGGATTTAAAGGGTTACGTGATTGTTTTGGGTTAATTCCTGCATCCTTTGCTATGGATGATCACCTGGCCATCGACGATCTCGTAGCTGGATTCTACGGCCTTGCATATGATACTGAGCTTGTCGTGAAGTGTCTGGTTGTCGAGGCGTGCGGTAAGCGGGCAATCTTTCAATAATGCCTCGTCGTACAAAATATCGATGCCATAGGCCATGGCGATCGTGTTGAAGACCTCGCTCGCAGGCGTATCTTCAAATTCAAACTGGGGTATTTCGGCTTTGGAGACTACCATTTCAGGCTTCTCTACCAGTGTTTTCACCATTTTGACCTCGTTGCGGGCGTAGATAATCTTCTGGTTGGGTGTCAACACAACGCCCTGTAACTGCTTGTCGGCCACTTTTTCCTTCAAATGCGGGTCGGACTGCGCGAATACGGCCACTTTTCCGGTTTTCACTTCCACTGTCACTTCACGCGAATCGCCATAAGCTTTAATGCGAAAACTGGTGCCCAACACTTTCGTAACCAGTCCATTGGCATACACCAGGAATGGATGCTCGGGATCTTTGGCGATGTCGAAAAACGCTTCTCCTTCCAGGAAAACCTCCCGCCGCTCTCCGTCAAACCGCTCGGGATAGCGAATGCGCCCTTTCGGGGCAAGGCTGATTTTACTGCCATCGCTCAATGCAAGTTCGATAGTTTGAGAAGTTGAATTGGTCTTTTCAGTCAATGCCCCGCTGTGCTCTATGACACTGTCCTGCTGGCTAAGTTCCGGCTTTTCTTCCCTTTTGATCATTACCGAATACACGGCCCAGCCCATGAGCATGATCAATGCCACCGAAGCCGCGAATTGCATCCAGGGAATGGAAAATGCCGGCACCAGGCGGCGCGGGGCGCGTGCCGAATCCTCGTTGGCTTCGGTAATCCGGCCGACCGTCTGCTTCACTACCTGGTTAATCTCCGAATCGTCGATCTCCGGTTCATGCAGGCGAAGGGAAAGTACAATGGCCTTGGCCTGCTCCACTTTTTCGAGCATTTCGGGATTGGCGTCAATCCAGTCGTCCCAAAGCGCGTCGGTCTCAGAGGTGGGCGACAATGTCCATTGACGAAAGAAATCGTCCCAGACAAAGTCTTCAACAGAAAAATCGTTGTAGCGGTCCATACCAGTTCATTGTGTCTACATGTGTATAGACAAGCCCGGGTGTGGGATACCAATAATTTTTAAATTATTTCTTCAAAAAAGAATAAAAACCAACTGACTAGCTGACGGAGTGCGGATTAGAACAGAAAATGCAGCAGAAAAAATATGAGGAATTCCGCTTTCCAATGCGTTTTCAAATGCCGGATAGCGATTTGAAGCAAGTTGGAAACCGTCTGCGGCGACACGCCCATTACCTCGGCAATCTGCTCGCGGCTGAGTTCCTGGAAAAATTTGAGGTACACCACTTCCTTCTGCCGTCGGGGCAGCGCATTGATCAGCTTTTGTACATGATGCGTGCGGGAATGGGTCGCTTCGTTGCGGATATAGTCGTCTTCCACCGAAAACTCGATCTCGAAATAATCGTCCTCCTCCTGCAATGCCTCCCCGCCTACCCACGTGCGGGAGGACACCTGCCGGTGCATGAGGCGCCGGAGCGAAGCCATCAGATAGGGCTTTACGGCTGCGTCGGGATTGAGGTTATCCCTTTTTTCCCACAGCACGAGAAACAGGTCCTGAATGCTGTCCTTTACCAACTCCCGGTCTTTCGAAAACTTACTCCCATACCTGAAAAGCAGGCGAAAATTATCGGACATGAGTTTCTCGAATGCCCGCACCTCGCCCGCCAGGAAATCCTGCCAGAGCACGCGATCTTCCGGAAAAGGGGATGTTGAATTCATAACTTGTTGAAAGGGACGACTAAATAAGTCAAACTTAACCGCAAACTCAATTTATTTTACAAGATTAGTTTAATTGAATCAGGTTATCGTCCTATCCAAACAGTTACTCGATCATGACTTTAACTGCCTGTTTCTGACCATCCTGGTTTTGAAATTGCAAAATGTAAATGCCGGACGCCGGCGGGCTCAGCGGTTTCAGGCTTAACTTACCCGGCGCTTCCGCTACCGTTTTCGATGGCAGCACCCTGCCATTCAAATCGACCAGACGAACCGAGGATGCATTTACCCCTTTTCCAGAGAGTGAAATCCGGTCTCTTTTCGCCGGATTCGGGGCCACGATCGCATTGTCGGCAACAGGGTTCGGCCTGCCATCGTCAATGGATATTTCATCGATCCGGATCTTTCCCACGCCATTGCGGTAGCGCATTTCGAAGTTGGATAGTTTGGTTTTGGAATAAACCGATGTTCCCGGATAGGCCTTTGCAGCTCTGGCAACCGGCTCGTCATCTACCCACAAATCGTATGTCCCGGGCGCCGCGGTTTCTTCGGCAAACGTTGCATTCAAGCGATAGGCCAACGGCTCTTTCGAGTTGTTCAGCACCCAGGTGAGGGTAACCAGCTTCTTTTCGGCGTAAGTTCTGCTTACCTGCCGGGTTTCGAGATCCTTGATATTGAAACCGTCTTCAAGGAAGTTGACTGAGCATTTCGCGAACATTAACCCATTCCCGGGAAATGAATTGTTGACCGGGTTGAAATCTTCTCCCACATAAAAATACATCGCATTCAGCGCGGATGCCTGGATCTCCTCCACACTAAATGTAATGCGCACGATCAGCGTCCCAGGGTTCGGGCTGAACGGGGTGGCGCGCATAGCCCGTATAATACCCCCCGTTGCCGAATCCAACCGGCTGCGGGTGAGCTCCATGTAGCCTTTATGGAATTTGTGGAAGGAAAGCGCCGGGGCCGTTAGAATGACGTGACTGAACTGCCCGGTGTCGGGCTGCGGGTTGATCAGGCCGGTGGTCTGGCTGAAATCCTGGTGGAAGTAGGTGGTTTGAGCGCTGCCGACGAATGTGCTCAGCGCGAATGCGGAAGTTAAAAGTCTTTTTAGCATAAACTGGATTAAGGTTTATACTTTTAGACGTTGAAGATTTGGAATGGTAACGCTTTGTAGAAGTAAATTATTAAAATGCCACTAAGGCACGAAGTTACACGAATGTCTCTTCGCGAAAATTCGTGTCTTAGTGGCATTAAGACTAATGACTACGCCCAGCTTCCCTTACCTTTTCAAGCTCCGCGGCCATCGCCTTTACCTTCGCCGGGTACTTGTCCGCAACATTGTTTTTTTCACCAATATCCTTACTCAAATCATACAACTGAGGCTTGGGATTAGCGCCGGTTTCGATATGAGTAAGCTCGGCAACCGCCTTGCCTTCGCGCGGCTCGATATATTTCCAATTACCCTGCGTGATCGACAATGCACCACCTTGCTTGATCAACCAGCTGCGCCCGGTTTGGCTTTTGCCTAACATGGCGTCTATCACATTAAAACTATCCACAGCCTCTTCGCTTCCGGTCTTTTGCTGAAAGAATTTGGCGAAAGACGCCATCATATCGATCTGGCAGATCAATGCGTCCGAAACTGTACCCGGCTTAATCGCCTGCGGCCAGCGCGCCAGCCAGGGCACGCGTGTCCCGCCCTCGAATGCACTGTACTTCCCTCCGCGCAGCGGGCCGGCGGCACTGTGCCCTTTCGCCAGTTCTACCGCGCGATCGGCATAGCCGTCGTCGAGTACCGGGCCGTTATCGCTTGAAAAGATAACCAGCGTATTTTCAGCGATTTTCAGCTCGTCGAGTTTCTTCAAGATCTCTCCTACCGTCCAGTCCATTTGCAGGATCACATCGCCACGCAAGCCCATTTTGCTTTTGCCTTTAAACTGCGTGCTGGGCATTCGGGGGACGTGAATATCGTTCAGCGAGAAGTATAGGAAGAATGGGCTCTTGCGGTTATCCTCAATGAATTGCTCGGCCTTGCTCAGGAACACGTGTGCCACTTCCTCGTCGGTCCAGCGGGCCTGCTTGCCGCCCGTCATCCAGCCTATGCGGCCAATACCATTTACAATCGTATTGTTATGTCCATGATTCGGTGAAGCCGGGAGTTTCAGTAATTCGGGATTTTCGAGTCCTGTCGGTTCGTTGCCTATTTTTTTGGAATAATCCACTTCAATAGGATCGTTCGGATCGAGGTCCTGCACATCGTGATTTTCTACGAAAACTGTCGGAACGCGGTCAGATGTCGCAGGAAAGAAGAATGCATAATCAAAACCCACTTCGTTCGGACCTTTGGTGATGGGTTTATTCCAATTGATTTGCTTGTTGGTTTCGCCCAGGCCAAGGTGCCACTTACCTACCGAGCCGGTCTTATAGCCTGCGTTTTGAAAAATGGCAGGTAACGTCAATTGATTCGTCGGGATGATCAGCGACGCATCTCCCGGAAGTACGCCCGTACCCTTTTGCCTCCATGGATACTTGCCCGTCATGAGCGCGAAGCGTGAGGGTGTACATGTAGCCGAGCTCGCATGCGCGTTTGTGAAGCGAATCCCTTCCTTAGCCAGGCGGTCAAGATTAGGCGTACTGATTTTCGTGGCGCCATAGGCACTCAGGTCGCCATAACCGACGTCGTCGGCGTAAATGAAAATGACATTGGGTTTGGATTGTTTTTTCTGAGCTTTTACCGCGAATGGCAAGAGCATCGCCGCCGCCAATAGCCACGACGTCACTAGTGAGTACTTTAATTTCATAAGGTTGGGGTTAAGAATTCCGGCTGTGAAGATATTCATTCAGTCCGACTTTGCCGGTTGAAAAGCGAAAGTATACCCCGGAAAGCATTTTTGAAAATAAAGTAACCGCCTGATAAACGGATTTGGAAACGCCCGGTTGAGATACGTAATCTTGTGCTATTACACCACTATGCTATGGATCAACCTGCTTACGATGTTAAAGTTCTTGAAGATGGTTGCCGTTTTGACTTTTTGAGTATTGGATACACCGCGACCCACAAAGCGATTCTTTATCAAGAGACCGAGATTCCTTTTTTGTATTCCCTGACATTAGCAGAAGTACAATGGGATGGAAGGCTTTCGACGACTATCAACAATAGCAATGCAGACGTGAAACCTACCATGGCAACTATATCTAAAACAATTGAAACTTTCACCGCTGCTCATCCAAGGGCTGTCGTTGGATTTATGGGAAATACCGATGCAAAAACCCGACTATACAGAATTGCAATCTCGCGAGATCTCGATAGATTTTTAGAAAAATACCTGATTTGGGGAGTCAGAAGCGATAACGGCAAACGAGAGCTGTTTAAGCCCGATCAGCCCTACCAATATTTCTTCGTTAGCAGTCGATTTTTAACTTAAAATGACCAAAATGAAAGCACAGGCTAAGAAAACAAACTATTTTAAAGTGCAGCCTCTCAAAGGCGTATATGCCGATTCAGAAGAACTCGGCAGGGATATGAACCGGTTCCTCATGGAGACCCTTTTGGAATCGGCTTACATTCGATTGCGGGAGAAACAGGCGCAGTAAACGAAAGAGCCCGAAATGATTTCCGGGCTCTTTCGTTGTTGATATGTCTCTTAGCTCTTCTTCTCGCTAGTCAACTTCTTAATCAAATCCACCTCAGCCTGTTTGTAAGGCGTTCCGTCTTTTCTGAAAATGTCATGGAACCACAAATCCGGTTCTTTGGTATAAGTCTTTTTCCAGCTATCCCAAGGGTAAATGGTTTGCGATTTGCCATCTACGAGGCCCCAGTTGATGGCGCCTACGTTGTATTTCTTGGCAATGGGCAAAGAGGTTTCGAAGAAACTGCCGTTTCCGCGCGACATGTATTCGGTGCAAATCAAAGGGCGACCGTATGGTTCCAGCCATTTAATGCGTTTCTCGAATTCCTGCCCGTTTTCGTAGTTATGGAATGTGATAACATCCGATTGTTCGAGCTGCGCTTTTTCAATCGGTTTCAGCTTTTCAGGTGATGACCAGTCGCCCGCCCATACGCCCGATGAGAGCGGCTGCGAAGGATTCACCGAACGTGCCCATTCGAACGATTTGACCATAAGCGGCAATACGTAGTCCACTTTGTTAGGCAATTCCACCTTACCATACGAGCTGTTGTTCGTGTTATCCGGTTCGTTCCAGATATCCCACATCAATACCCGATCGTCGTTCGCGAATGCGGCAACGGTGCCTTTCACGTATCTTTCCAGACGCGGATATTGCGTACTATCCTTCAAGGCATCGAAACCCGGATTTTGTACCCAACCGGAGTTGTGAACACCCGGTTTAGGATCGCGCTGCTTGCCCAGTTTCGGGAATGGATCCCAGCAGGAATCGAACAACACGAGCACCGGTTTGATGTTGTGCTTTCTGGTGATGTTCAGGAACGTGTCGAGCCGTTTGATAAACCCTGCGGAGTCTTGCTGATAAAGCAGGTCGTGCAGATATACGCGCATGGTGTTCATCCCGATGTTTTGGGCCCAGCCGAGCTCCTTGTCAATGGTAGCGGTGTCAAAAGACTCTGCCTGGAACATTTCCAACTGATTGATGGCCGTGCTCGGCAGGAAGTCGGCGCCTACCAGCCAGCCTTGTTTGGCATACCATTCCTTGGCTTGCTCTTTCGTCCATATTTCACGGCCCGCAGCGGTTTGCTCGGTCGATGCCGCCTCCTCTTTCTTCTCTTCGTCGGCTTTCTTGGCGCAGTTCTGCAACATGAGGCAGGCCGCAACAGCCCAGATCGTCGTTTTTAACAATTTCATCAGGTGTTTAGAATTGGTTTTGTTATTTAAAAAGCGGTGCAGGCCGATTTTCTATGCTTGGCTCTGCGTTGGAAATTTCGGGCCAGCCGTTTTTCCAGGTCAATTTATCCAGCATTAATACCCGGCGATTGGCACCCGTGGATACCCTCGGCTCTGCCTTGATGATCGCGTGGTACAAAAGCCAGTCGGATCCGGCATCATCGGTTATCCATCGTGCATTGTGCCCCGGTCCGGCGAACACGTCGTTGCCGTGCAGCAGCAGAGTACCGGTGCCGCGTTCCTTCAAATCCTTGCCATCCTGGTCCACAAATGGTCCGAAAATGGACTTGGATCGGCCCATACGGACGTGGTATTTACTTTTTTCAAACTCGCAGCAGCTTTCCTTCGAACCTAAAAAGTAGTAGTAATCTCCTTTCTTCTGGATCATCACCGCCTCGAAATCACCGGCGGCCACTTTGAATTTCTTCGAAAGATCAGGTACCGATTTGCCATCGGCCGATAGTTCCACCCCATAAGTACCCTGTGTCGGCTTATCGCTGAAACTGCCCCAGAAAACATACTTCTTACCATCGGCTTCGAGGTAAAACGGATCGATGGAATTCGGTACTTCGACGTCCGCGCTGCTAAACAGTTTTCCCTGATCCACAAACGGCCCCGCCGGAGAATCAGCAATGGCGAGCCCTACGCCCGGGTTCACGTCACCCCAGGTCGAGTAGGCATAGTACATGTGGTATTTACCATTCACTTTCACTACATCCGGCGCCCAAATGCCTCCTTTTTCCTTCCAGGCAGGTTTTGTGGAAAATGCTTCCTTCACATAATCCCAATGCACCAGGTCTTTAGAACGGACAATGGGAATAAGCCGCGAGCCGCTGCCATCGCCCCAATCGTCCTGTGTACCGTAGGCGTAAAAGTATCCGTCGTCAGCCTTCACCACCGTCGGATCGGCGAGAATGGGTTCGAAAACCGGGTTCTTGTATTCTTTGTCTCCCGAGGCGCTATTACCGGAAGCACGGCCGCCCGGCCCAGGACTAACCAGCGCGGTACAGTCCAGTCCGGTACCCGTCAAAAACAATGGTAAGATTAGAGATAAGAGTGGTTTAACCATTTCATTTCGGTTTAATATCGTTATTCCAGCCAGACAATCTGGGTAAATGCGCCGTTGGCAGCCACGTCCCAGAGTTCTACCCGCAGCCATTTCCGGCCCTTCATATTTTGGGTAAACTTAAAATTTTTCTGACCGAAAGCCTGTGTGTCGTTCAAATTAATGATGTCGTGAAAAACTTCCTTGCCATTGCCGGAAATAACTTCTGCGCGGTTGAGCGGGAACGTCCATTGGGCATCCAGACTAATTTCCACGTTCCCTTTCGCATCCGGTTTCGTCGTTTCGCCCACCACCGCATTATTCACTTTGAATGCCGGAATCAGTACTTCGCCGGTTGTGACAAAAAACTTGCCTTTACGCATGGCATCGAGTACCGGTTGCCAGCCGTCTTCGAAGCGGGGAAGCTGGTCGAGTTGCAGGTAATTGACATTCAAATGCCCGTACAATTCGTAATTAGGCTCAATGCGAAAAAGATCAGCTTCTGCGAGCACATTTTTCTTGTAGCCCCAGTTGGCCATATCGTCCATCAGGTCGAGCACGCGCTTGCCCAGCTTGGGTTGCGACAAATCGGCCGGCATCGCCTTCCAGGCTGCGCCCAGGAAATGGTCGGATTTGTAGAATGCCTCGTCCTTATGTTTGTCGGGAAACCCGGTAGAACCCTTCGTACGCGCGTGCGCCGTCCATGCGAGGCCATTTTCCATTTCCAATAGTTTCAGCATTTCTTCTTTGTTACCAATGCGGTAGACTTTACCATATTCGGGATGGTCTTCCACAAATGGCTGTTCCTTTTCCCGCGACATCAGCCAGTAAACCGGCTTGGGGAAAATATTCATCCAGTGCCCACCAAAGAAGTTATTAGGCTCCTCGCCCGGCAATAGCAAAAAGTTCCCCCCCGAAAGTCGTGCACATTCTGCAAACATCATTTTGAGCTCCGGCCAGCGCTTAGCTTCTGGTCCACGCGGGCTGCCCGGGCCGTGGAATTCCGCCAAATGCACAATATTGACGCCCGTGTTCCGGAATGCTTTCACAAAGCCCGGCATATCGGGCAGCGGCTTACGCGTGAGCACGTCATCCACATGCTCCTGATGGAAGTGGCTCGACATCGTGTAGTACCCCGGAAGCGGCTCGTATTTGTCTGAATGCGTAAATGCCTTCACGTTTTCCAGCACCTTCCCATCCTTCTCGCGACTGAGCAGGCAGAAGAAATTGTATCGCTGCTGTGTTCCCGGAGGCGCATTGAACCACGGTACCCAGCGACGGTCGCCGAGCAAGTCATGACGAATGCCGATGCCGAAGCCCGGCAGCAGGTTCCGGTAATTCTCTCCGTACCAGATGTGTTCCAGGTTATAGCAATTATCCAGCGGATAAAAATACTGGTGCGGTGCGGGGAAGACGGCCAGGTTACCTTCTTTGCCCTGACCGATGATCGTGCGGTATTTCACGGCCATCATTTCGACCGTATCCATTTTGGTCACGGCCACATTCCGCGTAAAATCCTCGGTATCGGCCCAGAAAAGCTTCTGCCAGGGCGTTTCACGGGAAGTAAGACCTATGTCATAAATCACAGCCAGCGAATCGGCGTTGGTCGACATTACCGCCGCTACGTTCATCAGCGGGCTGCCATTGTATAGTGTAAATTGAATGGAACCCGAAAACGGTCCGGCTTTGGCACCATTGACGGTAATTTCCGTCCGGGAGCCGTTGCTGGCCACTTTCACATCGGTTTTATCGAGTTTTACCGCGTAGCTCTGGTATTTCAAATAAGCGGTTTTATCAAAGAAAATATTCCAGCCATTCTGCGAAACGAGGTCGCGCTTGCCTACTGTGAGGATAATGGCCGGGTCGAGGTTACGGGCGATGGTGTACTGTTTTTCTTTGGTGCCAATGCCCAGGCTGCCGATCAGCGCATTTGTTTTGTTTAAATCAATAGAAACCTTGCCGGTTTCAGCATTTCCGGCGGGCCATTCGATATTTAACATGGCTTCACTGACGCTCGCCTGAACGCCGCTTTTCTTGTCAAAACCTTTTAAATCGACAGGCACTTGGGCGTGTAGCCCCGCGGAGATGGTCAGCAAGAAAGCAAGCAGGATGTTACGCATTGATCGCAGAGTGTGTTGGAACAAACATTTTTTGGTAGAAGGCGAGTCCTTCTTCGGCGAGCTCGTCGGCGCTGTTCGCCAATGGCCGCCAGATACAGGCGGCGCGGGCCAGTTCTTTGGAGGGTTGTCCAAAGGTTTCGATCACCACCGCGCCGTCGTAACCGATGTCGGTCAGTGCTTCCTGGATGCCCTGCCATTCCAAATGGCCGGTTCCGGGCGTTCCGCGGTCGCTTTCATTACCTTGTATATGACAAAGCAAATCTTTCCCGATTTTCCTGATTGTAGCCGGAATATCTTTTTCTTCGATGTTCGAATGGAAGGTATCCAGCACGATTTTCAGGTTTGGATTTCCCACCTCGTCCAGAATCGACAATGCCTGATCGACCGTGTTGACCATATCGGTTTCAAAACGGTTCAGCGGCTCCAAGCCGAGCGTTACACCGCAATTTCCGGCTATTTGACTTACTTCTCTTAAAATATCCACACACCATTCACGCTCCTGTTTTTTCTGCTCCGCCGAAACAATGCGTGTTTTGCCGACCGCCGAATACAATGGTCCGCCGAAAACCGGACTATCCGTTTGTTCGGCAATGCGAATGCAATCGATTATGTACTGTTTCCCAATCTCCCGGAATGCCGGATCAGTACTCGAAATGTCCCGTTCCGGCCCGAATGCACCGCTGATGGTGATTTTCAGGCCGAGGTCTCGGGCAGTGTCTTTGATGAGCTTCCAGTCGATGATGCGGGTATCTTCCACGGCTATTTCCATGATGTCATAACCCATGTTCTTGACCTTGGTGAGCAGGTCTATATTGGCCGTCGAAAACGGCGATACCCAGATGAATGTGCTGGCTCCGAATAGCATAAGGGTTCAGGTTTAGCAAAAAGCCAGGTTTTGGGGCCTGGCTTTTTTATTAGGATAAATTATTCTTCAAAACTCGGCACATCCACACGAATACCGCCTTTCATGGCCGACTCATGTGCGCAGATGCCCGCGCAGGTGTAGTTGGCAGCCAGGGCAGCATCCACCGCCGAATCGCGGCCTTCCACGATCGCCGCCACGAACTCCTGCACCAAATGCGGGTGCGAACCGCCGTGGCCCGCGCCTTGAAGGAACGATACGTGGTTAGGATCATCGATCTTCTCACGCTTCGTGAAATGTTTGATCGGCTCGATCAGCAAATCATCGGTATCAGGCACATTAATGCGTGACGCGTTTTCACCGCCGTCAAATATCACGTGCTCCTCGTCCTGTAATTGCTCCCACTCGAACGACATTTTGGTACCGTACACATCGTAGCTCTCGCGGTACTGGCGCACCACATCGAACAATGAGCGGGTCGCTTCCGCCACCACGTCGGTGCCTTTCAAGGTAAATGTGGCTGTTTCAACGGCAAATGGCGACCCGTAACGGCTTGCGAGATCCTCGCTCAACCGGCCGGAGCCGTGGCAAACCACCGTTTCAGCGATGGTGTTATTGATTTTCAAAAGCGGGGAAATAGCGTGCGTGCCATTCAGCATCGGCGGGTAACCCTTCCAGTATTCGCCCCAGCCTTCCATACTCATATCCTGGATGTGCGAACCGCGCACGAACTGAATGCGACCCAATTGCCCTGTTTGTGCGAGGTTGAGGCCGTAAAGGAATTCGCGGGTGTAAAGTGCGGTTTCCATCATCATATATACCTTACCTGAGCGGCGTTTAGCTGCTACAATCGCTTTGCAATCCTCCACGGTCATGGCCATTGGAATGGTACAGGCGGTATGCTTATTGGCATTGAGGGATGCCAGGGTCATGCGAGCGTGGTCGGGTACGGGGGTTACCACGTGTATCGCGTCCACGTCGTCGCGCTTAGGAACGTCTTCGAAATGCTCAAAAACGAGGTTAGGGTCGAGATTGAACTTGGCTGTCAGCTCGTCGCGGGTTTGTTTGCTGCGGGTACAGATCCCTACCGCCTTGATGTTCGGGTGGCTCTGATAAATAGGGATAAACTCTTTCCCGAAACCCATACCCACGATAACTACTGTGATTTGCTTGTCGCTCATTGCTGTTTTGTTTAAAGCCCTGGGGTTGAAACCCCAGGTTAAGAAATGGATTGATTTGCTTTGTTTTGCGAGCCTACGGCTCTGGGCCCGCTGCCCTTTTGAATTACTGACAGTGAGCCAGAGGCTCAATCATTTTCGGCCCGGGGGTTCAACCCCGAGGAAATGATGCTTAGTTGGATGCCCATTCTACTGCATTGCGCAGGATGGTTTGATAAGGCTCAATGGTGTGCGATTTGGCATCATGTCCCAATGCGATGCCCACTATTCTCCCTTTCGGATATTTTACAATGAAAATGCTTGGAAAAACCTTATCCGATGTTTCGGCTTTGGCAGTTGCGAGTACTTCAATGGGCGTTCCGGCCGCATCGGGTTTGAAATAATAAAGCTCATCATCCAACTTGAAGCTCGTTGCCACACCCTTAGTCACCGGGTGCTTTTTAGTGATGGTTACTTCAAACGGCCCGTACTTATCATGTCCTTTCGAGCCGCCACCTACGAGCTTCTGGTTGTACTCCGGCCAGTCAGCCCAGTTGTACCAAAGTGCGGGGTGTGCCAGTACCAGGCCTTTTCCGGCATCAACGAATGCGAAAATGGCTTCCCGTGTGGCTTTGTCGGCGATAGGCTGGTTGTTTGAAAGATAGAGTACATCGATGTCTTTCAGCTTGCCCAGGATCGTCGACGGGTCGCTGGTGTATTCCACCGTTGCCAGGCCGCCTTTTTGCAGCGTTTGCACATCTTCCTGCTTGTACCACCGGTCGAAATCGTGTGAGGCACCACCGCCTACCAGCAGCACGCGGATCGCCTTTTTCTTTCCGGGGTTGGTTTCCGCCATTGCATTGTAGGCGAACATGGCTAGTAGAAGCAGTAATGAGGCAATGCGTTTCATGTTTATAAGTTTAAAGTTTATGAGTTTAAAGTTCGACTCACTTCGTCACGCGCAGGATCCCGTTCATTCCGCGCCAGTGGCCGGGGAATGTGCACACGTACGGATAATCGCCCGGTTCGTTCGGCACCGTTATTTCGAGCGTAACGGTTTCACCCGAATTCACCAGTCTTGTCGAAAACAACACTTCCGGAATCTTCGGAACGTACTGCATTTCAGCGGCTTTCGGATTAGCAAGAAGCTCATCCGCAGCCTTCCCTACTTTCTGCAACGTACCAGGTTTGATGATCAGCAGGTTGTGCTGCATTCCGTCCGGGTTTTCGAGATTAATCACCACTTTCTGACCCGCTTTCGCGGTAATCAGTTTTTTGTCATATTGCATGATCTCCTTCTCCACTTTCAGCTCGATCACCGTCGCATTGGAAGCAGCCGCCTTGGAAGCAAATTGGCTTGGCGAAGCAGCGTTGCTGCCCCCTTCGTTCGGACGGTTCAGTTCGAGGGATGCTTTTTGAAAATTGCCCACAAACCCGAAGCGGCCTTCGTAATCTCCAATTTTGTCCTCCCCTTCCATATCTTCGCCTGAGCGTACCGAGTTGCTCAGCGGTGCATTGAAAAGCATATGCGCTTTGCCGGTAGCAGTTTCCTTCCCGTCGATTTCGATGCGGATATTACCACCTTCCGTAAGGCTCGCCACGACATCGAACTTGTCGGGCAACGGGTCCGTCGTCGATGCTTTGCTTAGCATGCCGTGCTGCTTCACGGCCATGATCAGCTTGCCGTCCTGGATGTACAACGCATAACCGCCGTCTTTCCCACCCTGGCCTGCGATGAAGCCCTGCAATGCACGGTCGCGGCCCTTGGTAATGCTGGCACGGATCGTGATTTCTTTGCCCGAAACATCCGGCGGAAATTGCAATGTGTTTCTTCTGCCCAATGGATATACTTCCCTGCTCAATGCTTCGGTTACCTGCGCCGCCAATCCAGAAGGCTGCGATTGCTTGCCGGCCGCGGCCAAGAAGCCTTTCTCGTGCCGGATGGCCGCAGCGAGAATAACGCGTGAAAGCCAGGGGTCCTTCGCATTCTGCGCATCGAGAGATGCCCGGTAAATGGCCGCCCCTGCTTTTTCGGAGGCTGGCAACTCGGCGATTGCTACGAATACACTCAGTCTGGTATTCAGGTTGGCATCTTTCATGCCTTTTTCAAGCTTTTCAAAACTCTGCTCCTGTTTCGGCAATACGCTGGCCGCTGCTTTGCGCACACCCGCTGCCGGGTGGGTCAATGCTTTGCTTACCACCTGCAATGCCTCCGCATTGGAACCGTCCAATGCACCCAGGCCGTGCAAGGTCCATAATGCGTGTACAGCCGGGCTGTTCAGGCCTATTTCATCAACTTTCGGATTATTAATGATCTTATACAAATCCGGCAGCACCGAAAGCTTCTTCGACTCCACGAGCAAGCGTTGCGCGGTCATGCGCCAGAACATATTGTCGTTTTCCAATGCGGCTACCAGTCCCGGCAGGTCGTCTTTGGAGAGTTTCAATGCAGGCGATTGCTTGCCGTTTTTGTAAACAATCCTGTAAATGCGGCCATGGTTCAAATCGCGCATGGGGCTGCTGAATGCATTACCCGGGCCGTGGGGCTGCTCTTCAAATGGTAGGATGAATTTCGAAGGCGACTGCGCCGGCACGAACACGTTGTGCTGGATAATGAAGTTGTACCAGTCAGCCACCCATACGGCTCCGTCCGGACCTACTTCGGCCTGTACCGGGCCGAACCATTCGTCGGAGCTGGCCATGAAGTTCCATCCGTCTTTTTCCTTAAAACCCGCACCGTCCGGTTCGAGAATGGCTTTGTGTATCAAACGAATCGTCGGTTCGGTGACGAATGCAGTGCGGTTCCAGTATTCTTTCGGGTAGTTCCGGGCTGTGTAAAAATGGTGGCCTGCAGCGGAAGTGAACCCTCCCACCACGTCTACCTGGCGCAGGTTAGGCGTCACAGCGTGCGCGTCATAATGCCCGTCGATCTTCTGAATCGCTTGCACCGATGGCTGCTCTTCCCCTAATGTACGCTGCATTAACCTTCCCGGCATTGAAAAGAATGCGCTATGGGTGTTGTTGGCGGTGGAAAGGAATACGTTGTTATCCTCGGTGAAGCCGAGCCCCCACGTATTGTTACTGCTACTACCAAGGTATTCAAACTCCTTTCCGTCCGGTTTGAAATTGTAAAGACCCTGCGAGAAGCTCATCTTCTTTTCGTTGATCGTTCCGTTGAATGCAGAGAAGCCCAGTACGCCCCAGATTTTGTTATCAAAACCATATTGCAGGTTCGAAGGTCCGGCGTGGGTATCGTTCTTGCCCCAGCCTGTCATGATCACCTCACGTACATCGGCCACATCATCACCGTTGGTGTCTTTCAGAAACACGAAGTCCGGCGCCATGGAAACGATAATACCGCCGTTGGAAAATACCATGCTGGTAGGAATGTTCAGCTTGTCGGCGAATACAGTGAACTTGTCGGCCTTGCCGTCGCCATTGGTATCCTCACAAATCTTAATGCGGTCGTTGGAAGCGCCGTCGGTTTCCCGGAATGTGTTGGGATAATCGACGGACTCCACCACCCAGAGCCGCCCGCGCTCATCCCACGACATGGCAATGGGGTTGGTAATGTCAGGTTCCGACGCGAAAAGTTGTATTTCAAAATCAGGCGGAATCTGCGTCAGCTTATTGGATTCGGCCGGTGAAAGCGATTCCTGCATTTTCGGCACCACGTGACGTTTGGTGTAATGCGAAATCGTATCGGAGTTGTAAATGTCGACGTCGGGCAGGTTCAATGCGGCGATTTGCGCTTGTACCTGATCGCCAATAGCCCATAGCACGCCGTTTCTGACGAGGTCGAGGAAGCCTTTGTTAGTCCAGGTGCTGTCCTCGTGACCGTATGCGGTATAGAACACACGGCCTTTGCCCTCGTTGCGCACCCACGTGTAGGGCTCGTGCACGTCGCCTTCGACCCGCTCGCCCAGAACGGTTTTATCCGGGTTCAGGTTTTTGTGGACGTAAGTTTCATCCCAGGTCTGAAAGTCGGTTATGCCCTTCATGACCTGGTGTTCCGGTTTTAGAATAGTGTTTTTAAATGAGCCCGTCTTGTGGGAAGCGAACTGGCCGCCTATTGTTTTGATATACCAGGAAGAATTTCGGAAACAGCCGGAAGCCGAATGGATCGGGATAAGCCCCTTTCCGCTTTCTACAAATGCTTTCATCGCGCTTTCCTGCGAAGGTGACAGCGAATCGTGGTTGGCGTAGATGATCAGCCCGTCGTACTTCGCAAGGTTTTCGGGGTTGAGATCGTTCGGACTGGTCGTGTACGACATGTTAATGCCGCTTTTGAACAGTTTGATCGACAACCAGGGCGCATACTTGCCCGAATCGTGGTGCTTGCTGTTGTGCCCCAGAAACAATACCTCGGCCCTCCGGCCCTTGGACGCGTCGGCTTTAACGGCCGACGACATTCCGGGTTTACTCTTTGCACATGCCAGCGCCAAGAGCCCGACAAGCAGAAGTGCAATGTAATTCCTCATTCAAATTGGATTTAAAGAAACGTTTCGGTTTTAGTATTGGAATCAATCTTTACAAATTGACTTTTTGGACCGGCGAGAAAACCATGTCCTCTACATCTTTGATCTTCACACCTACCCGGGCGAATACGTAGTTCTGGGCAGGCGAAAGCGTTGGTACGGCGGCGGTAAGGTTGATCGCGTTCAGGTCTTTGATGTCGGCCCCGGACACGTCGGTCACAGCCACGTTGGTAGCGCGCGCAACAAAATCGGTTTTGTTCACATATAATGAGACCCTTTCGATGTCTTTACCCTCGGCACCGGTGAGGATTTTTTCGAGTTTGAGCGAAACATTCACCTTGCTTTCCCCGCCTGAAAACTGCGGCGTGCGGATCATGTAGTAAGGCATTACTTCAACATCGAGCGCCTGGTTGCCTGCCAGCTTCACAAACAACGTGTCTTTGGCGGCAGCGTCTTTCACGATGGTCTTGAACGGCCCGCGGTTTTTGGGAAAAACCAGTTTGTAATTTCCGTCAAACAAAAGCGCCGAATAGGAGCCGTCCTGCGAAATAGGCGCATCGATGGCGGCCAGCTTACCGAAACCCGGCTGCCAGAGTTGCAGGCGCACTTGCCCGGCTTCCACGCCTACCGGCTCGCCCTCGTAGACGATCTTGCCCGAAAGCATGGATTTGGGCTCGGTATAGTTGTCCTTTTCGCAAGCCGACAAGAGCGCTACCATCGCGACAAGCGGCATAATATGAAATCTGATCTTCATGATATCGTATCGTTTGAATGTGATGGTCTATTGGTTCGGATTTCTGACGAGCTTGGGGTTGTTGCTGATAATGGCGTCGTCGATGTACGAATAGTAGTTCCCCAACTGGAAGCGGTCGGCGCCGGTTACGCGACTGAGTTTAACCTGCTTGTAAATCCATTTGCCATTGTTAGGCGAGCCCGGATCGTAGATTTTGTACGACCACAATCCCCACGGCTGCGTGTTACGCTTAGTCGCTTTGCCGAGGTCTTTGGAAAGCTCGGCAGCAGTAATTGCATTGCCGTCCAGGATCTGGTGTGCGATCCGCCATCTTTTCATATCGTACAACAAGTGCCCTTCGAATGCCAGCTCCACGCGACGCTCGTGTACGAGGCGGTCAAAATTGATTTCGGAGGCTTTCAGCGGCGTTACCAACCCGGCGCGTGCGCGAACCTGGTTCATATAACCCGCCGCCTCTGCTGCCTGGCCGAGTTCAAATGCGGCCTCGGCGGCATTCAGAAGTACTTCCGAAAAACGATAACGTACGAGCCAAACTTCGCTGTTAACCCCGCGCTGGCCTGAACCTACGACCGGATCGAGGTATTTGCGGAGGTAGAAACCCGTTTGCGCCGTGAATTCGAAACCATCGATCGGGCCGTCGAAACCTACTACCTGTTCAGGCACCGTTTTGCCCGGAAGCGTTTTCTGTGCACCACGGTCGTCGCCGCTGATGATCGTACCGTTTGCGAGCTGATAACCTGCCCAGATATCGACCTTACGACCTTTGAATGCAGTACCAGGCAGCATAACTGTTCCGCCGAGGCGCGCGTCGCGTCCAGCGAAAATATCCGTTTGCTCATTGTAGTAGATCGGCGTTCCGTTTGCATTGTTTGTAGGGATCGGCGCGAAGGTATTGTCCAGTTTTTCAAATGCCTCCACTAATTGCAACGACGGGTTAATACGGCCGCCTTCCTCTTCCTCGGCACCATAGCGAGGCTGGTTCCAGCCGGTGAAGTAATGCACCTTTCCGCTTTGCAATTTGAAATCCTCTACAAAAATGACCTCCGGGTTATTCGCCTTGTCATAGAAAATGCTGGCAAAGTTTTCGGACAGGTCAGGCTTTTTGGTATACAATGCATACGCCCCCGCATTTCCCGAGATAATTTCTTTCGCAGCCGCCAGTGCTTTGGTATAATAACCATTAGCCGCATTGGCCGGAATACCTACCTCCCCGCCAGGCAATGAAACCTGAGGGGTGTTCACGCCATATTTCGCGATAGAACCCGCGTAAATAGCGGCACGAACCTCCATAGCCAGTGCCGCAGCTTTGGTAGCACGCGATTTCTCAGCTACGCTTACCGGCAATTTGTCCTTAATTTCTTCGGCCTCTTTAATCACGAAATCATATATCTCTGATTCCTTGGCCCGAGGATGTTGCAGGTACGAAGGATCACCGCTGAAATCGTACACCATCGGTTCGAGAATGAGTGGCACTCCGCCCATTCTCTTCACGAGTTCGAAATAGTAGGAGGCTCTCAAAAAGCGTGCTTCCGCCAGGTAGCGTTCACGGACGGCTGGTGCAAGTTTATCTGCTGCCGTACATTTCTGGATGAACAGGTTCATTTCACGGATGTAGCCATAATCCCACGCAGCCCATGCACCGAAGCCCCAGCCGTTATTCTGGAAGTTGTTATAGCGGCCCGCTTCCGACCAGAATGCCTCATTAAAGTCGCTCACAGTCGTCCATCCCGGAACGTCGTTGATCGTTTTGAAAGTCGAGAGATCCACATAACGGTTGTACAAATCTCCCAGCACGGAAAGTACCTGGCCTTCGTCGTTCCAGATCTGGTCTTCGGAGAGCTGCCCGGTAGGCGGACGGTTCAGGAATTCGTCGTCGTTACAGCTCCAACCCAGGGTCAATACAGCAATCGATAGTATTTGAAATATCTTTTTCATGTTGAATTCCAATCGGTTAAATAGATAGGTTGATGCCCACGTTCACGAACTTGTTCTGCGGATACTGTAATCCGTTGTCATCCTGGATTTCGGGGTCGACACCAAACTTCTTCAAGTTGTCGATAGAGAACAGGTTATACCCATTGATATAGAACCGGGCGCGTGACATTTTGAGCTTTTCCAGCACCGACTTCGGCAGTGAGTAGCTGAGCTCGATCGTTCTTGCGCGGATGTACTTCACATTATGCAGCCAGAAAGTCGAATTTCTGTTGTTGCTATGATCTTTGTCGTTATAGCGTAGCGCCGGGTATTTGCCTGGAATCCACTGGCTGTTTACATCGAACGGATCGGTTCGGTGCCATCTGTCGAGGAAAATGCTGTTCAATGCACCTTCATTCTGGTATGGCCAGCGTTGCTCGTAGTTCTGGTTCCAAGAGTACATGCCGCCGCCTGAGAAGTCGGCTACGAAACCAATGCCTTTCCAGCTTACGGAGAAGTTCAACCCGAAGTTGACGTTCGGCTGGCCGGTAGCATTGTAGCCGATCGGCCGCTGATCGTATCCGTCGATCACATTATCGCCGTTCAGGTCTTTGTAAATCAAATCACCCGGCAGCAATGTACGGTTGCCTTGTCCGTCGATATTAACAGGATATTCGGCAATCTCCTGCTGCGACTGGAATTGGCCGATCGCTTCCAGGCCCCAGAAAATGTTGGTGTAGCGATCTTCGCCGGACGCTCGGTAGCGGTCCCACGAGTTGTTGAAAATAGGCTTGTACGACGACACGAATTTGCTTCGTGAGAACGACACGTTTCCGCCGATGGAATAGTTGATATTACCCGCTTTGCCATTGTAGGTAAGTGCGCCTTCCCAACCCTGCTGCGAATCGCTGTTCACGTTTTCATCAGGCAATGAATAACCCAACTCGCTTGGAACCAGGATATCGTATTTACGGCCCAGCAATCCTGTGCGCAGACGGTAGAAGTAATCGACACTACCGGTGATTTTTGTTCCAAGGAAAGAGAAATCCGCGCCGACATCGGTGATCTTACTTTTGAACCAGGAAATGTTGTTGATAATCTGGCCTTTATCCCGGCTTGTGACCACCGCATTGCCGCTCAGAATCACATTGCCTTTGTTGTAGTCATAACCCGGCAGGTAGGCATAAGGGCTTAATGGTCGGTTGGGATCATTGTTGAAAAGAATGTTGTCATCCCCAAGGATACCATATGAACCTCTGAATTTCAGGTCATCCAGAATGCTCCGCTCGCCGATGAGGTTTTTGAAGAAGCCTTCCTCCGAAATTCTCCATCCCACCGACGCGGAAGGGAAGTAACCCACTCGACGATCTGGCGCGAACTTCCAGGACGCATCGCGGCGGGCTGAAACTTCGAGGTAATATTTGCCGGCGTAGTCATAATTTACTCTACCGATATACCCTATACGTGCCAGTTCCGTATCGCTGTCATTGTAGGTATCCACGGTCGGGAAGTAGATCAACGGCAGCACGTTCGTTTTGGGAACTGCGTGTACCCATTGGTCCTGCGTGCGCTCATCCTGCCACTCCGACACAAAGGTGGCACCCACTGTGTGTTTGCCAAAAGTGTTGTTGTAAGCCAACTGTCCCTGGTACACATTGCGCATTACCTTGCGGGTACCACGCTCGCGCCATGGGTTGGTGCTACCGCCGGTCACGGTGTAGGTATCATCATTCGGATTGTAGGTGTAAGCTTTGTAGGTATACTCATGGCCATTCATCACGCGGTCGGCAATGTAGTAGGAGTACATTCCTCTCGCACTCAGCCCTTTTACACCCGGAATCTGATATTCGGCAGAGAAGTTGGTTTGCAACACACGCCAGTATTCAGTCCAGTAACCCCCGAGTTTCTTGTTATTATAGGCCCAGTTGGTTTCGTTATGCTTGATATCGTTCAGATACTCCGGATTATCGTTCGCATACGGGCGCTCGAACGGGCGGTTACGCAGGATAGCGAAACGTGGGAGCCAATAATCGTCACCACCGGGGATACCGGGCTGGTCGCGCTTCTCGATACGGCCGTTGATCTGCACGCCGAGTTTCAAACGGTCGGTGATTTTTGCATCCACATTGCTTTGAATGTTCGTACGGTCGAAAGTAAACTCGCGGCCCAATACCGAGTTCTGGTGTAACCTCGTAGCTGAAATGTAATAGTTGATCTTGTCCGAACCACCGGTCATGTTCAAGTTGACGGAATTTAACGGCGAGTTCTTTTTGATAATGAAATCTTTCCAGTTAAATGTCTTGTAGCCCATTTCGGTACCCGCACGGTATTTTTCCAATTCAGCCTGCGTGATCGACGTTTTGCCATATTGGTTCATTTCCGCCTCGGCTTTTCCGTGCATCCATTGATACGAATCGTTCACCACATTCGGGAACCGTGACCAGTTTTGCCAGCCCGTATAAGCATCCAGACTTACTGTATTCTTGGCCCCCATTTTACCGCGTTTGGTCGTAACCACCACTACCCCATTCGCCGCACGGACCCCATAAATAGCCGCAGAAGCGTCTTTCAGTACCGAAATACTTTCAATATCGTTGGGAGAAATGTTGTTGAACTGGCCCGCATCCTGCTGGATACCGTCGATGACAAACAACGGGTTACCCATGTTGCGGATCTGGATGTTGGCACTAGCACCAGGGCGGCCATCCGGCATACGGAACGTTACACCGGGAATCTTACCCGCCAAACCCGAGCTCACCGTCGATCCACCATGCACGCGTTCGAGGTCCTTGCTCGTCACCGTCGCGATCGCGCCGGTCAGCGACTCTTTTCTTTGTGTACCATAACCTACCACGACCACTTCTTCCAAAGCCTTGTTATCCACTTTCAGCGTAATATCCAGTGCGCTCTGGCCGGATGGCACCGTCACTTCCTGAGACAGGAAGCCTACAAACGAGAATATCAGAATGTGCTCGCCATTAGGGACAGTAAGTGAGTATCTGCCTTTTTCATCACTTGAAGTACCGGTTTGGGTACCTTTCAATACCACACTCACACCTGGTAACCCGCTACCAGTCTCGTCTTTTACCACACCGGAAATGGATTTATCCACCGTAGCAGCACTGAATTCCACTACCGGAATTTCTTCCGAAACCGTTTCAACGGCTTGTTCAGGATGATCGGGTCTGATCACGATCAGGTCGTTCTTGATCCGGTAATGCAATTCCAACGGTTTCAGCAAAGCGTCCAAAACGGCCGATAATGAGCCATTTTTAACTTTCACCGAAGCCCGCCGATCGGATTGGATCAATTTTGAGCTAAATATAAACTTGGCATTCGTCTGCTTTTCCAGCTGCGAAAAAATCGTTTTGATCTCCTCGTTCCGGATGTCAACGGTAACCTTCTGGTTCAATGCGGATTGAGCCCTCCCGTCATTCGCCCACGTAATGCCTGCGAACAGGCCAGCCAGGATACATTGCATTAATGTGATTCGCATGAGCTTGATGAGAAAGTCTTCAGGTCGTCGAACTTTTTTCATATTTTTGAATGAATTTGTTGTTTAAGGAGATTATTCAACGAAATCTTCCCCGGCTCATCCATCGTCCAAATGGATGTGCAGTAATGTCCGTTACTGTTGGGGAACCCAGGATCAGTCATGCTGGAACATGGCTGGTCTTTTTTATTTTTTAGGCAATACGGTAGCGTTACGTCATAGGCGGCGTTCAGGGTAAAATGTGATATGTGGTGTCAAAAACTACTTACATCCTTTTCCCAGGATTGTTATCTGGTTATCGGCCACTTCGTACTGCGCGTCGAGCGCATTGCAGATCACTTCGAGCTTTTCCTTCAAAGGCTGCCCGATCAAGGTCGCGTTCAGCGGGCAACTGCCCATCTTTTCCCGGTCGTAAAAGATCCGGACATTGTAGGCGCTTTCCAGTATCCGGAACACCTCCGAAACCGGGGTTTCATCAAATACAAATTGCTGTTTTGAAACATCCTTGTCCGAAGATGCCGCCACAACAACCGGCAATGGTATGATTTTACCGCTCTCTTTCGAGAATGCGATCCGCTGATCGTGATTGAGGGTTACCCCTTCCAATTCCGGTTTGTCGAGAACGGCTTCTTTTTGGCTGTTATCCAGATTATTGATAGAAAACACCGAAACCGTCCCCGTACGCACTTCTACTTTGATATCCTTACTTTCCGAAGAAGCGTCGACGGTGAAGCTGGTCCCGAGTACTTTCGTAGCCAGACCATAACTATACACCAGGAATGGCTTCTGTTTATTTTTTACTATTTCAAAAAACGCCTTCCCGGTCAGCGTAACTTCTCTCCGCTTCTTGTTTACACCTTCTGAATAGCTCAGCCTCCCCCCGGGTTGTAATACCACCGAGCTGCCGTCTTGCAGCAATACCGTCATAGGCTTGTCGGTATCATTGTATTTCTGAATAGTATTAGGCAAATCCACCTCCTCGCGCACTACTACTTCCTGCAATGGACTATCCGCCTTCTTATAGTAGAACCAGTAGCTCACCGAGCCAATGCTCAGGATCAACGCCGCCGACGCTGCCACACGTGCCCAGCGCCATCCGTGCCCGCGGCCCGTTTCGAAAACGGCTTCCGGCTCCTGGGCTTTCGGTGCGTCATCATGCATATGGCTTTCGACGATGCTCCACATTCTGTCGCTTTGTTTCTGGGTAGGCTGGTGCCTGCCTGTGTCCTTCGCCAACAGAATGACGTACTCCCGCGCCGATTCAACGGTTTTGCGCTTCCTGGGATGTTTTTCCAGGAAAGCCCGCCATTTGCGGTCGCTGAGTTCGTCGGGATGCATTACCCAGGCGATAAACTCTTCATTTCTGATCAGCTCGGTCAGAGAATAAGGATCATGCTTCATGTTTCGCGGGATGCAGTTATCGTCGTTCAATAGTACAGAGCGACGAAATGCGGATTTGACCTCTCCAAAATGAAATTTTTTGAAGAAAAATTTTAAAAAAATAATAACATCCAGAAAATCAGGGAAGAAATCAGCAGAATTTCCCGGCTCTGACGGAGAGATGTCAAGGCCTTATAGATGAAATTACGGACAGATTTTTCGTTCACGCTCATAATTTCTGCGATTTCTTCAATGCTGAAATCATCGAAATAGCGTAGTGTGAGTGCTTCGAGCTGGCGCTCGGGCAATTGCGCGAGCAGTTCCTGTATACGTTGCGCACGCGTGGAGGAAGACTCCGCCTCGATCAGGATCGCTTCCGAATGGGTGTGATTTGCGGGCGTGTCCTCATCATCCAGTTCACTGATTTCCTCCGTCGAAGGAAACTTGTCGAGCGCCACATGAATGCGGCGGCGCAATGCGCGGTAGAGGTAAAATTTAACGGAGGTAACGTTCTCTGTGAGGTTGTGCCGTAGCCGCCATATGTCGATAAACACATCCTGAATAGCGTCCTCCACGAGCGAGGAATTGGTCGAAAGCTTGCTGCCGTAGTTGTAAAGTGTGCGGTGGTATTTCTCAAAGATCGCGGTAAAGGCCTGCTCATCGCCCACGCGAATCCTCTGCCATAGATCATGATCTTTGGTTTTCCCCGTTGAGGTAGCAATTTGCATCACCGCTTCTGTCTGTTTTCGTAAGAAAGCATAAAGCTAAAAATTTATCCTTAAAATACTATTGAGGCAGTCGGCTATCTTACTTCGGCTATCGGCTATTTATGCAAAAAGCTGCCTTTGAGGGCAGCTTGGTCAATTTGGAATATATATTTGTTATAGGGTACGTTTGATTTCCTTCACGAATTCTATCGTTACACCCGCCAGTTCTGCGATTTCCTTTTGCGTGAATTTCGTCTTACGGAGAAGGTTCTGGACGAAGGCGGTGTTGCGTTCGAGATGACCCTTAGCGAGACCTTGTTCTAAACCCCGTTCTTTGCCGTACTCTTTGGCTTCCTCTTTTACAATATGCAAAATAGCTTCTTCGAATGTCATAGGGATATGCGATTGATTAACTACATGATCAATTTCCAGATCTAACTGTCCATCCATTTTATCATTTCCTAACCTTACATAAAATTTCAAAAATTCCATCAACTTTCCAATCTTCCACTTCGGAATATTGCGACTTAACAATCTCTTAGCCAGATCAATTTTCAAACGGTAAAGTTCATCCACCGAAAGCTTCTTTCCAATGATGGCAATTTTTGTTGCCAGTACAACCTGCGCAAATGGATTATCATTCGCCTCCAACTCCGCCTCCAACTGGTCCAGCACTTTAAAACTATTAAACCTAAAACACAGGCTCGTCCCGAGACAAGCCTGCTCAAACTGGCTGGGCAGAAAATGCCTGCAATCGTCCGTCAGGATGGCAAAGGCAGTAATGGGCTTACGGTGCTTGTCCCAGATGCGGTAATAATAGGTGAACATCCGGTCTGGGAAGGTTTCATCGCGGTAGCCCTGTACTTCGATGTGCACCAGCAGCCAGGCTTCGACGCCGGAGCGGCAATGTACTTTTACCAGCTTATCCACATACCGGGTCGCAAATGTGTCTGCCTCCGGCGGGAAGAGCTGTTCCAACTCCTGGTCGAGGTATTCGAAACCTCTTTCCAGGTCGAAGAGGATCTCTGCGTTGGGAAAGAAGAATTTCAGAAAATCATCGAAAATGTCTTCCAGTATCGATTTCCACAGTATGTCGTTACGCTTCATTTCGAAAAGAAAAGGGTGCACGAACATTTAGACGTTCGTGCACCCTTTTGGTAACGGCATTCTACAAGCTATTTTTTCAGAGCTTTCCGAGTTCGTGAATCAGCCTTTCGGTTTCCTCCAAAGATGTGGCAGGGAAGTTGGCAATGCGAAGCTGCGTAGCTTTACCGGCGCCATAACCACTGCCGATCACCATGCCCTTTTCTTTGATACGCTTAATAATGTCGGCCGAAGGAGCCTCAGTGTCTGTAACGACCACAGTCTGTGAACGGAATGGCTTTCCCTTGACAAACGGAGAGAAACCCGCCGTTTTCTCGATAAACTTGTAAAGCAGTCCTGCTTTGTGTTCAGTCTCCTTACGAATATTCTGCACACCAATACGGTTAAAATCCTCGGCTATCTTACCCAACAGGTAAATGAGCATTACATTCGGGGTCGCGGGAGTTTCGTTGTTCTGCGCATTCTTCCAAAGTGTAGGAAGGTCATTGTGCGCGCCGATGGAATACGTGTTGCGGATACTTTTAGCTTTTTCCAGGCAGCGCTCGCTCACAATCCATACGCCCAAACCTGCCGGCAAACCGAATGCTTTTTGCACCGAGAAAAACGCCGTGTCGACAATGCTGTAATCGAGCTCGGGATAAGGAGCAGAAGACACCATATCCACAGCAATGAACTTGTCGGGATGCTTTTGCTTCAATTTGTGAATCTCGGCAACCGGCATTTGCACACCTGAGCTGGTTTCGTTGTGCGTCGTAGCGATCAACTCGGCATATTCCGGCACGACTACTTCGCCCGCCGTGAAACCTTCGCCCATTGGTTTTTCAAACTTGTGGGCATATTTGTTCAGTGCATTCGAATAATCGTAGAACTTCTTGGAAAACGAGCCGTTCACGAGGTGGAAGCTTTCGAGCTCCACGGTGCTGAACAGAATACGCTCCCATGCTTCCGAAGCCGAGCCGAGAAAAAGGATCGCGTGGGTGTCGGGCACATTCAGCAATGTCCGCAGTTGGTCTACGGTGAATTTATGTAAATCGCGGTATTGTTGGCTGCGGTGCGAGATCGAGCCGAGTTGGTTTTCGACAAATGTCTTCAAATGCTGCTCGAACGTCGGGTACAGAGCGGCTGGTCCAGGAGTGAAAAATGTTAATGACATTGGTAATGTTAAAGAATTAAATAATTAGGTGAAGAGCCGTCCTGAAAATCGAATGGTCAGCTTGTAACGGCTGACCATTCGAATCACTTCTTAGTATAGCATCCGGAAACGGATCGTTCCTTCTACCTCCTTCACTTCCTGGATAAATTCTTCCGTATAATCCTTGGCAATATCCACGATCACATAGCCGATATGCTCGTTGGTTTTGAGGTACTGGCCAGTGATATTGATATTGTTTTTGGCAAAAATCTGGTTCAGCTTCGCCAGCACACCCGGTACGTTCGCGTGGATGTGCAACAGGCGGTGCGAGTCTTTCAGCTTCGGCAGTTGTACCTCGGGGAAGTTCACACTGCCGTATGAGCTACCGTTGTTCATGAATTCCAGCAATTTAGAAGGCACAAAGTGACCGATATTCTCCTGCGCCTCTTCGGTGCTACCACCAATGTGCGGTGTCAGGATCACGTTCGGCAAGCCAAGCAGCTCGCTTTCAAACATTTCATCGTTGGTTTTCGGCTCTTTCGGGAACACGTCCACACCTGCGCCGGCCACTTTACCGCTTTTCACAGCTTCTGCCAATGCCTTAATGTCGACCACATGCCCGCGTGAGAGGTTCAGGAAGATCACACCGTCTTTCATGAGGTCAAACTCGCGTTTACCGATCATGTTGGTATTCTCCTTGCGACCATCCACGTGCAAACTCAGCACGTCGGAAATTGAAAGAAGTTCTTCCAGAGTACTCACCTTTTTAGCATTTCCAATCGACAGTTTTTCCACTGTATCATAGAAATAGACTTCCATACCCAATGCTTCGGCTACCACCGACAGCTGGGTACCAATACTGCCGTAGCCTACCATACCCAGTTTCTTACCACGTACTTCGAAGCTGCCGTTCGCAGATTTGTCCCAGATACCTTTGTGTAGCTGGTTGCTTTTGCCAACGATGTTACGGATCAGCAGAATCATTTCACCCACCGCCAGCTCCACCACAGAGCGGGTGTTACTATAAGGGGCGTTGAATACCGCGATGCCTTTTTTAGCAGCCTCGTCGAGGTCAATCTGGTTGGTACCGATACAAAATGCACCGATCGCCATCAAACGGTTCGCGTTTTCAAGAACACGTTTGGTAATGGTGGTTTTAGAACGGATACCGATAATAGATACGTCCTTAATCCGCTCGCACAATTCGTCCTCATCGAGGGCGCCTTTCACGAATTCCACATTGAAGCCTTCTTCCTCAAATGCCTTGCGTGCAACAGGGTGCACGTTTTCAAGAAGCAATACCTTGATGCGGCTTTTCGGGTAAGACTGGCTTCTGCTGAATTTATTATCAAAAAGAAAATCGTCGAAAGAAGTGGCGATATGGTCCGCTACCGCCGTTACTTTCGGGCGCTCCACGTTTTCTGTAAATGCATAGAAACGATTGGCCAGGCCGGATGCCTTCAATTCATAGTCCGTATAACCATCACCGATCGCGTACACGTCGCCTGACAGGTTCAATGCAGAAAGGATCTTAATCTTTCCGCCATCCATCGACAACACGTTTTCTTCGTCGATCCCAACGATATTTCCTTCCTCGTCAAACACGAACTCGTTGGCATACACATGGTCGGCCAGGATGCCGAGCTCGGTAGCCACAGGAACGATAAACTCCTTAAATCCGCTGGAAACGATAAAAATCTGCTCCGCATTCTCCGTCAGAAACTGCGTGTTGCGCTTAAACGAATCCGAAACCTTGGTTCTCAAAAAGGAAACCAGTTCTTCAATATGCGAACGGCTTGCTTTCAGTAAGGCGATTCGTTGGCGCAGACCATCCGCAAACGACATTTCGCCATTCATACCCTTGTTGGTCAGATCAGAAATCTTCTGAACAATCTGATCACGCTCCGGATGGCCTTTGAGGGCGATCGCGGCCAATTCGTCGAGCCCTTCCACTTTCGTGAACGTGCTGTCGAAATCAATGATAATGTACGGTGCTGGATTGAGAGTTAATGTGGACATGAAACGGGGAATAACTGAAAAATGATCGAGTTAACGGAAATTTAATCGCTAAGGGTCCGACCTGTTTGAAACAGGCCACAAAATTACCAAAATCTATTGGTATATGTTGCTAACAAAATAATGTTTGGAACAGTTTTCTTACCCGACGAAGTCTCGGCAGATTTGAACGGCTCACTGAATTAGTCAGGAGATGGTCAGGGATTGTCATGTATGATCAGGAAAAGGTCACAGGGCGTTCAGGAATTGGAGGGCGTATTTTTCCGACCAGTAGAACTCGTCTGTCAACCGGGCGGGGCGGAAACCGCAGTGGCCGCCGTCCTTTGTGGCTAGCAGTGTCACATTAGGGTGTGAGCGCAGCATGTCGAGAGGGAGGCTTTCGAATGGCACGATCGGATCGTTTTCTGCATTCACGATCGTTGTCGGCACGGAAATCGGTTGGATGAAAAACTTTGAGCTGCATTCAGCATAATAGTGGTCAGCATCTTTGAAACCGTGCAGCTTCGCCGTGTAAATGTCGTCAAAATCATACAGCGTCCTCACTAGCTGATGGTCATCCAGACTAATTTTTTCCGGAAAAAAATGCGCCTTTTCCACCACTTTGGGTTTTAAAGTATTCAAAAACCGGCGCATATAGATTTGATTACGAGGCTCAATGATCGACAGGCTGCATGCTTTAAGGTCCATCGGCACACTGAACACGATCGCGCCTTTAATGCGGCTGTCGATACCTGCGCCCTGTTCGCCGAGGTATTTCAAAGTCAGGTTTCCTCCCAGGCTGAAACCCATCAACCGCACATCGGAATAACCCTTCCCGAATGCATACTCCACTACCGCGTCCAAATCTTCCGTAGCGCCGCTATGGTAAAACCGGGCCGTCTGGTTCATTTCGCCGCCGCAACTCCGGAAGTTCCAGGCCAGGCAGTCGAATCGGTGGCGGTTCAGGAGTTTAACCATGCCCGTTATGTACTGGCGTGTGGTGTTGCCTTCGAGCCCGTGCGAAAGGATCACGAGCGGCTTCGGTCCCTCATTTTCGGCATGCGACCAGTCCAGATTCAGGAAGTCATCATCGGGAGTTACAATTTTTTCACGAAAATATTTTATACCATTTATCTGCCGGAAGAGCGCCGGGTAAATGCTCTGAAAATGTCCGTTTGGAAGCCAGTAAGGGGATATTTTTGATTTATAATGGACTAGCGGCATGATATAAAACGCATTCTGATATATTGGAATAATTCTAAGGTAAAGAAAGTTTAATGTTGTATATCTGCTTTTTATATCTAAATTTGGTCTTTACAAATAATAAGATCAATTCTAATGGCAGAAGGTACAGTTAAGTTTTTCAATGAATCAAAAGGATACGGATTCATTCAACCATCATCAGGAGAGAAAGACATTTTCGTTCATGTTTCAGGTCTTCAGGACGATATCCGTGAAAACGACAAAGTGTCTTACGAAGTAGAAAATGGAAGAAAAGGCCTAAACGCAGTTAACGTACGCGTTATCTAAGGTTAGTTCATAATAAAGACATTTCGAAAGCGCGCCCCTTCAGGGCGTGCTTTTTTAATGCCCTATTTCTTACTTTTCGTCAGCGCTTCGTAAGCCTGCTGCGTCTCCCTGTCTACGGGCTCTGAACGCATCAGCGAGCGGCGTTTGTCGATATCCTTTATCCAACGATAAACCCACGAAAAACCGAAGTTGCCATGGTAATACAGCGGCAAACTGTATGCCGGATCGGACAACGCATTTGCGAGGCTAATGAATTGGTAATCCCTATCTCTCAGTTTTTGTACCAAAACCGGCAGATAATCGGTGTTTAGCCTATTATCATGGCATAGGTAAATCTGCTTTACCGACGTTCCGAATTCTGTGGCAATCAGCTTCTCAAAATGGTCGAACAGCCTCAGACTGTGCTCCACATAACGGCCGCCAATCTCCCGTGCTTCCTCCCTTTTTCCCTCTTGCAATGCTTTTTCATAAAGCTGCGTGTAAAGCCAATCCTCACTTTCGACGGTAAATGGTGTTGAAACATAATGGTGCCCGGCCAAAAAAGCCTGCATTTTGGCTTGCTCCGCACTGTCCTTACCCATCCCATTGAAAGGAAAACGGAAATAATCCAGCTTTTTACCAGCCTTCTCAGCCATTTTCCGGGTCAACTCCTCCCCTTTCAAAACATCTTCGCTGAATGTTTCAAAGCCAATTTCTCCGTAATTCGGATGCGAGTAGCTGTGGTTGCCCACCGTAATGTAAGGCTTCGTAATCCAGTTTTGGAGCAGTTTTTTGTTTTGCTCAAAAGCCGGATTTTGCTTCAAATGTCCTTCATTGATAAAAATCGCAACCGGCAGGTTCAACGAGTCCAACTTTTTCAATAAACGCGATGAATGACCATCCGCTGCATATAAATGCACATTCGGTACGTCGTCGATCGTGATGGAAACACTCCGCTCCTGCGCGTGAGCGCGTAATGCGCATACACATGCGAACGCGGCGAAAATGTATTTTCTCATGGTTTTCCCGGAATGCGTTCCCGCGCTTGTCGCTCGATCATCCATTGCGGATATTCAGGTTTTAATGCGCTGATTTTGTTCAATTGATCCAGCTCGTCGGCGGTCAATACAACGTTGGTAGCGGCGATATTGTCAGCCAATTGCTCCGGCTTTTTGGCACCGATAATCACACTCGTGACGGCCTTCTGATGAAGCAGCCAAGCCAGGGCGATCTGCGCGACCGAAACCCCGTGTGCCTGCGCGATGGGCTGAATAACATCGATAATGTCGTAAGCCTTCTCTTTATCCACCGGCGGAAAATCGAAGTTGTCGCGCCGGTTTTCACCCGTGGACTCACTGTTGCGGGTATATTTCCCGGATAAAAAACCGCCTGCCAGCGGGCTCCAAGGCATTAATCCCAGGTCCTGATCTTTCATCATCGGGATGAGTTCTCTTTCCAGGTCGCGACCGGCGATGCTGTAGTAATGCTGGCAAGCGACAAATTTGGTCCAGCCATTTTTCTCTGCAATGCCGTTGGCCTTCATGATCTGCCACGCCGCGTGGTTGCTCACACCCAGGTAACGTACCTTACCCGAGCGCACGACATCTTCCAGGCCACGCATGGTTTCTTCCAAGGACGTTTCCGCATCCACGCCGTGAATGTAAAACAGATCGATGTGGTCGGAGCCGAGCCTGGCGAGGCTTTCGTTCACAGAATCCATCATGTGCAACCGAGATAACCCTACCTGGTTCGCTCCGGGCGCCATCCGGCCACGGGCTTTAGTAGCGATAAAAACATCGCTGCGTTTCACGCCCAGCGTCCTGAACGACTGCCCCAGGATCTCCTCCGATTTGCCGTAGGAATACACATTGGCGGTATCGAAAAAGTTGATCCCGGCGTCCAGAGCCGTCTTCAATAATGCATTCGCCTCATCCTGCTGCACTTTTCCAATAACTTCAAAATAACCATCGCCGCCAAAAGTCATCGTCCCGAAACATAGTTCCGAAACGAGTACACCGGTGTTGCCCAGGAAGTTGTATTTCATGCGTTGTTGGGGTTATGTGTGACGATTGGAAGGTTGACCGCCGACCGCCGTTTTGTCGTTTCCGACCATGGACGATCGACCATAGACCATGCTGTTCGATTCTATTTCGGATTACCTGTGGTCGGCGGTCCATGGTCGGCGGTCGAAAACGTTACTCGAACAAATCTTCGGAACGTTCCAGCATAAGAATCGATGACTGCGGAACGATTACGTACTTCTGCCCGTCGTATTCGAGGTCGATGGCGTTGCGTTGGAGGTAAATGGCCAGGTCCCCTTCTTTGGATTGCAAGGGCATATATTTCACTTTCTCTTCGGTCTCTTTCCAGGGCTCGTCTTCCGCAGCCACGGGAATAGGGTACCCCGGGCCAACCTTGATCACGTAGCCGGTTTGCACCTGTTCCTTTTCGGTGACGGTTGGGGGCAGGTAGAGGCCGCTATTCGTGCGGTCGCTGGGGCTTTTGGGGCGGATCAAAACACGGTCCCCCACTACGATCAGGCTTTTGAGCCTGTTGTCGGATGTTACTTCGTACATTGTAATAAATGCTTAATCGGTAATAAGAACGTCAGGTAGTCCTTCAAAAATTGGGTAACAAATAAATAAGCGCAAATGTTTGCCGCGATCTCCCCCCTTTTTAGAACTGGAAGTAAATGAACTGGTTTTCGGACACGACACCCAAAAAGTAATTCGCCAGCAGAATCAGCGGGAACAATAAGAAGAACACGGTCGTATTTCGTGTTGGTATTTTGAGATAATAATGCTCCTTGATCAGCAGGAAAATAACCAGGAACACACAGAACCACATTTCAAGATGGTTCATAGGCGTTTGCAGCGGCTCCGAGAATGAGAAGCCGGCCATTTTTTTCAAAATCATGAACGAACGCCCCACCGGTGCCTTGTCATTCCGGAAGAAAACCCAGGTGATGGTTACCAGCGCGAATGTAAAAATGACGCTCAGCGCATTGGTAACTGCGTTTTTGGGGATTTCAATGCCTGCTTTTTTCAACCATTTGTCGCGTAGGGAGGCCGCCACCTGGTAAAAGCCATGCAATGCGCCCCAAATCACGTAGTTCCAGCTCGCGCCGTGCCAGAGCCCGCTCACGAGGAATACGATAAATTGGTTGCGGTACTTAACCCATTCGCCTTTCCGGTTACCACCCAGGGGAATATAGAGGTAGTCCTTAAACCATGACGAAAGCGAGATGTGCCATCTGCCCCAGAACTCCGAAATGGATTTGGAAATATAAGGCGTCTTGAAGTTGTCCATTAAGGTGAAACCCATCACACGAGCGGCGCCAATGGCAATATCCGAATAGCCGGAGAAATCGCAGTAGATCTGGAACGCAAAGAAAACAGTGGCTACGATGAGCGTCAAACCGTTATGTTCTGCCGGATTTTGGTAAGCTGCATCCACAAGCATCACGAGCCTGTCGGCAATCACCATTTTCTTGAAAAAACCGAAAGCCATTTGCATTAACCCTTCCTTCACCTGCTCGAAATCGTATTTGAAAAACGAGTGGTACTGGAACAGCATATTCTGCGGCCGTTCGATCGGGCCGGCCACGAGCTGCGGGTAGAACATCACGTACAATGCGTAAATTCCGAAGTGCTTTTCGGCCTTCTGATTGCCGCGGTACACCTCGATGGTGTAGCTCATCGCCTGGAAGGTATGGAACGATAATCCGATCGGCAACAGCAGTTTCCCACTCCCGGTGGTCATCCACTCGGCGATCGGACCGGGAACGATCCGCGTGAATGCAGGGAACATCGGCCTCAGATGCAGGTTACTGAGAATCGTATTCACCGAATCCTGCACGAAATCGTAATATTTAAAGAATGCGAGGATACCGATATTGGAGATCAGACTGATGACAAGCAGCAGCTTTTTCTGCTTCTGCTCTTGCGACTTTTCAATCCATATCCCGGCGTAATAGTCGATAATGATGGTTCCAAACAGGATCAGGATGAATACCGGTTTGAAAACCATGTAAAAATAGCAGCTGGTGGCCAGCAAAAGCACCCAACGGCCAGTCCACGACAGGCTGAAATACGCCAGCGTGACTACTATAAAGAAAACTGCAAATTGAATCGAATGAAAATCCATCAGGTCAAATGTACTCCCGGTTGACTATTTCCTCTTTGATAATGAACAGGGGACGGTTTTTGGATTGAAAGAAAATCCGGAGCACATATTCTCCAATAATGCCCAGCGCCAGCAATTGCACCCCGCTGAACAGGATGATGACAAACAACAAGGCCGCAAAACCTTCGATCACGTGGGCGAAAAATAACTTTTTGAGTACCACCGTCGCGAAATAGATCAACGAAATCACAATGGCCGTCATACCCACCCGGCTCATGAACTTGATCGGGAATTCACTGAAATTGAAAATTCCGTTGTAAGCAAGCCTGAAAAGCTGCTTGAAAGTATATTTGGATTCCCCCGCGATGCGCGCGTCGCGCTCGTACTCATACCCGACCTGCTTGAAGCCGATCCAGGAGCGCATTCCGCGCAGGTAGCGGCTTTCCTCAGGCATTTTATTCAAAACGTCGACTACCCTGCGGCTGATCAATGCAAAATCACCGCTATCGAGCGGAATATCTACATAGGAAATGGTGCGAAGGATGCGGTAAAACCAATGGTAGCCCATTCTCTTGACAAACCCCTCTTTCCGCTTCTTGCGAACAGCGTACACTACGTCGTTTCCTTCCTGCAATAATTTGTAAAATTCCGGCAAGAGCTCCGGCGGGTCCTGCAAATCACCATCGATCACAAAAAGTGCTTCCGTGCCGCGTGCCGCGGAAATACCGGCCGTCAGTGCAAGCTGGTGGCCGTGGTTACGCGATAGAAAAACACCGTGATACCGCTCGTCGGTCAGGGCCACCTGCCTGATTTTAAGCGCAGTATCATCCTTACTTCCATCGTCGATCAGTACCACTTCAATAGCAAGCGGGCTGGCGTCCATTAACGCGTTGATACGCTGTACCAGTAGCGGGAGCGTCTCAGATTCATTATATAGCGGCGCGACGATTGAAATTTGAGGAGTTTTCAATATGCTGAGTTTTTCAATGACCAATACAGGCAAAAATACACCTTTCGGTCTATTATCGAAACATTCTGTTATTTAAGGTATTGTCACTTTTCCAAGAACACCACCTTTGAGAGCGGCTCCTTCCACGTTCACAATTCCCAGATCGTACGTTCCCGGCAACAGGGAGGAGTGTGGTATTTCAATGCCAAAACCCTTGTCGTACTGCTTGAAAAAGTTGCGCCCGTTGTACTTATGCGGCTCCATTTTGAAGAAATACAGACGTTCTCCGTTGCGCACGAATGCATACTCGCCATTCGAACGCGACGGAGAAATAATCCCTTCCGGATCATTTAGATAAATGCCTTTCTCGCGGTGCGTTACGGTTACCTGCCGCTCAACCGGAAATGCCGTCGTGAGTGCATTCACCTGTCGGCCGAGTTCGTTCCCTTCTTCCGGATATTTGTAGACACCGGCTTTCACCAGGTGTTTCATGACATTATCCACATATCGGGCACCTTCCGAATAGGGGACATGGCCCAATCCGAAACCGTTATGCTCCTGGTTGTAGCCATTTACGGTGTAGTACTTCCTGCGCTCCGAAATAACCGGCAAATACGAGTAAATCGATACGCCCCAGATCACCAGCCCTATTACCGCAGCACTTTGCAACGCGAGCTTGCGCACGCTTTGATTTTGGCTTGAAACCACAAAAGACAAATAGGTAACAACGAGGAAAAGAGCCGGATAGATTTTGTAATTACTCACTATCATGACAAAAAAACCGAAGCGGGGACGTAACAACCCGATCACCAGCGCCTCCACCAGCAGGAAGCTCAGAATTCCTAGTAAAAATGCGTCGAGATTGCCGGCACTTTCGCTCTGAACTACGGCCGGGCCGTTTTTGAACAAACCAAATGTACGCGCAAGCCAGGGCGTAACCTGCCGCCAAAGCCAGATTACCACCCAGATCATGACCATGAAAGCCATCACCACCGGTAATGCAGAGCGGACAACAATGCTTTTCTCAGGAAAGAAGTCAAACAGCCCGCCCAGGAATGTAAAAAAGCCGAGGACCGATAAATGCGGATTTTTGACAAAAAACGCAAAGCTCGACTCGTTACCCTGTGCCGACATACCATAGAAATACAAGCCCACTGCCACAGCACCCACCAAAACCCAGGCAACCAATTGCTTGTACTGCGACCGCAGCAGGAGCACCACCACACCCGCAGGCCACACGAAAATCCCGCTGCTCATCGCGTACGTAGCGCACACACCGGCAAGCAATGCACCCGTGAAGCGCTTACCCGAGAGCAAAAACATGGATAGTACCACAAAGAAAACCACCGGCTGATGCTGCCAACCGCATATAGCCCAAAGGAAAATCAAATGGTATTGTAGCTGAAAAAGCAAAAATGGCACAGGTAGGAAATACCAGGTGCTCAGGTTGGAGCGCTTGAACGCCCGCCAGAACACCGCCAGAGTTCCTAATGTAAAAAGTGCCGCTGCAATATGCAGGAATGTAAAATTAAGGTGCCCCGTAACCCAATAGTAAACGAGTGTAGCCAGCTTGCCTACCACCATGCGGTGCTCGTTATTCGGCTGAAACAGCAGTTTCAAACGTTCCGGTAATGAATCGCTGGTGATCCACTTGTGCAGAAAATCCGGGAACGGATCGAAATCGTCGTACCAGGGCAGGTTTACCGAGTAGTACAGGATCACTCCTATCCACAACGTCACGGGCACTGCCGCTACCAAGAAGAAAAGCGGCTTTTTATTGCTGTTGTCCACCTTCGGTATCTTTCATGTAAATGGCCTCCTTCCCAAAATAACCCGCTGTGCATTTATTCCACCAGTGAGTTGGGTCGGTTTTAATGTCGTCGTCGAGAAAAATCGTCATCGGTTTCGAACGGACGGGTGGCAGGTACAAAATGTCTTCCTGCGAGCTCTTGATCAATGCGTAACGCTGGTACATTTCCTTGTCGAATGCGGCAGCCTTACCTTTCAGCAGATCGGTATACATCATTTTGACATTGCTGCTGCGAACAAACGAAAGTGCCACCGACGCCAATAGTATCGCACAAACGATGCCATATCGCACGGTAGTCAGGTTCAGGAGCGTGATCTTTCTCTTTTTGAAATAATGGAAAAGCACTCCGATGATATAGAACCAACCGATCAGGAAAAAGAAATAAACACAGTTGATCACACGGGGTGTTGGCTCGATACCCACCCCGTAATAGGAAGGAAACAGTTGCGCCGACAGCACGCCGATAAAGAGCAGCACCGCGTACCATACCGGGATCGAGAAGTAATTGCGCGCGCCGTCCGACAGCCGCGAGAGCACAAAAAGCCAGGCCAGCGTGAAGAATATCAAAGGCGTCCTGAAAACCCAGTCGAAACCCAGATATGCCAGTTTCTTAAATGAAGAAACTACCGAGAAAGGAATGTTTCCGCCCAACGGGTTACCGCCGATGCGCGCTGCATTACCCGGCGATGCGAAGTAGAAATAGCAGGAAAACGCCGTCACCACCGCCATAGAAACCATAAATGCATCGACTTTCCGGTGGAAAAGTACCCGGTAAGCGAGCCACGCGCCTACGAGCAGTACCATAATCAGCAGGTTTGTTTCGCTGCTTCCTATTACCGCAAATATCAAAAAGCCCGAAAGCGCCCCCACAAAGAGCTTAGCAGGTTGCGTGTCCTGGCGGTACCAGCGGAGCACGAGCACGATCCAGAGTAATGTAAGGATATTCGGAACCGTGTAGGTCACAAATGCCGCCATCCAGTAAAATGCCTCCGAAATACTCATCATTTTGAGGATGTACAAGAAGAAAACCACACCTGCAAATCCCAGATGCGCCAATCGCGACAATGTGGGAGTAAGGTGCCGGAAGAGGCTGTACAATGCAAAGACCATTCCGAGCAGCAATATGACCGGCAACACTTTGAAACCGGCGATCGAATGGAAGAGCAGCGGGCTCGTGTGGTTCAGGAATATTCCGAAATAGCGGCCTGTCCATTCGGTATAGTACAGTTTCATAGCCTCAAACCAGCCTATTTTGAACACTGTAAAAATGTAACAGAAATCGTCCGCCGGCGACGGATGGTTGAAGTACGAAAGCGCCAGCAGCGGCACCAGTACGGTCAGCATGAGTAGGATATTCGCCCAGTTGCCGACTACCCGGTATTTTCTATAAAATCTATTCATTGACAATTTTTTCTATGATATAGCGTGGACGGCCTTTTACTTCTTCATAAATCTTACCGATATATTCGCCGATCAGGCCAAGCGCCATCATATTAAATCCACTGAAAAATGTGAGCGGCAGCATAGTCGACGTCCACCCCGCCACTGTATGACCGATCATGTATGAAAAAAGAATGTACACGACGATCAGCATCGCGATAAAGAAATTGGCAAACCCGAAATACAGCACCAGCCGCATCGGAAATGTAGAAAACGAGGTAATGCCGTTCCAGGCAAAAAGCAGCATTTTGCTGAGCGGGTATTTGGTCTCGCCCGCCTCACGTTCCAGACGGCTGTAAAATACTTTTTCGTTTTTAAAACCGATCAGCGGCACAATGCCCCGGAGGAACATGTTTATCTCGCGAAAGTTTCCAAGCTCTTTGAGCACCCGCCGATCCATCAAACGGAAATCCGCATGATTGAACACCACCGGAACACCCATTTTTTGCATGAGCACATAAAAACTCTCGGCTGTAAACCGTTTGAACCAGGAATCGGAACTGCGGTCGCCACGAACGCCGTACACGATCATCGCACCCTCACGGTGCTTTTCGATCATGGCGGTAATGGCGTTGATATCGTCCTGCAAGTCGGCATCGATCGTGATGAAGCAGTCGTAATCATTCACATGCTGCTCCAAACCGGCCATAATAGCGCTCTGGTGGCCGAAATTCCGGGAAAGCCCGACACCGATGATATTGGAATCCTTGCTGCAAATGTCTTCGATGATCGACCAGGTTTTATCCCGGCTGCCGTCATTCACAAGACAAATACGACTGTCCTCAGCAATGAGGCCCTGCTCCTTGATGCCGTTGTAGTAGGTGTTTAATTTAGCGTACGTCCGGTGCAAGATTGCTTCTTCATTGTAGCATGGTACGACTAAAAGTAAACGAGCTGGATTCATATGTCACCCTGTTGGTTGAATCGACAAAAATAGTAGTAATAAGTTAATAAGCTCCCTTTCCCGGCAACCGGCAGCTCAATATGATCTATTTACCGGCTTCAATTATCTTACGGTTATTCTTCCTCATTGCGGTCGTCGTCAGCAATGGATACAGGATCACCGCCAGCAAAATCAACAGCGTCCCCATGTAAAAGCCTTGCGTCATCCGCTCCTTTTCGCCGAAAATAAAAAAGGCCAATGCAATGCCGTAAACAGGTTCCAGATTGATAGTCAGGTTAATGAGGTATGCGGAAAATTGCTTCATCAGTTGCGTCGCCATCGTGCTCGCGTACACGGTACACACGAGCGCGAGGAACAATATCCATACCCAATCGCCCCGCGCCGGAATAAATGGCGCTCCGCCGTTCCAGTTTTTGCTTTCAGAAATCCCGAGAAACAGCAGCGAAAACAATGACGCCCCCGACATTTCATAAAAGGTGATCACCCAGGCATCAATCCGCTGCACGAGCCGGCTGTTGGCTACTGTAAAACTCGCCGCGAGCATGGCGGAAGCGATGGCAAGCCCCAGGCCTAATGCATGGTCAAATTCAAATCTGAAAACCACGTACAAGCCCGCAAATGCGAGAATACCCAACCCCACTTCGAGCGGACTGATTTTCCGCTTATTCACCAACGGTTCCAGAAGACTGGTCCAAAGCGACGTAGTGGCCATTCCGGCCAGGCAAACCGAAGCGGTAGAAATCCGGGCCGATGCAAAAAACAACATCCAATGGGCGGAAAGCAAAAATCCCACACCCAGTATGCTCGCCAGATCGCGGCCGGCAATCGCAAAGCGCTTTTTTGATAACAACAGGACAACACCCAGACCGATAGCCGCAAAAAACGTCCGGTACAAGACCAATGCTACCGGCGAAATCGAAACCATCAGCCCTACAATGGCCGTGAAGCCCCAGATCATCACCAGGAAATGCAAATGCAGGTACGAGCGAACGGAAGTGGAGGAAAGCATACTACCTCGGTAATGTTTTATAAAGCAGCACCCCGATCAGTGAAAATACGATATTAGGCAGCCACACCGCAAAAAGCGTATTGATCGTACCCGCTTCGGCCACACCTTTGGATAACAAAAAGAAAAGGATGTAAACAAATGCCAGCATAAAGCCCAGGGCAATCTGCCAACCCACCCCGCGACGGCTCTTCCGGGCCGAAACGATCACGCCGATCGCCGTCAGGATCAGGATCGCGAACGGTTGGGTGAAGCGGATATACTTTTCAATCAAATACACCTCCAAACCATCGGCGCCGCGGCTTTTCAGCAACTCTATATAGGCGTTCAGCTCAGGTAATGTAAATGTTTCGTAGAGGTTGTAATCACTTTCGAAATCTTTGGGAGACAGGTTGATGGTCGTATCGATCTCCGTTCCCCGGCTCAGTCGTTCGCCGAGGCTGTCGAGCGTCCGCACCTGGTAATTTTGCAGCGTCCATTTCTTCTTTTTCGGCTGCCAGACGATTTTCTCCGCATAAAACTTTTGAAGCAATTTCGTTCCTTTAATCGTCTCCATCGTGAATTTATTCCCGGTCTGCGTGGTGGTATTGTAGCTTTCCAGGTAGGCATACACATCAGGCGCGATCGTGATATGCACATTATGCCCGCTGAAATAGAACTCGTTTTTTACATAAGTTTTTTCAAAACCAACCCGGATCTTGTTGGCCTTGGGCAAAACCCATCCTACCTGGATGAACGTCAGGATACCGAGCACAACCGCCCCGGCCATGTAAGGCATTAACATCCGCGTAAAACTGATCCCGCTGCTCAGCATCGCGATGATCTCCGTGCGCGCGGCAATCCGCGAGGTGAAAAACACCGTCGCGATGAACACCATCAGCGGGCTGATATAATTGATCCAGTAGGGAATCAGGTTGAGGTAGTAATCGACGAGAATCTCCCTGAGCGGCGCCTTTTTGTCGAGGAAGTCGTCCACCTTTTCGGTGTAGTCGATCATACAGATAATCAGTACGATGACGAACGCCACGAATACGTAGGTAATCAGGAAGTTTTTGATCAGGTACCGATCGAGGATTTTAAAGTTCATGGCTGGTTATGGTCTCATCGGCGCTGTACCAGCAGGTTTTTGGACACTTCGAGACTGATAAACAACGTCGGACCGCCGTTAATCTGTACGGACGCCGACTTGTCATATTCATTAATTTCCTTCACTTCTATCACCGCGCCGAGCGTAATTCCCGACCGGTCAAGGTGTTGCAGGAAAGAAGGGGCATGATCGAGTACCCCCATCATTAACACTTTTTCACCAACGTGCACATCGGTAAGGATCAAATAATCGGGTTCGGTAAGGTTTCCTTTCGCATCGGGAATGGGATCTCCATGCGGATCGAACTTCGGATGGCCCAGGAATGCGTCGAGCTTTTCCACCAGCACTTCCGATGGAACGTGTTCCAGCTCCTCGGCGATATCGTGCACCTCGTCCCAGCCAAAACCCAACTTTTCAACCAGAAAAACCTCCCAGAGGCGGTGCTTGCGGATCACCTTGATCGCCACTTTCTCGCCACTTTCCGTCAGTGTTACCCCCTGGTATTTTTTATAATGGATCAATCCCTTGTCGGCCAGCTTGCGCAGCATGTCCGTCACCGACGCGGCACGCGTAGATGTGCTCTCCGCGAGCGCATTCGTGCTCACCTCTACCCCGTCACGTCCGGAAAGCGCGTGGATGATCTTTAAGTAATTTTCTTCTGTGAAAGAATTCTGCATGCCTTGTAAGCCCCGGTTACCAATCTTAAATATCCGGCAAAAGTACGATTTACTATCTGTAAATTAAAAAATTTAGACTAACCTAAAAATATATTCAGAATTTCCTTATCTTTGTTTTCAGAGAACTAAATTGTTTATTTCGGAGACTACTGGAATGATTGACGATTTAAAAATAGATAAGTCTTTGCAAGAGAAAACACCGGGCCATGATGAGCAGCTCCGCTCATTGTCCGAAGTTCACTCCTCTATTTCGGTGCCGGAGGGAGCTGGTTTCTGGAAAAAAATGGCCGCATTTGCCGGTCCTGGCCTGATGGTGGCCGTTGGCTACATCGATCCGGGCAATTGGGCTACCGATATCGAAGGCGGCTCACGGTTTGGCTATACCCTGCTTTCCGTGATCCTGATCTCGAACCTCTTTGCCATGCTTTTGCAGCATTTATCGCTGAAACTCGGCATCGCATCCGGCCGCGATCTTGCGCAAGCCTGCCGTGATTACTACTCCCGCCCTGTATCATTTATTCTCTGGATACTTTCCGAAATCGCCATCGCCGCCACCGACCTCGCCGAAGTGATCGGTTCTGCCATTGCATTGAACCTGCTTTTCGGGCTCCCATTGCCTGTCGGCGTCGTTTTCACGGCTTTCGACGTGCTTATTGTTTTATATTTCCAGCAAAAAGGATTCCGCATTATTGAAAGTATTGTCGCTGGGTTAATGACCATTATCCTGCTCAGCTTTTTGTACGAAATGATCGTCTCTCAGCCGTCGCTGGCTGGTATTGTGGGAGGGTTAATGCCTAAAAAGGAAATTGTGACCGACCCGGGAATGCTCTATATCGCCATCGGTATCCTCGGAGCCACCGTGATGCCGCATAACCTGTATTTGCATTCCAGCATTGTCCAGACCCGTAATTTCAAAAAAGACGAGACAGGCAAACGCTCCGCGATCCGCTTTGCCACCATCGACTCGACCGTTTCGCTGGCCCTGGCTTTCTTCATCAACGGCTCCATCCTCATCCTGGCCGCTTCCGCATTCCATGCCAACGGCCATTTCGAAATCGCAGACATTACCGATGCCTACCACCTCCTCGACCCTGTGCTAGGAGTAAGTCTCGCGGGCATATTCTTCGCGCTTGCGTTGCTGGCATCCGGCCAGAGCTCCACGCTCACTGGCACCCTCGCAGGCCAGATTGTGATGGAAGGCTTCCTCAACATACGCCTGAAACCCTGGATACGCCGGCTCCTGACGCGCGGTATCGCCATTATCCCTGCGCTCATCGTCTCCTATTTGTACGGCGAGCGTGGCACAGCCGAATTGCTCGTACTCAGCCAGGTAATTCTTTCTCTGCAACTAAGCTTTGCCGTGGTACCGCTGGTATTTTTCACCTCCAACAGCAAAATCATGGGGCCATTTGCCAATTCCAGGCAGCTGAGCATTGTAAGCTGGGTTATTGCGCTGATTATTATCGGGTTGAATGGCTTCTTGTTGTGGGGGACGCTTGTTTAACGCCACCCACAACGCATTTCAATTTCCTTTCAGGAGCCTTTTAACCGTATACAACTCGTTCACTTTTAAACGGCAAAACAGCGTTTGCACTCCGCCCCCCAGCTTGCCCGAATAGTATTTCCATCGCCCCTTTGAATGCGGGTTATCAACTAACGTTTTCAGTACCCTGCCGCTCTCATCTATGAATTCAAGCCTTACATGAACTGCATTTTCTTTCACATTGAATTCAATCTGAAATTCCTCCTGAAAAGGATGTACAATTATAATCTTCATTGATACCGACAATCCATTCCGGAAAACCTGTCGTTGCCGGCAATTTCCACCCTCCCATCGGCTCGAGCTGTCCGCCTATTCCCTGGCCATTAGATTTTCCTGCAATGACAAAAACATCTCCCACGCCTACCCCGAAAACTATCCGGGAAAGCATTTGCGTAGATTGTTTCGTTTATTTTGAAGAAATAATCCTATGAATTCGCTCACGTTGATCAGCGGAATTTTAGCGCCGTATTGAGATTAATTGTCTTTATTACTTCGTTGGCAATGACAGCCTGACCTAACGGAGTAGGACAAATGCCGTCGGACAAGAAAAAATTACCTTTGATCGATCCATCGATTTTCAAGCCGTCATCGGTCCACCCTTCTGCCCCTTACTCACTATTCCGTCCATCGCATATGTAGGTACGCTCGCGTAGTTAGCCAGTGAAAACCTTTCATCAAGGCGCGGCTGATTGATTATCCAATTCGCAAAGGCATCATAGAAATCCTCCATGATCACAAAGTTGTAATGTTGCTTTCTCTGAATCGATTTCAGGAGTGTGGTGTCCTTCGTGATCTTGTAGTCACTAAAACGCGACGAATATGCCTGCGGCTTACAGGCCGGGCAGTAGGGATAACTGGCACCGATGGTCCCGCCATTAGGGAAGGCAAAATTGTGAATCAGTCCGGGGAATGGAGTCATTTGTCATATTTCGACTCGTAGGAAGTCGTTCCGGTAATAAACATCGGATCGGAGATGGTCAGAAGTTGCGATGGCAACGCCCGAAAATACATACTTCTTCATCAACTTGTTGATTAAAGTGAGGAATGATCGAGAAGTTCGGAACGTTGCCTTTGAGAGAGAGTATAGGGCCTTGTAATAGAGGACCGCTAGTCAATCACCATCGCCAATATATAAAAATTATTTAATCAAGAATATGTATAACTATTTTAATAACCATAGTTATCGGATTGAAAATTTAATGCTGCCTTCAGGAACCTTTTTCTCCGCGGTTTCCTAACTTTCGCCGTTTTTCATATTAGGTGGATGGAATCAAAACACAAAGTTGACAAGGTAACGGCCGCCGGGCTTCTGGTGGCGTTCGGCATTATCTACGGCGATATCGGTACGTCGCCACTCTATGTAATGCAGGCGATTATCGGTAGTGAGGTAATATCCGAAGAGATTATCTATGGTGCGTTGTCCTGCATATTCTGGACGCTCACCCTGCAAACGACCGTCAAATACGTTATTTTGATTCTTCGGGCCGACAACCGCGGCGAAGGGGGCATTTTCGCATTATATGCGCTGGTGAGGAAGCATGCCCGCTGGCTCACTGTCCCGGCAATCCTCGGAGGCAGCACTCTCCTGGCCGACGGTATCATTACACCACCGATTTCCGTGGCATCTGCCGTCGAAGGTTTGAGACTCCTTTATCCGAATATTCAGACCATTCCCATTGTTCTCGGCATTCTGACGGCGATTTTCCTGATCCAGGCATTTGGTACAAAAATCGTCGGACGTACATTCGGGCCGTTAATGGTGACCTGGTTCGTGATGTTAGGCGTGCTGGGCCTCTATCAGATCCTGGAACATCCGGGCATATTCAAGGCATTTAATCCGTACTATGGCTATCAATTGCTCACACAACATCCGGGCGGCTTCTGGATGCTCGGCGCGGTATTCCTGTGCACGACTGGTGCGGAAGCACTCTATACCGACTTAGGGCATTGCGGGCGGGGGAATATCCGGGTGAGCTGGGTATTTGTCAAATCCTGCCTGATTCTCAACTATTTCGGACAAGGTGCATGGCTGCTATCCGAAACCGGCAATTTGCTAAGCGGGCGCAAACCATTTTACGAGATCATGCCCGAATGGTGGCTTTTACCCGGCATCGTTATTGCCACTTCCGCGGCGATCATCGCCAGCCAGGCTCTCATTTCGGGTTCATTTACACTGATTTCAGAAGCGATACGGCTCAATTTCTGGCCGAAAGTCCGGCTTATTTATCCTAGTGATCAAAAAGGCCAGCTCTACGTACCAAGCATCAACTGGCTCCTTTTGCTCGGCTGCGCGGCGGTAGTGCTATACTTTAAGGAATCCGCTAATATGGAAGCCGCGTACGGGTTAGCGATAACGCTCACGATGATCATGACCACTATCCTGATGTCGTATTATCTATACGTAAAACGGGTGAATTTGTGGATCGTGATCCTGTTCATGTTGCTGTACCTTTCTATCGAAGGCGCTTTCCTCGGCGCTAACCTATTGAAATTCACGCACGGGGGCTGGTTTACGATCATGGTCGGCACGCTGGTGGCAGGGCTGATGGCCGTTTGGCTCAAAGCGTTCTACATCAAGCTCAGGCTCACCGAATACACCAAACTGGAAAAATACCTGCCGGCATTGCATGAACTGAGCCGCGATATCAGTATTCCAAAATATACGACCCACCTTGTTTTCATGACCAACGCTTCACGCGCGACGGAAATCGAAACGAAGGTCATATACTCCATTTTCCAGAAACGACCGAAACGCGCCGATGTGTACTGGTTCATTCACGTGGACATTATGGACGATCCGTACACGATGGAATACAAGGTATTATCCGACGAAGACGCGCACGATAATGTGATCAAAATTAACTTCCGGCTGGGGTTCCGCGTCGATCAGCGGATCAATATGTTCTTCCGGAAAGTAGTCGAGGATATGGTTTTGAACAAGGAAGTAGACATTACCAGCCGGTACGAATCGCTGAGCAAGCAGAACATCACCGGAGACTTCCGTTTTGTAGTACTGGAAAGATTTCTTTCGTTTGAAAACGACCTCCCATTCCTGGAACAGCTCGTCATGAAAACTTACTTCTTCGTCAAGGATTTCACGACGCCGGAAGACAAATGGTTCGGGCTCGACAGTAGTTCCGTTAAAATAGAAAAAGTACCGCTCATTATCCGGCCGGTCGAAAACGTCAAACTAAGGCGCGTTTTCCATTAGGCTGCAATCTTTTTGATGCCACCGCAGCGGCGGTAGCATTAAAATCATTTCAAATAAACCCCTTCCTCCTCCGCCCGGCTCAACACCACTTCCACATGCTCGGTAAGCGTAGTACTCAATGAATACCCGACGTAGTCGGCGTGGATCGGGAATTTGTGGTGGCTGCGGTCGACAATTACCGCTACCTGTACCTTTTTCATCGGTACTTTCAGGAACGGCTCCAGTGCGAAAGCCAGCGTGCGACCGGTGTTCAAAACGTCGTCCGCGATGATAATTACCTGGTTCTCTACATTCAACTCATGATCGAACAAAACCGGGCTTTGCTGGTGGATATTTTTATCGAAACGAAGCTCGATCAGTTGCGCATTGAGCGGGGAAATTTCTGTGAGTTCGGCTACCAGTCTTTTGGCAAATGCAAAACCTTCACCGGCAATTCCGGCGATGATAATGCCCTTTTCCTCAAAATTCTGCTCATATATTTCAAAAGCGATCCGGCGTATTTTCTGGCCTGTTTGGTGGGCACTCAAAATCTGACGCCTGGATACCGTGCTGTTCTCGGTCATTGGGTATTGGTAAGTTAAAATCTTAGCAGCGGTAAAAATAGCAAACCATCATGCCACTTCATAGCGCAGCGAAATTCTTTAACCAATTCGCAAAAGTCAACTCATGGAGCGGCAATTCCAGACTTACAATACCCATTTCCACCTTCGCCTGTCCAATGCGCTCCGTCCGGATTGCCATCAATGCTTTTTCATAAGGCTTTGGAAATTCGGGATGTGCCTGTATCGCCACCATATTTTTACCGACGCTGAACATGCCGATCGGGCAGTCCTGCGACTCGGCCAGCAGCTTGCTATCCGGCGGCAGCTCCATTACCTGGTCCTGGCACATCATCAGCAGGTTGAACGACTGCCGTGCCGGTACCATCCATTCTTCCTGGCTCAATACCTGGAAATTATGCACGCCAACGCACCAGCCAACCGCCGATTTTTCCACCTTTCCACCCAATGCTTCGGCCAGCATCTGATGCCCGAAGCAAATGCCCAGGTACTTTTTCCCGGAATCACGGATTTCGCGCACAAATTCCTTCAACCGGGCAATCCAGGGTTCATCGTCATAAACCGAAAACTTCGAACCCGTGCAAACATATACCTCGCATTCGTCCGCCGAAGCCGGAAAATGCCCGTTGCAAACATCATAAAATACAAACTCCCAATCCGGAGCAACCTGTGAGAACAATGCCGGAAACATCTCCCGGTAATCCCCCGCGATCGGCAACAGCTCTTCGCGCACATGGTCGCATTCCAGCAATCCGACTTTTGTCATACTATTATTCTACTTTTTATCAAAAAGCTGGTTCAGTTCAATGGTAAAGTCAGGTAATGTAATCGAAGTAAGCGCCTGACCTACGGTATACGGTTTCAATCCAATAAATCTCCCTTCTTCAATTAATACATACACGAAAACCACTTCATCATTCGGCTCTACCAACCAGTATTCTTTCACACCAGATTCTTCATACACGTCAAACTTGTTGTCCATTTCCTTCCTGGTATTGCCGGGAGATAGTATCTCGATAATCCAGTCGGGTGCGCCGAGACAGCCTTTTTCGTCTATCTTCTTTGGGTTACAAACTACCGAAATATCAGGCTGAACGACTGTAAGAATTTCCCTGTCGGATTGAACATCAAACCTTGGAAGTCTCACATCAAATGGAGCAACAAAAACCTGGCAATCTCTGTATTTAAGCAATTGCCATATTTCAGCAAAAAGCATCCCTGCAATTTTCTGATGCCGGGTAGCAGGTGCAGGCGACATCTTAAAGACCTTGCCTTTAATCAATTCAAGGCGCTCTTCAAACTCCCATTTCAGATAATCAGCATAGCTGTAAGTTCCATTCAAATCCAGTGTGTCGATGCTCTTCATATCTCAAATTGGCTGGTTTTCAAATTAAAGATAGCCTAACAAACCAAGTTACCCTATTTTCAAATGAAAAGACTTAGGCCGCGTTAATGCCTCGTAACCTACGACGGACAGCGTACAACCACGTCCCGAATTCTTCACGCCCGTCCACGCCAATGCAGGGTCGAGGTAGTCGCAGCGGTTCATGAACCAGGTGCCGGTTTCGACTTGCTCGCCAATCTGCAATGCCGCATCGATGTCCGAAGTCCAGATGGAAGCGGTAAGGCCGTATTGGCTGTCGTTCATCAAACGAATGGCCTCCTCATCGCTCGCAACAGGCATGATGCCCACTACCGGCGCGAAAGTTTCTTCCGTCATAATGTCCATTGAATGGCTCACATTCACCAGCACTTGCGGTGCCAGGTATGGCGTGCCCGACTGGTGCGCCGGAAACAATGCAGGGTCGATCAAAGCGGTAGCGCCTTGTGCAACAGCGTCGTCGATCTGCTTCTGGGCAAAGTTGGCTGCGGATGTCCTTACCATCGGCCCTAATGTCGTTTCAGCATCGCGCGGATCGCCCAGGACGTAGGTTTTGGTTAGTTCTTCAAAACCTTTGATGAATTCGTCATAAACGGCCTGATGCACATAAATGCGCTCAATTCCGCAGCACGACTGCCCTGAATTGAAGAAAGAGCCGTCCACCAGGTTTTCAACCGCGTCGGCCAGGTTCGCATCTGCGCGTACGTACGCGGGGTCCTTTCCACCCAATTCGAGCCCACCGACAATAAATCGCTCGTTGATAGCCTTCTGCACCGCATGCCCGCCCTCCACCGATCCGGTAAATGCCACATAGTCGACTCGTGAATCGCCGATCACCTGCGCCACTTGCTCATGGCTCAGATGCAGATATTGAAACACACCCTCCGGCAAGCCGGCGTATTCGAATGCTGCTGCATAACGCTCGGCACAAAGGGGCGTCTGCTGTGCGTGCTTCAAAATCACGGCATTACCCGACATAATAGCCGGTATTACCGAGTTCACGGATGTCAGATAAGGATAATTCCACGGCGCCACCACGAACACCACGCCCAGCGGCGCTCTTTTTACAAATCTTTTGAAACCCGGAATTTCATCGACTTCTACATCCGCGAGCGCCTTCTCTGCCACTGAAATCATATAATTGGCCCGTTCCTGGAAGCCGCGGCGGATCTCATTCGCCGTGTAGCGCACAGGGCGCCCCATTTGCCAGGTCAGTTCCAAACCGATTTCCTCGGCGTTATTCAGAAAATATTCGACCGCCTTCCTGCAAATCGCCTCACGCTCCGCCAGCGTCGTTTTTTTCCATTCCTTTTGCGCGGCTACCGCTTTTTCCAAAGCAGCCTCCACAGCCTCAGCATTCGCCAATTCGCGCTCCACATACACAGAGCCGTCGATCGGACTTATTGTTTTTTGAATCATTTTTTTGAAAGGGACAAAAGGAGGAATGGAGTAAAGGGAGGATGAAAAAGGAAGAAAAATCAATCGATGACCTAATGACTCAATGACTTAAACTTTCTTCCCCTTCCTCCTTCTTCCCTTTCCTCCTTCCTCCATTAAAGAGGTGTTACATATGCCGAAGTAATACCGCCGTCGACGAGGAAGTCGGTGCCGGTAACGAAAGATGCCTCATCCGAAGCGAGGAACAATGCGGCATAAGCCATTTCCTTCGCTTCGCCGAAACGGCCCATCGGGATGTGTACCAGGCGGCGTTGTTTCTTTTCTTCAGTATTCAAAAACTTCATCAGCAGCTCCGTGCGCAGCGGGCCCGGGCATAATGCATTCACACGGATGTTCTCCCGTGCGTGGATAACCGCGAGCTCACGCGTAAGCGCGAGAACCGCTCCTTTACTGGCTGTATAAGCCACCTGCGGCGTAGCAGCGCCCAAAATAGCCACAAATGATGCGGTATTAATGATCGAGCCGCCACCTGCGCGCTTCAATGCCGGTATACCATATTTGCACCCGAGGAAAACGCCTTTCGCGTTGATATTCATCGTCAGATCCCAGATCGCTTCCTCCGTAGTAACGGCATTATCATCGTCGCTGTGCATGATACCCGCGTTGTTGAAAAGGATATTCAGCTTACCGAATTTTCCTTCGGTAAATGCCACCGCCGCTTCGCAGTCAGCCGCTTTGGAAACATCCGAATGCAAAAAGTAAGCCTCTCCGCCGTTTTTCACGATCTCATCGACCGTCTCCTGGCCAGCGGCGTCGTTCACGTCCGTTACGACGATCTTAGCTCCTTCTTTGGCAAATAAAATAGCGGTTTCACGACCGATTCCGCCGCTTCCACCTGTAATAAGCGCGACTTTGTTTTCTAAGCGCATGGGTTTGATTGGTTATGTTTTTTGGATAGTAACGAGTGATTAAATCTGTTCAAAATACCGCTTCCGCTCCCAGTCCGTCACGGAGGTGTCATACGCCCGCTGCTCGGTTTTGAAAAAATGCGTGTAATGCTCCACCACTTCCTCGCCGAATGCCTCTTTTGCAAACGGGCTGTTTTCGAACAATGCAACGGATTCCGCCAGCGTATAAGGCACGCGGGGCAAATGCGCGGCGGCGTAAATGTCGCCGATAAAGCATTCGGGCGGCTCAATGCGGTTTCTGATCCCGTCGAGGCCCGAGGCGAGTGACGCAGCAAATGCAAGGTAAGGGTTACAATCGGCGCCGGGAATGCGGCATTCGATCCGTAGACTGGCACCGCTGCCTACCACCCGGAAACCGGCTGTGCGGTTATCATAGCTCCACGCAAGCCGCGTAGGCGCCCAGGAGCCGTCCACAAACCGTTTATAGGAATTGACGGTCGGGGCGTAGAATGGCATAACGTCCGGTACGTGTTTAATCCAGCCGCCGAGGAACCAGCGGAAAATATCGGAGCCTTTCACCGGCCCAAATTGCTGGTCGCCGTCGAAAATATTCTTGCCGTCTTTCCACAGACTCATGTGAATATGGCTGCTGGAACCCGCCTGATCGGTCGCGAACTTGGCCATGAAAGTTACGGAAAGGCCCATGGCGTCGGCCACTTCCTTCATACATTGCTTGTACACAATGTGGTTGTCGGCCATCGAGAGCACGTCGGCATATTTGACGTTCAGCTCGTGTTGCCCCAGCCCCCATTCGCCTTTGGAAGTTTCGACCGCGATGCCGGAGTTTTTCAAATGCCTGCGGACTGCCGAAGTATACTTTTCGTTCCGCGTGCCCTGCATAATGTGATAATCTTCCAGGTAATATCCCGCGGGGCTCAGGTTCTGGTAGTTTTGCTGAAATGCTTGTTTATAGCTGTTTTCAAGCAGGTAATATTCCAATTCGGAAGCAGCGAAGCATTCGACGCCGTCGCCCGCGAGCGAGGCCAGTTGTTTTTTCAATAACGACCTCGGGGCAATCGATTCCAGTTGGTGCGATTTGTCGTTATGCACATCACAAATGACCAATGCGGTTTTGTCGAGCCAGTCCGCGATGCGCAGGGTAGCGAGATCGGGCACCAAATGGAAATCACCGTAACCGAGCTCCCAGTTGGCATACCGGTAGCCGGGTACCGGGTCCATGACCATGTCGGTCGTAAGCAGGTAATTGCAGCCGTGCGTGCCCGATTTGGAAACCGAATCGAGGAAATAATCGGCGTCGACACGCTTGCCCATGAGCCGGCCGTAATGGTCCGTAAATGCAACTACAATTGTTTCAATCTCCCCTCCCCCAATCTTGCCCGAAAGTTCATCCAGTGTCAGAAATCCTTTTTTACTCATTAGAAAGGGTTGGTTTAGCGCAGTTTATATTATCGCAACTTGTCTACTTTGGCATTCATCGGAAATTTCAGTACCACCTTTTTACCGGAAGCTTTTTCCAGCATGGGGGTCAATATCTTTTTGGCATTCACCCTGGTCTGGTCAAGGATACCCATGTCGAGGGCCGATTGCTGGATTTGCTTTTCGGCTTGTTTGTAAGCCTCCTGCACCAGTTTCGCCTCGTCGGCAAACGCATATTCCGTATTATAAACCTTTGATTTGCTATGGTCTATTTTAAAAACACACAACTCCGGCTCAGGCATATTGATCACCAGCGTTTCGGCGTCGGAGGTAATGTCTTCCATTGAAATTTTGGCTAAATCCACACAACCGATCGCCTCTCCCTGCACAATCAGGATCGCTTTGGCATTGGGCAACCACATTTTCACAATTTCCTGCTCCACCACATCCTTGAAGTTGTATTTCACGACTTCCAACTTGCCCATCGAGCTGATTTCCTGCAAAACCACGGTGTGCATTGTCTCTGCCTTATCCTCACCACCAAGCCATTCGGGCAGCCAGCTACCGGTTTTGAAACCCGACCATAATGCATTAATCCCCGCCAAAAGCAAAATCAAAACTACCAGCCTCACCAGCCACGATATGATCCGCATACCTTATTTTTTAAGTACAAAATTCTCCGCTACTCCCGGCTCCCGTGCCATTCGCTGGGCGATAACGCTCGCCGCAATCAGCTGCAATGCATGATAGAGCATGATCGGCAGGAGCATTAAACCGGCTTCCGGGCCAGCAAACAATACTTTCGACATCACCGCGCCTTGCACCAGCGATTTCTTGGAACCGCAAAATACCGCGGTAACCTTATCCTCCCGGTTGAAATGCAGCAAACCGGCAATGAACGTCAGCAGGAAATAGATCCCGAAAAACAGCGCGAGCATTCCTATCCCTAAAAATACAATTTCTTTTATTCCAAGCGAATCGAAGAGGTGCTCTCCAAACGATTCGCAAAAAGAAGTGTAGACGATCAGCAAAATCGACGACTGATCGAAATAGCGGATGTACTTTTTGTGCCGCTCCGCGAAATGCCCCCAGCGGCTGTTGAGGGCAATCCCGGCAAATACCGGAAGTAGTACTTGCATTGCCAGTTTTCCGACTACCGAAAGCAGATCAAAATGCTCGGGACCGGATTCCAGCACGAGGCCCATCCACAATGGTGTGATAAAAACGCCGATCAGACTCGAAATGCTCGCGTTGAATATCGCCGCCGGAATGTTGCCGCGCGCAATGGATACCATGACTACCGACGACGAAACCGTAGATGGGAGGACAGTCAGAAAAAAGATTGCCAGCCACATCACCTGCCCTTCTCCGCTCTGAAAAAACGGCCTGAATGCGAGCGCCAGTACCGGGAAAAGTACAAATGTCGACAAGTGCACCAGCACGTGGAGCCGCCAGTTCACGAGCCCCGCTTTCAATTTTTCGGGGCTGAGCCGGAGGCCGTAAAAGAAGAATATGACTGAAACCGCGTACGTAGAGACGGTCGAAAGATGCAGCGGGCTGTCCTGCATACCCGGCGCCGGCCAGAGCCAGGCGAGCAGGATCATGCTGAGCAATGCGAGCATGAAGCCGTCCAAACCGGCTTTTTTAGCAGTATCAATAAATTTACGCATATAAAAATCATCGCCAGCCGATAAGGGCTATGGCAAACTATTGTTTACAAGAAAATGGAAAACTGTCAGAAATAAAACCCGGTGCGGCCATTTATAGTGTCAATTGTTTTCAATTTGGTAATTCGGGTAAATGAGCGGGTACTACCACTTTCCCAAATAATGCAGAGAACAACCAATGACTATCTCATGACAACTCCTGACAAATTACTATTAACGATCATACTCACGGTTATGAGTTTCCTTCCCGCGACCGCCCAATACAAGCTCGTTTGGGCCGACGAGTTCGACTACGACGGTGCGCCCGACCCGAATGTGTGGCAACCCGAAAAAGGCTTTACCCGAAACCACGAGGACCAATGGTACCAGGGCGATAATGCCTACTGCAAAGGCGGCTACCTGATTATCGAAGCCAAAAAAGAACGGGTCAAAAACCCCAACTATAAACCCGGCAGCAGTAACTGGAAAGAAAGCCGTGAATACGCCGAGTACACCTCGGCCAGCATCATTACCCGCGGCAAAAAGAGCTTTCAGTACGGCCGCTTCGAAATGCGCGCCAAAATCGATACACGGTCTGGCATCTGGCCCGCATTCTGGACGCTGGGCGACAAAGGCGAATGGCCGGATAATGGCGAGATCGATATTATGGAATTTTACCGGGGAATGCTGCTGGCAAATCTTGCCTGGGGTTCCAATGAGCGTTACAAGCCTGTCTGGAATACCAATAAAAAGCAGATCAGTACTTTCAACGACCCGGATTGGTCATCGAAATTCCACATATGGCGCATGGACTGGGACGAGAATTCGATTAAAATTTATGTCGATGACATGCTGATGGCCTCACAGGACCAGGCCAAGGCGATTAATGCCAAAAACAAGGACATTACGCCCTTTAAGCAGCCGCATTACATCCTGCTGGGCATGGCGTTGGGCGGCGATAATGGCGGCGATTTGTCGAAAACCGAATTCCCCGCACGTTTTGAAGTAGATTATGTGAGGGTTTACCAAAAACAGTAAGACTTCGGCGGTCGGCGGTCTTTACTGCGGCGTTGCCAATACAGTAGCGCTCTTTCTGACCTTTTTCGGTGCTTTCTTCCTTCTGCCCCACCAAATCACAAAACCGGTGATGGGCAACGAAGCGCAGACCAGGCTGGCACAGAACATGAGGATTTTGCCTGGCAAGCCCAGGATAGCCCCCGTATGGATGTCGTAATTCATGCGGCGCAGCGTTTGCGCGAAATTTGCCTCGCTGTATTTGCCGGTATAAGGTCCCGTCGCATTGATCTTTTTGACCGAATACTGGTCAAAATAATGATAGTCGACATTATAATAAGTGCCTTCCCTGAAGTTCACGTACGAGAAAATAGACTCGGCTTTCTCGGTGGGAAATGAAATATTGAGGGTTGAATATTGGGGATATTCCTTTTGTAATTGAAACCAGGCTTTATCGACGGCTTGCATCGCCCCGGTTACCTGCGCCGTTGAAACAGTATCGGAAGGTGGGTTATAATACATATCCGACCCCTCACCGCCAGTGGCAGTGTAAAGCCCCTGCGAAAACCACTGGAAACCCCAAACCAAACCGGTAACCGCGAGGATCACGCCGATGGACATGATGTAGAAACCCAGTACATTATGCAGATCATAATTCTTACGCCGCCAGGCCGCATTCCATTTGATCGAAAACCGCTGTTTGGCAGCCGATTTGTTTTTGGGCCACCACAGCACCATTCCGCTGATCATCATGAAAAAGAAAACCAGCGTGGCCGAGGCTACGACCGTCTGACCGTATTTTTCGGGTAGCCACAGGTAATAATGTCCGTGCAGGATGAAGTGGAAAAAATCGTCGTCCTCATTCCAGACGTGCTCCAACTGCCCCGTGTATTGATTGATGTAGGCGACGTAGTAGTATTCGGGATCGAGGTTGTAAAAACCGACTTGCGCATTGCGGTCGGGCGTATCGTAAAGCACCCCTTTGGCGATCTTGCCTGGTAATGCTTTTTTGGCAATCTCTGCGAGCTCCGAGGGAGGTAATACCTTCCCGCCTGTCGGGCCATTCACGAACATGTAGGGCTGCGTAATCGTTTTGATTTCCTGCTCAAATGCCAGGATACACCCCGTGACGGAAATGATGAACACCATAATGCCCGAGACAAGCCCGAGGTAAAGATGTAGTTTCCCAATCAGTTTTTTCATCATTCGCAGTCCGTTATCTTATTTAGACTTATTTAAGACTGCTAAGATAATGCGAACGATGTGAACGACCAAAAAAGGAGGAAAGGGAGAATGGAGGAAAGGGAGAATGGAGGAAAGGGAAAATGGAGGAAAGGGAGAAAGGTGCTTTAACGGGGTGGCGCGAAGGTGAACCTTCGTGACTTGTATTCGCAGGCCTCCGGCCGGTCAATACCGTAAAGCACGATTACGATATTGACCGGCCGAAGGCCTGCGAATAGCTTGTACAAATCAAGAGATTTGCACAAGCTTGTACTAAAAATCGTATCGATAAATCCCCTCTACTTTCGTGGTCGGCGGCATATGTGCGAGGGTTTTGAGCTGTCCGTCGTGAAGGCCGAATACCCAGCCGTGCAAATGCAGTTCCTGCCCTTGATGCCACGCGCCTTGTACGATGCTCGTTTGCGCGAGGTTATGCACTTGCTGGATTACGTTCAGTTCCACCAGACGATCAAAGCGCTTTTTCTCGTCTTCGATTGCATCCAGCTCGGTCGCAAACTTGTCGTACACGTCTTTGATATTATGCAACCAGCGGTTGATCAGCCCCAGGTCCTTATGCATCATCGACGCCTTCACACCCCCGCATTGATAGTGTCCTACCACGAGAATGTGCCGCACTTTCAGCACTTCCACCGCATATTGGAGCACGCTCAGCATGTTCATATCGGTATGCACCACGAGGTTGGCCACATTCCGGTGAACGAACATTTCGCCCGGTTGCGAACCCGTCAGGTCTTCGGCAGGCACGCGGCTGTCGGAGCACCCGATCCAAAGGAAGTCTGGCTTCTGATCTTTGGCCAGGTTGTCAAAATACGTTTCGTCAATTTCGAGCTGCCGGGCTGCCCAGGATTTGTTGGCGGTTAACAGGCGGTTAATAAGTTCCATTTTGTAATTGATGGTTGAAGTACCAAAATAATACAATCTCTCTCAGATTCATTCAAAAGCGTACATCCTTTTAGCGGAAAAAAATCCGTAATTTTGCACTCTTAAAATCCGGAGAGGGTTATAAATAGTGCTATTTACATGATCGGCCAGGGCAGATGCCCGACGCTAACAACCCATATGAAATACAACGAATATAAAAATCTGAGTTACCCGCAAATCGGGGACGAAGTACTGAAATTCTGGAAAGACAAGAAAATCTTTGAGGCATCGGTAGAAACCCGCGAGGGCGCTCCTACTTTCACATTTTTTGAAGGGCCGCCGTCGGCCAATGGTACGCCGGGTATCCACCACGTGATGGCACGGGCGATCAAGGATATTTTCTGCCGCTATAAAACGCTGCAAGGCTTCCAGGTGAAGCGTAAAGGTGGCTGGGATACGCACGGCCTGCCCGTTGAATTACAAGTTGAAAAGGAACTCGGCATTATCAAGGACGATATCGGGAAGAAAATTTCGGTTGCGGATTATAACGAGAAATGCCGCCAGACGGTCATGAAATTCACCGACCAGTGGAATGACCTGACCGAGAAAATGGGGTACTGGGTTGACCTCGACGATCCTTATATTACCTACAAAAGCGAATACATCGAAAGTCTCTGGCATCTGCTCAAAAAGCTGTATGACAAAGGCTTGCTGTACAAAGGATACACAATCCAGCCCTATTCACCCGCCGCCGGAACCGGCCTTTCGTCGCACGAGCTGAATATGCCCGGCACGTACAAAGACGTAAAGGACACGACCATCGTGGCGATGTTTAAGGTAAAAGATGCAGCAAACCGGCCTGCATTGGCTGCTTCTGCCAACGAGGACATCCGCATTCTAGCCTGGACCACCACACCCTGGACGCTCCCTGCCAACTCGGCATTGACAGTCGGCGGCAATATTGATTATGTATTGGTTAAAACCTTCAATCCTTACACGCACGAGCCCGTTGCGGTTGTGCTTGCGAAGGATCTGGTAGGCAAATATTTCTCCGAAAAAGGACACGACGGCGATTTCGAGGGCTATGCTGCCAGCGATAAAAAGGTACTTCCATGGACCGTTTTGAATGAGTTCAAAGGAAAAGACCTCGAAGGCATCGAGTACGAGCAGCTTTTGCCCTACATTCAGCCGGAGACTCCCGCATTCCGCGTGATCATCGGCGATTTCGTAACAACCGAAGACGGTACCGGTGTGGTTCACACCTCTCCTACCTTTGGTGCGGACGACTTCCGGGTAGCGCAGGCAAACGGCATCCCGGCCATTATGGTGAAGGACGAAAACGGCAAAGAAGTGCCGATCGTCGACCGCCAGGGCCGTTTTGTGAAAGAGATTACGGACTACGCAGGACGTTTTGTAAAACCTGAATATTACTCACAGGCAGAGCAGGACGATCCGGAGTTCCGCCCGACCGACGTGCTCATAGCCATCAAGCTCAAAGAAGAAGGCAAGGCATTCAAAGTTGAAAAATACGAGCACCCGTACCCGCATTGCTGGCGTACCGACAAGCCGGTGCTTTACTACCCGCTCGATAGCTGGTTTATCCGCACTACCGCGGTAAAAGATCGCTTAGTGGAGCTTAATAAAAGCATTAACTGGAAACCCGAAAGCACCGGTACCGGCCGCTTCGGCAACTGGCTCGAAAACCTGGTCGACTGGAACCTCTCGCGCTCCCGCTACTGGGGCACGCCACTGCCGATCTGGCGGAACGATTATGGTGATGAAGTGTGTATTGGTTCGATCGAAGAGCTGAAAGACAAGCTGGAAGAGGCGATTATCTCCGGTCACCTCACCCGTGAGCAGGCATTGCACAACTCTGATTACCTGCAAAAACTCGAACACGGGGATTATGACCTGCACCGTCCGTATGTGGATGATGTGGTATTGGTAGGTAAAACCGGCCATATTATGCACCGCGAGCCCGACCTGATCGACGTGTGGTTCGACTCGGGCGCGATGCCGTATGCGCAATGGCACTATCCGTTTGAAAACCAGGAAATCTTTAACCAGGCTTATCCTGCCGATTTTATTTCAGAAGGGGTCGACCAAACCCGTGGCTGGTTCTTCACATTGCACGCCATTGCGGGTATGCTTTTCGACTCGGTTGCATTTAAAAATGTAGTATCAACGGGTTTGGTACTCGACAAGAATGGCAACAAAATGTCGAAACGCCTTGGCAATGCCGTAGATCCATTTGCGACATTGGCACAATACGGCCCTGATGCGACGCGCTGGTACATGATTACCAATGCGGAGCCTTGGGATAACCTGAAATTCAATATCGACGGCATCGGCGAAGTGCAGCGCAAATTCTTCGGAACACTTGTGAACACTTATAACTTCTTCGCATTGTACGCGAACCTCGACGGTTACGAGTTCCACGAGGCGAATTCCGTACCAATCGAAAAACGCACCGAACTGGATCGCTGGATTCTTTCGAAACTGAATACATTGATCAAGGAAGTAGGCGAGCAATTCGACGATTACAATCCGACCAAAGCGGGCCGTCTCGTGCAGGATTTCGTGACGGATCAGCTTTCTAACTGGTACATCCGCCTCAACCGCCGCCGTTTCTGGAACCCATCGGCTGAGCAGGGCGCTGGGTTGACGGACGATAAAGCGGCTGCTTATGAGACGTTGCACCACTGTCTGGTAACCGTGGCGCAATTGATGTCACCTATCGCTCCTTTCTTTGGTGAGTGGTTGTATAAAAACCTGACAGACAGCGATCGTGAAGCTTCTATCCAGCACAATGCGCCATTCAAGTATGACTCGGTGCATTTGACTTACTGGCCTAAAATCGAAGCGGAAGTAGTGGATACCGACCTGGAAGAAGCGATGGACCTCGCCCAACGTATCAGCTCGCTCGTCCACTCGATCCGGAAAGGGCACAAACTTAAAGTTCGTCAGCCATTGTCGAAAATCCTGATTCCGGTTTTGAGCGAGAAAACGAAACGTCAGATCGAGCAGGTGGCTTACATTATTCTTTCCGAGGTAAATGTGAAGCATATCGAGTTCGTTCACGACGACAGCGGCATTTTGAAGAAGAAAATCAAACCTAACTTCAAAACCCTCGGACCGAAGTTCGGACCGAAAATGAAGGAGGTAGCTGCCGCCATTTCAGCGATGGACGAAGCTCAGATCCGCGAAATCGAAGCCAGCAGCGCCATTACATTGGCAGCCGCCAGCGGCCCGATCGAAATCGCATTGACCGACGTTGAAATCATCGCCGAAGACGTTCCGGGATGGCTCGTAGCCAGCGAAGGTGGCCTCACCGTCGCCCTCGACATCACCGTAACCGAAGACCTGCGCCTCGAAGGTATCGCCCGCGATTTCGTAAACCGCGTGCAGAACCTGCGTAAAGACAGCGGTTTTGAAGTAACCGACAAGATCCGCATTACCTTACAAAATAACGACGGCCTGCTCGCCAGCGCAGTAACCGCCAACAAAGACTACATCTGCCAGGAAGTACAAGCCCTGGACCTCGACCTCGTAGGCGACCTGAATGGCGAAGCTACTGAGATTGAGATGGACGAGTTTTTGTTGAAGGTGAAGATTGAGGTCATTGGCTAATGGGGCAATATCAGGCTTATCCATACACAGCAAATGAAGCGACCGGTCACTTCAAGTTCCAAAGTGTCGGAAAGCGCGGCATTGTTGACAAAGCCATAGAACTGGCCCCCATGGCGCCAGATATTTACAATCTTGCGTTACTGGATTTCGATCCGGTGACGCAAGATTATGTAGACGACTCAATCACAGACAATGGTGATATGCCGGAGGTTCTTGCAACCGTAATGGCTGTGGTTTTAGATCACCTTTCCCAATTTCCAAGAAGCAGGATTATCATAACCGGCAATAGTCATTCGAGAACCCGTCTCTATCAAATAGCCATCAATAAGATTAGCGATGACGTCAAACATCAACTCACAATACTTGGTTACCGGCGTTCAGAATGGCAGACACTTGAACCAAATCAATCCTATGAAAGTTTTTTGATAGCAAGAAATTTGGTAGATTAGTAAAAACAAGCTGGTTGGAAAAATGAAAGTCCTGGAAAAAAAGTTGAATATTCCCGCAAATTTACTATCCCAAAAGACAGTCGATAACTCCTTGCCGGATTTATCAGACCACCCGGTGGTAAAAGCAAAAACTGAACGGGCGCGCAAACTCCTCGAAGAAAGCCCAATTCCAGAAGACCTGCTAAGGAGGAAATAACGCCCCATGCAGCTCCAAACCTCCACTGCCCTCATCACCGGCGGCGCTTCCGGCCTTGGCGAAGCGACGGCGAGGCTATTTGTTAATCAGGGAGCAAAAGTCGTAGTTCTTGATCTCAACGAAGCGGCCGGACAGGCATTGGAAAGTGAATTTCCCGGGCAGCTTCAATTCATTAAAACCGACGTTACAAGCGAAAGCGAAGTCCAAAATGCGCTGGATACTGCTTTGCAAACGCTCGGCAGCATACAAATCGTAGTCAACTGTGCGGGCATCGCGCCGGCGCGTAAGATCGTCGGCAAAGCCGATGGCATTTACGGCCCGCATTCCTTTGAGCTTTTTGATAAAACGATCCGCATTAATCTGATCGGCACGTTCAATGTAATGCGTCTGGCGGCTTTTGCGATGGAGCAAAACGAGCCTAATGCAGAAGGCGAGCGTGGAGTGATCATCAATACCGCTTCCGTAGCCGCTTATGATGGTCAAATGGGGCAGGTTGCATATGCGGCCAGCAAAGGAGGTATCGTGAGTATGACGCTGCCTGTTGCACGCGATTTGGCAAAATCCGGTATCCGGGTAATGGCAATCGCTCCCGGGCTTTTTGAAACCCCCTTGCTGATGGGGCTGCCGGAAGAAGCCCGCATTTCGCTAGGACAGCAAATTCCATTTCCTTCGCGGCTCGGGAAGCCTTCGGAATACGCATTATTAGCCAAGTCCATTGTGGAAAATCCGATGCTGAACGGCGAAGTGATCCGCCTTGACGGCGCGATCAGAATGGCTCCCAGATAGTTTGAAACCGCGCAATGATGAAGAGACACTACTTTTTCAAATGGCTATTTCTGACGGTACTTCCCGTCAGTGTTCTCCATTTTCGAGAGAACGCTTCCGTTGGGCATTACAGGATAGAGCAGCTGTTTTCCGGCAGTAACATTATCTACAAGCGTATTCCCGGTTTCGAGTATTGTCAAAAGCTCTCCCAAACTTGTTCCGCAGGTTTTGTTTACTTCAAAAACACACAGTACAACAGACTCACCGACCTTTCCAATTCACTATCCGCTTCCATTTCTGGTTATCCCGAGTTAAGGCTTCGTCGGGCGCTTGCTGAACTTCACGTCCAGAATCAGCATTTCCGGAGCCGTTCGCTTTCCTCGGACGACCATTCCATTTTCCATTCATAATCCGGCTCCCGCATTTCGCAGGTACCTGTGATGTTGCGCAAACGCGCATCCGGGCCGTGCTATGCGCGCCTGTACACTCCATGAATGTAATCAAATGAAAAAATGGGAATCAGACGAACTGCGTTCTTTCTGCGGAAATGGCTTCTGCGGATCGCAATTTCGTTTATGCTAGGGTTTTCGAATGCCATCAATCAGGATTCGAAGAGCATCGACGATACTACTTTTAAAATTGAAGAAACAACTAAAAAATAAGCGAAAGCCAGGAATCAGACCAAACTGATTCCTAGCTTTCTGTAAATATCAAACTCACCCTTATCAGGCTCTTTATCCGTTACAATCACCGATAACCGCTCAGTCCGGCAAACATAATACGCTTCGGCAGTGCCCAGCTTTTCGGTCGTAGCCAACGCGATCACTTCCTTAGAAGACTCGATCATAGTCCGTTTGACCTCACTTTCTTCAAAATCAGGGCCGGTCACCCCGAGGTCCGCGTGGATACTGCAAATACCCAGCAAGCAAATATCCGCCCGGAACTTTTTGAAAAACTGAATGGCGTCATTACCGATTGTCACGAATGAATCTTTCAGCAACCGCCCCCCAGCAAACAAAACTTCAACGTGCTCGTGCTCTTCCAAAATAGAAGCTATGGGAAAGCTGTTCGTAATAACCGTCAATTTCAGGTCTTTGGGAAGCATTTGGGCAATCAGCATCGCCGAGGTACCGCCATCGAAAATCACGACCTGACCGTCTTTGAGAAACTGCAATGCTTTTCTTGCAATAATTTGCTTCTGGTCGTTATCATACTTGATCCGGTCGCGGAAATGGTGCGGGCCCGGAGAATGCGGCACCGCGCCTCCACGTACCGATTTGAGTAACCCCTGATCGGCTAGCTCCTTGATATCCCTCCTTACCGTATCCTCCGACACATTCAAAAGTGTGCTCAGATGCCCCAGATAGACTTTCTGCTCATGCCCCAGCTGATCCAGTATGATCTGGAAACGTTCTTCTTTTAACATTGGTATCCCGATTATGCCTGCAAATTTAACAAACATTTTAAATTTAATATTGCAAAATATTGCATCAATAGCTTACATTTGTTGCAAATAATTGCAAATACTAATTTTACTACATCATGAGAAAATCGATTGCGGTGGATATGGACAATGTCATTGTGGACATTGAAGCTAACTGGATCAACCACTACGCAAAGGCATTTGGCGTGACGGTCACCAAGGAAGCCATGCACGGCATTCCCGAAGACCAGGCGTTCCCCGACCCTCTGGCTGCGCGAAGCCTTCTCTACAAACCGGGCTTTTTCCGTTACGCACCGCTCATCCCCGGCGCGCAGGAGGCCATTATCAAATTACAGGAAAATTACGACGTGTACATCGTCTCAGCAGCCATGGAATTTCCCAATTCCCTGCCCGAGAAGTACGACTGGCTCGCTGAACACTTCCCGTCCATTACGTGGAGAAACATCATTTTCTGCGGCGATAAAAGCGTCATCAACACCGATTACCTGATCGACGACCATTTCAAAAACCTGGATTTTCACAAAGGCAAGCCTATTCTCTTCACGGCAGGGCATAACCGTGGCGTAGAGAGGCATACGCGCGTAAATAGCTGGGAAGAGGTGTTGGAGTTATTAGCTTCGGAACTGGTGTAATTACCGGTTGCTCATCCAACGGGTTAGCTCGGGTATTTTGTGTAACTTTATGTTGTTCCAGCTACTATCTTGAAGCTTAATTACCGACTTATGAATACGCAGCAACTTTCTTTAGATCAATTGGAAACACTTGTTAGAAACCTGGAAAAGGCTGGCAACACGCCCATTAGTGTTTCAAAAAAAGATTTTGAGCTTTCTCCGGAGGGATTGAATGAACTGCTCAAAAGGTTAGCTGCGTTCGATGACGGTAAGTTAACGGCACGTCCCTGGAACGACATAAAAAAAGACTTTGGCCCGATATAACATCCTCCTTCTTAAAACTGCTGAAATCGAGCTTAATGAATCATACGAATGGTATGAAAAGCAGAAAGTGGGACTTGGCAATAATTTCATTGGAGCAATTTCCAGCTGTCTGAACTCCATAGCCGGCAACCCTTACAAGTATGCAAAGCGATACGGCTACGAATTACGTTTTGCACCCGTGCTAGTTTTCCCATTTATTATAGCCTATCGGGCTATAAAAGATGATCGGGTGATTCATATCGTTTCGATCTTCCATACAAGTCGCAATCCAAAGAAGTTTTTCAGCTAGCCTGCACTCGTGCCTTCAATTGCATCAATTCATCCCGTAAGCGGGCAGCTTCCAAAAAGTCGAGATCCTTCGCGGCGGCCTCCATTTTACGCTGGGTTTCGGCCATGAGTTTTTGCAGATCGGTTTTACCCATGTATTGAACCACCGGGTCGGCGGCGATGCGCACCTCTTCCGGCTCCACGTATATCTTGCGGACTTTGGAATCGGCCACGGAAGTTTGCTCCATAATGGCCTCTTTCGATTTGCGAACCGTTTTCGGAGTGATGCCATTCTCCACGTTGTAATCCATTTGAATGCTGCGGCGACGGTTGGTTTCATCAATCGCCAGCTGCATGGAGCCCGTAATGGTATCGGCGTACATGATCACTTTTCCACGGTCGTTACGCGCGGCCCGGCCGATGGTCTGGATCATCGAGCGAGTGTCGCGCAGGAAACCTTCCTTGTCGGCGTCCATAATGGCCACAAGCGATACCTCGGGCAGGTCGAGCCCCTCTCGCAGGAGGTTTACGCCCACGAGCACATCGAAAACGCCCAGGCGCAACTCGCGTAATATCTCCACGCGGTCGAGCGCCTTCACTTCCGAGTGAATGTAGCGGCATTTAATGCCCACGCGGTCGAGGTATTTGCTGAGCTCCTCGGCCATCCGCTTGGTGAGAGTGGTGACGAGAATGCGGTCGCCTAGCTTAATGCGTTCGGTGATTTCTTCCAGCAGATCGTCGATCTGGTTCAGGCTCGGCCTTACTTCAATTTCAGGGTCCAGTAGACCGGTAGGGCGGATAATCTGTTCCACCACCACGCCTTCCGATTTCCTCAACTCATAATCCGCAGGCGTCGCGCTCACAAAAATGGTCTGCGGCGTCATATCCTCGAATTCCTGGAAAGTCAATGGCCGATTGTCCAATGCAGATGGCAAACGGAAACCATATTCCACCAATGCTTCCTTCCGCGAGCGGTCGCCGCCCCACATGGCGCGAATCTGCGGCATTGTTACGTGGCTTTCGTCGACTACCATCAGGAAATCTTCCGGGAAATAGTCGAGCAGGCAGAATGGACGTTGTCCGGGCATTCGTCTGTCAAAATACCTCGAATAATTCTCAATACCGGAGCAATAACCAAGTTCGCGCATCATTTCCATGTCAAACTCGGTCCGTTCCTTCACGCGCTCGGCTTCGGCTAGCCTACCTTCGGCGATGAAGTACTTGATCTGCGATTGCAGATCATCCTGTATTTCTTTAATGGATTGGTTCAAAACATCACGGCCCGTCACGAAAAGGTTGGCCGGAAATATAGCAATGGCTTTTTCGGAAGACAGCTTTTTGCCGGTTTCCGGCTCGATACGCTGAATTTCCTCGATTTCATCCCCGAAAAAGATAAACCGGTAAGCGAAATCCGCATAACCCGGGAATACATCGACCGTATCACCCTTCACGCGGAAAGTACCCCGGTTAAACTCTACCTCTGTCCGGCTATAAAGGATTTCCACCAGTCGAAACAGAAACTGGTTCCGGCTCACAATATCTCCAAGCTTGGCGCTGACGATGCTCTTTTTATATTCCAATGGGTTTCCCGCACCATAAATACACGACACCGACGCCACCACGATTACGTCCCGGCGCCCGCTCATCAGCGACGATACCGTGTGCAACCGCAGCTTTTCGATCTCCTGATTGATCATCAGGTCCTTTTCAATGTAGGTGTTGGTACTGGAAATGAATGCTTCCGGCTGATAATAGTCGTAGTAGCTGATAAAATACTCGACGGCATTAGTAGGAAAAAACTGCTTGAACTCGCCGTAAAGCTGAGCAGCAAGCGTTTTGTTGTGGCTCAAAACAAGGGTCGGCTTGTTCACGCGCGCCACCACATTGGCCACCGTAAATGTCTTTCCGGAGCCCGTTACCCCGAGCAAAGTCTGGGCCGGCTCTCCATTTTCAATTCCTTGTACTAGTTGGTTGATGGCCTCCGGCTGATCGCCCGTCGGCTGGTATTGAGAAGTGAGTTCGAAGTTCATAGCTTGTTGTAAGGCAATATAAAAGGAACGCATTTCAAAGATAGATTAGTTTCTTTGAAATGCGTTCCTGCTTGCGGGTGGACGGCTATGGGCCGCCAGATTTTCTTATGCCTGCTTTTGCAGAAGCTCCTGTGCGTTTTCGACGGCTTTTTTCTCTTTCCAATGCTGCCAGTCGAGGCCGAGCAACTTGGTCATGCTTTTATCGACAAACTGGTGACGAACAAGGTTCATACCGCCGCGGACTGCCGTGAAAATAGAATTATTGGCACGCAATGCCAGGCTGAAACCGCCATCGACATAGCGAATATAATGCCACCAGAGCGAAGGAATGAAGATCGTTTCACCGTGGTAAAGGATCGTTTCGTAACCGGTAGCGCCCTTCAGCGCAGGGAATTTCTCGTAATTCGGGTTGAGCGGATCCACTTTGCTCATCACCGTGAATGGGTGATGGTACAAACGGCGGCTTTCCTCCGGGGAGAACAGAATCAGCTGCTTACGCGTCTGGAACTGCGTGAGGAACACGTTCGAGCAGTCCATATCGTAATGCAGGTTGGTGATAGAACCCTCTCCTCCGAAAAATACATATTTATAAGACTTCAAAAAACCGTCCATGATCGTCGGGAAGCGGATGTCATCCGCGAGCTCCGGGATCTTCTTGAAAATATCAAAAAGGAAAATACGAAGATCGGTCGGGCCCTTTTCAATGAGGCTCAGGTAATCCCCGAACTTCATGGTTTTGGCGATCTGGAAATATTTGTCAGCGTCGTGAATGTGGTTGTCCACCAGAGGTACATCCAGGCTACCGTGGTTTTCGCGGAGCCAGTCAAAAGTCCATTTCTGAACAGCAGGCCAATCTTTTGCCAGGTCGGTAAATACAACCGGGCGACTTGGTTTTAAGTAATTTTCGATGAATTCTTCGCGCGTAAGTCCGGTGCGCTTCTCTATTGGCACTAATTTCATAGTAAGAAACTGAGTAGGTAATCGACTATTTAATGGAATACCGTTACATTTTCAACTATAACGGGAGGATAACGGCCAGAGTTTAAAACCCTTCGAAATATCCGGTCAAATGTATTAAACAGATCGCAAAAATATAAATTTCGCAAAATATAATAAAAGTATATCCTTAATCCAGATAGACTAAATAGGTTACGCATGAAATATTTCACGATACTTCCCTCCGCTGACCTTGCCCGGTACATCCGATTCTTCTGGGTGCTGGAACACAACCTGGCCGATAGTGAGCCTTATTTTCACAAGACCATGGCCGATGGCTGTGCCGAAATGGTATTCCATTTCAAAGGCCGGTTCGATGAAATCCTGAAAACCAATGACTCCGAGGTTTCCTTTCGCTCGGGCGTTCACGGGCAATCGCAGTCCTTCCGGCGGTTTCGCATCGACGAAGATTTCGGGATATTCGGGGTGTACCTGTATCCTTTTGCTGTTCCGGCACTTTTTGGTATTCCTGCGTCGGAACTCAGTAATCAAATGCCTGACCTTACTACACTTCTGGGCCAGGCGGGTACCGAGCTGGAAGAGCGTGTCATGCTCGCCGGCGATCATCCGGAACGCATTCAGATAGTTTCAGAATTTCTGAGAAAACGTATTCGGAGCCACGAGGTCCGCGAGCCGGCAGTATTTTCCGTAATCAGCAGCGTGATCCGTTCCAATGGCCTCGCCAAAATCCCCGACCTCGCCGCGCAGAGTTTTCTGTCCACCCGTCAATTTGAACGGAAATTTCTCGCATTTTCCGGTTTTACCCCGAAGCTTTTCAGCCGCATTATCCGCTTTCATTCCGCCCTCAATGAATATGGTAACAAGGAGAAATCCCTCACGGAAATCGCTTATGAATGCGGATATTACGACCAGTCGCATTTCATCCACGATTTCAAGGCATTCTCCGGCGACCATCCGAAAACCTATTTTTCCGGCAATGCGGAAGGAATGGGTTACCGCGATGTATGATGTCGTTTTTTTCCAATTCCGGGGCTGAGGGCACGGTTACTTTTGTTTAAACCAAAAGCAAAAAAGATGAGCAATCTAAAAATCCCCAACGGTCACCAGGCTGTGATCCCCTACCTGATGCTGGACGGCGCCGCGCGGTTCAGTGAATTCACCACGAAGGTATTCGACGGCACCATTTCCACCACCCATTATCAGGAGGATGCGCCCGAAATGATCAAGCATTCCGAGGTTTCGATCAGTGGCAGCGTCATTATGTTCTGCGACGCGCGCCCCGAATGGCCGGCGCAACCTGCCAACCTTTTCGTATATGTCGAAAATGCCGACGACAGCTATCAAAAGGCGCTCGAAGCCGGCGGAACGAGCGTAATGCCCCCTGCCGACCAGGAGTACGGCCGGAGCTGCGGCGTATCCGATCCGTGCGGCAATACGTGGTGGATTACCTCCGTTATTTGATCAGAATGCCGTCTTAATGCCTATATTTAGTGCATTAAGACGGCCTTTTTCTATGATCAACTATAACAACAAAGTATTCGTACCATTGTCCAACTCCGAAAACGGCGAGGTGGACTTGGGCATGCAATTTGTATATCAACAAACAGGTAGTATCGTTACATCTACGTACGCGGGTGGGCGTATCCGTAGCGGGCACCTGATCGCGCTCGTAGACGAAAACGGGAACCTGGATATGCGTTACCACCAGGTGAACGATCAGGGCGAGATCACAACGGGGATCTGCAAATCGACACCCGAGCAACTTCCGAACGGCAAAATCCGTATGCATGAAAAATGGCAATGGACTTCCGGCGACCGTTCGGAAGGCGAATCGTTGCTGGAAGAACTGTGATATTTCATCCAAATTAAAACTGAAATGCGATTCCAACTTACATTGTGGATACTGTTCGTCGCGCTCGCGGGTCAGGTGTCCGCGCAAACTTCCAAGATCGTCTCCGGCTCAACGAAATTCAGCGTCAAGTTTATCCTGGGCACTTGTAACGGCACGTTCGACGCCCCGCGCGGCGAGGCTGTTTTTAATGAGAAAAACCCGGAAAACGCCTCTTTTGATGTCAGGATTGCAGCTAATACCTTCAAAACCAATAACAACTCGCGGGATAAAGACTTGAAAAGCAGCAAGTATTTCTGGGTCGAGAAATACCCCGACATTCATTTCAAATCCGCCAAAGTCGAGAAGAAAGGTGCGCACTACCAGACTACCGGCACATTGACGATGCGCGATGTAACCAAAACTGTGAGCCTCCCCTTCGACGCCAAAAAGAATGCGGATGGCAGCTATTCGCTCACGAGTACCTTCGACATCAACCGCCTCGATTACAAAATCGGCGAGAAGGACTGGAAGCTGAAAGACATTGTGACGGTCAATTTGCAAGCGAACATCAAGTAGCACACTCCCTGATTTTCAAACACATTCTTCCATTTCACAAAAAAAATTTCATTGTAATTGTAATTAGTCTAAATAATATTTTCCTTTGTGATTATAATTAGTCTAAATTAAATCCTCTGTGAGATATTATTTTACCCTCTCCTTGATATTGCTGGGAGTCAGCCCCCTGATCGCACAGGAAGGCAGTGGAGCTTCTACACCGGGGATCGACGGTACCGTACGGCAGGATACCGCACGTTCGTTGAACGAGGTCGTTATTACCGGGCAATCCGAGCCGCAATCGCTGCGAAACTCGGTGTACCAGGTACGCACGATCGACAGCGAGCGCATTCGCCTGCGGGGCGCAACTAATTTGCAGACGATCCTCAATACCGAACTCGGAATACGGTTTTCAAATGACTTAACCCTCGGTACCAGCGATATTCAACTCATGGGAATGTCGGGGCAGGGCGTTAAGATACTGCTCGATGGCACCCCTATGGTCGACCGCGGCAGTACCCGCGAGAGTCTGGGACAAATCGATATCAACACCATCGAGCGCATCGAGATCGTCGAGGGACCAATGTCGGTCATGTACGGTACCGATGCATTGGCCGGGGTGATCAATATTATCACCAAAAAGGGGCAGGACGGCACTTCGCTGGCCGTCAATGCGCGGATACAGGAAGAGACAGCCGGCGACGAATACGACGCATTTACCAAAAACGGCACGCATAACCAGGGTCTGGGCATTAACTGGCAAAATGAGCGCTGGCAAGCCTCTGGCAATGTCACAAGGAATAATTTCGGTGGCTGGCAAGGCGCTTCCGCTGGCCGCGCCAAAGCCTGGATGCCGAAAGATCAGATGCTTTACACCGCCGGCACACGTTTTAGCGCCAGTCGATGGAATGTCTGGTACCGCTTCAACGGCACCGACGAAACCATTAAATACATGGGTAACCGCAACCCGAACACGGGCATTGCGGCCGATCAGGACTACATTACCAAGCGCTGGTTCCATCAGCTGCAATCCGACATCAGGCCTACCGAAAAGCTGACTATCACAGCAGTAGGCTCCTACACCGACTATTCACGCAGAACACTAAGTACCAATGTGGACATTAACGACCGCCGCACGCTATCGGTAGAACCCGGCTCCCAGGACAAGTCGATTTTCACGACGGCATTTTTCCGGGGAACCACCTTTTACAAAGCCAGCGAACACATTTCGGTACTGGCAGGGGTCGATTTCTCGAATAATAATGCCTCCGGCGCGCGGATCAATGGCTCCCCCACTATTAATGAATATGCGCTGTTTCTGGCCCCCGAATTCCGTTTCGGGCAGTTTTTCAAACTGACACCCGGTTTGCGATTCCTGAAAAACTCGGTTTACGATGCCCCGCCGGTCATTCCGTCACTGAATGGGAAACTTACATTGAGCAAATCGCTGGATTTCCGCTTCGGGTATGCACGCGGGTTTCGCTCACCTGCATTACGCGAACTGTATTTCGACTTTCACGACGCCTCGCATTCTATTAACGGGAATGTCAACCTTAAAGCCGAATACTCCAACAGTTTCAACTCCTTCTTCGTGTGGCAGGCCGTCAGCCGCGAAGGGATGCGCGTCAGCTCCACACTTGGCGGTTTTTATAATGTATTCCACGACCTGATCGACACCGGCATCGACCCGAACGACCGCACGCAGACTACCTATCTGAATATCCATTTATTTAAAACCACCGGTTTTTCCATTGAAAACAAGCTATTCTGGAAAAACCTGCAAGCCACCCTAGGAGCCACTTACATCGGCCGCTACAACGAATTTTCGGAATCACCGGAGGATTACGGCTCCCTGCCTGAATTTGTATGGTCTACCGAGGTCAATGCGAATGTCCTATACACTTTCAAGAAAGCGGGTGCCAGCATCAACCTGTTTTACAAATTCTCCGGCAAACGCCCTATTTACGAAACCGCCGACCAGGTAAACATCCATCTGGCCGAAACCGAAGGCTTTCACATGGCCGACCTCACATTGAGCAAGACGCTCGGCAAGTACGTCAGCCTGCTCGGTGGAATCAAAAACCTTTTCGGGGTAACCAACCTGCAAAACACCTCCACCGACACCGGCGGGGCACACAGTACAGGCGGCACGGTACCGATGTCGTTCGGCCGCTCCTATTTCCTCGGCCTGAATTTTCAATGGACAAAGCATTAACAATCAATTACCCTTTCATTATAACTCCAATCAATTATGAAGAAATTAGTCCGGTCGCTACTACTGGTTGCATTCCTGGGAACATTCAATGCGTGCAGCGACGACGAACCACCATTACCGGATAACTTTGCGGCTTTTGAAGCAACCGAAAAGGGCTTTGAAGGTGAAGAAACTGAGATCAAAATCGCGCTTACCAGGGCGGTAGATGCCGCAACAGCTGTTTCGGTAACATTAGCACCTACGCAGCTTACTTACGACACCGAGTTCACCACCACTCCTGCCGCAGCCAACAACACCATCACATTGTCGGTACCTGCCGGACAATCGTCTGTTTCATTTAAAGTGAACAAGAAACCGGGCGTATTCCTGGATGGCGATGAGAGCATTGCATTCAAAATTGCCTCGGTAGGCAGCCCCGTATTGGTTGGAACTACTTCCGGATTGAAACTGAGCTTCAAGGCGATCATTTCCGAAGGCACCAGCATTCAACTGAATGGTATCGCGGGTTCCGAAGCAGGCAGCAGCGCCGCGAACTCGGTGTTCCTCGACCTTAGTTCCAACCAGCAAACGCCCGTTCTCCGCAGCAGCTGGGACCTCGGGTTTTACGGTGGCTCGGACTTCCGCGTGACCATCAACGGCACAAACGGTGCTTCGGCGCTGGTTATCAATAAAACGGATATCAATGCCGTTTCCGACAAGGATTTCAAAACGGACTCACTGGCTGTCGGACAGGGTGTTGGGAAACTTTCGCTCGTGGACGATGCCGCAGGCGACATTACTAAAACCGTGATTGCCGCAGTGTCGGCTACCGATGCCGACAACAAAGTTTATATCCTCAACCGCAAAGGCGGATCGATGGACGTTCTTCCGGTAGCAGATCTATACAAAATACGCGTTCTGCGGAAAGGAGCGGGTTACACATTACAATATGCCAAAGTGAACGATACTGCTTTCAAAACCCTGGATATTACCAAAGACGGGGCTTATAACTTCGAATTTGTGTCCCTCGAAAGAGGCGCGACCGTCGATGTTGAACCTGCTAAAGATCGTTGGGACCTGAAATGGGGTTACAGCATGTATTTCACCAATTTCGGCTCCGGACTCATCCCATACGGTTTCTCCGACTTGGTATTTACCAATAACCTGGGCGGCGTGGAGGCTGCGGAAGTACTCACGGCAACCACCGCTTACGATGCATTTGCGGAAAGCAATCTTACAGGCATCACATTCAGCAAAGCTGCTGATGTGATCGGTTCAAAATGGCGTGTTACGCAGGGAACTGTCGGCGTCAAAACCGATCGTTTCTACCTCATCAAAGATCCATCCGGCAACATTTATAAGCTGAAATTCATCAGTTTCCATGCCAGCGACGGTGGTGAGCGCGGCAAGCCGAAATTGGAATACAAACTTGTTAAAAAAGGAGCCTAAGGTTCAAAACTCTTGAATTATGCTATTGAAACTCATTATCCTTGCAGGCTGTACGCTGGCGGCGACACCGGAAATGACCGTCACGGCTACTAAAACGCAGTGGACCGCACCAGCGAAGCCGGAGATCACGGTGATCAAAGATTTGAATGCGAATACCAAATCTTACATTTATTTCTGCCTGGCTACCGGCAAAGAAGTGCCCGCCACCGACGCCAAGACTAAGAACTGGGACATTGCATTCAGCAAAACCACCATTGCCACCAACAGCGGCACCAGCGGCCCGGGCGAAGGCGGCGCGATTGTTCTGGCAAAACCTTTTGATCAGGTAAGCGAGGCGCCCGGCGACGGCTACAAAACCGATGGCGATGCAGGTTTCGCCATTCCGGGCGGAAGCGGCAACAGCTGGTACAAATACGATATGAGCGTCCACGCGATCCTGCCGATCCCGGGCAGAACGTTACTGGTCAAAACCGCCAGCGGCAAAGTCGCCAAGGTGGAGATCATCAGTTACTACAAAGGCGCGCCGGAAGATGTACCTACGGAAGAATCGAGCTACTACACTTTCAGATACACGATCGCGGGAGAGGACGGGAAATTTTAACCGGTACCAATCCTTGAAATGCAAAAATCCCGGATCTCTCCGGGATTTTTTTGTTATCTGACATATTTCCAGTTTCGCACCTTCCCTTCTGCCAGCCATTCCAGCGCCTGCGCAATGCGTTTTTCACGCGTCGCCTCGGTTTTGGCGTCTTCGAACCATTCCACATATTCCTTTTTGTTGGAGTAGCTGAATTCCTCAAAAACCTTCCGGGCAGCTGCATTGCCGGCCAGGGCTTCGGTGACATAGGCGGGAACGACCAGCTCCTTCGCTTCCTGCGGTTTATTCTCCTTTTTCAATTTCACGCCGCTGTCGATCAGGCACATCGCTTCGAGGATAAAACCGCGCAGATGCTCCTCCGCAGGAAGGTCTTCGATACTGCCAATTTTGCCCAGACTTCCCATTCCTACCCGCTCGCCATTCACTGCGAGCAGATTGTTCGGATCGCTCAGGCGGGATTCCAGCCAGAAACCGAATGCACAGTGCTGCTTGAAAGAAGCCATGCTGCACAGGATACTTCCCTTATATTCGAAATGCGGAAAACTCCATTTCATCGTTTCCTTTGCCTCAGGGCACGTCTCGTGTACGAGCGCGCGCAGGTATTCGAGTATGGGAATCGCAAAGCTGGCAGATTTGGCTATGTAAGCGTCAATGCGTGGGTCGGTATGGCTCATTGTTTTTCCAGTATTCCTTTCAGATTGGTTAAGCCCTCCTGAAAATCCTTTCCGATGGATTCGTCCATATTTAAAAAAGGCAGCATCACATTCATCGGAATGGGCATTTTGCCCGTGAAGCCCCAACGGACACGTGTGGACGTCGAGTCGATGCCCTCCGTAATCATATAAGCGTCGCTGGTACTTTCGAACGGTTTCAGGAAGCGTAGCTGGGTATCGATCCGCTGGCCTTCTTCAATTTTGGTAATTTCCTGTTCGCCTTTCCCGACATCGTCGTTACCCTCCCACATCGACACGAAGCCGACAGTTCCATCCGTGCCGGAGAAGGTTTTGACCATTTTAGGGTCTTTGCGTCCCCATGCGCTCCAATCGTTTTGTTTTTTAAGGGATTTCAGGTATTCGAAAACCTCCGCTTTGGGTTTGTTTACAACAATCTCACGCTCGACGGCGTAGTCTTTGGGCATAATGAAAGCAGCAATCAGGACCAGCGCAATGAGTCCAATGATCAGGTAGAGCACTTTTTTCATAAAGGGGGTACTTTTTGGTGAATAATTAAACCTGTACTTGACTTCATCAAGGTCTTCAATCAACTCGGTATTCATCATTCCGGCTTTTTCCAATACGCGGATAGACGCGGTGTTGTTGACATTCACAAATGCAATCACATCCGGGGCTTTCAGTACATTTTTCGAGAAGCGGATCAGTCCTTTCGCGATTTCTGTTGCTACACCCCTTCCCCAGTACTCCTCCATGACCCGGTACCCGATCTCGATCGCCGAGCCTATTTTGTCCAGCTTAGCTGCCCCCACCAACTCCCCCGAAAACCTGTCCTCGATCAGATACCTCCCCAGGTACGTATCCATACCATACTCTTCCAGGAAGCTTTTGAGCATATCGTCCGATTCCTCGCGGGTAAGCGAATAGCCGGTGACATATTTCATTACATTGGCATTATTGCTCAACCTGAAATACTTGTCACCGTCTCCGGCCGTCATTTTAGTCAGTACAAAATGCTCTGTATAAATAGGTGTAACGACCATCGTAGGTAGCATTGAGCGTTTCGCGGAAATCGGATCGGCTTGTTAATATACACTTTTACTCAGAAAAGTTACGTCATCTTCAGGCTTCGGTTTTCATGAGGTTAAGTTCTCTGTTTGAGCGGAAAAACACAAGTTTGAAACTGACTATTCATTCCCCCTATAATGTTTGCAAAATAGTGGTTTGGGATTCATTACCAGCTAAATATTACCTG